>JAAIGF010011823.1_pt1 | contig 308029 bp, 276 predicted proteins | sample 6487441 | NCBI WGS metagenome assembly JAAIGF01 (sample SAMN13974129, study PRJNA590717) | phyllosphere metagenome | biome: pepper field; feature: multiple bacterial spot infested pepper fields; material: pepper leaves; isolation source: leaves from pepper fields | host: Capsicum annuum ... | reverse complement strand
CGCGGAGTAACTTGCGTTGCTGATAATCTGTTGACTTCAGTCTTACGCCACAAGCACCCACACGAATTGCTTGATTCAGTTGTTAAAGAGCGTTGGTTGAGCCTTTCGTCTCAACCGAGGCGCGCATTCTACAGCGACCTCCGAATCTGTCAAGCGGTTATTTCAACAAGTTTCAAAGTTTCCTTTGCAACTTCAACCACTTGCGCTTCGATCAACTTCGCGTTGCTCGTCAGCGGGAGGCGAACTATACAGCACTTGAGAAAGGTGTCAAACCCCTTTCCTCACTTTTTTACATCCTTCTGTAATTCGAGCGACATACTTGCATTTTCTGCTCCCACGCGCTCTGGAGACACTCCTGAGAACCGACCGCTGCACGGCATGCTTCAGGCATCGTCTGACGCAGATTATCCACGGAACAGTCGATCTGATAACGGCCATGTGAAGCAGACGCTCGCTCACGGGTTCCCCCGGGCGTCAGCATGATCGTAAAGCCGATAGCCAACAGGCCGTAGAATGCGGCGACGATCAAAGTGCCTTGCATAGCCTTCCTGCCCTTTAGCATCCGCTGCACTGCAATATAAGGCTGTGGGTAGCGGTAAGGCGCAACAGCCAGGCAGATAAGTGTTACCGCGCAGTGCAGCACCAGCCCGAATCCACCACACTTCCACAACATTCCCCCACCTACGGCGATCAGCGGCATTCCGTGCCGCAAGACTTTGGCGTTCACGGTTGGGCCGCTGAGGGAATCAGGCAGAAGACGGGCGCTCAGCCATTCATCCAGCCTATCGACAACTTCGCAGACCGGACGCCACACACAGAAATACACGACAAGGGCCAATGAAGACTGAATGGCGTACTGGGCCAGCAACAAACCCAGATCCCTATTTGCCTGAAAATGCAGCGAAAGCCCGAACAACAGAGCAATCGACACTACCGACAACCCTAACCAGCGCATGGCCTCCCGGGAAAAAGGCTCAACCCGATTCCAGCTTTCAAGATCGGCATCGGGAAAGGCTTCGAGAATACCGGGATAGCGCAGTGTCATTTGCTCGACCAGCCGCATGCAGATAGCACGCACGCTGTCATCGTCAACCCTGGCCATGCGTCTGCGCTCGGCAGGACTATAAGGCCCCAGCAGCATATGCACAGCTCGCCCCTCGGCACTGAACGGTTGTTTACCGAGCAGACGCTGCAGGTGCCGGACAAAATCATCCTTTTCAATACGATCAAGCAAACGCTGCCATATAAACGCAGGCTCCGGATGCAGAGCTTTCTTCACATCCCAGCCAAACAGGTCGCACACCTGCTCGAACAAGGTTGCGCTCCAGCCTGCCGTGTTGTGCAGCAGAATCATGACCCAACGCTGCAAATGCTCACTGCGCTCCAGCGAAGCCAGCCAGGGTTGTTGACGTAGCGCCTGCAACGCATCGATAAAAGCCCCCTCCTCGCCAGCCTGGAGTTGGGCCTGCAATTGCGCTTGGTGGGCGTCGAGCAGGATCTGAGTCAGTCTTGCAGACTGCTCACCATCCATAGGCACTTCTTGCCAGGGCGTCAGCCAGCTCAACTGCAGAGTCGCAGCCTGAGTCAGTTCGATCTCGCGTTCGGGATCGGCAAGACAACGCTGCAATAATCCCAGCTCGAAGCCTTGTATGCACCCCATCGTCCGGGCCTGAAGACTCAGCTCATGCAGATTGTCGACAGTCGCTTGATCAACAAGCGCCAGCCATGAAGGCGATGCATCGTGCCGAGCTGGCACGGACAGCTCGACAACCTCATCGTCGTAGCTCTCATTCCGATAGCGAGCAATATGCAAAGCCTGCTCATAAGCATCCCGAAGGCGCTGAAAGGCTTCGGCATCCTCATCGGGCCGGTTGCTTTTGAGCAGTCGCGCATACTGGCGCTTGATACTGCGCTCATCGGCATCGTCAGGCAGAGCCAGAACCGCCCAGCAATCACTCATCACTGCCACTCACTGCATTTGAAGTCGTCAATACGAGCCCTTGCGCCGTTCTATCCATGCCTGATTACTTCCCGCAGCGCTATCCAAAACGCCATCATAACCGCAGCCAACGAATGTTTCCTGCCACGTCCAATCGATCAATTTCACCCATTTTCTAAAGATGAACCGCTCTAGGTCGATAGTTTCAGGCTGTCAACTCCCTAACGACGGCACCTCCCATGACTCTCAGAAATTTCAACATCGCACCACGGTCATTGCTCTGCTTTGGCTTTTTTGCCTTGCTGATTACAGCACTCGGGCTGTTCTCACTCATGCAGGCAACCAACTTGCAAGAGTCCCGGGAAACACTGCAAGACAACGTATTACCCACTGTTCAGGCAGTCGATCAGATCAAGAATGATCTTCTGACCATCCGCCTTGGCAACAGCGGCCTGCGTCTGGCGCAGGATGCAAACGCCACAAATGCTGCGCAGCAACGTGTCACCCAGGCACGCAGCAGCCTTGAAGCGGATGTCCGCAAGCTGCAATCGCTGCTGGTCACAGATGCAGGCAAGAAGACCTACGACAGCATGTCCCGCAACCTGAACAGCTATCTGGCAGTACATTCACGGTATCTGGAAGCCGTCGCGCAAAAGCGCGAGGACGTCATCAACGCACTGACCCAGTCGAACGGTGAAATGACTCTGGCAGCCGATCTGCTGGCCAAGGACATCGCCGAGATTTCACGCCTGTCCGATCTCAAGGTCGCAGAGTCCGATGTGGCCGCCGACAACACCTATGCCCAGGCTCGCAATGTCACGATCATTGCCATTCTGGTTGCGCTCGCAGCCACACTGGCATTGGCCGGTCTCTTTACCCGCAGCCTGACCGCTCCGATTGCCAAGGCACTGGCGGTGGCCGAACAGATTTCGGTCAATGACCTCAGCAAACCCATTGCCATTGACGGCCAGGACGAGCCGGGGCGCCTGCTGGCAGCCCTCTCGATCATGCAGCAGAACCTGCGACGCACGTTGAGCGAGCTGGGTAATTCCTCCAATCAACTGGCTTCCACCTCTGAAGAACTGTCGGCCGTGACGGAAGATTCCCTGCGCGGCGTTCAGCGTCAGAACGATGAAATCAATCAGGCAGCCACCGCAATCAATCAGATGAGCGCCGCGGTCGAAGAGGTCGCGCGCAACGCAGTACTGGCCTCGACTGCCGCACAGGACTCCAGCAAGTCGGCAGAAAATGGCCGCAATCGCGTGAACGAAACCGTCAGTGCGATCAACGAACTGCACGAGTCGGTGAGCACCACCGCTGTCGAGATCGACGGCCTGGCCGTCGAAGTGCAAAGCATCAGCGGGGTTCTGGATGTCATTCGTGGCATCGCCGACCAGACCAACCTGCTGGCTCTGAACGCCGCTATCGAAGCGGCACGTGCCGGTGAAGCCGGTCGTGGTTTTGCGGTGGTTGCCGATGAAGTCCGGGCACTGGCTCATCGCACCCAGCAGTCGACCGCCGAGATCGAAAAAATGATTTCGTCCATCCAGGGCGGTGCCAGCAAGGCCGTGAGCGCCATGGGCCAGAGCAACGAACGAGCTCGCGCCAGTCTAGAAGTTGCCCAGGCGGCGGGCCATGCGTTGGCGCAAATCACGGCAGCCATCGTGCAGATCAACGAGCGCAACACCAGCATCGCCTCGGCCACCGAGCAACAGGCGCAGGTGGCTCGAGAAGTGGATCGCAACCTGACCAGCATTCGCGACCTCTCGACTCAGAACGCCACAGGCGCCAATCAGACTTCGGCTGCCAGCTCGGAACTGTCGCAACTAGCTGTGGGCCTGAATCAACTGGTGCTGCAGTTCCGGATGTAAGCACCGACGCCTGAGACGCTGGCCGCCGGGCACATGCTCGCAAGCGGTCAGCTTACTCTTCCCCGGCGCTTTGCCGATCGGCCCGCAACCGCCACAACAGGGATTGTCGAGCATGGGCTACACGCGGCTGACGCAAGGCACTGGGGATCCACAACAGATAATATTCGCGACTGGACGGACCAATCGGGGCCGGTATTTCCTGCAACTCTCCCCGAGCGATGTAAGGCCTGCATAGATAAGCCGGCAACGCGCTCCAGCCAAACCCTTCCTTGAGCAGGTTGCACAAGGTGCGCAAATCCTGCCCCACCATGGCCGGCATCAGTTTCGGCGCATCGATCCTGTTCACGTCCAGCCAGCCATCGATAAGCGGCAGATCCAGGTTATAGGCAAGCACTGGCTCCTCCAGCAACGCCTCCCTGAAATCCTCTGCGCTTGCAAGACGCTGAACCACCGAAGGTGCAGCCACCGCCAGTACATCATCGACAAACATCAGCTCGCTGCGCAGGCGTTTATTGTTGGGTGGCGCAGCGGAAATCCCGAGATCGCAGTGGCCTTCGATCAACATATGCATGATCGACTCATGATCTCCGCTCTGCATCCTTATACGGATACCGACCTCAAGCAAAGGCAGCAATTGCCTGGAAACCACTTCAGCCAGAACGTCGGCGTGGCCGATGATCTGCAACGCACCGGCCAACTCCACCGAACGCGCCCTGGCCGATGACAGCGCAGCCTCGGCTGCGTCCAGCTTGTCGCCGATATCCGCTGCCAGTTCGTCTGCTGCGGACGTGGGCTCGACACCTCGCGACTGACGCTCGAACAGACTCCTGCCAATCGCCGCCTCAAGCCCGGAAATATGCTGCGACACCGCAGGCTGCGTCAGGCTCAAGGTCCGCGCCGCACCACTGATCGAACGCTGCCGGTAAACCTCGATGAAGGTCCTCAAACGAACAAGAGACATACATATTCCATAAATAATTTTATGACTGCGCAAAAAAGCCGTTGTTATACATCAGGCCTGAGCGCTTCTAAGATAGCCACATCGCTTGAGAAAAGCGCTCATGAACGACGAAACGACTGACTGGTACTGAACAATTTTTTATACCAGATCAAATAGTCCCTGAGTGGTCGATCTGCATGTTCAGTTCAACGTCATCCATACAACGTCCGTAGCCAAGGAGCAGAAACCATGCCTTTCCAGCCAGACACCAAAGAATTGAAAGCCCTGCTGCTGAACATGAAACGCGCCCACACGGCGGCAGGTCCTGCAGATGCGAAACTGCGCCAGGACCGCTTGATCCGCGGTGCTAGACTGCTCAGCGACAATCATGAAGCCATTGGCAAGGCCATCAATGCCGACTTCGGTAATCGCAGCTTCTACCAGTCCCTGATGGCAGATACCGTCATGACGGTAAAAATGCTCCAGCACTCTGCCGAGCATGTGGCCGAGTGGATGAAACCTGAACAGGTTGCCGCTCCGGGGCCAGGCATGCAGGCCTGGATTCAGCAACAGCCTCTGGGCGTCGTAGGCGTTATCAGCCCATGGAACTTCCCGATCAACTTGTCATTCGGCCCACTGGCCGGTGTGTTTGCAGCGGGCAATACTGCCATGCTCAAGCCATCCGAACTGACACCCAGAACCTCCGAACTGCTGGCCGAACTGATCGCCGGCTACTTCGATCCGCTGGAGCTGGCCGTGGTCTTGGGTGATGCGGAGCTGGGTGCATCGTTCAGCGGGCTGCCTTTCGATCACCTGGTCTTTACCGGCAGTACCACGGTCGGGCGTCATGTGATGCGCGCAGCGGCTGAAAATCTCGTCCCCGTGACCCTGGAGCTGGGCGGCAAGTCGCCTGTTGTGGTCGATGAGGACTTCGATATCCGCACGGCCATAGAACGTACCCTGACGATCAAGACGTTCAATGCCGGCCAGATCTGCCTGTCACCGGACTACATGATGATTCCGAAATCGCAGGTCGAGGCGCTGACCGCCGCTGGCAAGAACTTCGTCGCCAACAGTTTCCCGACCATCCAGAGCAATCAGGAATACACGTCCATCATCAGCCAGCGTCACTACGAGCGCCTGGTGGGCCTGATCGATGACGCGCGCAGCAAAGGCGCAACCATCGTCAATCTGGCACCGGAAGGTGAACCGGGCTTCGATGCCAGGACACGCAAGATCGCGCCTCATCTGCTGCTGGATGTGAACGATGACATGAAGATCATGCAGGAAGAGATTTTCGGCCCGCTGCTGCCGGTCAAGACCTACACCGACCGTACCGAGCCAGTGGCCTACATCAATGCCAACCCGCGCCCGCTCGCTGCCTATTACTTCGGCAATGACAGCGAACGACAGCACGCCTTTGCACTCCAAACCACTTCAGGCGCTCTGGTGGTCAACGATGTGATGAGCCATGTGTCCATCGATACCCTGCCGTTTGGTGGCGTAGGGGCATCGGGTATCGGCGCTTACCATGGCGTCCATGGTTTCAGACGCTTTACCCATGCCAAACCTGTCGTCATCCAGAGTGAAGACGGCGCTGCAAATCTGCGAATGCGCGCACCGTATGGCGACAAATCGGCACCGCTGGAAGCCTTCCTGAAGGGCTGACCGTCACTTGCAATGAAGATAATGCGCAGGCCATCGACCTGACAGCCTGCGCCTCACCTGACTCATGGACATTACGAGGAAACTGCAATGAAAATCCTGATGGTACTGACCTCTCACGATCAACTGGGCAACACTGGCAAGAAAACCGGTTTCTGGCTCGAAGAATTCGCCGCGCCCTACTACACCTTCATCGATGCCGGTGCCGAAGTGGTCGTAGCCTCGCCTGCTGGTGGCCAGCCGCCTCTGGACCCTAAAAGCGACCTGCCGGATTTCCAGACCGAACTGACCCATCGCTTCAAGGCTGACCCGGCCGCTCAACAAGTACTGGCGACTACTGTGAAGCTGGACAGCGTCAACCAGCAGGATTTCGACACGGTTTTCTATCCAGGCGGCCACGGCCCGCTCTGGGATCTGGCAGAGTCGAAGCGCTCCATCGAACTGATCGAGAGCTTTGAACGCGCCAACAAGCCGATCGGTTTCGTCTGCCATGCGCCGGGCGTATTGCGTCACGTCAAGGCTGCCAATGGCGAGCCTTTGATCAAAGGCCGTCGTGTCACCGGCTTTACCAATGGCGAGGAAGAAGCGGTGGAACTGACCGATGTCGTGCCCTTCCTGGTCGAAGACGAGTTCATCGCCCTGGGTGGCCTCTATGAAAAAGGTCCCGACTGGCAGCCCTACGTGGTTGAAGACGGCAAACTGGTGACTGGCCAGAACCCGGCCAGCTCGGAAGCAGTCGCCAAGGCCTTGCTGAAACAGTTGGCGTAAGCCTTTGCAGAAAAACGGGGAGTCAGGCTGACAAGGCCTGGCTCCCCGTTTTTTATGGGTTCAGAAACACTCAGCTCTGACAGAAGCGAATCCGGTTACCGAACGGATCGTGTATTTCCAGAACCTTCCCCCAGCCCTGCTGGACGATATCAGGACGACCGTATCCGTAGCGCTTGGCAAGCAACTCATCGCGAAGACGCTCGATATTGTGCATGGGAACAAAAATCGTCGCGCCGGGGCTTGCATCGCCATGATGCTCGGACAGATGAAACTGCAGCCCATCCCGGCTTATGCCCATATAGAGCGGCAGGTCTGCTTCGAATCGGTGCTCGAACTCCACGCTGAAACCAAGGAAATCCAGATAGAACTCCCGGGCCTTGGCTTCATCGAACATCCGCAATATCGGGATGGGTTTGTCGAAGGTAATGGCAGGTTGAGGGCTGCTCTGCGCAAGTAGCGCCGATGCCGTGTTCCAGTCCTTGTAACCCAGTTGCTGCGCGACCAGCTCAAGTGCAGCCGAATGGGACAGCTCCTGATTGCCCGCCGCCAACGAAACGCGCAGCCTCTTGGCCATCTGCTTGGCTTGTTCGATTGAAAACATCGTTCCTCCTGAGGTCGAGGCATTCTGGTGCTCGCGTTACCAAAACTCGACCGTAGGAAATACGACAGGGTTCGGAATCATGAAGCAATGCTTTCACCTTCCCTTGGGGAGCGAGCGGCGGGCAGCATCGGCCAGCGCCGAGGATACCCAAGCTGGCCACTGAGCGGAAGTTCTCAATGCCTGTGAACCGTCCAGGCGACCAAGCGGGCAACCAGCGGGCGCACGACCATTACACAGAAGAACGCCGAAGGCATTGCCACGCGATACGCATTCATCACATTTTCCATGTAATGTTCATCAATCCCGAACTCAGCCAGAGTGATCACGAGGCACATGAGAAACGCCATGATGGTCGCCATGTAGAAAGCAAAGACATAAGGCGTCGCCCGGCTCGGGAAACGAAATCGTGCAGTATTGCTGCTGGCTCCGGTAGTCATCGATAACCCTCGTCGACCTTGAATGGTGGAAGTGCAGCTAAGCTACCAATCGGCCTCACCCACCAGTAGAGGGATAACACTTGAATCATTATCAAGTAAAACCAACGAATTGAATGAAAGCATCCGATGGACATTCTGGGTTTGATCAATAGCTTCATCCGCGTGGTGGAAACCGGCAGCATCGCGGCGGCCGCGCGTGCCCAGGGGATGAGTGCAGCGGCTGTGAGCCAGAGTATCAGCCGACTTGAAACGCATCTGGGGGTACGTCTGCTGTCGCGCACCACCCGCAGGATGGCGCTTACCGAAAGCGGCCTGCGTTATTTCGAAAAAGTCCGGCACATCCCACAAGACATCGAGCTTGCTTCCCATGCCGCAACCGTCGCCACCGAACCTCAGGGGCCGCTGTGTATCGCCACGACTGCAGCATTTGGCCGCCATGTCCTGGCACCGCTGATCCCTGCGTTCAAAGCCATCTATCCGCGTATCGATATCGAACTGATCAGCACCGATAGACGCGTTGATCATCGTCTGGAAGGCGTCGACGTCAGTATCCGCATCGAAGCACAACTGAGCGACGGACTGGTTGCCCGACGCATCGCCTCAAGGCCGTTCATATTCTGCGCATCGCCCGACTATCTCGACCGCGCCGGCGTGCCCACATCCATCGACGACCTGAAACAGCATGCCTGCCTGGTCTTTCGCTATCCCACAGACGGACGTTTTCTGCCCTGGAACTTCATGGTCAACGGCAAGCGTGTCGAAGCCAGGGTCAATCCCGGCTTCGTCTGCGACGATATCGACATGCTTGCGCAAATCGCCGTGAATGGCGGCGGCATCGCCCGCCTCGCCAGCTTCATCGCCCAGCCACACCTCGACAGCGGTCGCCTGCTGCCGCTGTTCGAACCAGACAATCGCAACACAGCCTGCGCCGAGTCTGAGCCGATGGATATCTATGCATGCGTTGCCGAGCGGTCAGCGTTGAACACGAAGGTGCGGGCGTTTATCGACTTTCTTGAAAAGGCACTGCAAAACCCGCCCGCTCAAGGCTTGGGCAGATAACCCGGCAACGCTTCTATCCGCGCCATCCAGCGCGCAATGTTTGCATAGGGCGCAAGATCAACGCCGCCTTCGGGAGCGAGCACGACATAGGGATAAACCGCGCAATCGGCAATCGTGGGCCTGCCGATTGCCAGCCAGTCATGATGCTCCAGGTGCCTGTCGAGCACCGAGAGAGCCACGCTCGACTTTTCCAGCGCCTGCGCCTTGTCCAGCACCACACCGAACTTCTGCACCAGCCGAGCAGCACAAAGGCTGTGCTGAACCTCATTGCCGGCAAACGAAAGCCACTGAACGATATCGGCCTGGCCCTGAGGATGCGCTGGCCACCACGCCAGGCCACCGTATTGACCCGCGAGATAAACCAGAATGGCCTGCGAATCACGGAGGATGTACGAACCGTCCTCCAGAACCGGGAGCTGTCCCAGGGGATTCATGTCCGAAAGAGGCGGCTTCTTGTGCTCTCCCGCCAGAAAATCCACTGCAACCACATCAAGCTCGATATTGGCCAGTGCAGCAAAGAGACGCACTTTGTAGCAGTTGCCCGACGCATCCAGATCGTAAAGTTTCATTGCGTTTCTCCATCGACGAGTTGATTGAATTCAAGAACATTGCCATCCGGGTCGCGGATAAAAAGCGCGACTCTTCTCGGCCCGATGTGATGCGGCCCCTGGGTGATCACTATCCCCTGCTCGCCCAGCCAGGTCTGAAAGATCTCAAGGTCATCGACGATAAAGGCAGGGTGCGTCATGCCGGGCAGCTTCACCGGAGCATCCAGCAGGACGTTGTGCGCATCGGGCACGCGAGTAGCGTTGAAGATGAGGTTGATTCGCACGCCGTCCGGGCTGAGCATTTCGTTGGCCTCGTACAGCGGAAAACGTGCGGTCTCGATAAATCCGAGTGCCTGGTAAAAAGACATCGAGCGATTCTGGTCGCTGACACGGATTCCGATGTGATCGTATGCGAGAATCCGTGCGGGGTTTGGTCGTTGGCTCATGAGGGAAACTCCGGCTGAAAACAGTCCCTGAAGTTTCCACCGGACTATGCGTTTCACCTATGCCGCGGACCTGACAAGACCTATGCAGTAATCGCACAGATAAAAAGGTGACAATGGACAGGCTCAAGGCAATGGCCAACTTCGTTCGGATCGTCGACAGCGGCAGCCTGAGTTCGGCAGCGGATGTGACAGGCCAATCCGTTGCCTCACTGGTTCGCTCGCTGGCAGCATTGGAACGCTACCTCGGCGTTCGCTTGCTGAACCGCAACACCCGGCGCATGGCCCTGACCGATGAGGGCGAGGAATATCTGGCCTGGAGCCGCCGCATGCTCGCAGACTTCGATGATATGGAGCAGCGGCTGGAATCCCGCGACGGTATTGCCCGCGGCCTGCTTCGTCTGACCGCTCCAGTGGAGTTCGGGCAACGCTATCTGGCACCACTGGTGAATGCCTTTCTCATGGATCATGAGGAAATGGCGGCCGAGTTGAGCCTGAACGATCAGGTCGTTCCCTTGCTTGATGAACGCCTCGATCTTGCCCTGCGAATAGGCCATCTGCCCGACTCGGCCATGGTGGCGCGCAAGATCGGCAGCACCCGGCTCGTCACCTGCGCCAGCCCGGACTACCTTCGCGCCTCTCCCGCTATCGACAGCCCACAATCGCTGCGGGAGCATGCCTGCATCACACTGGCCTTCCAGGGAAGACACTGGTTTTTCAGTCATCGGGAAAAAGAGCTGGCTGAAGAAATTGTCCCCAGACTGGTCTGCAATCAGGTTCGAGCCGCCAGCCAGGCCTGCGTACAGGGCGTGGGCATTACCCGGCTGATGCATTATCAGGTAGCGGATGAGCTGGCCGATGGTCGCCTTGTCAGGATCCTCCGGGATTTTGAACCCATGGACCTACCGATCCAGTTGGTCTATCCGCACTCCCTGCAATTGTCACCGCGAGTACGGGCTTTTGTTGAATGGGCGTGTCCGCAACTGGAAAGGCTGACGCCAGACCCGGATGGGGAGTAAAAACTGTCTGCCCGGCAACATCTCATCAGCATTTATAGGTGAACCAAGACAGCGCCTCGATTCTCAGTAAATCGTAAGCCTTTGTAATTCATGAAAATATCCAGTGGCATGCATGCTGCACTGTCGAAACGGCCATCCACTTCGTCGTTTTCGGAGATATCTCATGAGCCACTTACCTATCAAGTTCGCCTACTGGGTCCCTAACGTCAGCGGCGGACTCGTCGTTAGCAAGATCGAGCAACGCACCAGTTGGGATATCGACTACAACCGCAAACTTGCGCAGATCGCCGAGCGCTCGGGCTTTGAATACGCCCTGACGCAGATTCGCTTTACTGCTGGTTATGGCGCGGAGAACCAGCACGAATCAGTGGCCTTCAGTCACGCTCTGCTGGCCTCCACCGAAAAACTGAAAGTGATCGCAGCCATCCTGCCAGGTCCGTGGACGCCATCAGTGGCCGCAAAGCAACTGGCGACCATCGACCAGCTCACGGCTGGCAGAGTGGCCGTGAATATTGTCAGTGGCTGGTTCAAGGGTGAGTTTCAGGCCATCGGTGAGCCGTGGCTGGAACATGACGAGCGTTACCGACGTTCGGAAGAATTCATTCAGGCGCTCAAAGGAATCTGGACCACGGACAGCTTCACCTTCAAGGGCGACTTCTACCGCTTTCATGACTACACCTTGCGCCCCAAACCCATTCAACGCCCGCATCCCGAGATCTTTCAGGGCGGCAGCTCCCGCGCAGCACGGGACATGGCGGCCCGCGTATCGGACTGGTACTTCACCAACGGCAATACCCTGGAAGGCATCAAGGCGCAGGTCGACGATATCCGGGCAAAAGCCGCAGCCAACGGGCATTCCGTGAAGATCGGCGTCAACGCCTTCATCATCGCCCGCGACACCGAGCAAGAAGCACAAGCGGTCTTGCAGGAAATCATCGACAAGGCCGACCCCGAAGCCGTGAATGCCTTCGGCGATGCCGCAAAACAGGCAGGCAAGGCCAGCCCCGAGGGAGAAGGCAACTGGGCCAAATCGTCCTTCAACGACTTGGTGCAGTACAACGATGGCTTCAAGACCAACCTTATCGGCACACCCCTGCAGATTGCCGAACGCATCGTCGCGCTGAAAGCGATAGGCGTGGATCTGGTGCTGTCGGCGTTCCTGCACTTTCAGGAAGAGGTTGAGTATTTTGGGGAGCGGGTGTTGCCGCTGGTGAGGGAACTGGAGGGGGTTGGGGTGTTGGAGAGGGTTTGATGGAGGGCGTGTAGGCGGATCAGGTAAGGAAAACCAGACCTGAGTATCACGCATGACAGCACGCAGCATACGGTGGTGACTGTAGTAGGTCAGAAGGCGCGTTTCATTACCGCCATTTGGTCAGGGGCCGACCTGGGAAGCTACCTCACTAGTTACTGGTACGAATCAGAGAGCGGTGGCAGGGCATTGGCCGAAAACAGTGAAATTTTGATTGATGGTCAGCAACGTCTGCACAGCCTGGAAGAATATCTCCTAGACCGTTTGGCGATTCCTGATGCACAAGGTCAACCAAGGATTTGGTCGGAGCTCGGCAACGGCGAAAGGAAGCGCTTTCTGTCGACGATCTTCACACACGTGAGGGTGTCTTCTGGTGACGAGGTGGCATTGCGCAGGACATACGATCTTTGCGCGCAGGGCGTAGTGCCTCGGTCATTTGATCAACGAGCTGTTCGGTAACCTTTTAATCAAGGCGGTCAGGCGTATCCCTTCGGGAGCGGCTGTCGTAAACCGAGCCCCGCTACGCTGAGTCTCGGCCCTTCGGGCTTCCATCCTTACGCTCTTCGACCATCATGGTCTGCGCGCTCCGCTTGCACAATGGTCGAGATCACCTCCCTGCCGGGACATTACCTGCGGCTCCCACATACTGATCTTGAACCAATCAGACATGGGGCCGCTGGCATGGCTTTTATGGAAGGGCAAGCGCCCTGGATGGATACAGGCAGAGGAGAGAGTTCATCAAGAACGTAAAAACGCTTCAGGCTACGCCTCGCGGCGGCAAAAAAACAATATTCAGGTAGTGGCTCTTGGATATCAACGTTTTGCTTGTCAGTAAGTTGTTTGGCAAGAGTTAGCTTTGTGAGCCAAGGTCACCCCCCTCATTACACGCGCTACTTTATAGAGAACACGATCTACTAGCAGTGCGTCTTATTATTATTCGGACGGAGCCAATGGTTTAACCTACCTAGCGCGTAGCCTGCGAGTGTCGATACTCCCGTAGTCAAAGAGAGGGGATTACTGGATCGTGCTTTTATCCCTATCAATTTTTTGGTTTTGGGCAGACCGAACGGAAGGGAAAATCGCTCCGCAATCGAGCAGCAGGCTCCGAATACTAGAACAGATGCTGAAGTGGTTTTGAATCTTCTTGTTTACTGCACCGAGTTCAAACACCTCTACACACAGCCTAACATCACTGTACAAAAAAACAGTTAATAATTTTTGTCAATATCTCACAAAGCAATTATGGCCCAATGCCATTATTCGCGGTAAATTCGTGCATCAACGCGGCCTGAGCTTCGTCTATCCGGCGCGACATGGACGCCCAGTGCAATTATCCGAGAGAAGGACATATGGACAACACAGAAGCCAGTGCAAGCATCGCTGGGTATGGCTACCAGTTCGAGCGTGCGCTTTATAGAATCTTTCACAGCTCACATAGGGATGCGCTCTTCGGAATAGAAACAACGGATGACGTCGAGGAAGTGATTTCTACAGCAACTGGAACTATTTCAATCCAAGAGCAAGACAAACTCACGCTCTCTGGGAAAAATCCGTTGCAAGACAGCAGCAAAAATCTATGGAACACATTCAAAAACTGGCTTGAGAAGCTCGAACAGTCCCAGGCAACTCATGAGCAGATCAACTTTATTCTAGTGACCAACGGAGTGGTCGGAAGCAACAGCCTCGTACATCTGTTGTCAGCAGCGTCATCCCCAACAGATGTAGCGCACGCTATTAAGAGCCTTCGTACTCACGCACTCACCATGGATGGTGCTACCGCTGAAATTGCAGCAAAGGTTACTGCGTTTGATGATGAATCAATCGCCTATGTTGTCGGTCGTTTCGAGGTCATTCACAAACATGAGTCTGCTTCGATAACCGATGCGATGTACGCCGCACTGCAGCTGCCAGAGGGTCTGGACGAGCATAAGAAAGTAATATTGGATAGTCTCACGGGCCACCTTTTCAACATGGCGCGTGAGACATGGAGACGTAGGGAGCCCTTCTGGACTACATCCCTGCCACTCTTCAACCGCAAGCAGCTCCTTTTCGAAAAATTCCTCAGCGAATCTTGGACTGCGCGAAGTCAGGACGAAACCGAATATCGCGAGCTGATAGCGCTCAATCAAGAATTGAATCTGCCTTTCATTTTCCAGCTCAAAGAATTGGGGCTAATGGAGCGAACCATCGAAAAGGAGCTTGGACATTACTGGGCTGGGTATGCCGAGCGGTCGAGACTTCTACTCAAAGGTAAGGTGCTCCCGGAGCACTTTAATGAGCTTGAGAACACACTTCATGGGAGGTGGGACAGTCTTCGCGAAGCATATTCAAACCTGAAAGGCATTACTTTCGAAGATTTCTCCGGTGACGATCACAAGCAGATCTACATCAGTACGACCACTCCGGAAAAATTCACCATAGAAATTGGCCGTTTGAAGTCAGACCATCGTTACCTTTACCTAGGCACATATCACCATCAAGCAAATGATGACGGTACAGATCACCCGATTCTCTGGCATCAAGTCAAAGGTGAAAGTAAATGAGCGGGCCATATTTGGATACCTATGTAATCCACAATACCGCGCTGGCGTGCTTCTTATTGACTGTATTCGTACAGCAATACGAACTGGAAGCTTCCGAGCACCCGCTGGATATGTTGAAACTCGAACTCGTTTTACCGTTTGCCTGGGATGAGGCTTCCCGCGAAGCCCTGTGTTCAAGGAATGCTAAAACCAAGCTAGACAAGGTTTTTAGAGAGGCACCAGGTCTTAAGGTTGACTTGGAGCAACGCGTTGCATCACGGGCGCCAGTAGCTCTGCAGGGCTTGAACCTCGCAGTTTCGACCAATCTATTGGCAGTGGCTCATCGCAGAGATGAACTACCAGTCTTCAGCAACAAAATTGATCGCTGGCCGCGTGGAACAAAGTCTGCCCTACCCAAAGACATGGTGATGACAGTCAACCGTCTGGCCAATTGGTACGCAAGTGTTGATACCCCTACCCTCCTAAAGCTTCTGTTCGGTATTCCCAATGAAATTTCAAATTGACTCAATTATTCTCTGGCCAAAAAATCAGAACAACGGGATTCAAGAGATCCAATTCAAGCCAGGAAAAATAAATATTATTCACGGACTCAGTCGAACTGGTAAGTCATCCGTTCTTCATATCATCGATTACGCGATGGGGGCAACCAAATGCCAGATCCCCATCGGCACAATTCGAGACAAGGTCATGTGGTTTGGGGTAAAGGTAACTTTGCGAGGGGAAAGCTGGTTAATCGCCCGCAAAGGCCCAATAGACAGTACCCCTTCGAACGACTACTACTTTGAACCGTTTTCTGGCTCGATTCCAGAGATTGTGCCTACCAAAACCAACAGGTCGACTTTCAAGGATAAGTTCAACAACTTGATAGGCGTGAGCGACCTTCCGCATTCTGATGCAGAAAAACCAAGCAAGCTTGATGCCCGAACTTCTTTCAGGGACTTGGCCGCGTTCAATTTTTTGCCACAACACATCGTGGCCAACCCAAACACGCTATTTTTCAAAGCAGACACCTGGATCCACCGTCAAAAGCTGACTAGGGCAATGCCTTACGCTCTAGGCATTGTAGATGCGCAATACGTTATAAATGAACGCAGACGGGACGACGCGCAAAAAGAGTTGGATGGTCTCGAAAAAGAACTCAAGGTTGTCGAGAAAGCAAAGCTTCACTGGCGTCATGAGGTAAACCGGATGATCGACAGATGCATCGAAATCGGTCTACTCGAAGCCGACATACCTGACGATCTAGACATCAAAGTCGCGAAGCTAAAATCGGTCATGGATGCATACCGAAACAAGCGGCTGGAACAAACACTGATTGCGCCAAAGCGCCTACATATCAACGAACGATTTGATGCTGCTGTCGCCAAGGAAACTGCACAGCAGCGACTGGTAGACGAGCTAGGGGAGGAGATCAGTGGCTACAGCAGCTTGGCCCAGAGTAGCCAGCAGTTCGTCAAAGCGGTAAATGAAGAAAAGAGCCATGTCGTCGGCTTGGATTGGCTGAAAAAAAGTCTTCGGGATGAGGGCCAATGCGTTGCCTGCGGATCCACATCGGACACGATGAGCACGGTGATCACCAACCTTGAAACGAAGGTCAACAAAATCACGCGCGTGGCTGAGATATTGGAACAGAATCCTGCTTTTGATAGCAGGATATCCAACCTTAAACGAAATCTGGCAAAGGAGGAGAAGACGCTTCATACCTATCGCGCTGACAAAAACGCAATTTTGGCGGAGGACGAAAGGCTTCGTAGCGTAATTGGTGATATCTATTATGTTGCTGGAAAAATCTCTGAGGTACTCAAGAAGATCGGCCATACATCAGCAGACGAGGCGATTGCCCAACGCATGAAGGCCGAAAGCAAAAAGATCAGCGATTTCAACAGACTGATGGCCGGCGGTAACCGCGCTGCTAGAGAACGCGAGGTAGATGCCAAGCTTACCGAACTCATTGAGCATTACGCAGATCAGTTTGGCGCCCTCGAAGGTGCGGCTAACTCAGTTCTCAGGTTGGATCAGAAAGAATTGACCATCCGATTCGACAAGGAATTCGATCAGTTTGACTACCTTTGGGAAGTCGGTAGCGGGGCTAACTGGATGGGATATCACGTGGCTGCGTTTCTCGGCATCCATGAGTTTTTGCTTCAGAAAGAAAATCTACACCTGCCCACCTTGAGCTTTCTGGTAATAGACCAGCCTAGCCAAGTGTATTTCCCGAGCAGCGATCTTGGGGGCAATGCACTGGACTTGGACATGGCCGTGTTGCGTAGGCACAGAATCGAAGACCTGCAGGCCACGCGACGAATTTTCGAGGTACTTGGAGAGGCAATCTCACGGACGAATGCCAACCTCCAAATTATCGTACTTGAGCATGCAGGGGAGGAAATCTGGGGTGACATAGAGCACACACACTCAGTAGCCGCTTGGAGTACAAAAGGCGACGGCCTTATCCCAGCAACGTGGGATTAAGCTCACGCCGTGAGTACAGCCATGTTGGAAAAGCCACCGTTATCAAGGTGGCTTTTCTGAACCTCCAGCGATTGCGTTATGCTTGTTTATATAGCCCCACCTTCTGTAACAATATCCAAGCGAGAAGTGCGGGCATGCTCTGGCAGTTTTGTAAGAAAAAGCCTCCATGGTGGCTCCCAGAGACATCAAGGGGGGTTAAGCGAGACTAGGAAGGACTGCATGCCCCAACCACTACAACCCAAGCTCAGGCGGTGAAGGAATTGGGCGTAGGCTTTGGCACCAAAGCGCAATCCGCTGATGGTGACGTCACCAGTATCGAAGCCATCACCGCAACAGCTTTGGAAAACAGTGGCTAGCCGCGCATTGCTTCGAACAGGGAAAGGTGGCACGAGGCATCGAACTGAGAAATCTTACGGGAACGTCCCCGATCACTGACGAATCGTGACCCACCTGAACCGAATATCTGCCGAGGCCACGTACTAATTGACACTACTCTCGCAAGCAAGAGCGATGTAGGGCAAGGGGTTTAGGTTTGAAGCAAGGAGAGTGGAGATAGGCCTAAGGCCATGAAAGGGTGAAACTGAGTAGGATGTGTCCCCTGCAGGAATCGAACCTGCATCTAGCCCTTAGGAGGGGCTCGTTCTATCCGTTGAACTAAGAGGACGTAGAGAGCGATATCTTACGTAAAACCATGCACTTAGGAAAGCTCACTTCCCTAACCATTCCCTATCGCCATCAGACCCTGAGCTTCTCGCTGAGACGCGGATGACTGCTTATCTTAACAGGAGACTAGATCCCACCCCAGATAAAAACTGCCAACCTTCCCCTTAGGAGGGGGATGCTCTATCCAATTGAGCTACTGAGACACTGCGTTGCCAGCACACCGATTGGTGCCAGCGAGGACGGCGTGCATGTTAACGGCATGGAAGGGTTTTGTCATGTCGTCATTGCCTTCGATAATCGTAGTCCACATCGCGGCGCAGAGCCCTTGCAGGCGGGGTCGTGCATTTTGCATTACCCCAAAAAGCCATCATTGCAAAACGCAATATCCAGCGCCTTCAAATCAAACACAAGCTATTGTTTTATAAGGATTTTTTATTGAAATAAATCTGGCATGCAGGCTGCATTATCAGTACCTGTGACGACACTCCACGCAAGGTACTTGAAAATGAACATGACTCTCTCAGTGTTGAATGCAGTAGCTCTGGTGGCTCTGGTGGCATTTCATTTTCATGACGCCCGCATTCACGAAGACCAGATCTCCACTCGTCCTCAATCCCATGAGCTGATCCGCCAGACACCACAACTGGCAGTCATGGGTGACAGAAGCGTCAATGCAGCTACGCTGGGTCATGAGGTCAAGGAAGCCCCGCTGCCAAATCGTGCCGAAGAGCGTTGGATCTTCTGAGATCGTCACATAGCCCACCTTCACGAGAGAGTAGCCATGTCAAAATCCGCATTGTCATTCATGATCCTGGCACTGATGGCTGTTGCCGTTGATCTTCTTCTCCCGGAACAGGCGCATGCATTGAATTTCGCCTCGAAAATCGCCGCCGGGCTGTTTGCCAGTCTGTTCGTTGCGGCCATGATCATTGGTCGTCGCTTCAAGTTCGATCCGGTTCTGCGCTGAGTGAACACCCGCTGATGGTTGTACTGGTCGGTAGAGCTTCACGCCATTGCTGACTGGGTCATCGGCCTCTTGAAATACTGCCTCCCTCCCCCGCCATGCACGCCCGTCGGCATTGTTCGTCTTGTTGCGGATAAGCATCTAAGCTGAAGACAGATAGCCATCATGGCAAAAAGTAGTCAGGCGTTCGTCGTGTCACCTGGATGAGCAGGAATTGGCAGGCTTTGCAAATCCTCTCGCAATTCTGATAATTGGTGCTGGCTAAACGCCTTTATCTGAGTCAATATTTGTCACAGAATTGACGCCAAGGATTCGACGTAATAGGGCATGATGCGGCGCCCTTTGGATAACTCGGTTGGAACATTTGGCCAAAACGACTGTCCCATAATGGCAATCTGGCGGCCACTTGCGAGAACCGCTTCCCCTGAACTAACCGGTTAAATATATGAGCCCTATGAAACAGGCTACTTATTCCAGCCGTACGGCTGACAAGTTCGTCGTTCGCCTACCAGATGGCATGCGTAATCGTGTGCAAGAGGTAGCCAAAAACCACCACCGCAGCATGAACTCGGAAATCATCGCTCGACTCGAGCAGAGCCTGATTCAGGAAGGTGCACTTGGCGATGAGCCAAACCTGCGCCTTGATAGTCCTGAGCTGTCCCTGCACGAACGCGAGCTGCTGCAGCGTTTTCGTCAACTCTCACACCGCCAGCAGAATGCACTGGTGTCCCTGATCGCTCACGACACGGAACTCGCTTCAGAAGAGTCGTAAGAAATCAGAGAAAAAAGCATTCAAGCCAGCGAAAGCTGGCTTTTTTATTGCGGCCCCCCTCCTAAATACCTATAAGATTATTTCCTACAGGTATGCATCCCATGATCACTGCTCCCGAGGCGATGATTGTTCGTGCATCACGATCATCAAGCCATGTGAGGAGCCACGAAATGCTTGGTAAAGCCTTCGTCCCCCTGATGCTGGTCACATCGATGAGCCAGGCCGCCCAGACCGTCAAGGTGTTCAACTGGGAAGATTATTTTGCTCCGGACACCCTGAAGAACTTTCAGAAAGAAACCGGCATTGAAGCCACTTATGACACCTACGACGGTAACGAGGCTCTGGACGAAAAGCTCAGGAGCAGGCATTCCGGTTACGACATTGTGGTGCCATCGAGTCATTTCATGGGCGGCCAGATTCAGCGCGGCGACCTGAAGAAACTGGACAAAAGCCAGTTACCCAACTGGAAAAACCTCAACCCGGTTCTGCTCAAGGTGCTCAGAGATATCGATCCGGGCAACGAACACGCCTTCCCCTATCTGTGGGGGACCACCGGCATCGGTTATAACGTGGCCAAGGTCAAGGCTGCTCTTGGCAACGATGCGCCGCTCAACTCCTGGGACCTGGTCTTCAAACCCGAGAACATGAAGAAACTGTCTCAGTGCGGCGTCGCCTTTATCGACAGCGCCCCCAGCGTCCTGCCCATCGCCCTCAACTATCTGCAATTGCCTCCACAAAGCGAGGTCGCGGGTGATTACACCAAGGCCAGAGCTGCCCTGATGGCGATACGGCCTTACGTGAGCTATTTCCACTCCACCAACTACATAGCGGATCTGGCCAGCGGCAAGATCTGTATGGCGGTCGGGTATTCAGGAGATGTCCTGCTGGCAGAGCGCAACGCGCAGAAAGCAGGCAACGACATTGACATCAACTATGTCATCCCCAAGGAAGGCGCACCGATGTGGTTCGACATGGTTGCCATGCCTGTCGATGCCCCCGACGAAAAAGCCGCCTACACCTTCATGAATTACCTGCTGGCACCCAAGGTGATCGCCGGAATCACCAACTATCTACGTTATGCAAATGGCAACGAGAAGTCCGAGGCATTGGTGGACGCAGCAGTTCACAGCGACCCCAGAATCTACCCCGACGAAGAAACCTTTGGCACCCTGTTCGCCCAGAAAGCGATGCCTGCCGACAGCGAAGCACTGAGGCTGCGGACATGGAAAGAAGTCAAAGCCGGGCAATGATCACCTGAAACAAAAAACCGCCTGAACAGGCGGTTTTTTTATGGTGATGGCCATCAAAGCAGAAAGATGGTCGCCAGCCCCAGGAAAATGAAGAATCCGCCACTGTCGGTCATCGCGGTAATCATGACACTCGCTCCCATGGCCGGATCGCGGCCAAGGCGTGCAAGCGTCATGGGGATCAGAACGCCCATGAAAGCCGCCAGCAGCAAGTTGAGCGTCATGGCAGCGGTCATGACCACGCCCAGTGACCAACTGTCATAGAGCATATAAGCCACGGCACCAATGACTCCGCCCCATATCAGGCCATTGAGCAACGCCACCGCCAGCTCCTTGCGCAGCAGGCGCGAGGTATTGCCGGTGCTGACCTGATCCAGCGCCATGGCGCGTACGATCATGGTAATGGTCTGGTTCCCGGAGTTGCCGCCGATACCGGCCACAATCGGCATCAATGCCGCCAGAGCCACCAGCTTCTCGATCGAGCCTTCAAACAGCCCGATGACCCGCGAAGCCAGAAACGCCGTGATCAGGTTGATCGCCAGCCAGGCCCAGCGGTTACGCAGCGAGCGCCATACGGAAGCGAAGATATCTTCCTCTTCACGCAGACCGGCCATGTTGAGGACTTCGCTCTCGCTCTCCTCACGAATCAGGTCGACCATTTCGTCGATGGTCAGACGACCGATCAGCTTGCCGCTCTTGTCGACTACCGGCGAAGAAATGAGGTCATAACGTTCGAACGCCTGGGCAGCATCGTAGGCATCGTCTTCCGGGTGAAAGCTGACAGGGTCGTCGGCCATGACTTCACCGACCTGCTTGTCCGGGTCATTGACCAGCAGACGCTTGATCGGCAACACGCCCTTGAGCACGCCATCGTGGTCGACCACGAAAAGTTTGTCGGTATGGCTCGGCAACTCCTTCAGGCGCCGCAGGTAACGCAATACGACTTCCAGGCTGACGTCCTCACGGATCGTCACCATCTCGAAGTCCATGAGCGCACCGACCTGCTCCTCGTCGTAGGAGAGTGCGGAACGGACACGTTCGCGCTGCTGGACGTCCAGCGCTTCCATCAGTTCATGGACGACGTCGCGAGGCAGCTCAGGCGCCAGGTCGGCGAGTTCGTCGGCGTCCATCTCCTTGGCCGCCGCCAGCAACTCGTGATCGTCCATGTCGGCGATCAGGGTTTCCCGGACGGAGTCGGACACTTCAAGGAGGATATCGCCATCGCGTTCGGCCTTGACCAGCTGCCAGACGGTCAGACGCTCCTCAAGAGGCAATGCCTCGAGGATATAAGCGACGTCCGCAGAGTGCAGGTCATCGAGCTTGCGTTGCAGCTCGACAAGGTTCTGGCGATGAACGAGGTTTTCTACGCGATCCTGATGCTGACCTTCCTGGCGGTGGATCAGATCTTCGACCACACGCTGGCGCTGCAGCAGATCGACCACTTGGGCAAGGCGATCCTGCAAGCTTTCCTGCGTCTTTTTTACTTCTGTTTCAGTCATAGGCGAACTCCACTCCCAGCAGCGGAGCACGCCGGGAGGATCAATCAGTTGATTCTTGATTGGTGAAACGAGCTATTGAGTAACTACTGGGTAAGTCCATGGAGGTATTCCACAAGCCCCGGCGGGGCTGACGGGCGCAATGATACACCGCTTTGAGCGGATCGCACGCGAGAAATTCAGGCAAGAACAGGCGCTTGCGAGACAAACCTGAAAGTTTTGCGAGACAGCGAAGTTACGACGTCACATTCAGCCAAGAAAACACGCTCGCCGGGGAGCAAGGCCCTGACTAGGATGACGATGCACGTCATGGAGGACTCGGCAATGCGTATCACGCCCCGCATTTTGTTATGGAGCAATCTGCTCTGCCTGCCGCTTTACACACAAGCCAATACGGTTCAGCGCTGCGAAGACCCGACCGGAAAGATCACATTCACCACCCTGGGCTGTCCGGCTGGCCACACCAGCGAGCTGCAGAAGGCCTTCAATGCGCCTCCCGGAAGCATCACGCCCCTTATCCCGAGTGCAGACAGGCGAAGTACTCAAGCCAGCAAGGAAATAGTGGTGGTGGGCCAGCAGGACGATGGCTGCGGCAATCGTCTGAGCCCGGCACAGCGCAGGCAGGCGATCATCAATCAGCGCACACCGCCAGGCATGACCAGACGGGATGTGGAAAGCCTGCTGGGCCGTCCGGACAAGATCACCAATCGCAATGGAGAACTGCGCTACACCTACCACTTGAAAAAGGGGCGCAGCAACAATGTGACATTCGATGAAAACGGATGCGTGAAAGGAAAACGCTAGAAAGCAAAAAGCCCACATCTTTCGATGTGGGCTTTCTGGTGTATGGTGCACTCGACAGGATTCGAACCTGTGACCGCTCGGTTCGTAGCCGAGTACTCTATCCAGCTGAGCTACGAGTGCATTGGTGTTTTTAGACCAGATCACCTCTGGTTGAAGCCAGTTATCTGGAAGTCTGTATTTAACTACATCAGACCAGTTAACCTTAAATGGTGCACTCGACAGGATTCGAACCTGTGACCGCTCGGTTCGTAGCCGAGTACTCTATCCAGCTGAGCTACGAGTGCATGTGTTGGTGCCGCGCATTATAGGTCGTTAAATCGTTTTGTAAAGCACTTTTTCTAGTAATTTCAACAACTTACAGAAGAAGCCAGATCTAACGCACTACAGAAATAATGGCGGAGAACGGGGGATTCGAACCCCCGACACCCTTGTGAGGTGTACTCCCTTAGCAGGGGAGCGCCTTCGGCCACTCGGCCAGCTCTCCGCAACACGGGGCGTATAATAACCACCCTTTTCCCCGTTTGCAAACCAAAAATTCAATAAAAATTAATGGCTTGGTTCTTCGTCCTTCTCTTTCTTGATGCGCAGGTAAATTTCTTCACGATGCACAGCGACTTCCTTGGGCGCATTGACACCAATTCGCACTTGATTACCTTTGACGCCGAGCACAGTCACAGTGATTTCACCATCACCAATGATCAGGCTTTCTGCGCACCGACGAGTCAGAATCAGCATACCTTTCTCCTTATGCATTTCAGGAACAACAGTCTGCAAAACCAGTAGGCATCAGCCGGCGACGAAAAAGCCACGGCCAAGCCTGAGTATTGACTAACGCGAAGAAAAGAACAGTCTTTGCGCGCAGCACAGGAAAACGAAAGGCGCGGTCAGACCGCGCCCTCCTGGCAGATCACTCACCCTGCCGAGGAGCATCCAGCTCGAAGGCCGTGTGCAATGCGCGCACAGCCAGTTCCAGGTACTTCTCTTCAATCACCACAGAAACCTTGATTTCCGACGTGGAGATCATCTGGATGTTGATGCCTTCCTTTGCCAGGGCTTCGAACATGCGGCTGGCGACACCTGCGTGGGAACGCATGCCGACGCCGACGATGGAAACCTTGGCAATCTTGGTATCGCCGGAAACTTCACGCGCGCCGATTTCGCGGGCGGTGGTTTCCAGAACCTGCAATGCCGACTGGTAGTCGTTGCGATGAATCGTGAAGGTGAAATCGGTGGTGTTATCGTGGGCGACATTCTGCACGATCATGTCGACTTCGATATTCGCGGCGCTGATCGGGCCGAGAATCTTGAAGGCAACACCCGGCGTGTCTGGCACACCACGGATAGTCAGCTTGGCTTCATCGCGGTTGAAGGCGATGCCGGAAATGATCGGCTGTTCCATGGATTCCTCTTCATCAATGGTAATGAGGGTGCCCGGCCCCTCCTTGAAGCTGTGCAGAACGCGCAGCGGGACGTTGTATTTGCCTGCGAACTCTACGGCGCGGATCTGCAGCACCTTGGAACCGAGGCTGGCCATTTCCAGCATCTCTTCAAAGGTGATCTTGTCCAGACGCTGAGCTTGCGAAACGACACGCGGATCGGTGGTGTACACGCCATCCACGTCGGTGTAGATCTGGCACTCGTCGGCCTTCAAGGCCGCCGCCAGCGCCACGCCGGTCGTGTCGGAACCGCCACGACCCAGGGTCGTGATGTTGCCGTTCTCGTCGACACCCTGGAAACCGGCGACCACCACGACACGCCCGGCCTTCAGGTCGGAACGGATCTTCTGATCGTCGATCTGCAGGATACGGGCCTTGTTGTGTGCGCTGTCGGTCAGGATACGAACCTGATTGCCGGTGTAGGACACCGCCGGCACACCGCGCTTCATCAATGCCATTGCCAGCAATGCAATGGTCACCTGCTCGCCGGTGGACACGATCACATCCAGCTCGCGGGGAACCGGCTGATCGCTGATCTGTTTGGCCAGATCGATCAGGCGATTGGTTTCACCGCTCATGGCCGACAATACGACCACCAGATCATCGCCCGCTTCGCGGAACTTCTTAACCTTGTCGGCCACCTGCTCGATGCGCTCTACAGAGCCAACCGAGGTGCCTCCAAATTTCTGTACGATCAAAGCCATCTCAAAGCCGCCTCAGAACCCGTTAAGGGCACCCATTAACATTCAAATCCAAGTGCCGGGCCTGTCATGTGCCGACAGGCCTGGAGTTCGACTCAAATACCCTGCTCTACAAAAGGAGCGGCCAGAGCCAACGCTGTATCCAGCGCACCGGCATCCACACCACCGCCTTGAGCCATGTCAGGACGTCCGCCACCCTTGCCACCGACGGCAGCGGCCGCTTGTTTCATCAAATCACCGGCTTTGAGTTGGCCAGTCAGGTCCTTGGTCACGCCTGCAACCAAGACAACCTTGTCTTCATGAACACTGCCGAGCAGGATCACTGCGCGGCCGAGCTTGTTCTTCAACTGGTCGACCAGCGCCAGCAGCGCCTTGCCATCCTGACCATCCAGGCGAGTGGCCAGAACCTTGACCCCTTTGACATCCAGAGCCGCGGCAGACAGATCGTCGCCCGCTGCACTGGCGGCCTTGGCCTGCAGTTGTTCCAGTTGTTTTTCCAGTTGACGGTTGCGCTCCAGCACAGCCGACAGCTTGTCCAGCAGGTTGTCGCGATTCCCCTTGACCAGGGTCGCGGCTTCCTTGAGTTGATCTTCAGCCGAGTTCAGCCAGGCCAGTGCAGCAGCACCGGTCACGGCCTCGATACGGCGCACGCCTGCGGCCACGCCGCCTTCACTGACAATCTTGAACAGTGCGATATCGCCGGTACGGTTGGCGTGAATACCGCCACACAGTTCAACGGAGAATTCACCGCCCATGCTCAGTACGCGCACGCTGTCGCCGTACTTCTCGCCGAACAGCGCCATGGCGCCTTTCTTCCTGGCGGTTTCGATATCGGTTTCTTCGGTGACCACCGGCGTGTTCTTGCGCACTTCGGCGTTGACGATATCTTCCAGAGCACGCAATTGCTCGGGCTTGATGGCCTCGAAGTGGCTGAAGTCGAAGCGCAGACGCTGACTGTCGACCAGCGAACCCTTCTGCTGAACGTGCTCGCCCAGCACCTGACGCAATGCTGCGTGCAGCAGGTGAGTGGCCGAGTGGTTCAGGGAGGTTGCCTGACGAACTTCGGCAGCGACCTGGGTTTCAAGCTTTTCACCGACTTTCAGGCTGCCAGACGCCACGACACCGTGGTGCAGGAATGCGCCGCCGGTCTTGGTGGTATCGCGCACGTCGAAACGTACGGTGCCAGCCTGCAGGTAACCGCTGTCACCGATCTGACCGCCCGACTCGGCGTAGAACGGAGTGCTGTCGAGGATCACGACGCCCTCTTCGCCCTCGTTCAACTGCTCGACGGACTGACCATCCTTGTAAAGAGCCACGACCTGCGCCGCGCCGCTGGTATCGGTATAACCGGTGAAGCGGGTAGCGACATCGACCTTGACCAGGCTGTTGTAATCCATGCCGAACGAGCTGGCCGAACGGGCACGCTCACGCTGGGCTTCCATCTCGCGCTCGAAACCTGCCTCGTCGAGGGTCAGGTTGCGCTCACGGGCGATATCACCTGTCAGGTCCATCGGGAAACCGTAGGTGTCGTAGAGCTTGAACACGATTTCGCCCGGCACCACGGAGCCCTTGAGCTCGGCCAGATCCTGCTCGAGGATTTTCAGGCCCTGCTCCAGGGTCTTGGCGAACTGCTCTTCTTCAGCCTTGAGCACACGCTCGATGTGCGCCTGTTGCTGGGTCAGTTCAGGGAATGCAGCGCCCATCTCGGCAACCAGAGCGGCCACGATCAGATGGAAGAAGCTGCCCTTGGCGCCCAGCTTGTTGCCATGACGGCAGGCACGACGAATGATGCGGCGCAGGACATAACCACGACCTTCGTTGGACGGCAGTACGCCATCGGCAATCAGGAAGCCGCAGGAGCGAATGTGATCCGCCACGACCTTGAGCGATGCCTGCCCCTCGTTGCTGCAACCGATGGCCTTGGCCGAAGCGGCCAGCAGGCTCTGGAACAGGTCGATTTCGTAGTTGGAATGCACGTGCTGCAGGACAGCGCTGACACGCTCCAGGCCCATGCCGGTATCCACCGACGGCGCTGGCAGCGGGTGCAGTACGCCATCGGCAGTACGGTTGAACTGCATGAAAACGTTGTTCCAGATCTCGATGTAACGGTCGCCGTCTTCTTCCGGCGAGCCCGGTGGGCCACCCCAGATTTCAGGGCCGTGGTCGAAGAAGATCTCGGAGCAGGGACCGCACGGGCCGGTATCGCCCATGGTCCAGAAGTTATCGGACGCGTAAGGCGCGCCTTTGTTGTCGCCGATACGAACCATACGCTCGGCCGGAACGCCGATCTCCTTGGTCCAGATATCGTAGGCTTCGTCATCGGTGGCGTAGACCGTTACCCAGAGTTTTTCCTTGGGCAGGTTCAACCATTTTTCAGAGGTGAGGAAGGTCCAGGCGTAAGTGATCGCGTCGCGCTTGAAATAGTCACCGAAGCTGAAGTTGCCCAGCATTTCGAAGAATGTGTGGTGACGAGCGGTGTAGCCGACGTTTTCCAGGTCGTTGTGCTTGCCACCGGCACGCACACATTTCTGACTGGTGACAGCGCGGGTATAGGCACGCTTTTCCTGGCCCAGGAAGCAATCCTTGAACTGGTTCATGCCTGCGTTGGTAAACAGCAGGGTTGGGTCATTGCCCGGAATCAAGGAGCTGGAGGCGACACGGGTGTGGCCTTGCTCTTCGAAGAAGCCAAGGAAGGCTTCACGGATTTCTGCGCTTTTCATAGGTTCTTCCACGGAGACTGCGGCCAGAGGCAGTGCATAACGTCAAAATGACGCAGCGACGGCAAAGGGCCGCATTATATAGGCGTTGCGTCCTCGGTACAGCGTGTTTGTACGATAGAAACCAGTAACTGGACTATCGGCATCTTATATGCGTGAAAACTCGGCGAATACAGCAATGACCCGCTCAAGCTGGGCACGAGACACATCCATGTGGGTGACCATGCGCAGACGTGGCGCGGCGCTGAGCCTGATGTCGCGCTCGGCACAGAATGCCTTGAGCGAATCGGCACGCTCGTTCATCTGCACATACACCATATTGGTCTGCACAGGCTCGACCTCATACCCAAGCTCGCTCAGCCCGGCTGCCAGGAATGCCGCATTGGCGTGGTCGTCGACCAGTCGCTCGACCTGATGATCCAGCGCATAGAGACCGGCCGCCGCCAGAATCCCGGCCTGACGCATGCCGCCACCGACCATCTTGCGCAGGCGACGAGCCTTGGCGATCAGCTCAGGGGAACCGCACAGCACAGAACCCACTGGCGCGCCGAGCCCTTTGGACAGGCACACCGACACCGAATCGAAGTAGCGAGCGATTTCCCGGGCATCGACACCCAGCCTGACCGCCGCATTATATAAACGCGCACCGTCCAGATGCAGAGACAGGCCTTTGTCTTCGGTGAGCTTGCGCGCCGCTGCCAGATAACTCATGGGCAATACCTTGCCCTGCATGGTGTTTTCCAGGGCCAGCAGGCGGGTGCGGGCAAAATGAAAGTCATCGGGCTTGATGCTCGCCAGCACCTGGTCCAGATCCAGCGAACCATCGGCCTGGACTTCCAGCGGTTGCGGCTGAATCGAACCCAGCACCGCCGCCCCGCCACCTTCGTATTTATAGGTGTGGGCCTGCTGACCGACGATGTACTCGTCACCGCGCTCGCAATGCGCCATCAAGGCCAGCAGATTGCTCATCGTGCCAGAAGGGACAAACAGAGCCTCTGCAAAGCCCAGACGCTTGGCCAGTGTGGTTTCCAGAAGATTGACTGTGGGGTCCTCACCATAGACATCGTCCCCGACAGGTGCATGGGCCATGGCCTCAAGCATGCCGGCGGTGGGGCGGGTCACAGTGTCACTACGCAGATCGATAACAGTCACGAATACGCTCCCTGAAAACTCGAAGACCGATAATGCAGGCAACCCCAAGGTTGCAACAAGGAATTACTGAGGTTTGCCATGATAATCAAGGTCCGGGGCTCGAGGCACTCCGATCCTCTTATAAGCAAAAGGTAGGGACACCGTACGAAAGTGTCCATGCAGGATGGAAAGAACTGTGATAAAAATCCCGCCCCGACATCGAACAATGTCGGCAACGTTCTCAGGGCGGGGTGCAATTCCCCACCGGCGGTAATGGCGCGCAATGCGTCTAGCCCGCGAGCGCTTGGGGAGATTCAGGTTTTAACCGAACTCTTCAAGGTCAGCAGACCCGGTGTGATTCCGGGGCCGACGGTCATAGTCCGGATGAAGAGAGAACGGGATGGCACCATCGGGACCGTCTGCAAGCCTCTGCATGAACTACAGGAGTTCATGAGGCTTTCATACGCGACCTGAATCCCTTTCGATCCAATGCCCTGTTTTTTTCATAAACAGGAGTCAGAACACGTGCAACCCACTGCAATCGACAGCAAGAGCAAAAACCACTCGAACGAACGTATCGCGTTCATCCAGGCCTGCTGGCACAAGGACATAGTCGATCAGAGCCGCAAAGGCTTCGTCGCCGAAATGGCCAACCATGGCTACACCGAGAGCGATATCGACTTCTTCGAAGTCGGCGGTGCCTTTGAAATCCCTCTGCATGCAAAACTGCTGGCCAATACCGGTCGCTACGCGGGCATCATCGCTGCCGGCCTGGTGGTGGATGGCGGTATCTATCGTCACGAATTCGTGGCGCAATCAGTGGTCAGTGCGCTGATGCAGGTCCAGCTGGAAACCGAAGTCCCCGTCTTCTCGGTGGTCCTGACCCCGCATCATTTCCATGCAGGCGAAGAGCACCACAAGTTCTTCTTCGAGCATTTCGTACACAAGGGCGAAGAAGCAGCCAAGACCTGCGCCGACACCCTGAACAAGGTCCGCGCCCTGCGCCGCCTTGAGCCGCTGCAGAAAGTGGCGAGCTGATTTTAAAGAGTCAGCGCAACGCCGCCCGATTCGCTCTTACAGCATCTGCGTAGGAGCGAATTCATTCGCGAACGCTGGAACAATCAGAATCCCGGCCCGCAAACCATTCCCCACTTTCGGATTGGGGAAGATGATCCGCGCCCCCTCCTCCTCGACTACCCAGCGAGAACCGCCTGCGTCCTCGGCAAGCACATAGCCCTTCTCCAGCGGCGCGAAATTCTGTACATCGGCAGGCAGATTCAGGGTGAATGCATCGCTGCGCTTGATGATTTCCCGGGCCACGCTGAATAGCTGCAGACCGTCCAGGTCCTCGCTCGACTCGGGCTCGACACCTTCGATCACCTGCTCAAGCACCTTGCGCAAGGCCGTGAGGTTGACCTGCTGGTTCTGGCCGAATGGTCGGGCCTTGCCCAGTTCCAGCGTGAAAGACTCGGCACCGAGCCGGTCGTAGGTGTAAGCACTGAATACAATGGAAGGCTTGTTCTGCAGCAGCACCGCGCTCATGCCGGCAGTGCGCAGCCGCGCCAGCTCCCGACGCGAATGCTGGCGGCCCTCTTTCCAGGGATACAACGCAAACTGCTCGATGGTAGAGCCGCGAATGGCGGTATGCAGGTCGTAATGCAGGCGATAGCGGTCCGGCACACTGAAGAAGCTGGCCGCCAGACGCTCCAGCTCACAGGCGCGCAAGGCCTCCGAACCGCCACTTTGTTCGTGCCGGCCATTGAACAGCCGGTTGACGTCCTGCTCGACATAACGAGTGCCACGGCGCATGGCCTCGGGATTGCCGAACAGGAACAGAATACGGGCACGCGGCTTGAGGTCGCCGCGTGCAATGCTGCGGATCAATTCGTCCAGCAGCTCGATGGGGGCTGTTTCGTTGCCATGGATACCGGCAGACAACAGCAGATCGGTGCCATTGTCCCGGTCCTGAGGTGCACGCACTTCCAGCGCGCCCTCCCCCATCCAGCGCATGCGTACGCCGCCGACGGTCAGTTGAGTCTTTTCCGTGGGCTCGCGCCCGGCCAGAGTCAGTTCAAGCAATTTACCGAGGGCGAGCATAGGCAGGCTCCTGATTAGTGATTGCAGTCCGGGCCGTGGACGTGACCGTCCTCTTCCCCCGGATCGGCCGGTTCCATTTCCAGTTGCAGGCTGACCAGGTTGGTGGCCAGTGGACGCAACAGAAGGTTAGCGTATTCGGCATCGCCTTCTTCGACATCGACACCGATCAGCAACTGACCACGGCCATCCTGCTGAATCCACAACTCTTTACCCTGCCAGAGGACGGCTACGCGGGTGCAGGAAGTTTCCAGCTGGGTGCCATCAGTGTCTTCGAGGAGTAATTGCAGGGCGTCGCTCATGTTCGGGATTCTCTATGAAGATGGAAATCACGCGCAGGACAAAAGGCCTGCGCGTCAGAACTTTCAAACCAGTTGAAAGGGGTAAACGCTGCCCAGTTTAAGGATTTGCGTGAGTTCATCCAATGCCGTGCGGCATTCGGTCAACAATTGAGGGTCGGCCAGATCGCTTTCGCTCATGCGATCACGATAGTGCCTGTCGACCCATTGCGTCAGGGTTTCGTACAACGGCAGGGTCATGACCACACCGGGATTGACCGCCGCCAGCTCGGTTTCATTGAGGGCCACGCGCAAGCGCAGGCACGCCGGACCACCGCCGTTCTGCATGCTTTGCTTGAGGTCGAAAACCTTTACCTCGCGAACCGGACCACCATCGGCCAACAGACGTTGCAGGTAATTCCAGACGCGAAGATTGGCCTGGCATTCCTGAGGCACGATCAGCAGCATCGAGCCATCGGCGCGGGACAAGAGCTGGCTGTTGAACAGGTAAGAGCGTACGGCATCCTCGACCGAGACTTCATCGCGCGGCACACAGATCGCCTGGAACAGACCGCCGACACGGCCGAGCTTTTCATGCAGTTCGCTCAGCATCGACTCGGTATTGAGGAACGCATCCTCGTGATAGAACAGCACTTCGCCGTTGCCGACCGCAATGACGTCGTTGTGAAACACGCCCTGGTCGATCACGGCCGGATTCTGCTGACCGTAGACCACCCCGCTCTCGCTCAGGCCATGCAGCCGGGCCACGGCTCTTGAAGCTTCAAGGGTCTGTCTGGCCGGGTATTTCTGCGGTGCCGGGTAACGCGTGTCGAAAGCGCTGCGCCCGAACACGAAAAACTCCACGCCCGCCTGGCCATAATCGCGGCAGAAGCGCGTATGGTTGGCCGCCCCTTCGTCGCCGAACTGCGCAACCGCTGGCAGTGCCGCGTGATGGGCAAAATGCTGTTCATTGGCGAACATCGCCTTCAGCACACGGCTGGTGGTCGGATGCTCGATGCTACGGTGATATTTGCAGTTCAGATTGGCCGCCGTGAAATGCACGCGGCCATCGGCTGTATCGGCACTCGGGCTGACGGTCGCGGCATTGGCGACCCACATGCTCGACGCCGAGCAACTGGCAACCAGCAGCGGCATGTCATGTCTTGCCGCCTGCTCGATCACCTGGGCATCGCTGCCGCTGAAGCCCAGTTGGCGCAACCCTGCAACATCGGGGCGCTCCTGAGGTGCCAGCACACCCTGGGTAAAGCCCATGTCCATCAGCGCCTTCATCTTCGCCAGCCCCTGCAATGCCGCTTCGCGAGGGTTGGAACACTGATGGCTGTTACGCTGGGAAGCCACATTGCCGTAGGACAGACCGCCGTAGTTGTGAGTAGGCCCAACCAGACCGTCAAAATTGACTTCACAGGATTTCATCGGCAAGGCTCCGTAGATCTGTTTTTATAGGTGCATCTGTGTGCAGTGCTATCAATCGAGCTTGATGCCCGGCGTCAGTGTCGCGGGCAAGGTCAAGGCTCCGGCTTCCAGAGACGCAACCGGGTAAGCGCAGTAATCGGCGGCGTAATAGGCGCTGGCCCGATGATTACCCGATGCCCCGACACCACCGAAAGGCGCACTGCTCGCCGCACCGGTCAGTTGCTTGTTCCAGTTGACGATCCCGGCACGACTTTGCAGCCAGAACTCTTTGTAACGAGCTTCGGAATCCGACAGCAGGCCCGCCGCCAGGCCATATTGCGTATCGTTGGCCTCTGCGATGGCGGCATCGAAATCGGCGTAGCGGATCACCTGCAACAACGGCCCGAACAGCTCCTCGTCGGGACGATTGCTGACCGCGCTCACGTCCAGAATGCCCGGCGTCAGCAAGGCGGCCCGATCCTGTGGCTGTGTCATTTCCAGCAACGCAATGGCACCCTTGGCCAGCAGATCACGCTGGGCTGCCAGCAAGGCGGCAGCGGCCTGAAGAGAAATCACCGAGCCCATGAAAGGCGCAGGCTGGCGGTCGAAAGCCCCGACCTCGAGGGTTGCCGTAACCGCAACCAGTCGCGCCAGGAATGCATCGCCCCACGCACCTTGCGGCACCAGCAAGCGCCGGGCACAGGTACAACGCTGGCCTGCCGAAATAAAGGCTGACTGAATCACCGTGTACACGGCGGCATCCACATCCTGGACCTGATCGACCACCAGCGGATTATTGCCACCCATTTCCAGGGCCAGAATCTTGTCCGGACGCCCCGCGAACTGTTGATGCAAGGCATTACCGGTACGGCTGGAGCCGGTAAAGAACAGCCCGTCGATACCCGGACTGGCCGCCAGAGCGATACCGGTTTCGCGCCCGCCTTGCAGCAGATTCAATACCCCTGCTGGCAAACCGGCTTCGATCCAGCACTTCACCGTCAACTCGGCAACCCTGGGTGTCAGCTCACTGGGCTTGAACAGCACTGTGTTACCCGCCAGCAGTGCGGGCACGATATGGCCATTGGGCAAATGACCGGGGAAATTGTAAGGCCCGAACACCGCTACGACGCCATGGGGCTTGTGGCGCAATACCGCCGTGGCATCGCCCAGCGGCCCGCTCTTCTCGCCGGTCCGCTCACGGTAGCTCTGCACCGAGATGGCAATCTTGTTGACCATGCTGGTGACTTCAGTGGCCGACTCCCAGAGTGGCTTGCCGGTTTCCTCACCAATGCAATGCGACAGCTCGTCCGCATGCTGCTTGAGGCTGGCGGCGAACGACTCCAGCACCGCAATGCGATCTTCCAGCGAGCGCGAAGCCCAGCCTGCAAACGCCTGACGCGCCGCTTGCACGGCCACTTCGACCTGAGAGGCGCTTGCCCCCTGACCCGACCACAGAACCTGCTGGGTCACCGGATTCAAGGAGTCGAATGCTTCACCCTGCCCGGCCTGCCAGGCACCTGCGATATACAACGAGCTCATCAAACACCCTCCCGCACCGCAGACAAAGGCACGGCACGCACATTGTCGCCCGGGCTCATGCGCAGACGCCGGGCTGTCAGTGGATCGACCACCAGCGCACCGGCCGCCATGCGCGCCTGCCCGATGGTGATCCGGCCCTCTTCGCGCTTGCGGTTGTAGATCAGGAATTTCGGCGCATCCTCACCGGGCGTGCCGATAGCCAGCACCAGCGTCTGACTGTCACGCACTGCACGGATTTTGGTGGTTTCACACTCGATGGCCGGGCCGGCATCGAAGATGTCGACATAGCCCTGATAGTTGAAACCCTCACTCTTGAGCATCGTCAGAGCGGGCTCGGTATCGGCGTGAACACGGCCAATGACGCTACGCGCATCTTCCGACAGGAAGCAGGTGTACAACGGAAACTTGGGCATCAGTTCGGCGATGAAGGCCTTGTTGCCCACGCCGGTAAGGTAGTCGGCCTGGCTGAACTCCATCTTGAAGAAGTGGCGACCCAGGCTTTCCCAGAAGGGCGAACGCCCTTTCTCGTCCGACATGCCACGCATCTCGGCAATGATCTTGTTGCCGAACAGTTTCGGAAACTCGGCGATGAACAGCATCCGCGCCTTGGACAGCAAGCGACCATTGAGACCAGTACGCGAATCGCTGTGCAGGAACAGCGAGCACAGCTCGGAGTTGCCGGTCAGGTCGTTGGCCAGGAACAGGGTCGGAATCTCGCGGTAGATATTGAGTTCCTGAGAAGCACTGACCGTCAGCCCGACCCGGTAGTTGTACCAGGGCTCACGCAACCCCACGGCCCCCGCGATGGCGGAAATACCGATCACCCGACCGTCATCGTCTTCGAGTACGAACAGGTAATCGGCATCCGCACGCTCGGCTTCGCCACGAAAGGATTTCTCCGCCCAGCCCACCCGATGCGCCAGACGCTGCTCATTGGCGGGCAATGTCGTCAGGCCTGCGCCGGTGCTGCGCGCCAACTCGATCAGCGCGGGCAGGTCACTGCTGCGTACGGGACGAACGATCATGTTATCTCCTCGACCGGACTCCTCTGGAGCCCGGAAAACTGGCTAATCCGCTATGTGCGGACGATCAGGATCAGACTGCGACCAGACGCACACTGGCGCCTTCACCGACACCCAGGGCCTCGGCGGCCTGCAGGCTCAGCACCACCGGACGACCGGGTGCCCAGTCCAGTTCCAGCAGGGTTGCGCGATAATCCTGCAGCAGCCCGTTGGTCACCAGATACAGGCGTCCGCCCTTGCCGGCATCGTCCGTTGCGGTGGTGTCGATCTTGACCGGCACCAGACGGCTCTGGGCAATCGAACGAATCCCGGAAACACGGGCATGCAGCGTCGGACCACCGTCGAAAATATCGATGTAATGATCGGTCTCGAAACCTTCGCGCATCAGGATGTCGAAGGTGATCTGGGCACGCGGATGCACTTGCCCCATGGCTTCCTGAGCGGCGTCGGTCAGAAGCGGGACATAGATCGGATAATGTGGCATCAGCTCGGCCAGGAAAGTGCGGCTTTTCAGGCCACACAAGCGCTCGGCCTCGGCGTAGTTCAGGTCGAAGAAATTGCGCCCGATAGCATCCCAGAATGGTGAGTCGCCGTTCTCGTCGCTGTAGCCCACGATCTCCGTCACCACCGAATCGGCGAAACGCTCGGGATGGCTGGCGACAAACAGCAGGCGGCCGCGGGAATTGAGCTCCGACCATGCCGTGCCCACCAGTTCGGGAATCACATAGAAGCTGGTCAGCAGGCTGTTACCTGTCAGGTCATGGCACTGGGACAGGACGTGGATCTTGTTATGGATCTTCAGCTCGCGGGAAGCATGCACGAAGGTTTCGTTACGAAAGCTGTAGAACGGCTCGGAGTAACCCGCGGAAGCGACAATGCCGGAACAGCCGACCAGACGACCGTTCTCGCTGTCTTCAAGCACGAAGAAGTAGGTTTCTTCGCCATTGAAACTGACCTCGGCAGCGAACGAAGCTTCCGAGGCGCTGATCTTGTCGCCCAGGCGACCAGCATCGTCAGGCAAGGACGTCACACCAATCGGACTGTCGGCGGCGAGGCGCTGGACTTCTGCCAGATCGGCCATTTGCGCGGGGCGCATCACCAGCATGGTGCCACTCCTTACCAATCACTGGCCGGAAACACCGGCACTAAAAAGAGCACCGCGCAGCCTGGAGGCCGCCCGGCACAGGAAAATGTCCGACGCCCGCCATGGGGCGAACGCCGGAAGGTGCAGCGATATATCAGGCTGTCAGCTTGGCGATGGCGCGCTCGAAGCGGTTCAGGCCTTCTTCGATGTCAGCGTCTGTGATCACCAGGCTTGGCGCGAAACGAATCACGTCCGGACCGGCTTGCAGGATCATCAGGTCCTGAGCTTCAGCGGCGTTGAAGATGTCCTTGGCCTTGCCTTTCCAGGCATCGGACAGCACGCAGCCGATCAGCAGCCCCAGACCGCGCACTTCAGTGAATACGCCGTATTGCTGGCCGATGGCTTCCAGACGGGTCTTGAATTTCTGATGCTTGTTTTCAACGCCCTTCAGGACTTCAGGGGTGTTGACGACATCGATCACGGCCTCGCCGACCGCACAGGCCAGCGGGTTGCCGCCGTAAGTGGTGCCGTGTACGCCGACTGCAAAGTGCTTGGCCAGCTTCTCGGTGGTCAGCATCGCCGCCAGAGGGAAACCGCCACCAATGCTCTTGGCGCTGGAAAGGATGTCCGGCGTCACACCGTAGTGCATGTAGGCAAACAGATGGCCGCTACGGCCCATGCCACTCTGCACTTCATCGAAGATCAGCAGTGCGTTGTGCTCGTCACACAGTTTGCGGGCGCCTTGCAGGTACTCGAGTTCAGCCGGCAGAACACCGCCCTCGCCCTGGATCGGCTCCAGAACCACGGCGCAGGTCTTGTCGGTCACGGCAGCCTTCAGTGCTTCCAGATCGTTGTATGGCACATGGCTGATGCCGGTGATCTTCGGCCCGAAGCCATCGGAATACTTGGGCTGGCCACCGACGCTCACCGTGAACAGGGTACGACCGTGGAAGCTGTTCAGGGCCGCGATGATTTCGTACTTTTTAGGACCATGCAGGTCATGGGCAACGCGACGCGCCAGCTTGAAGGCCGCTTCGTTGGCCTCGGCGCCGGAGTTGCAGAAGAACACGCGCTCGGCAAAGGTCGAGTCCACCAGTTTTCTGGCCAGGCGCAAGGTCGGCTCGTTGGTGAAGACGTTGGAGACATGCCACAGACTGTTGGCCTGCGCAGTCAAGGCACCGACCAGCGCCGGATGGCAATGACCCAGTACGTTGACGGCAATCCCGCCGGAGAAGTCCACCAGTTCGCGTCCCGCCTGATCCCATACCCGGGAACCCGAGCCCCGCACGGGAATGAACCCGGCCGGTGCGTAGTTGGGGACCATCACCTGGTCGAAATCGGCGCGTTGCACCGCAGCTTGCTCAACGGACATCGGAGTCTCCTGAAGAGGAACGCCTGCCCGAAACCGGCAGGCGATGGGAAGATTGTAAGGACTGATTTCTGTTCGGCCTTGCCGCCAGGCGACATCTTGTTACAGCGCAACACCGGTCTTTTTTCACAGTTTTCGGCAATGCGACATATTGCGTCACAAAGGCGCAGTTTATCTGCTTTCGCGAACGAGCGGGATGCCGCCCGATTCGCTCATTCGCGAAGTTGCTCAACCACGCTCGGCAGGAACGGAAGACAGCTCGAAAGGACTGTTGCTGCGACGCTGATTGCGGTCTTCGCGAGGCGTGGCACCGAAGAAGTTGCGGTAGGCGCTGGAGAAATGCGGGCCGGAGGAAAAACCGCAGGACAGGCCGATCTGGATGATCGACTTGCTGGTCTGCATCAGCATCTGCCGGGCCTTGTTGAGGCGCAGCTCCAGGTAATACTGGCTGGGCACTCGATTGAGATACTGCTTGAAGATCCGCTCCAGCTGGCGACGCGACACACAGACGTGCTGGGCGATTTCATCGGTGGTCAGCGGCTCTTCGATATTGGCCTCCATCAGCAGCACTGCCTGGGTCAGCTTCGGATGACTGGAACCCAGGCGATTCTGCAACGGAATGCGCTGACGCTCGCCACCTTCGCGAATGCGCTCGACCACCAGCTCTTCGGAAACCGCACCCGCCAGCTCGGCACCGTGATCACGGGACAGGACCGCCAGCAGCAGGTCCAGCACCGACATGCCGCCACAGGCGGTCAGCCGGTCGCGATCCCAGTCGAACAGGTGGCTGGTGGCAATGACTTTCGGAAAGCGCTCGCTGAAGTCATCCTGCCAGCGCCAGTGCACGGCAGCCCGATAACCGTCGAGCAAGCCAAGCTGGGCCAGCGGATAAACACCAGCGGACAGCCCGCCAATCGCACACCCGGCGCGTACCACTTGCTTGAGGGCACTGGCCAGGGCCGCCGACATGGGGGCTGGCGGCTCGTCCGCCAGCAGGAACAGCTTCTGAAAGCCATCGATGCGACCGGTCCACGGCTCACCCGGCAATTGCCATGCCCCCGCAACAGCAGGTTCGTCGGCCACCTCGGCCTGAAGGAATGACAACTCATAGACCACTTCAGGGTGAACGCTCTGGGCAACGCGCAAGGCTTCCTCGGCCAACGCCAGGGTCAGGGCTTTGGTGCCGGGCCAGACAAGGAAACCTATTCGATGGGCAGTCATTGGGACATCCGATACGTATCGCCTCAAGGGCCGAACCTCAACAGGCTAGCACTGGAGTAGCCAGGTCATGTTGCGTGGTGCGCAGCATGCCCTGTTCTGTTGTAAAAGACATCGACGAAGCGATGCCGCCGATTACTTGAGGCTGCCCGAGAGAAACTGCTGCAAACGCTCGGACTGCGGATTGGCCAGGACTTCACGGGGATCGCCACGCTCCAGCACCACACCCTGATGCAGGAAGACCAACTGGTTCGACACCTCACGGGCAAAGCCCATTTCGTGAGTGACCACCACCATGGTCCGGCCTTCCTGGGCCAGCCCCTGCATGACCTTGAGCACATCGCCCACCAGTTCAGGGTCCAGCGCGGAGGTCGGCTCATCGAACAGCATGACTTCCGGCTCCATGGCCAGGGCGCGGGCTATCGCCACCCGCTGCTGCTCGCCACCGGACATATGCCCCGGGTAGGCATCCTTGCGATGAGCCACGCCGACCTTGGCCAGATAGTACTCGGCCTTTTCCAGCGCTTCCTTTTTCGGCACGCCCAGAACATGCACCGGCGCTTCGATGATGTTCTGCAAGGCCGTCATGTGCGACCACAGGTTGAAGTGCTGAAACACCATGGACAGACGCGAGCGCATGCGCTGCAACTGTCTGGGGTCGGCAGCCTTCAGGCCGCCGTCCTTGTTCGGCACCAGTTTGAGTTCTTCGTTGTTGAGCAGGATCTTGCCGGCATGGGGCTGTTCAAGCAGATTGATGCAACGCAGAAATGTGCTTTTACCCGAGCCGCTGGAGCCGATGATACTGATGACATCGCCTGCCTTGGCTGTCAGGGAAACTCCCTTGATCACTTCATGACTGCCATAACGCTTGTGCAGGTCCTGGACTTCCAGTTTGTTCATGCTTTCGATTCTCGCAAGACGGTCAGTCACTGAGCAGGCGCCCATGACGCAGCGCGGTGCGCCCCGCCACTTTGGCCAGCCAGAAACCCGGTTGAGCATAGCGAAGCCGCTCGATGGCGAATAACACACCGGCAGTATTCGCACAGATGGTGCTGACCCGATCGGACAACGGATCGATGACTTCGAACAGCGGATCGCCGACTTCGACCCGGCTACCGGCAGCGCGCAGGAAAGTCACCACGCCGGGATGAGGTGCATACAGCAATTCGGTGCCTTCGAACGGCATGCCTTCGCAGGCCTCACGTTCAGGCGTTGGCCAGTCGCCATTGATAAAGCCCTGCTCGGCCAGGAACGCCAGAATGCCTTCGGCATGCGCCTCGGCTTCAGCCTTGCCAGTATCGGCCTGACCGCCCAGCTCGATGGTCGTGGCCAGACAGGCCAGGGGAATCTGCGCCTCGGGGAAAATCCGCGACAGACGCAGCCAAGGCAGCGAGCAGGCCTCGTCAAAGGAACTGCCACCGGAGTCTTCAGCCAGCAGCGCGACCTTGATATCCAGATGCGCCGACAGCGAACGCCACTGCGGCCAGTGTTGCGGCAAGGCATACATATGCAGGGCCGCATCGGCATCGCAGTGCAGATCAAGCACGACATCGGCGACACAGGCGTGACCGAGCAGCAGGCGTTGCATGGCTTGCAGTTCGCCTTGTGGAGCAGGCAGGCGCTCGAGCGCCGCCGTCATGGCCTGACGAATCAATTGAATATTGGCGCGCGGATCGTCGCCCAGTTGCCCTTCCAGCAGCTCGGCGACCGGCTCGCTCAATTCGGTGAAGTCGCGGTTGAAGTTCTTGCCGCTGCCGAACTCGAAACGCCCCTGGTGGGCGCCTTGCAGCAATTGGCCCAAGCCCAGAGGGTTGGCTACCGGCACCAGCTCGATAACCCCCTTGAGCGCGCCCTGCTCTTCAAGCTGGCCCAGGCGTTTTTTCAGCTCCCAGGCGGTGCGCATGCCCGGCAACTCATCAGCGTGCAGACTGGCCTGGATATAGGCCTTGCGCTCGCCGCTGCCGAAACGAAAAACACTCAGTTGACGCTCGGTGCCGAGGCTTCCCCACGGCAATACATGATCGATTCTTTGCATGTCAGACCTTCCGCGGAGCCAGGTAGCCCAACCAGCGACGCTCCGCCAGCTTGAACAATCGCACCAGAATGAATGTCAGGCACAAATAGAAAACGCCTGCGGTTATGTAAGCCTCGAAAGGCAGGTAGTACTGGGCATTGACCGTGCGCGCCGCGCCGGTAATGTCGATCAGGGTCACGATGGACGCCAGACTGGTGGTCTGCAGCATCATGATGACTTCATTGCTGTATTGCGGCAGCGCACGGCGCAGTGCGGAAGGCAGCAGAATGCGGCGATACATCTTGAGCGGCGACATGCCCATGGCCCTGGCCGCTTCGATCTCGCCGGCCGGTGTTGCCTTGAGGCTGCCGGCAATGATCTCGGCCGTGTAGGCGCTGGTATTGATGGCAAATGCCAGGCAGGCGCAGAAGCTGGCACTGGACAGCAATGGCCACAGAGCGCTCTCGCGCACCGTTTCAAACTGGGCCAGCCCGTAGTAGATCAGGAACAGTTGAACCAGCATCGGCGTGCCGCGAATTACATAGGTGTACAGCCAGGCAGGCAGATTGACCCAGCGGCGCTTCGATACCCGCATCAATCCCAGCGGCAATGCCGCCAGCAGACCGAACGCCAGGGAAATACCGAGCAGTTTCAGGGTCACCAGCAAGCCGCCGAAGTACAGCGGCAGGCTTTCCCAGACGACGTTGTAGTCAAAAATCATAGGTCAGCCGCCTTTACGCCCACGGAGTAGCGTTTTTCCAGATAACGCAAGGCGAGCAGCGAGACACTGGTAATCACCAGGTACATCGCAGCAACCGCCAGGAAGAAGGTGAAAGGCTCGCGGGTGGCATCTGCCGCCTGCTTGGCCTTGAACATCATGTCTTGCAGACCGACCACGGAAATCAGCGCCGTCGCCTTGGTAAGTACCAGCCAGTTATTGGTGAAACCGGGGATCGCCAGACGAATCATCTGTGGCACCAGTATCCGGAAAAACACCTTCAGGCGGCTCATGCCATAAGCCATGCCGGCCTCGGCCTGCCCTTTGGGAATGGCCATGAAGGCACCGCGAAAGGTTTCGGAAAGGTAGGCACCGAAGATGAAACCCAGCGTGCCGATACCGGCCAGCAAGGGGTTGAGGTCGATGTAGTCGTCGAAGCCCAGCATGGGCGCGACACGGTTGAGCAGATCCTGCCCGCCGTAGAAGATCAGGAGAATCAGCACCAGATCGGGAATGCCGCGAATCACCGTGCAATACAGATCGCCCAGCCACGCCAGCCAGCGCAACGGCGAAAGACGCAGTGCCACACCAATCAGACCGAGAACGATTGCCAGGGCCATCGACGACAGAGCCAACTGCAAGGTCAGCCCGGCACCTTCGAGGATTACAGCCCCGTAGCCTTTCAACATGTTTGTGCGGTCCTCAAGCGTGGGTATAAAAAATGGCGCAATCCAGGCTGCCCTGTTTGCGCCATCCAGATCAGGAACCTGACGTTACTTGCCGTAGATATCGAAATCGAAGTACTTGTCCTGGATTGCCTTGTACTTGCCGTTGGCGCGAATCGCGGCGATGGCGGCGTTGAGGCGGTCCAGATTGGCCTTGTCGCCCTTGCGAACCGCAATGCCGATGCCTTCACCGAAGTACTTCGGATCGGTGAACGACGGACCGGTGAAAGCATAGCCCTTGCCGGCGTCGGTTTTCAGGAAGCCGTCCTGCAACAGAGTGGCGTCAGCCACGGTGCCATCCAGACGACCTGCAGTGATATCCAGGTAGATTTCGTTCTGGGAGCCGTAAGGCGTGACCTCTACACCCAGCGGAGCCAGGACTTCGCGAGCGAAACGCTCGTGGATCGAGCCACGCTGCACACCGATCTTCTTGCCCTTGAGCTCAGCGAGACCATCGCTGACTGCGGTGCCTTCCTTCATCACCAGACGAGCCGGGGAATTGTAGTACTTGCCGGTGAAGTCCACGGACTTCTTGCGATCGTCCGTAATGGACATCGACGACAGGATAGCGTCGATCTTGCGAACCTTGAGCGCCGGAATCAGACCGTCGAACTCCTGCTCGACCCAGGTGCACTTGACCTTCATTTCTTCACACAGGGCATTACCGATGTCGTAGTCGAAGCCCACGATGCTGCCATCCGGTGCTTTGGAAGCGAACGGAGGGTAAGCGGCTTCGATACCGATCTTGAGCGGTTTTTCATCGGCGAAAACCGGCTGGGCAAGCACAGACAACGCCAGCGCGCCAAGAAGCATGAGCTTTTTCATTTACAGGACTCCATCGATGAAACACGACAAATGGCAAAGTGAGCGGTAGCCCAAGATGCAAAAGAACAATCCGGAGAGAGCGACGCCAGACAACTGATACCGAATTCCGGTCAGAGGACCCCTGACAAGTGAGGGGCATTTTAGCGGCAGGTACGAAGTCGATATTTCTTCAATGCGACAACTAGTTACAGATGCATCGAGAAAACCGCAACACCCCATTGACTTACCAAAAACTTCATGATTACGAAAAATCAAGAAAAACAGTTAATACAGCAAGAAGTGCGCCCATTATTGGCAAAGCCTTCTGATACGGCAAGTCCAGCATTGCATCCCGCTGACAAAGCGCCGGGAAATGCACCGTATTCCTACAAATACCCATGAGTTCGTCCTACAAAGAAGCACACCTCGGCACGGCTTGGGTGAACGGGTAACACATCGATATATATCTCTTTTGAAATGAGTGCACATCTGCCCGGCAAAGTGCCCGATTCGGAAAGCAGATATGAAAACGCCCCGTACCGGACGGGGCGTTTTCATGACTCAACGGGTCATGCCGCGCTCATGGTCTTGTGGGTATCGACCAGATGCTGAACCACACCCGGGTCGGCCAGGGTCGAGATATCGCCCAGCGCATCGTACTCACCGGTGGCGATCTTGCGCAGGATGCGGCGCATGATCTTGCCCGAACGGGTTTTCGGAAGCCCCGGTGCCCACTGGATGAAATCGGGCGAGGCAATCGGACCGATCTCCTTGCGCACCCAGTTGCGCAGTTCGATACGCAGCGCTTCGTCCGGCACTTCACCCGCATTGAGGGTGACGTAGACGTAGATGCCCTGCCCTTTCAGATCATGGGGCACACCCACCACAGCAGCTTCGGCGACTTTCGGGTGCGCAACCATCGCACTCTCGATTTCGGCGGTCCCCATACGGTGGCCGGAAACGTTGAGCACATCGTCCACACGCCCGGTGATCCAGTAGTAGCCGTCTTCGTCGCGACGGGCGCCGTCACCTGTGAAGTACATGCCACGGAAGGTCTTGAAGTAGGTGTCGACGAAACGGTCATGATCGCCATACAGCGAACGCGACTGACCTGGCCAGGAGTCCAGAATCACCAGATTCCCTTCCGCGGCACCTTCGATCAGGTTACCCAGGTTATCCACCAGAGCCGGAATCACGCCAAAGAACGGACGTGTCGCGGAACCTGGTTTCAGGGCCGTCGCACCCGGCAACGGACTGATCAGGATGCCGCCGGTTTCGGTCTGCCACCAGGTATCGACGATCGGGCAGTTCTGCTTGCCAACGGTGTCGTAGTACCAGCCCCAGGCTTCAGGGTTGATCGGCTCGCCCACCGAACCCAGCAGACGCAGGCTGGAACCGTCGGCACCCTCCACCGACTTGGTCCCTTCGGCCATCATGGCGCGAATGGCGGTCGGAGCGGTGTAGAGGATATTGACCTTGTGCTTGTCGACAATCTTCGACACGCGCGTGATATCCGGATAGTTCGGCACGCCCTCGAACAACAGCGTAGTCGCGCCATTGGCCAGCGGGCCGTAGACGATATAGCTGTGGCCAGTGACCCAGCCCACATCGGCCGTGCACCAGTAGATTTCGCCTGGCTTGTAATCGAACACGCGTTCATGAGTCAGCGCGGCATACAGCAGATAACCGGCCGTGGTGTGCAGCACGCCCTTGGGCTTGCCGGTCGAGCCCGAGGTATAAAGGATGAACAGCGACTCTTCGGCTCCCATCTCTTTCGGCGCGCAGGTGCTCGAGGCCACTTCCAGCAACGCGTGGTACCAGATGTCGCGGTGACGGTTCCACTCGATCTCGCCGCCGGTGCGCTTGCAGACAATGACCTTCTGCACACTGCTGGTTTCAGGGTTGGTCAGCGCCCGGTCGACGTTGGCCTTGAGCGGGGTTTTCTTGCCGCCACGCAGACCTTCGTCGGCAGTGATGACGACCTTGGAATGACAGTCGATGATCCGGCCGGCCAACGCCTCGGGCGAGAAGCCGCCGAACACCACCGAGTGAATCGCACCGATCCGGGCGCAGGCCAGCATGGCGACCACAGCCTCGGGGATCATGGGCATATAAATGGTGACCACATCACCGCGATGCACATCCTGGCCACGCAAGGCGTTGGCGAACTTGCAGACTTCCGCATGCAGTTCGCGATAGGTGATGTTGCGGTGTTCGGAAGGATCGTCACCTTCCCAGATGATTGCGATGCTGTCGCCACGCTCTTCCAGATGGCGATCCAGGCAGTTGTAGGCAACGTTCAGTGTGCCGTCGGCAAACCATTTGATGTCGACACGGTGATCGTCGAAGGAGGTCTGCTTGACGTGGGTGAAGGGTTTGATCCAATCGAGGCGCCCGGCCTGCTCGCGCCAGAAACCATCCGGGTTGACCACGGACTGTTGGTACATGGCCTTGTAGGTCGCCTCGTCGGTCAGCGTGTTCGCTGCGACTTCGGGACGCACGGGGTACAGAGAAGCTGCACTCATCTTGGATACCTCGGTGGAATAGTTGTTGTTTTATGACTCTGTTGTATCCCGCCACATCCTGTTGGGCCATTCGACGATGGTCTTACCGGGCCGCCCGCAGACAAGGGGCCGCCCATCGAAAGAAAAGCACACCGTCACGATTGTTACCATTGCGAAAGACCATTATCGAAAACCTTCATGCATACCGCCTGACAGGCCCAGGCACACGGCAGAAACTGCGAGCTCCCGAAAGCCGATAGTCAATCATGCCGCTCTATCTGACATGCACTACAAGTGCATTACCTGACTGAAGCCTTCTTCCTGAATATGTCACCTTGAAAGTTTGCTCTTTTTCCGAGCATTCCCTCATGTTCACTTGATATTCATGGATGAAATACATGAACGATGATCCAGGCATAAAGGTCGACAACCCCGGCCAGATTTCTCTCATCAATAACCTCACGCTTCAGCACCTTCTCACCCCCAACGAATTCACCGGCACGGTCTATTCGCCGGCAGAATCGCTGGTCGACCTTTTCAGGACGTTTCTGGGCATTCAGGCCAGTGACAGGATCAGAAAAATCGACTTCGACCCGGATTACCTTGAGCACATCGAACAGCGCGTTGCAGCGCCCGAAGTGGAAAAGCGTGTTTCCGGCATGTTGTACGACGGCGATGAAAAACACCCTGTATCCCTCAGCGGACGCCTCGCGTTCTTCAAGCGAATGTGCAGGATTGTGCTGGATGACTTCGAGAGCAGGCATCCCGGCCAATTACCCGACATCTCGACACTCGAACCCGGCCACGCCATTTTTTCGTTCGCAGGAGAATTGTGGAGCAGCGGTGCCTGTGCCTTTCGGGAACAGTCTTTCTGGATCGCCGGATTCCTCCTCTATAGCGAGCTGAAAAAGGCACCTATGCCCGGGCGTCCGGAACAGCTCTTTCCACTACCGCCCTTGATGATGCTGCCAAACGATCAAGACCTCGGGAAACCCCTGGCAAAACTGCTGGCAGAACAACCGGGCAGCACATTGTTCGAGAAACTGGTCAGGCATCTGCATCTGGATGTGATGCACCTGGATTCAGGGCATTTCAGGACATTGACGCCCAATGAAATCCTTGTCCGAAATGCGCCGGCATCGCTACGTCACACAAAAGATCTGGTGCGCGGCGTGATACTGGACCGTCCTCCCGGAGCCGCCTTGAGCGCCTTGACGAGCAGCCGTGCGTTCAAGACGCTTGCTGCACGTCTGGCAGATGCATTGGAATGGACTCCATCCACCGACACGCCGGAGACCGTGACCTCCCCGTGCCAGCGCCTGCTTCTGGAAGCCTTGATGGATGTGTTCTACCCACCTCAAGAGCGACGTGTGAATTTCATTCTCAATTACTACCTGTTCTACAAAGGCAATGAAGACCTTTCATTCGCCGAAATCCGTATCGATCTGGATAACGACACACGTGATACCTTGAAATGCGCGCTGGCAGACGCTCAGCTCGTCAATGAACTGCTGCTGCGACGTTTCGCGCCAGAGCTTCTGCTGACAGACGTTCCCGCAGACTTCAGCTATCAGGCCACCCCTCGCTGGGTCAACCTGCGTCACGGGCTGGCCTTGTGCGACCCCGCCAGGGCACTGAGTTTCGGAGAGCTGGAAGCCCTGCCGATGCAGCGGACCAGGGCCGCACAGACCCAGGAGGAAAAAAACGGAATCGTCAGCCTGCTCAATGATGCCATCCTCGCATGGGCCGACGATGCAGAGATTGTTCCCGCGAAAAGACACTACACAATCAATGACATCTACACGGCCACGCGCGCGTTCACTCTGTTATGCGACAGAAGTCTGCTGCAACTGGTCCCCAATCGGGTCTATGGTGCCCAACGCACTCTCATGGCTGCGGGTATCGATCCCGGTGCGCAGGTCCAGGGCCAGTTGATCCGGATCGCTTACTCGGAGCTTGAGTCCTATCTCGACAATGGCACTCACTACCGCCATGCCAGACTGGCCGACAAGTCGCTACCGGATGCCACCCGCCAGTTTCATGCCGACTTTGACCATTACCTGAAGGAAGCCGAAGCGATCCTGAAGCGTGCTACCAGGATGTTTCTGCATGACCTGCCCGCCCTGGACAAAAAGCGGCTGTTCGAAGGGAAAGTGGCGCTTTATGCCGCCAACTGGAAAGAATATATCGGCTCCGACGAGCCACATCTGTACCGGGAAAGTGATTGGCGACTGCGTCGGGGCAATCTGGGTTGCGTCATTCATGCCCACTCTCAGGACGAACACTTTATCTATGAAGTGTTTCCCCTGGTAAACAGTTTCCTGCGTTACCGCCTGAGCCCAAAGGACGCCGCGCACCTAGCCAGCCCGAACCTGGTCAACTCAGTCATGTTTTCGGTCGCCCGCCTGGAGTATTCGTCTTACAACCATGGCCTCCCTTATCAGGCCGAGGTCCCCACTATCGCTCATCTGGAAACCGTACAAGGCAATACCGTCGAAGAACGCATCGTCCATTGTATGACCCACGACATTTTTCTGTTTCATCATGACAGGCTTCGTGAAAACTGCATGAGCCTGACAGCCGCCGAAAGTCGCCGCAAGAAACGCGCGGAGGCACCCTTCGAAGCGATTTGGCAGGACATCAAGAATATCGTCCCTTTCGTGGGATGCTTTGACGTCCGCGATGGCGCCGATGCCGCCAGTTGCCTGCTGGATGTCATTCCGGAATTGGGTCGACCGCTGGCCGCTGCCAGCCGAACAGTGAAGAGCACACTCAAGACCATCAATACCGTGGGCAAGAACCACCCCGTGATGCCGATCATGACCTCCCGGCTGCTCATGCAAGGTATCGACCATTCAGCCAGGGAACTGAAAGAAATAGCCAGGCGATTCGCCAATGCGAGGGCTTCGATCCCGGCCTATCGCTCCGCAATACTGCGTTCGCCGCCACAGCCTGCCATATGGCAACCGGCCACGCCCATGGACAAGCTTACACAGGTCGACGGGGTCAGCCATGTTGCAATCCGCAACACAGGCACGCCTCAGAATGCCGATTACCGACAGGTCGATCTGCACACAGGCAAAACCTATGGCCCCAGGCTGGTCCGCTTTCCATCGCCTCATGATCCGGCAGGCGAGCCGGTTTACCTGTCCATGCGTGAAACCATCGTGTCAGGGCAATACCCCGGTTGCGCGCCGGTCCAGCGTACCGCCGATGACGCTTACGGCATCCGGGTCGCTGCCGACTGTGAAGTTTACCTCCTGTATAGAGAGCAAGGACTTGTCGACATCCGCATCGACGATGTCATCTATCGTCTGGACACCTCACAAGACACACCCTTCATCCGTCGACTCGACCTGGATACCTCCGATTACCGCACCCAACAACTGACTGAATCGCCTCGCAACTGCCGACCTAAACGCGACCTTTTTCAAGTCTGCACAGCCCCTCTGACCCTCAAGACCAAACCGCCGGAAGTCAATCTGAACGCCGGCTCGAGCAGACAGCAACAGGCCGCTGTGGCTTTCACTCTGCGCGAATACCGCCCAGTCGAAATACTCGTCGAACTTTCCGGCCGCGCGCCTCAACCGCTTCCTGTCATGGTCATGGAGGGGCAATTTCAGAAGTGGATCGACAATATCGCACCGGCCAAGGGACGAAAGCCCGAGCAAGTGATTGGCAAGAAACTCTGTGTATTGAGCCCCGAAGAAAAAGCCGCACTCAACCTGCCGGATAAACCCGTTTATCTGGAGCAGATCACAGGCACCCTGCTGGCAAGGCATCCCCTGCCCGAAAATGCCTCGAACGACTTCATAAGCTGGATAGACAAGCTGTTCCCGACCATTGAATTCAAACAGATAGCCGAAGGCATTGAAGACAGCAGAGTGCTGCGGGGTGTCAAAGTCGGGGACGACATCATGATCGAACCCGACCATGGGGTCTTTTACCGTGCTCCCCTGGGACAGGGCGATACCATTCTATTCACCAGAGTCACCGATCCCGCCGTTATCAAGACCTATCTGATACCGTCGGAACACTTGCACTTCCTGGCCAATCGTTTTCATGCCAAACAGGATATCGACAATGTCGCCAAACTGCTGTTCGACATGCAACAACACACAGGCCGTCGTTACGGTGATATTTCCTATGCGCAGTACCTTCAGCGCTATCAGCGTCGCCGCTTATGCACCGAGCTCGAGGAAGAGGCAGTCCTGATACTCAGCGGCGCAGCCGAACAGGAGCAATACGTGGAGATGGCCAGAAACCTGATCCCCGACTTCAAGAAAATCACCCTGCAGCCCGAAGCACGCCGGGCGTCCATCTGCGAAGTGCTCAACAATCTCTTGCCGGCGCGCAACAGGACTCTGAGTTCATCAGCCCTCAGCCTGGATGCGATTGTACAGTTCGCTTCGGCAAACGAAATTTCGCGACACATCAACCTGTCGAATCTGGCCTATGCCGCCATCGAAACCCCTTCGGGCCAACGCATGGTCATCTATGCCCTGGCAGGCGGGAAACGCGCGAAAAAAATACACCTGAAGATCGATGAGCCTCGCAAAACCATTGGAGACGTCACTTACATCGATGCCCGAGCCGTGATGCAGACGCGCGCGCCGGATCCGAAATACACCAGCCTGCCCACACTACGCCGGGAAAACACCCTCGTTGTCAGGCAGCATGATCGTCAACTGGACTCCGAACGCCTGATCGCTACTGTCATGAACGATGAACTGAAGCATGACAACGCCATGCGCATTCACTTCTTTACGCTCATGGACACCTGCGGTTCCTGTGGCGGCTTTGTACTGCCGCGCCTGAGACTGGACTATCCCATGGCAGAATTTTCGGTCACTTACATGCTCGATTACCCGTAACCCGACAGAGGCGACAACCCTTTTTGAAAAGTAATAGTCGCATCTCAGCGCGTCGAGGTTTCGGTTATCAGGCTAATCTTCAGAAACAATGACAACAATTGAAGAGGTATGCATGAGCCAGACGCAGTATGTGGCCCGTGACCCCGACGCCAGCGGCTTCATCGATTATCCATCTGCCGAACACGCAGTCTGGAATACCCTGATCACCCGTCAGATGAAGGTGATCGAGAACCGTGCCTGCCAGGAATATCTGGACGGTATTGCACAGCTGAACCTGCCCCACGACCGGATTCCGCAACTGGGCGAGATCAACAAGGTGCTGGGCGCAACAACCGGCTGGCAGGTCGAGCGGGTTCCGGCCTTGATTCCCTTCCAGACCTTCTTCGAGCTGCTGGCCAGCAAACGCTTTCCGGTGGCGACCTTCATCCGCACCCCGGAAGAACTCGACTATCTGCAAGAGCCCGACATCTTCCACGAGATATTCGGCCACTGCCCGCTACTGACCAATCCCTGGTTTGCCGAATTCACTCACACCTATGGCAAACTGGGCCTGAGTGCGAGCAAGGAACAGCGCGTGTATCTGGCGCGGCTGTACTGGATGACCATCGAGTTCGGTCTGGTGGATACCGCCCAGGGTCGCAGGATCTATGGCGGCGGCATTCTCTCTTCGCCCAGGGAGGCGGTTTACAGCCTGTCCCCGGCACCGGAGCATCAGGCTTTCGATCCACTGGAAGCGATGCGTACGCCTTATCGCATCGATATCCTGCAACCGGTGTATTTCGTATTGCCCGACCTCAAGCGCCTGTTCGACCTTGCCCATGAAGACATCATGGGACTGGTCCAACAAGCCATGCAGTTGGGTCTGCATTCCCCTAAATTCGAGCCACGGCCGCCCACCAGAAACCATGCGGCCTGAACAGGAGTCCTGGCATGTCATCTCTGAACCAAGCCCACTGCGAAGCCTGCCGCGCTGATGCCCCGCAGGTCAGCGAGGCCGAACTGGCCGATCTGATCAAACAGATCCCCGACTGGAACATCGAAGTACGCGACGGCGTGATGCAGTTGGAAAAGGTCTATCTCTTCAAGAATTTCAGATTCGCCCTGGCCTTCACCAATGCGGTCGGTGCCATTGCCGAAGCCGAAGGTCATCATCCGGGGCTGCTGACCGAATGGGGCAAGGTGACCGTGACCTGGTGGAGCCATTCGATCAAGGGCCTGCATCGCAATGACTTCATCATGGCTGCGCGCACCGACCAGGTGGCGCAGGACGCAGAGGGTCGCAAGTAAGGTTTTGCCAGCATCGGAGCGCCTTGCGCGGGACACTGAAAACCGTTTTTTGTTTCACGAATGTACCCACGGTTTGAAAAAAATATCCGGATTGTCATTTTCAGTGTTGTATCCTGCAGAAGCTTTTTAAAGCACGGTTCAATCTGCAAACCCTTGTGAGGTGACGACGATGCATGAAATTCCAAACTTCCCCTTCCCAAGTCAACAGGAACCAAAGCAGTCTCCCCTGGCTCAACAGGAGCTTGGTCAAACTGCCGCAATGAAAGCAGCATCGCTGGCTCAAACCAGCCAAAAAGCCCGACGCAAAGACTGAAGGCAATTGTTTTCAGGCGTATGGAAACCGGTCTGACCAGGTTTCGATACGCCTGAAAAACCAACGAAAAAACGGACTCATGACCGACTTCACCGAACACCAGGCCAAAGCCCTCATTGGCGCTGCCGAAAAGATGATCGATATCTGGGAACGTCTCAGCCCGGAGAAACAGAGCGCCCTGCTCGCACGTTTCGGCACTCAGGAAAACGCCCTGGCCGCCCTGATCACCACCCAGCTCGTAGCCTCCAGCAAAGGCTAGGCTTCTATGTCTGCGCTTTAAATTGCGCATTTATCCCCTGTATCCCCTGCTGGATCGTTATCATGGCCGTTTCGAAAGCTTGCTAAGGGTTTGCCTGAGCCTTTCACCCACCCGCCGCCAGAAGGGTCCGCTCCTCCCATGTCCCAGATACAAGACACACCGCCTCTGAAGGTGACGTTGCAGGTCGTTTCAATCGTGATTTTCACGTTTATCGGCTACCTGAACATCGGCATCCCTCTCGCGGTTCTGCCGGGCTATGTCCATACCGATCTGGGTTTTGGGGCGATAACTGCCGGACTGGTCATCAGCGTCCAGTATCTGGCAACACTGCTCAGCAGGCCCTGGGCCGGGCGTATCATCGACAATCTGGGCTGCAAGAAAGCCGTGCAATACGGTCTGGCAGGCTGCGTGCTGAGCGGCGTCTTCATGCTGATCGCCACAGCAACAAGCGACTGGCCGGTGGCAAGCCTGGTCAGCCTGTTTCTCGGTCGCATCCTGCTCGGCGGTGCCGAAAGCCTTGTGGGTACCGGGTCGATTGGCTGGGGTATCGGTCGGGTTGGCGCACCCAACACCGCCAAGGTCATTTCCTGGAACGGCATCGCCAGCTATGGCGCCATGGCGATCGGCGCTCCTCTGGGCGTGTGGCTGGTGAAGTCACTGGGGCTGTGGACAATGGGTGCCAGCGTCATTGCCGTGTCTTCGCTCGGGCTGCTGATGAGCTTGAAAAAACAGGGCGCACCCATCGTGCAGGGTGAACGCCTGCCCTTCAGGCATGTATTGAAACTGGTTTTCCCCCATGGGATGGGGCTCGCCCTAGGTGGCATCGGCTTCGGCACCATCGCGACGTTCATCACCCTGTATTACGCCACCAGAAACTGGTCCGATGCAGCCTTGTGCCTGAGCCTGTTCGGTGCCTGCTTCATCCTGGCGCGATTGCTGTTCGGCAATCAGATCAATCGCCTGGGCGGCTTTCGCGTGGCCATTGTCTGCCTGTCGGTGGAAAGCCTGGGCCTGCTGCTGATCTGGATGGCTCCCACACCCGGCCTCGCCCTGGCTGGAGCGGCCCTGACCGGTCTTGGTTTCTCGCTGGTATTTCCAGCTCTTGGGGTCGAGGCCGTGAACCTGGTCCCGGCAGCCAGTCGAGGCGCAGCGGTGGGCGGCTATTCGCTGTTCATCGATCTGTCGCTGGGCATCACCGGCCCGCTGGCAGGCGCCATTGCATCCGGATTCGGATTTGTCTCGATCTTCCTCTTCGCCGCGCTGGCGTCACTGAGCGGTCTGGCCTTGAGCATCTATCTGTACAAGCAGGCGCAGGTGCTGCGCGAGCAGAAAAACCTCAACGCCTCCTAGAAATCCACCTTGCCCCGCCCGGCCTTGATAGAACCTCGCTTGCTCTTGGAGTCCAGGCGACGGGTCTTTGAACCCAGCGTCGGCCTGGTCGGGCGGCGTTTCTTTTCGACCTTGGTGGCGCTGACGATCAACTCGCTCAAACGCAGCAACGCATCGGCCCGATTCTGTTCCCGGGTTCGGTACTGCTGCGCCTTGATCACGATCACCCCGTCACCGGTAATGCGGCTGTCGCGCAGGGCCAGCAGGCGTTCCTTGTAGAACGGCGGCAACGATGACGCGTTGATGTCGAAACGCAAATGCACCGCGCTGGAAACCTTGTTGACGTTCTGTCCGCCTGAGCCTTGCGCACGAATGGCTGTCCACTCGATCTCGGCGTCCGACAGATGAACATTGTTGGAGATGATCAGCATGGCGTTCTCGTGACAATTGCAGAGTGCATCTTACTCGTGATCGGGATTTCCCATTGATCAATCTGATTCATGACCTTATGCAGCCAGACAGGCTTTTCAGGCTTATAAACAATCGGGGTATGCTGCCGCCCCGGCAGGAGCCCGGCCCACTCAAGAGAACAACAGATGATCAGGGATTTCGCACTGCGCGACTACTTCAGCGGCCTGCTGGCATTCATTGCCGTGGCCCGCGAGCGCAGCTTTACCCGTGGCGCAGCACAACTGGGGCTCTCGCAGTCTGCAGTCAGCCATTCGGTACGAGGTCTGGAGACCTCTCTTGGCGTTCGCCTGCTCGCACGCAACACCCGGACCGTCATCCCCACCGAAGCCGGTGAAAGGCTGCTGAAAAGTGTTGCTCCGCAGTTCGAGGAAATCGATGCAGAACTGGCCTCGCTGCAGGCACAAAGAGATACCCCGACCGGAACGATCCGCATCACGGCCTCCGACCATGCCATCCGTAGCGTGTTGTCAGCAAAACTGAAGAAGTTCTTGCCCAGATACCCCGCCATCAAGGTCGAACTTGTCTCGGAAAACCAGATAGTGGACATCGCGGCGCAGCGCTACGACGCCGGTGTCCGACTCGGTGAGCATCTTGATCAGGACATGATTGCAGTGCGCATCAGCCCCGATGTCCGCTTTGCGGTAGTCGCCACCAAGGCTTATTTCGCCCGGCACCCGATCCCCCAGACTCCCGGCGATCTGGTCGAGCAGAACTGCATCAACATCAGGCTCGCGACCCATGGCGGTCTATGGCCTTGGGAATTCGAGCGAGAGGGTAGCCAGCTAAACGTGCGCGTCGACGGCCAGCTTGTCTACAACAGCGTCTATGAAGTACTGGACGCAGCGATTGCCGGCCTTGGCCTGGCCTATATCCCCGAAGATATGGCCAGCCCCTATATCCGCTCCGGACACCTCATCCAGTGCCTGGAAGAGTGGTGCCCCTTCTGGTCGGGGTTTCACCTGTACTACCCCAGTCGCAGACAGCCTTCGGGAGCGATGTCGTTGCTGATTGCGGCGTTGAGGCACGAAGGCAGCGACAAGCTTTAAGCTGCAAGTCAAAAGCTTGCAGCTTAAAGCTTGCAACTTTCCTCATACTGCTTGGCTATGGCCACCGAGGCCTCTCTGGGCAATGGCACATTATTCTTGGCGGCGAGTATTTCGGCCATGACGCTGACAGCGATTTCTGCCGGGGTTTTGCTGCCGATATAGACGCCGATCGGGCCGCGCAGGCGCTGCAATGACGCTTCTGTTTCGCCGAAGTGGGTCATCAATCGTTCTCTGCGACTCTGGTTGTTACGCCGAGAGCCGATTGCCCCAATATAGAAGGCCTGACTTTTCAGGGCCTCCAGCAGCGCCAAATCATCCAGTTTGGGGTCGTGGCTCAGGGCGATAATGCAGGTCCGAAGATCGGGTCGAAAAGCAGCCACCACATCGTCAGGCATACCGCTGCTTTTCTCCACGCCCGGCACAGCCCAGGTATCCATGTATTCGATTCGCGGGTCGCACACCGTCACCTTGAACCCGTTGAACAGGGCCATGGTCGAGACATACTCGGCCAGGGTACCCGCACCGATCAGCAGCATGCGATAGCCGGGACCCAGGGTATTGACCAGGTAATCACCGTCGAACCTGAGTTCTTCGGGGACAGGCGTTGTCTCCAGACTCACGCTGCCGTCGACCAGGTTCAGGATGCGTCGCACCAGAGAGCCCTGTTCAAGTCGGGAAACCAGTTGTTCGAGCGTTTGCAACGGAGGACTGAATTCCAGAACCAGCTCCAGCGTGCCACCACAGGGCAGCCCGAAACGATGCGCCTCGTCGGCACTGACGCCGTAACGCACCACCTCAGGCGGCGTCTGCGGGATGCTGCCCGAACTGTAAGCCGTGGTGTAGCGGTGGATCAGATCGTCTTCGATGCAACCACCGGACACACTGCCAACGGCCCGTCCATCATCGCGAAGGACCATCATCGAACCGACAGGCCGAGGCGATGAACCCCAGGTCCGCACCACGGTGGCCAGCAGCACCCTGTGACCAGCGGCAAGCCAGTCACAGGCCGTACGCAAAACCAGAACATCAATACTCGCCATGATCAACGTCCTGTCTATTCAAGATGCGGCGAAAAGCCTGGTCCATGTGTGCGCTCATAGCGGGGAATACGGAAAACGGACAGGACTGAAATCGGTGCCCTGCCCTTTGCGGATCATCGATCATTAAAGGGCTGCGACGAGCATGAGAAAAGACCCCGAAACCGAATAGGGTAATGAGCCGGATTGATCAATACCGTCCTCATGGATTGAAGCAGAAATACTGCATTCATGAGTGCTGCGGCGCTGTGTCCGTCTTGATACAGTTGCGCGCCTTCCATGCAGAGAATTGATTAATGCCCAAGGAAAACTACAGCGATCTGCTAGCCCTGATTGCAGTTGCGCGCGAACGCAGCTTCACGCGTGCAGCCTCTCAGCTGGGGATTTCTCAATCCATGCTCAGCCATACCATTCAGGGGCTGGAGGCACGGTTGGGCGTGCGCCTTCTCACTCGCACCACGCGCAGTGTTTCAGTGACCGAAGCCGGTGAACGCCTGCTGCAGACAGTCGAACCGCGCCTCAAGGCCATCGAGTCCGAACTGATCGCCGTGGCCGAATTCGGCAACACACCCGCCGGCAATATCCGCATCACGGCCACCGACCATGCCATCGATACCCTGCTCTGGCCCAAGCTGGCGCAGATTCTGCCCAAGTATCCGCAAATCAGCGTGGAACTGGTCATCGACTATGGCCTGACCGATATCGTGGCCGAAAACTTCGACTTCGGTGTTCGCCTCGGAGACGGCCTGACCAAGGAAACCGAGGCCGTGCGTATCGCGCCCGACATGCGTCTGGTGGTCGTCGGCGCACCGTCCTATCTGGAGTCGCGCAGCATGCCCGCCCGGCCTCAGGACCTTACCGATCATGAGTGTATCAACATGCGCCTGCCGACTCGCGGCGGACTGTATGCCTGGGAGTTGAAGAAGGGCGATCACGAAATCAACGTGAGGGTCAAAGGCAAACTGATTTTCAACGGCATCAAGCAGATCCTCAATGCCGCCGTATCGGGCTTTGGGCTGGCCTATGTTCCCGAAGACATGGCCCAGCCTCATTTCGATAACGGCACCCTGCTCCCGGTACTGGAAAGCTGGTGGCCGAGCTTTCCGGGCCTGCACCTGTACTACTCCAGCAAGCGGGAAAAATCACGGGCCATGCAGACCCTTATCGATGAGTTGCGCTACGAACAGTAGCTGGTCAAGGCACGCCAGCCAGAATCATCAGACTGGCCGCCTCAAGCCTTCTCACGCATCTCCAGCAGACTCAGACGCAACTCCGAAGGCCGCAACGGCTTGGACAGCACCGATACCTTACGGCCCTGCAAGGCTGCCTGGACCATTTCCACCTCGCGCCCGGTGACGATCAGGGCCGGAACCTCCCAGCCGCGCAAGGCCCGTATGTTGTCGATGCAATCCAGACCGTTGGCTGTGGTGCCCAGATCGTAGTCAGCGACGATGATGTCGCAATCGGTCGTCAGCCCTTCGGCAGAGTTCGCCATCTGGACCTCGCAGCCCCATTTTTCCAGCAGTGCGGCGGTGGCCATCAGTACATTGCTGTCATCTTCCACCAGACAGATTTTCACGCCGTTGAGCAGGCTGTCGCCCAGCGTCTTTCTGCGCGCAGGCTGCGCAGGGGCAGCCACCTCTTCGAGCCCGTGAATCGTTACCGTCGTGCCGCGATCCATTCGTGAATCGATGCTGACCTGCAAGCCGAGGATCTTGCTGAGCCGTTTGACGATGGACAAGCCGAGCCCCACGCCCTCGACGTCCTTGTCACGCTCGTGACGGATCCGATAGAACTCATCGCAGACTTTAGGCAGATGCTCGGCGGCGATGCCACGGCCCTGATCATGGATGCTGATCGACAGACCATTCCTGCGTTTACGCACACCGATCAGCACCGGCTGCCCGGGAGCATATTTGAGTGCATTGGAAAGGATGTTCTGCACCATCGTGCCCAGTAACGTGCCATCGGTACTGACCCAGCGCCGGCAGGGCCGCAGCCGCAACTCGACACCCGCCCAGCGGGCCGCCGCACTGTTCTGCTGGACGATTTCACCCAGCATCTCGTCCAGATTCACCCTGTCCGAGCTGGCCGAAACCTTGCCGCTGTCCAGGGTGTAGATATCCAGAATGGAGCGAAACAGTTGCGAAACGTTATGCAGGGAACGATCAATGCTATCGACCAGTTGCCGCTCATAGTCGCCCAGTGAACTTGAACGCAGGCACGCGGTAAACATGCCGATAGAGTGAATGGGCTGTCGCAGATCATGGCTGGCCTGGGCCAGAAAGCGCTCTTTCTCCCGATTGGCCACGGTTGCCTGCTCCGAAGCTTCCCGGGCTCTGACCAGCAAAATATGGGCATAGCCCGGCACCAGAATGGTCACCGAGATCAGCATCAGGACCATGAACGGCTGCGACTGCCAATACGGCGTCAATTGGTAAGTGATCAGGATCGAGAGCATTGCCAGGCACGCGGCAATCGCCAGATAGCGCGAGCCGAAGCGCATGCCGTTACCGAGGGTGACCCAGACCATGACACTGAAGATCGGCAGGGTCGCCTCGCCGCCCACGATCAGCCCGACGGAAATCCCGGTGTAGTCATGCAGCATTCCCAGCACCCGGCGCACCGGATACACACCCGGATAGCGGACGATGTGCTGGCGCAGGATCAAGGAAACCACCAGGAAACCTGAGTAGTAGGCAATGATCGGCTCGTACTGAGCGACGTCGAAATTCGGCAGAAAACCGATCGCGCCTACATAGATGATGGCAACCGTGGCAACGATCAGTCTCAGCGTCGCCTGATCGAGTTCGGCGTTTTTCCGCTCCTGCATGTGTGCTCCTGCTTTCAGGCAGAAAAAGTTGGGTGACCTTCCCTGAACTTAAAATAAATACTGGCGTCCTAATATCACTTAAACAGAAATTGCCCGTTAATGCTGCCAAAAGATAGAGAATCAACTTAAAGACGTATCATTTATGATACAAGTTGTCTCGATCGAGTATGATGAGCGCACTTAAAATTCGGAAGCAGAGGCATGTCGTGCAGAATCATCGTGGCCGACGACCACCCCTTATTTCGTGAAGGCATGCTACGCACCATCGAGCGGCTGCTGCCTGAAGCGATCATCGAGCAAGCCGGTAATCTCAATGAAGTCCTGACCCTTGCACGCTCGGGCGATGAAGTCGATACGCTGATTCTCGACCTGCGTTTCCCCGGCCTGGATTCGATGCAGAATATTGCCGAACTAAGGGACGAATTCCGGCGCACATCGATCATAGTTGTTTCAATGATCGATGATCTGGAAACCATTTCCCAGGTCATGTCACAGGGTGCCGACGGCTTTATCGGCAAGAATATCGATCCACTGGAAATAACCGAGTCCATCATCGCCATTCGTCAGGGCGAAGTTGTGGTCAAGTACAAATCCGAAGGCTCGATTCTGAGCGATTCGACGATCAGTGCTCTCAGTGCGCTCACTTTCCGGCAGAAGCAGGTGCTGGGTCTGGTCGCCGCCGGAAAGACCAACAAGGAAATTGCCAAGGAACTGGGTATCTCGCCTTTCACGGTGCGCATCCATGTGTCCAGCCTGCTCAAGGTGCTTGGCGTATCCACACGCTCTGCCGCCGCTGCACAGTTCTCCAGCCTCGCCATCAAGTAACTCTTCGCCTCACTGCCAGCCAGGAACCGCGATGTCGATACTCTCCAAATGCAAAGACCTGGAAATGATCCAGGCCCTGCTGCGCATGGCCGTCATCGGCACATCGGCCCTCTATGCGCTGATCATGTACGCACTGGACGACATGTCCGAAACCCGGATGTGGGTGATTCTGGCCTATTGCCTGGGCTTCGGTATCGTCGGCACAGGCTTGATCCTGCGCATCGCCCAGCGACCGGGAGCATCGACAAGACGCCGGGTATTCGCGCTGGTTCTCGACAATATGGCCGGGATCGTCACCCTTACCGTAGGCGGCGAGCCGATGTTGCCGGTGTACTCGGTCATGCTCAGCATGACGGTCGGTTACGGTATGCGCTACGGGCGCAACTATCTGCTGCTGGCCACCGGTTTTGCCCTGGCTTCGCTGGCGATCATCATCCAGCTCACGCCCTTCCTGCAGGAACATCCTGCAGTCGCGGTCCTGATGGTCCTGACCATGCTGGTGCTGCCGCTGTTCGTGTATTTTCTGCTCTCACGCCTGAATATCGCCCTGGAAGAAACCCGGGCCGCCAACGAGGCGAAATCGCGCTTTCTGGCTCAGGCCAGCCATGATCTGCGCCAGCCCATTCACTCCATCAGCCTGTTCACCGCCTGCCTGCGTGACGCGCAACTTGGCACGGACGAACGTCGTCTGGTGGACAATATCGACCGGGCGCTGAGTGCGGTCGAGCAGCTTTTCCGCTCATTGCTGGACAGCCACACGCTCAATCAGGGCGAAGTGACGCCGCGCCCGGAAACCGTCGATGTCGATGCGCTGTTGAACGATCTGGCCAGCCAGAACAGTGAGGCAGCCAACTGGGCCGGCGTCGAAATCCGCGTGCGCCCCTGTCGGCAACATGTCTACAGCGACCCGGCGCTGTTACGCACCCTGTTGCAGAACCTGATCTCCAACGCCTTCAAATATGCTCCCGGCAAACCGGTGCTGATCGGCTGTCGACACCACAAGGGCAAACTGAGCATCGGTGTCTATGACCTGGGCCGCGGTATCCCGGCGGAACATCTGCCTCATCTGTGCAACGAGTTTTACCGAGTGCGCGAGGAGCGCGATCAGGACATCGAAGGCGTCGGGCTGGGACTGAGCATCGTCAACCGCATCGCCCGGCTGCTGGAACTGAAGATCAGTATCGGTTCGCGCCCGGAACGCGGCACGGCGGTGGTCATCAGCGGCTTGCAAACCGTAGCCGCAAAACCCGTCGCCCCTACCCTTGATATTGACTGGAACAAGCGCCTGCTCGGTGGTTTGCGGGTATTACTGATCGAGGACAATATCAACGTATTGCAAGCCACCGCCATGCTGCTGCGCAAATGGGGATGCGATGTGCAGACCGCATCGGCCATCCCCAGAACCAGCGTCGATTGCGACCTGGTAGTCACCGACTTCGACCTTGATCGCAGTGCCACCGGCGCGGATTGCATTGCGTACCTGAGCCAACTGCACGGCCGCCGCATACCTGCCATCGTGATCACCGGCCACGAACTCCAGCACGTCCGCCAATCGCTCAACGACCCACAGATCCCGGTCCTTTCCAAACCCCTGCGTCCGGCAGAACTGCGCTCGCTGCTGTTGAGCTTCAGGATGAGGTTGTTGCGCGCCTCGGCATGAAGCGCTGCATCAGAACTTTGCAGAACGCTTGAATAAACATCCGGTAAAAAGCACGGGATCAGAAGCGGTATGTTGCCCCGACGCCAAACAGACTGGCATCGCTTTGATAAGTGGCACTGTAACTGCCCAGCGCATTGGCACGACTGACATCGACACTTTCTTCCCTGAGGTAGGAGTAAGCCAGGTCAATCGTCAGTTGCGGCGTCACGTCATATCCCACGCCCATGCTGAATATACGTCGGTCCCCGGTCGGTGTACGCGGCGAACGATTGGTATTGCTGGTCGGCGACTGATCGAACATCAAACCGGTGCGCAGCACCCATTGAGGATTCAACCGGTAATCGGTGCCAATGGCATAGGCCCAGGTATCGTGCCAGTTCAGCCCTTCCTGGATCGAACCGGTCAGTGCCGAGGCCAGCGAGCCACCTTGCGCGGCGGAAATCGGCTGATTACGCAGACTCAGGTCTTGCAGACTGCTCCAGCCCGTCCATGTCGCACTGGCATAAAGCTTCCAGGCATCGCTCAGTTCCTGAGTGACCGAAAAATCGTAAGACTCGGGAGTGGTCACTTTCAGAGTGCAGTCGTAACGGTTGCTGGCCAGCAACAGCGACGGGGTTCCAGCGCCAGTGGCTACCTGAGTGTGGCAATCGAGCTTGTAGTCCACTCTGGAGTGGTAAGTCAGCCCGACCCGAGTAGTATCGGTCGCATTGAACAGCACACCGGCATTGAAGCCCAGGGCCGTATCTTCCCCTTTGACCTTCACGGCGGTGTCGGCAAGCGCCGGACTGAGGGTGATGTCAGACTCCAGGCTACCTGCAATCCGGTTCAGGGTTGGCCCGAAGCCAATCGACAGCCTGTCATTGAAGGCGTAACTGACGGTGGGCTGCAAGGTCACAACCTTGATATCGCTCTTGCTGGCAAACATCCTGCCCTGAAAACCGTTTTCGTAATCGGTCGACAGGCCAAACGGTGCATATGCGCCAAAGCCGACCGCCCAGTGCTCATCGAGTTGCCGGGTATAGAAACCGAACGGAACACTGCTGAACGGCACCATGTCACCGTCGTTGCTGCCACTGGAACGCCCACTGACATGGCTGATGTCAGTGGACGCATCGATGAAAACCGCACCCGCCGTGATTTGCTGGCCTTCAAGACGGGCCATGCCTGCAGGGTTTCCATAGACCGTACTGGCATCTTCAGCCGCCGATGCACGCCCGGCCTGACCGATCCCCATACCGCTGACACTTTGTTCGGTGCGGGCAAAGCCTCCCGCCAGCAGTTGAGTCGATACAAGTGCAGCGGTGAGGCCAAGGGAAGTCTTGAGCATGGTCATTTCGATTTATGGAACTCGTTATTCGTCAGCGGCGAAACATCGTCAGGATGTCCATATTGCCGCCATGGGTCGGCACCTTGCCGAGAGTGAGTCCATTCATGGCAATCAGGGAGGATTCGTGAGGTGATTCAGGAATTCGATGCAAGCTGGCAAGGCTATCAGCAGCAGAAAGTACGCTCCATAGTGCACATGTACTATATGAAAACACGCCCTTTCATGAAACCGAGCAGCGCCACTGCAACTCGTCGAGGCGCTGGTCGGGCAAAGCTCTTGTTTTCCAGGCTCGGCAAGCCTATGGGTGGTGCTGACTATTAGTGGGATCCTGAATCTGGAAGACTCGCCCTTCGCGCCAGGCATCAGCCCCCGGCAATACCGCGGGGGCGACGATATCGTCCCTGGCAGCCTTTCTTTCAGCACTGCTGCTGCCAAATCGCCGATCACGCTCTGATACCATTTTCATGTCTGCCTGGCCTTCAGCGGTAAAGCCCATCATCAATTGGGGCACGCCCAACGGCAGTTGCTTGTCCATGTCGGTATGCCACGTATGCCATGTCTTGCCGTAGGTATGCACCAGCTTTTCCATCAATGCATGCTCTGCCGGCTGCGGGATGCCCGGCGCGAACAACTGCCCTGATTTGACCTCGTGCACATGGCTATGCCAGAGCAACTTTTCCTGCTCGGGAAGCGCGCTGAACAGGTGCTCGCTGATGATGTACTCCACTCCCATCAGCTTGGCATCTTTCATGTTGCCGTCGAAAATCGTGCACTGAATGACCTCTTCGTTGAGGATCGAACAGTAATGATGGGTTTCCATCTGCTCTTGCAGGCGGCCATTGTAAAAATGGAAGCCGTTGAGATAGGCATTCAATTCATTGATCGGCGGTCGGCTCTGCAGCGCATCCGCACCGATATCCAGCGCCTTGGTCAGCGGGGCAGCCGCTTCTCCGGGGGCCACGACTGCAGATCGCGTATTGCTGTCGCCACATGCCAGCAACATTCCAAGACACAGCGAAACGGTTGAACACTCCAGCGCTGTACGCCAATTGAACTCCTTCATCTTTCCCTCCCTGACCGTTCAAGGTCGGACCGATTACGGCAACAAGGTTCAGAACACTCGCTTACCGCCAGGTTTCGACTTTCTGTCAGGTCACTGACAGCAGGCATGAGTCCAGCCGATCAGCCCCCATGCACTTCGGGAAAAAGGCTGAACGAATCGAGAAAGCCCTCAGTCCGAACTCATACAAGCCGTAAATCCACGCCCTACAAGACCGATAAAAGGAAGAATCAAATGGCTCACTTAATCAAAACGTCCGCGCTTGCACTGTTGATTTCCCTGACTGGTCAGACGGCCTTCGCTGCTCAGGACAGCTCTGACTTCGTGGAGGATGCCTCCGCCAAAGGTATTGCCGAAGTGGAAGCCGGCAAACTTGCGCAGGAAAAAGGCAGCTCTGACGACGTGAAGAAATTTGCCAGACAGATGGTCCAGGACCACACGGCAGCCAACAACAAGCTCAAGGCCCTGGCCGAAAGCAAGAATCTGGAGGTTTCGGATGACACGACAATGATGGACAAGATGAAGTCGATGATGCTGGAGCTACGCAACGCCAAGCCTTTCGATCGGGCATATATCAATAATCAGGTGACGGCCCACGAGGAAACCATTGCCCTTTTCGAGGAAGAAGCGGCAAACGGCGAGGACGCCGACCTGAAGGCTTTCGCTGCTGACACGCTCCCCAAGCTGAAGGAACACCTCATGCATGCGAAGGAACTGGCCAAGACTCATGGTGACAGCGCCGGGAATTGACGTTCGCGCTTCGCCAGGCTTGCGGGTCTGGCGAAGCAGCAAGCAGTATGGGGGTATTGCGAGGAATACACTCAGCATAAGAGCGAAATTTATTATGCTTGAGTCAGAGTTTTATAGAGGCTTAGCTTCGGATAAGATCGCGTGACTTGATCTTTTTGACAGGCCTTGAACATGTTGCTCAAGGCCAGAAAAATGGTGGGTCGTGTAGGATTCGAACCTACGACCAATTGGTTAAAAGCCAACTGCTCTACCAACTGAGCTAACGACCCTCTGTTGCGTGGCGCGTATATTACTGATTTCTATCAGTAATTCAACACCTTTCTGTAAAAAAATTAAAAATAACGTGTCGGGTCTGCAACACCGGCGGTGGCAAAGCCTTCTGCGCGCAGGCGGCAACTGTCGCATTTGCCACATGCACGGCCTTCGTCATCGGCCTGATAGCAGGAAACGGTCAGTCCGTAATCGACACCAAGAGCCACACCCGCCTTGACGATGTCGGACTTGCTGAGGTTTTGCAGCGGTGCCCGAATACTGAAGCCCTGGCCTTCCACACCGGCCTTGGTAGCCAGATTGGCCATGCGCTCGAACGACTCGACGAACTCGGGGCGGCAATCCGGATAACCCGAATAATCCACGGCATTGACGCCGATAAAGATGTCGCGGGCTTCCAGCACTTCTGCCCAGCCGAGGGCCAGGGACAGGAACACGGTATTGCGCGCCGGCACATAGGTGACCGGAATGCCTTCAGTCGGCGCCTCGGGAACGGCAATGGAACTGTCGGTCAATGCCGAGCCACCGATGCCATTGAGGTTGAGGCCGATAACCTTGTGCTCGATGACTCCCAGATCCCGTGCGACACGTGCAGCAGCATTCAGCTCGGCGCGGTGGCGCTGGCCATAGTCGAAACTCATGGTGTAACAGGCGTAGCCTTCGGCACGGGCCATGGCCACCACTGTGGCTGAATCAAGCCCGCCGGACAGCAGGATTACGGCTCGTTTTTCGGTCATGGTCAATTCACTCATTTCAGCGCCCCGGCTCGTCGTCCCAAAGAATTTTATGCAACTGCATCTGCAAGCGGACCGGCAGATTGTCTGCCACGATCCAGTCTGCCAGGTCCCGCCCCTTCAACTCATGATGACTGGCCGAAAACAGCACTTCACCTGCCCGCTTGTCCAACCCGTACTGAATCAGCTTGGACACAGCCCAGTCATAGTCGTCCCTGGAGCAGATCACGAACTTGACCTGATCGTTGCGCGTCAGCAACTCCATGTTTTCGTAGCGGTTGCGAGCGACTTCCTTCGAGCCTGGAGTCTTCAGGTCGACGACACGACTGACGCGACTGTCTACAGCCGATATGTCCAGAGCTCCACTGGTTTCCAGTGAAACTTCGTAACCGGCATCGCACAGACGCTCAAGCAAGGGAATGGCATTGGGCTGGGCAAGCGGTTCGCCACCGGTTACACAGACATAACGCGGGCGATAGGCAGCGACCTGCTCAAGAATGTCATCCAGCGTCAGGATCTTTCCACCGCTGAACGCATAGGCACTGTCGCAATACTGGCAGCGCAAAGGACAACCCGTGAGGCGCACGAATACGGTGGGCAGCCCAGCCGTACGAGTTTCACCCTGCAACGAGTAAAAAATTTCGGTGATACGTAATGTGTCTTGCATATGGGCCACGGGCGTAACAGCTAAACAGGCCGTCCGCCTCCGTCAGGCACTTCAAAGCACCCTGCAGTCGCAGAATCCAGCGAAGCGTAATAGTTACCGGAATTTCGGGTGCGAAATTCTAACGAAAAAAGCCGCGACAAGCGCGGCTTTCTTGAATGCGGCTCTGGCGTCAGAGACGCTGAAGATCCCGCTGTGCCAATTGTGCAGCCGAAGTGCCAGGATACTGGGCTACGACTTGCTGCAGGATGCCCTTGACCTTGTCGGTGTGGCCGAGGCGACGCTCGACATCGGCCAGCTTGTAAAGCGAATCAGGCACCTTGGCGTGCTTCGGGTACAACTGACTGACCTTGGCAAATGCCTGACCAGCGCCCTGAAGATCGCCCTTGGCCAGATTCACTTCACCCAGCCAGTATTGGGCATTGCCCGCATACGAGCTGTTTGGGTACTTGCGAAGGAAAGCGGTAAAAGCCTGACTGGCTTTATCGAAATCCTTGGCCTTGATCAAATCGAAGGCAGCTTCATAGTAGAGCTTTTCCTTCGCCGGATCAGGAGGCTCTGTGCCTGCTGCCGGAGCCTGGGCCGCAGGGGCCGAAGGCGTCCCGCTGGCGTCGATATTGCCGCCAGAAGGTTGGGAATTATTGGTAGCTGCAGCGGCTGCGCCACTGGAGATACGCGAGTCGAGATCCTGATAACGCTCCAGCGCTTCCTGCTTCATGCGCTGAATGTCGTTCTGCTGGACTTCAACGAGACCACGCAAGCGCGCGATTTCTTCCTGCATTTGCTGCAGCTGCATGAACAGCTGACCATTTGCCGAGGTCGGGGCCGAAACCCCTCCCCCGGCATAGGCGCCGGACGTGCCATAACCCGCTGGCGGATAACTGCTGCTGCCAGAGCCAGAATTGTCATCGACCACAGGAACCGCACCCCACGCAGAAAGCGGGAGGGTGAGGGCCAAAACGGTTAGAGCACGTCGGCACGTTCGCATGTCAAATTACTTACGCAGTTCGACGCGACGGTTTTGAGCCCAGGACTGCTCGTCGTTGCCGGTAGCAACTGGACGCTCTTCGCCGTAGGAAACCAGTTCCAGCTGAGCTGGGGAAACGCCTTGCAGTACCAGGTAGCGCTGAACGGCTTTCGCACGACGCTCGCCCAGAGCCATGTTGTACTCACGAGTACCACGCTCGTCGGTGTTGCCTTCCAGAACGACGCGAGCGCCGTTGGCTTTCAGGTCCTTGGCATGCACGTCCAGAGCACGCAGTGCTTCTGGCTTCAGATCCGAACTGTCGTATTCGAAGTAGAAGGTGGTGATTGCACGCAGAGCAGCTTCTTCGCTCAGGCTGCCATCTACAGCGCCAGTGTTGGCACCGTAACCAGCGTTAGGGTCAACAGCGCCAGCGCCAGCGTTATCGCCGCCTTTGGACGAGCAACCAACAGCTACAGCCATGGCCAGAGCCAGCGCAGCAAACTTACCAAACTTCAACATTTCCATCTTGAAACTCCTAATGAACCCCAGTGTGTTAAGCAAATCGTGTAGCGCCGCGTCAGTTCAGGTAAGGGGACCAGGAAGGTTCTCTGACTTCGCCTTGAGCGGTAGGAAGCGGGAGCCTTACGCGTCCGTTAATGGACACGAGCATCAAGACTCCCCGGCCCTGCTGGCGGGTGGCGTAGATTACCATGGTGCCGTTGGGCGCAACAGTAGGCGACTCATCAAGGTTGCTATCTGTGAGGATTTTTACACTTCCGCGAGCCAAATCCTGTACCGCTACCTTGAAATTGGTGAAGCCGTCCTGCCGGTGAATCATTACCAGCGTCTTTTCATCCGCCGACAATTTCGGGTTGGCATTGTAGTTGCCCACGAACGTTACACGCTCGGCACCACCGCCATTGATGTTGGTCTTGTAGATCTGTGGCTTGCCGCCACGGTCCGACGTGAAGTACAGCGTGGAGCCGTCCTTGCCGAAAAACGGTTCGGTATCGATGGACGAATCGTTGGTCACGCGGGTCAGCTGGCGGGAAGCCAGGTTGATCACGTAAACCTCGGGGTTGCCGTCCTTGGACAGTACGAACGCCAGCTTGCCACCATCGGGCGACCATGCAGGCGCGCCGTTGAGGCCTTCGAAGTTGGTGATCTGCTCACGACGACCGGTATCGATGTGCTGTACGAAAATGCGTGGACGCTTCTGCTCGAACGATACGTAGGCGATACGCTTGCCATCCGGCGCAAAGCGTGGCGACAGGATCGGCTCGCGCGATTGCAGCAGCGTCACGGCACGGGCACCGTCGTAATCCGAACGCTGCAGGGTGTAACGGGTGTTGCTTTCCGAGAAGCGCTCGGCAGTCACGTACAGCATGCGGGTGGAGAACGCACCCTTGATGCCGGTCAGTTTTTCGAACGACTGGTCGGCAATGTAGTGCGCCATGTCCCGCAACTGGTCATTGGTGCCCGACACGCTGCCGGTCAGAACCTGCTGCTCGGTGGCAACGTTGAACAGCGCGTACTGGATCTGCAGACGACCGCCCGCCGGGACGATGTTGCCGACCATGACGTACTGCGCATTCAGTGCCTTCCAGTCACGGAAAATGATTTCGCTGGCCTGGGTCGGCAGGCTGATCATGTTCTGTTTTGGAATCGGCGAGTAGTAACCCGAGTTACGCAGGTCGTTACTCACGATATCGGCCATGTCTTCAGGCAGCACATTGCCGCCCTGCCAGCCAAAAGGCACGACAGCAATCGGAGTGGCGCGGTCACTTCCGCTGGTGACCATGATGTTCTTTTCTTCCGCGACGGCTAAGCCCGCCGCACAGCAAAGAACCAAAAGCAGTCCTCGAAGAAGGTTAATCACAAGGCTAGATCCTCAGGTGTGAATGTCATCTTGAATGAACGATAGGGAGCGAAGTCCGCTGGCTTCAAACCCTGCATTTCTGTCAAACGACCAATATTCTTGACCGCTGCCACTGCCGAACTGTCGAACGGACCGTCACCACTGGACTTGGCAATAGTCACCGAAGTCACTGTTCCGTCCGGCAACATGCCGATCTGCAGTACCACTGCCATGCCCTTGCGAGCAGAAGGTGGGCGAGCCCAGCCCTCGGATGCACGTACGCGAATCAGGTCGTCGAAATTACCCGCTACCTCATCGCCCACTTCATCGGCCAGAGCCTGTTGCCGCTGCGGCTTGTCGGAAAGCAGGTCGGCCAGAGCCTGGGCCTTCTTGTCCTCTGCAGCCTTGCGAGCAGCTTCCTGGGCTTTCTTGGCCGCGGCATCTGCAGCAGCTTTCTTCTTGGCGTCTTCGGCAGCCTTTTTCTTCGCGTCCTCAGCCGCTTTTTTCTTCGCTTCATCGGCAGCCTGTTTCTTGGCTTCCTCGGCGGCGGCTTTCTTTGCGTCTTCCTCGGCTTTTTTCTTCGCCTCTTCTTCGGCTTTCTTCTTGGCTATATCAGCCAGTTGTTTCTCTTCGGCCTTTTTCGCATCGGCAGCTTTCTTGGCCTCATCGGCCTTTTTGGCTTCCTCGGCTTTCTGTTCGGCCTTTCTGGCCTCATCAGCAGCCTTCTGTTCCTGGGCCTTCTGTTCTTCGGCTTTTTGAGCAGCCTCTTCTTTCTTTTGTTCCGCAGCCTTTACAGCTTCCTGTTTCTGCTGCTCGATCTTCTTCTGCTCCAGCTGCTCGACTTCAGTCTGTCGTGCAGCGGCTTTCTTTGCCTCGCCGGCAATCTTCTGGTTGGTCTGGGTTGTCGCCTGGCTCTTGGACTTGAGTTGGTAAAGCGTAGCCTGAACGATCGGCTTTGCTTCAGGCAACTCGGGAGTCATGGCAAAGCTCACGAAAAGCATGCCAAAAATCAGGATATGCAGTGCCACAGCCCAGACAGAGGGCCAGAAGTAGCTTTCCGAGGCAGACGGCTCTCGAATCGGCTGCATCAGGGGGCCTCAGTAATCAAGCCAACATTCCCTACCCCAGCCTTCTGCAGTCCGCCCATCGTGCCCATGACAGAACCGTAGTCTACGGTCTTGTCGCCACGAATGAAGACCTGCGTCTGCTTGCCGGCATCACGGCCGGCAGCGACTATCTTGGTCACGGCCGCGGTCAGTTGCGGCAGGGTCATTGCCTTGTCCATCTGTTTGTCGGTATCGACTTCGCTGCCAAGGTTCCAGTAGTAGGTCTTGTCAGCCTTGATCGAAATGGTCAGGACCTGATTGTTGTTGTCTTGCGGCAAAGCCTCGCTGGAGACCTTGGGCAAGTCGACTTTCACGCCCTGGTTGATCATGGGAGCGGTCACCATGAAGATGACCAGCAGCACCAGCATCACGTCGATGTATGGCACCACGTTCATTTCGGCGACCGGCTTGCGTTTTCTGCGACGATCTCGAGCGATTAAAGCCATGGGGAATTACCTGCTCACTCTTCGCTGGTATGCACTTTACGGTGCAGGATCGCCTGGAATTCTTCGGCGAACGTGTAGTAACGACCGATCAGGGTTTCACTGCGAGCGGAAAAACGGTTGTAGGCGATAACAGCCGGAATGGCCGCGAACAGGCCGATGGCCGTTGCGATCAGTGCCTCGGCGATACCGGGAGCCACAGTGGCCAGGGTCGCCTGCTGCGCAGTCGCCAGACCGCGGAAAGAGTTCATGATCCCCCAGACCGTACCGAACAGACCGATATAAGGGCTGGTGGAACCTACGGTCGCCAGAAATGGCAGGCCGGTTTCCAGTTTTTCTTCCTCACGGGAGATTGCGACGCGCATGGCACGGGCCACACCTTCCATCACGGCATCCGGATCGACGCCAGCCTGCTGACGCAGACGGGAGAATTCCTTGAAGCCGGCACGGAAGATCTGCTCGACGCCGGAGTCCGGGTCAGGGTTGCTGCCCGCCTGGCGATACAGCTTTGACAGATCGATACCCGACCAGAAACGCTCCTCGAAGCTGTCCAGGGCGCGTCGACCGGCACGCAGCATGTTGCCGCGCTGAAAAATCACGATCCACGAAGTGACTGAAGCAGCCACAAGCATCAGCATTACCAACTGAACAACAATGCTGGCATTGCTGACCAAACTCCACATGGAGGTATGGTCGACTACGTTAGCTTCCACGCTTTATCTCCTGCTCTGAATGTATGCCCGCGCCGCTCTGGCCGGCAAAGGCCGCTCGCAAAGCTTCGGGAATGGCCCGGGGTTTCAAACTATCGGCGCGTACACACGCCACCAAAAACTGCCCCTCACAGAGCAGCGTTGCATCCGCAGCCAGCCTGACCTGCTGCTTGAAGCGCAGGCTGGCACGGTTCAATTCGATTACTTCGGCGCTTACCAGCAACTCATCGTCCAGCCGCGCAGGCTTGTGGTAACGAGCCTCGGTGGAATGCACGACGAACAGCAGGTCCTCCTTCGCCAGCTCGGACTGGGCAAAGCCCAACTCTCGCAGCTGCTCGGTACGAGCCCGCTCCATGAATTTCAAATAGTTGACGTAGTAGACGATGCCGCCTGCATCGGTGTCCTCGTAATAAACGCGACAGCGATGTGCGAACGACGGTGCCCCGTTTTGCGCGCGCATACTCTAGTGCTTACTCCTCGGGTTGCCAATCGGGTCAGGCAACTGTTTTTCATGGTTTGGCCACTTATTGATAGCTTCTGCCATCACGCTGGCAATCTGACCACCGAAAGCGCAAATAAATCAGTGGTGGCCACTATTAATAGGTCGTGCCATCTGCAAAATCTTCCGACGCTGGCATCTCGCCCATTCTCGAAGGAATGTTCAGCCCGAAGTGCAGGTAGGCGTGCCGGGTAACGACCCGTCCACGCGGTGTGCGCATGATATAGCCTTGCTGGATCAAATAGGGCTCCAGCACGTCTTCAATGGTGTGTCGCTCCTCACTGATGGCAGCCGCCAGGCTGTCTACGCCAACAGGGCCGCCGTCGAACTTCTCGATCATGGTCAGCAGCAGACGCCGGTCCTGATGATCGAAACCGTGTTCGTCGACATCCAGCAGGTTCAGGGCCTTGTCGGCAGTCTGCCGAGTGATGTGGCCATCACTGCGAACCTGGGCAAAATCCCGTACGCGCCGCAACAGGCGGTTGGCGATACGCGGTGTTCCGCGAGCACGGCGGGCAATCTCGAAAGCCCCTTCCGGCTCGATGGCCAGCCCCAGAATACCGGCGGAGCGCGACACGATGGTCGACAGATCGGCGATGCTGTAGAACTCCAGACGCTGAACGATCCCGAAACGGTCACGCAGCGGGTTGGTCAGCATGCCGGCGCGGGTCGTCGCCCCCACCAGGGTAAAAGGAGGCAGATCGAGCTTGATGGAACGGGCGGCAGGGCCCTCGCCAATCATGATGTCCAGCTGGAAGTCTTCCATGGCCGGGTACAGCACTTCTTCGACGATGGGGGACAGACGATGGATTTCATCGATGAACAGCACATCGTGAGGTTCAAGGTTGGTCAGAATAGCCGCCAGGTCTCCCGGACGCTCCAGCACAGGACCGGACGTACTCTTGATCGATACCGACATTTCCTGGGCAATGATATTGGCCAGCGTGGTCTTGCCCAGCCCCGGAGGACCGAAGATCAGGGTGTGATCCAGCGACTCGTTGCGCCCACGTGCAGCCTGGATGAACAGCTCCATCTGCTCGCGCACGGTCGGCTGGCCGATGTAGTCGGCCAGGCTCAGAGGGCGAATGGCACGGTCCAGTTGTTCCTCACGATCACGGCCACTGCTGGCGGTAATCAGGCGATCAGCTTCAATCACTTACGCCATCCCCTTCAAAGCCCGTCGGATCAGATCTGCACTGCTCAAGCCTTTTTCCTTGATCGCGGAGACGGCCTTGCTCGCCTCTTGAGGTTTGTAGCCCAGGGAAATCAGCGCACTGACCGCATCGGACTCGGCCGAGGCCACTGGCTCGGCCTGATTAGGACCATCGGAAACCAGGGCAAAGGTGCCCGGCAACGCCTCCCAGGCCTTGAAACGGTCCTTGAGCTCGACCAGCAGACGCTCGGCGGTCTTCTTGCCGACCCCGGGAATCCGGGTCAGCGCCGAAGTATCCTGCGCCTGGACGCAACGCACCAGCTCATCGACCTCAAGGCCCGACATCAGCGCCAGCGCCAGCTTCGGGCCGACGCCATTGAGGCGAATCAGCTCGCGAAACAGCTCACGCTCGCGCTTCTCGTAAAAACCATAGAGCAGATGCGCATCTTCGCGAACCACCAGATGGGTATGCAAGGTCACCGGCTCACCGACATGCGGCAAACGATAAAGCGTTGTCATGGGTACTTCCAGCTCATAGCCGACGCCATTGACGTCCAGTACCAGATGCGGTGGCTGTTTCTCGGCGAGAAAGCCACGTAAACGTCCAATCACGTATCAGATCCTTTCGTGTTGCCCATCGCTGGCGTCGCCAGTGCAAAAAATATGAACACCATCATCACAGGAGTAGCCAGACCTGCAAGCAAAAATATGCATGCGAATGATGCAGTCAGAGACGCAACCGGCCACCGCGACTGCGTGCAGTGCCCAGACCATGGGGAATCAGGCTTGAACGCGTGTGCGCATGACACAGCGCAATGGCCAGTGCATCGGAGGCGTCGATCTGGGGTTTCTGGGTCAGTTTGAGCAAATGCATGACCATCATCATCACCTGCTCCTTGTTGGCTCCACCGGTCCCGGCAACCGCCTGCTTGACCTGAGTGGCCGTGTATTCGGCAATTTCCAGCCCTTCTTCGGCACCCGCCACAATCGCCGCCCCGCGGGCCTGCCCCAGCTTCAGTGCAGAATCGGCGTTGCGCGCCATGAAGACCTTTTCGATCCCCATGGTGACAGGACCATGTGTCCTGATGATTTCACGCACGCCGCGAAACACGATCTGCAGCCTTTCCTGCAGCTCGCCTGCTCCCGTGCGAATGCAGCCCGAAGCCACATAGACACAACCACGCCCGGTATCACGTACAACGCCATAACCGGTGATTCGCGAACCGGGGTCGATACCAAGAATAAGAGTCATAACGCCCGCAACTCGAGAAGTAACGCAAAACAATGAATGAAGCATAAAGGCAGAAGCCGGAGGCCGATAGCGGCGTGATCCTCACCGCTTCCTGCCTCCGGCCTCCAATGTACAGCGAGCAGCCTGCAATCAGCCAAGCTGCTCCAGAACGTCATCCGGGATTTCCGCGTTGGAATAGACGTTCTGCACGTCATCCAGGTCTTCAAGCATGTCGATCAGCTTGAGCACCTTTTCCGCGGTTTCCAGATCGAGCACGGCACTGGTGGTCGGCAGCATGACGATTTCCGCGTCAGAAGCCTTGAAACCCGCAGCCTCCAGCGCGTTACGCACGGCGTAGAAACCGGCAAACGAGGTGAACACGTCGACGGAACCATCTTCGTTGCTCACGACATCGTCGGCATCGGCTTCCATTGCCGCTTCGATCAGAGCGTCTTCATCGACACCGGCAGCAAACGAGATCTGCCCCTTGCGATCAAACAGATAAGCTACGGAACCGTCAGTCCCCAGGTTGCCGCCACACTTGGTGAACGCATGACGAACGGCTGCGGCGGTACGGTTGCGGTTGTCGGTCATGGCCTCGACCATGATTGCAACGCCGCCAGGACCGTAACCCTCGTAACCCAGCTCCTCGACATCATTGCCATCGTCCGCACCGACACCACGCGCAACAGCACGGTCGATGGTGTCACGGGTCATGTTGGCACCCAGCGCCTTGTCCAGTGCCAGACGCAGACGCGGGTTGGAACCCGGATCACCACCACCCTGACGGGCAGCGACAGTCAGTTCACGAATCCACTTGGTGAAGATCTTGCCTTTCTTGGCATCCTGACGCTCTTTGCGGTGCTTGATGTTCGCCCACTTAGAATGACCTGCCATTTCTCGCTCCAGATTCTTTTTGAAACACCTTCACCCTTTGCCCGTCTGCACGGGCAAAAGGCTTTCACTCGACAGGCTCGTTACAGGGCGCATCACGAACGCGCCCTGCCCCGCATCACTCGGCCTTCTGCTGCTCGCGCAGGCGAATGTGCAGCTCACGCAGAGCCTTGGCATCCACGACACCAGGCGCCTGGGTCATGACATCGGCAGCGCTCTGGGTTTTCGGGAAGGCAATCACTTCACGAATCGACTGGGCACCGGTCATCAACATCACCAGACGGTCCAGACCGAAAGCCAGGCCGCCATGAGGTGGAGCGCCGTATTTCAGAGCGTCGAGCAGGAAGCCGAACTTCTCCTGCTGCTCGTTTTCGTCGATACCCAGCAGACGGAATACGGCCTGCTGCATTTCCTTGCGGTGGATACGGATCGAACCGCCGCCCAGTTCGGTGCCGTTGAGCACCATGTCGTAGGCGCGGGACAGCGCCTTGCCAGGGTTGGCTTCCAGCTCTTCAGGGGTGCACTTTGGCGCCGTGAAGGGGTGGTGCAACGCGCTGAAGCTGCCGTCGTCGTTCTCTTCGAACATCGGGAAGTCGACAACCCACATTGGCGCCCACTCGCAGGTGTGCAGCTTCAGATCGTTACCGACCTTGATGCGCAGCGCGCCCAGAGCCTCGCTGACGACCTTGAACTTGTCGGCACCGAAGAACACGATATCGCCATCGACAGCGCCAACGCGATCGAGGATGACGTTGAGGTTCTCTTCAGGGATGAACTTGACGATCGGCGACTGCAGACCCTCATGGCCTTTCGCACGCTCGTTGACCTTGATGTAAGCCAGGCCCTTGGCACCGTAGATGCTGACGAACTTGGTGTAGTCGTCGATCTGGCTGCGCGGCATGCTGGCAGCGCCCGGTACGCGCAAGGCAGCAACGCGGCCTTTCGGATCGTTGGCCGGACCACTGAACACCTTGAACTCGACACCGGTGAGCTGATCGGCAACATCGACCAGTTCCAGAGGGTTGCGCAGGTCTGGCTTGTCGGAACCATAGCGGCGCATGGCTTCTTCGAAGGTCATGTGCGGGAATTCACCGAACTCCAGGTCCAGGACTTCCTTGAACAACTGACGAACCATCTTCTCGGTCAGACCGATGATGTCTTCTTCGCCGAGGAAGCTGGTCTCGATGTCGATCTGAGTGAACTCAGGCTGACGGTCGGCACGCAGGTCTTCGTCACGGAAGCATTTGGCGATCTGGTAGTAGCGGTCGAAGCCGGCCACCATCAGCAGTTGCTTGAACAGCTGAGGCGATTGCGGCAAGGCAAAGAAGCTGCCGGGGTGTGTGCGGCTTGGTACCAGATAGTCGCGAGCGCCCTCCGGCGTGGCGCGAGTCAGGATCGGCGTCTCGACATCCAGGAAGCCGTTGTCATCCAGGTAACGACGGATGCTGGTAGTGATGCGCGAACGCAGACGCAGCTTCTCGGCCATTTCAGGACGGCGCAGGTCGATGAAGCGGTAACGCAGGCGGGTTTCTTCGCCGACATCGGAGTATTCGTTCAGCGGGAACGGCGGAGTCTCGGACTCGTTCAGGACTTCCAGTTCGTAGCCCAGCACTTCAATGGCACCGGAAGCCATGTTGGCATTGACGGCACCCGCCGGACGGGCACGCACCTTGCCGACAACCTTGACGACATATTCGCTGCGCACACGGTCGGCAGCGGCAAAGGTATCCGCACGATCGGGATCGAACACTACCTGGGCCATGCCTTCACGGTCGCGGATATCGAGGAAAATCACGCCTCCGTGGTCACGACGACGGTGGACCCATCCGCAAAGGGTAACTTCCTGACCTTCCAGACTTTCGTTCAGTTGGCCGCAATAATGGCTGCGCATCATGATGGTGTGTTCACTTCTCGTAATTCGAAATTCGGTGGGGCTTTCGCTCCTGGCCGCTCAATAGTGCAAGGCACCGGCATCCAGTTCAAGCCAGTCCCTGCCACGCGGAGCCATGCCCGTCAGCAAGGCGAAGGATTATATAGAGTTAATCGAGGCCGTGCAGCCGAACGAACTCATCCGGCCTGGATAAGTTCGCATAAGTACCGGTCAACAGACCTGCCCCTCCCTTCGAAAGGACCCGCCGCAAGCGAGCCCGGAGAAATATCAGGCTTGAACCTGATCAAGGCGATCGGCCTTCAAAAGGTGCGCGACACAGACAACGCGGATCAGCCCGCTGAAATTCTTCACACCGCCGTAACGCAGGTGCACCTCCCTGTCGATATAGGAAAGCACGGCATTTACGGAGCAGTTATTGGATCGGGCAATGGCCGACAATATATTCCAGTAGACCTTTTCCAGACGCAGGCATGTCGCCAGCCCGTTAAGACGCACCGACTTGGAATGCGGCTGCGCCAGATTCATATTGAAATCCTCGACAAAAGGATCATTGCGTATGGACGAATGCCTGCTTGAATCTTTGACCTCACGTTCAACACCTCTGACCATGGCTATTCCACCTTTAGAAAATCAATTCGAATCCCGATAGGAAACATTTAAAAATAAATAAATGTGATTCCTATAAGGCCCGATTAAAGATCTTATATCCAGTAGAAGCCTTACCCTTTTTCTGTAGGAGATGACTACAAAAGAACACAGAATAAGGAAGTACCAAAGGCGCTATAACTTAAGAAAATATTGGCGTGTGTTTAATATTTATATTTTTACGTTTTCACAACATGCTGCAAGCGCAGCACCATGAAATATCCGACAGCGCGCTGCCACAGGTAACGGCAGCGCGCCCGGATCATGAAGACAGAAGCCCTGCTGTCAGCGGGTCTCGAGCATCGAGCGCAACATCCACGCAGTCTTCTCATGAACCTGCATACGCTGGGTCAGCAGATCTGCAGTCGGCTCATCACTGACTTTATCCAGCAGAGGAAAAAGACTACGAGCTGTACGGACAACAGCCTCTTGGCCCTGAACCAGACTTTTGATCATATCTTCAGCACTTGGTACGCCTTCTTCTTCCTTGATCGAAGACAGGCGAGCATAAGTCGAATACGTACCTGGCGCCGGGAAGCCCAGAGCACGAATACGCTCGGCGATGGAGTCGACAGCCAGAGCCAGTTCGTTGTATTGCTCTTCAAACATCAGGTGCAGCGTGCGAAACATCGGCCCACTGACATTCCAGTGAAAGTTGTGAGTCTTGAGGTAAAGTACATAAGTATCCGCAAGCAGATGCGAAAGACCGTCCACGATCGATTTGCGATCCTCTTCACTGATACCGATATCGATTGCCATGTTTCATGCCCTTTTAAATGAGGATTGGAAAGCAGTAACAGAGCTACTTTATCAAGAGACGCCAGCGGACGCAGCCTTCTATTGGTGCACGCGCTCAAATAGGCACATCCATACAGGAAAGTAGCGCCTGATTCGTCAAGCCTGTCTGACACGTCGCCGACAAAGCGAGTTCCATGAATTCGCCGGAAGCCACTCGCAAGCTCTATCTCAAGGCTGTCAGGGGTCATCGAGACAGACGCTTTACTGGCGTCAACAAAACCTGCAAGGCCGCGCAGGTACTTGATTTGAGTAGAGTTCGGCTTTGCTGTTAAATACACGACGTGTCGCTACCGATCCTGCCATCCGGCTGTAGCGCATAGGCTGGACCATCGCTCGTGCATCACGCCTCCACTTTTTCAGAAGCGTACCGGGCGCTACCAGCTATTTCCTTGTGATCCTTCTTAATGTGAGTTTTTAAAATGTTGAAAATCGTCCACCTGGTAACAGGAGCAGCAGCCCTGCTGCTGTCCCTGATACCCAGCCTGCGTAGTGAAATGCTCCAACCCGATGCGCTTTATCTGGCTTTCTTCGGGCTGCTCAACCTGGTACTCGCCCCAGTGATCCCCTACTGGAACCGGGGACCACGGCACAAACTGCAGAATCTGGTCAGTGCATTGCTTGTTCTTGCCGTCATCATACAGATCCTCACCCTGCTCGTTCCGCTCGACAAAATCGCTGGTCAACCAGCCATCATGACCAGCCTGATTGTCGCCATTGCCGCCGTGGCACTGCATCTGGGAGTGAGCTTCTACAGATCCTCTCCCTCCCCGGCACCTCAAAATCAGGACCTGGGCAATCGCGATACCGGCACCGTGAAGTGGTTCAACACCTCCAAGGGTTTCGGTTTCATCTCCCGCGACTCGGGTGACGATATCTTCGTGCACTTTCGCGCCATTCGCGGTGAAGGCCATCGCGTACTCGTCGAAGGCCAGCGCGTCGAGTTCTCCGTAATGAACCGCGACAAAGGCCTGCAGGCAGAAGACGTCATCGCCGCATTGCCGCGCCGCTGATTCTGCCGCCCAATAAAAAACCGCGCTCTCCTCAGGGAAAGCGCGGTTTTTTATGCAATAACCATCAGTAATGAGGCGGCGGAGCGTCCTCGACAAACGTATCGAACTGACTGCCCATTTCTTCCTGACGCTTGAGCATTGCGGTCATTTGCAACTGCAGACGATCCAGCTCGCGCCTCTGTACCACCAGCACATCATTCAACGCCTGGAGCGTATCCTCCTGAAAGGTCAGGCGGCTTTCCAGCTCCATGACTCGCTCTTCAAGATTCATGGTCATTCACCCTCAAATCGAAAATCCTGCGTCAACACCGGCCTCAAGCGCTCGAGAACGGCTGCGAACTGCTCGTCCGTATAAGGAAGAGCCGGATGTTTGCCCCATACAGGCGCAGGCCAGGCAGCATCTTCACGCTTGCGAACGATGACGTGCATGTGAAGCTGACTGACAACATTACCCAGCGCCGCGACATTGAGTTTATCAGCGTCGAATGCGCCCTTCAGGATTTGAGACAGAGCGGTGGTTTCCTGCCACAACTGCAATTGATCCTTTGCCTCCAGCTCAAAAATCTCACTGATATCTGCGCAACGCGGCACCAGGATGAACCATGGGTAACGGGAATCATTGGACAGTAACAGCCGGCACAGCGGGAAATCGCCGATAGGCAAGGTGTCCTGCTTGAGGCGCGAATCCAGAACGAACACGATAAAAGCTCCCAGGTTGAATATCTGACCCGCAGGATACGCAGGATCGAACGGCGCTTCACCCGGCAGAATGCATTTCGTCGATAAGCCGCGAAGATGCCTGAAAAGCCCCACGCACCAACCTGTTCATCCACACACGACAACCGCACCAATTTGACCCATGCACACCTTTCATCGGCCAGTACCTTGCGGCTGCCTTCGATACGTAAAAGCAGCAAAAAACCACATGAGGACATAAAAATGAAACAACCTCATGCCAACCCTATTGGCAGATGAAGGGCGAGATCCAGGTTGTGGCAGCGTTACGAGCCGACGCACCAAAAAGAAACACTTTGGCATACCAAAAAGAGCACTGCCCCGGGTTTTACTCAAATACCGGTGCTGGCAGTAACATTTCTGGCTCTTCACATCGCAGAGAGCTAACGAACGGCTTGCCCAGCGCCTTTTCCCTCAACCTGGACAATCCGATTGAAATCATAAAGTTATGGTCAGAACACCAGGTAAAAACTGAAATTTCACATTTTTTTTCAAAAATTTTGAACTTTGTGCACGCTTGTTGCTTCAACACCCCGCATGGTCACGATGCTCTTGGCGGAAAGCAGAAGCATCGGGACCAAGGGAAGCGACAGCTTGCAGCTTCGAGCACACACCCTGAAGCCTTCTGTAGCCGGCTTATCACAATCCGGATACGAGACTTCAATGGTATCGAGGCCGAAGATCAGATAAGGAATGAGGTGGATGCGACCTGCGCGAAACATTTAACGACATCGGCGTAAAGATTTCGGAAAGACAGGTTTGCAACTATCGTAACCACGGTCAGCGTGATATAGATTTTCGCCGACAAAAAAAGAAAGAGCCGCCCAGATAAAAAAACAGGTGGGACGGCCTGAAACTTCTTAAAACCAAAGGAGCAATCACGATGAGAGTGATGAAGTGGAGCGCAATCGCACTGGCCGTTACGGCAGCCAGCGTCCAAATGGCAACAGCAGCACCGTTTGTCAGTGACCAGTCTGAAGCCAAGGGCTTTGTAGATGGCAGCACTCTTGACCTGAAGTTGCGCAACTACTATTACGACCGTGACAAGAAAAACACCACTGGCCCTAACCGTCGCGACGACAAAGACTGGACTCAAGGCCTTTGGGTAAACTACAGCTCCGGCTACACCCAAGGCACCGTTGGTGTCGGCGTAGATGCATTTGGCTACTTCGGCCTGAAACTGGACGGCCAGAGAAAATACTCCGGTTCCGGTAACTTGGTAACCAGCTCTGATGGCACAAACCAAGACACTCTCGGCAAAGTCGGTGGTGCAGTCAAATTCCGCATTTCGAAAACCGAACTGAAAGTCGGCGACATGCAACCTGCCAACCCCGTATTTGGCGTCGGCGGCTCCCGCCTCCTGCCTCAGACTGCAAGCGGTATCAGCCTGCAGAGCAGCGAACTTAAAGGCCTTGATGTCGAAGCAGGTCACTTCTACTCCGGCACCAGCCAGGATGACATGAGCCATAGCGGCGGCATCTTCGCCACCTATGCAGGTGTAGAATCAAAATCTGCCGACTATGTAGGCGGCAAATATGCACTGACCGATAGCCTGGGCGTAGCATTCTATGCTGCAAAACTCGAGGACATTTGGAATCAGTACTACGGTAACGTGAACTACGCACTACCTCTGGGCGGCGACCAGTCTCTGGCGTTTGATGCCAACATCTACCGCACAGTCGACGAAGGCAGCGCAAACGCAGGCTCGATCAGCAACACGACCTACTCTGCCTCCGCAGCCTACTCGTTCCTGGCAGCCCACACCGTGACTGTCGCCTTCCAGAAGGTCAACGGCGACACTCCGTTCGACTATATCGGTATCGGCGACAACAACCGCGGTGGCGACTCGATCTTCCTGAACAACTCCGTTCAATACTCTGACTTCAACGGTCCGGGTGAAAGATCCTGGCAGGTTCGTTACGACCTGAACATGGCACCTTATGGTGTTCCAGGCCTGAGCTTCATGACCCGTTACCTCAATGGTGACAACATTGACGGAACCGGCTTGGCAGCCAACTCGGTTTATCGCGACAACAGTGGCAACCCGATTTATGGTGCCAACGGCAAACACCATGAAACCAACCTCGAAGCCAAATATGTCGTACAAGCCGGCCCGGCCAAGGACCTGTCCTTCCGTATCCGTCAAGCATGGCACCGTGGCAACGATGCTCAGGCAGACGGCGACGTCAACGAGTTCCGCCTGATCGTCGACTACCCGATTTCGGTCCTGTAATCACAGGCCGATCTCTGTCAGTTGAAAAAAACCCGGCTCGATGCCGGGTTTTTTCATATAGTCCCAAAAGCACAGCCCTGTGACTCAGCGCCAGCCGCGCCCTGTACGCGACCGGCACACCACCGTACAATGCTGGGTCATTTCCAGTCCCAGCAACAGACAACGGCCAACCATGCGCACCAGTCAATTTTTGCTCGCCACACAGAAAGAAACCCCTTCCGATGCAGTCGTGGTCAGCCATCAGCTGCTGCTGCGCGCTGGCATGATCCGCAAGCTGGCTTCCGGCCTCTACACCTGGCTGCCCATGGGCCTGCGCGTGTTGCGCAAGGTCGAAGCCATCGTTCGTGAAGAAATGGACGCTGCCGGCGCGCTCGAAATTCTGATGCCGGGTATCCAGCCCGCCGAACTGTGGCAGGAATCCGGTCGCTGGGAGCAGTACGGCCCCGAGCTGATGCGTCTGGTCGACCGTCACAGCCGTGACTTCTGCCTGGGCCCGACCCACGAGGAAGTCATTACCGATCTGGCCCGCAACGAGCTCAACAGCTACAAGCAGTTGCCGATCAACATGTACCAGATCCAGACCAAATTCCGTGACGAGATCCGCCCACGCTTCGGCCTGATGCGCGGCCGCGAGTTCGTCATGAAGGACGCCTACTCCTTCCACGCCGATCATGCTTCGTTGCAGGAAACCTACGACCGCATGCATCAGGCCTACAGCAACGTGTTCACACGTCTGGGCCTGAAATTCCGTCCTGTAGAAGCCGACAACGGCTCTATCGGCGGTGCCGGCTCGCATGAGTTCCACGTACTGGCCGACTCCGGTGAGGACGATATCGTGTTCAGCGATGGCTCCGACTACGCCGCCAACATCGAGAAGGCCGAAGCCGTGCCTCGCGAGAAAGCTCGCGGCGCTGCAACCGAAGAACTGCGTCTGGTGGATACACCCGACACCAAGACCATCGCGAAACTGGTCGAAGGCTTCAACCTGCCGATCGAAAAGACCGTCAAGACACTGATCGTCCACGCTGCCGAGGAAGGCAAGCTGATTGCGCTGATCATTCGTGGCGACCACGAACTCAACGAAATCAAGGCCACCAAGCTGGAACAGGTCGCCAGCCCGCTGGTGATGGCTTCCGAAGCCGAACTGCGTGACGCCATCGGTGCAGGCGCAGGCTCCCTGGGCCCGTTGAACCTGCCACTGCCGTGCATCATCGACCGTTCGGTCGAGCTGATGAGCGACTTCGCGGTCGGCGCCAACATCGACGACAAGCACTACTTCGGCGTCAACTGGGAACGCGACCTGCCTGTACCGACCGTTGCCGACCTGCGCAACGTCGTCGCAGGCGACCCGAGCCCGGACGGCAAAGGCACGCTTGAAATCAAGCGCGGCATCGAAGTCGGCCACATCTTCCAGCTGGGCACCAAGTACAGCGAAGCAATGAAGTGCCAGGTGCTGGGCGAAAACGGCAAACCCGTCAACCTGTCCATGGGTTGCTACGGTATCGGCGTCTCCCGCGTCGTGGCAGCTGCCATCGAACAGAACAACGATGAAAACGGGATCATCTGGAACGATACCCTGGCACCGTTCCACATCGCCCTGGTTCCACTGCGCTATGAAACAGACGCTGTTCGCGAAGCGACCGACAAGCTGTATGCCGAGCTGACTGCCGCGGGCTTTGAAGTCCTGCTCGATGACCGCGACAAGAAAACCAGCCCGGGCATCAAGTTCGCCGACATGGAGCTGATCGGTATTCCGCATCGCATCGTGGTCAGTGATCGTGGTCTGGCCGAAGGCAATCTGGAATACAAGAGCCGAACCGAGTCGCAACCACAAGCCATTGCGGTCGCCGACGTGCTGTCGTTCATCCAGGGCCGTGTAAAACGCTGAGTCACAAGCGCGCCCGTCCTGCGGGCGCGCCACTCATCACATGCCCAATCCGCATCAAGAGATCCCATGTTCAGACGAAGCACCCTAAGCCTCGGCAGCGCCGTTCTGTGCGGCACCTTCCTCGTCAGCGGTTGTGCCAATCAACTGTCACAGCGCAGCGAGCACGAAGAACGCATAGAGCGCAAACTGCTGGAACACACTCTGCAGATCGATATCGGCGAGCCCAAGACCCTTGAGCTGCCACAGCGCCGGGTACGGATCCACGAACATAAATCCTTCGAGGTCACCGACTTTGAAGTGACCCGTCATTACGACCGCTACACTCCCTATCAACCCTGGCGGGAAATCTACGAGATTCCGCTGGGAGCCGTCGCAGTAGTCGCCGGCATCGGTGCCAACGTAGTCAACGTCTTCACGCTCGGCAGCCTGCCGGACAGCGTGACCAAGGACTGGATCAATTACGGCGTGGCAGGCCTGAACCCGTTCATGAACGCACCGTCCCATGGCCGTGCGCAGCAGAACCTGGCCAGTATCGATGAAGTCCAGAAGGACAAGAGAATCGAGAACTCCACTCTGCCCTGGAACGAGCGTCCGGTCATGGTCAAGGCAGGCAACGAAACTCATGAGCTGAATACCGATCGCAACGGAGTCCTGCGCCTCAACCTGCTCGACAGCCCGTTTGCCGAACAGGACCTGAGCAGGGTCACGCGCCTGTACCTCAACATCGAGGACGATCAGGACAACGCTCACGCCAATGCCAGCCTGCCGATCAGCCAGTCACTGCGGGGCAAGCTGCTGGAAGCTCACGATCTGATCTACGACGACCTGGAAGACGATGAAGTCAAACAGTGGGTGCATCGGGTCAAGCGTCTTTCGGAACTGGGCCTTGAAGAAGAAGCCAGCGAGCTGGAGCAGAGCCTGATCGAGCTGACACGCAACGATCCACAACTGCAGAACGAGTTTCTCAAGTCTCTGGCCAAGGATGCTGGCCGTCTTGTGGCACCCGCCACAGAACCTGATAGCGAATGACAACCAGGCTCCTTGCAAGGAGCCTGCAACTATTGAGTAAACAGCTCCAACTGCTCATGAGCGCCACGCAAATCATGCAGGCGCACGCCAATCCCCAGTAATCGCACCGGTTTGGCACCACGGGCGAAAGCCTGAGTCAGCAATTGCTCGTAACTGGCCAGATCCCGCCCTGCCCCCGACTGCTCCAGCGTGGTCTGGGTAAAGTCATGGAATTTCACTTTCACGAATGGCTTGCCGGGACGATATTGCCCGGCCATTCGCTCCATGCGCACAGCCAGGGTTTCCAGCAAGGCAGGCAATTTTTCAATGCAACTGGCCAGATCAGGCAAATCCATATCGTAGGTATTTTCGACACTGACGGACTGACGCCTGCTGTCCGTCTGCACCGGGCGCTCGTCGATCCCGAAAGCCAGGTTCCAGAGCCGCTCGCCAAAACTGCCGAACTCACGCACCAGTGCCAGCTTGTTCCAGCGACGCAAGTCCATGCAGGTGATGATCCCCAGCCGCCCCAGCTTGTCAGCCGTCACCTTGCCGACGCCGTGCAGCTTGCTGACCGGCAGCGATTCGACAAAATCCTCGACCTGATCGGGAGTGATCACAAACAAGCCGTTGGGCTTCTTCCAGTCACTGGCAATCTTGGCCAGAAACTTGTTGGGGGCCACGCCAGCCGAGACCGTGATATGCAGCTGATTCGAGACCCGACGCCGGATATCCTGAGCGATGCGTGTCGCACTGCCGGAAAAGCGGCTTGAATCGGAGACGTCCAGAAACGCCTCGTCCAGTGAGAGCGGTTCGATCAGGTCAGTGTAATCGCGAAAGATCCCCTGAATTTCCCGGGACGCTTCCTTATAAGCCTCCATGCGCGGCTTGACGATGGTCAACTCCGGACACAGTTTCAAAGCGTGACGCGAAGACATCGCCGAACGCACCCCGTACGCACGTGCTTCATAGTTGCAAGTCGCAATCACCCCTCTCTTGTCCGGCGACCCGCCCACAGCCAGCGGCCTGGTGGCCAGGCTCGGGTCGTCTCGCATTTCGATGGCTGCATAGAAGCAGTCACAGTCGATGTGGATGATTTTGCGCTGAGTCATGAACGGCGATTTGCAATCAATGGTCGTGCAGTATCGCACCGGTATCAGGAAGTGGCACTCATGAAGCCAAATGAATGCATCAGAAAAGCGCGCACCCGCTACACCACAGCTCTTTTGGATTGTCAGACAAACCGTCATAACACCTGTAACACCAGCCTTACAGCGCTAAGCATTTGAAGAAAAAAGCATTTTTTGAAACTAATGATTGACAGATTCAGCTTCCCCTGTAGAATGCCGCCCTATCAGACGCGGGATGGAGCAGCCTGGTAGCTCGTCGGGCTCATAACCCGAAGGTCGTCGGTTCAAATCCGGCTCCCGCAACCAAATGCAGTACAGTAAAAGGCCCGCCCCTAAAGCGGGCCTTTTGCGTTGTGGGGCCAACCTGCATGAATCGGCAAAAACCGCATTGATTTTCAGGTTTTCTGCATTAACGGTTGACACTTCTGAATTCGGCTGTAGAATGCCGCCACACAGACGCGGGATGGAGCAGCCTGGTAGCTCGTCGGGCTCATAACCCGAAGGTCGTCGGTTCAAATCCGGCTCCCGCAACCAAACATCAAAAAAGGCCAATCGAAAGATTGGCCTTTTTTGTTTCTGATGAAAAAGCATGGGAGCTCCCCTGCTAACTGTCTGACAAAAAAAGACTATTTCCCTTCTCCCCTGAAACCCTATCATCACGTACGTAACGTAATATTTCTGTGTCCGACAGTTTTTCCGTGGACTGCCGATAGAATCATTACCAGACGTAGTAGGAAAAACCGACACGCGATCGTCACGCCCAGCCTCCAGGCACGCTTCAATACGGCATGACACAACGTAGTCATTTTTGTTACATACGCCTAAGCTGAATCAAAGCTGAACGGCACCCGCTCAAGCCATTAGCAGTTCGCCCATGAGACGTTGACGCGATAACATCTCGAAATATTTTTTGCGTAGGGATTGGTAACTTGGCTGCATACCTCCATCCTGTCGCGCACGATCCAAGGAGTGATTGATGCGCGACAACCCGTCAGATACCAACGAAGCAGTTGCTGCAAATAGCTCAATAAAACCTGTCCGCTTCCGCTGGCTGGAACTGATCAGCAAGTACCGACAACCCATCGGGTTGGCTGTAATGCTGCTGCTGTTCGGCATGGCCTTGATCGCTTGTCGTCACATGCTGATCGAGATGGACTTCTATGCGCTGCGCGACTCGCTGTTCGCCGTGCCCCTGCCCTCGCTGGGCGGCGCTCTGCTGGCCGCAATCATCGGCTTCATCATCTTGATGGGCTACGAGCTGTCCGCCAGCCGTTATGCCAACGTCAACCTGCCGACCCGCACCTTGTTGCTGGGCGGCTTTACCTCCTTTGCAATTGGCAATGCCGTCGGCCTGTCCATGCTCTCCGGCGGCTCGGTGCGTTACCGGCTGTATTCGCGCCATGGCATCGGCGCGATGGAAATCGCCCGCATGACCCTGTTCGCCAGCCTGTCGCTGGGCTGCGCCTTGCCACCCCTGGCGGCAGTCGCGACCCTGAGCAACCTGCCCGGCGCGTCGCTGGCGCTGAAACTGCCGGTAGATGTACTGGCCGTTCTCGCCACAGCGGTGCTGGTCGCCAGTGTTCTGCTGGCGGTTGCGGTCTATCGCCGTCGGCTGCCTGAACAGACCATCCCCCATAACATTCTGGTCAGGGCCGGTCGACGCACCTTGCACCTTCCCGACCTGCGCCTGACGCTGATTCAACTGGTCATCACTGCGCTGGACGTGGTCGCCGCAGCCATGGTGCTTTACCTGCTGCTGCCATCGGCACCGCCGCTGGGCGCTTTCATACTCATTTACCTGCTGGCCCTGGCCGCAGGCGTACTGAGCCATGTACCGGGCGGCGTAGGGGTTTTCGAGGCGATTCTGCTGGCAGCCTTTGCCAACGAACTGGGTGCCGCACCACTGGCAGCCGCCTTGCTGCTGTATCGCCTGATCTACGTAGTGCTGCCGCTGCTGCTGGCCTGCCTGACGCTGCTCTTTACCGAAGCCCAGCGCCTGCTGCCCACCCGCCAGGCCATGCGCGTAGCCTCCGGGCTCGCTGCACCGATCCTGGCACTGCTGGTGTTCCTGTCCGGGGTTGTACTGCTGTTCTCCGGTGCCACACCGGAAATCGACACCCGACTGGAAAACGTCGGCTTCATGATTCCCCATCGCCTGATCAACGCCTCGCACTTTGGCGCCAGTCTGGTGGGTGTGCTGTGCCTGTTGCTGGCTCAAGGGCTGCGACGTCGCCTGTCGGCAGCCTGGATGCTGACGGTGATTCTGTTGCTGGTGGGTGCAGTGCTGTCGATGCTCAAGGGCTTCGACTGGGAAGAAGCCAGCCTGTTGCTGCTGACGGCCGCTCTGCTGGCCACTTTCCGCCGCTCGTTCTATCGTCCGAGCCGCCTGCTTGAGCTGCCCTTCTCGCCGCTTTACCTGATCGCCAGCGCCTGCGTGGTCGGTGCCTCGATCTGGTTGCTGCTGTTTGCCTATCAGGATGTGCCTTACAGCCATCAGCTCTGGTGGCAGTTCACCCTCGACGCCGATGCGCCACGGGGCCTGCGCTCGGCCCTGGGCAGCGCGGTACTGCTGGTGGTGGTATCCCTGACCTGGCTGCTGCGCACGGCACGTCCGGTCATCAAGCTGCCGAATGCCGCCGAGCTGGACAAGGCTGCCGAAATCCTCAAGGCCTCCAGCCAGCCCGATGGCGGACTGGTACTGACCGGTGACAAGGCAATCCTGTTCCACCCCGACAACAACGCATTCCTGATGTACTCCCATCGCGGACGCAGCCTTGTGGCCCTGTATGACCCGATCGGCCCGACCCAGCAGCGCGCCGAACTGATCTGGCAATTCCGCGACCTGTGCGACGTCCACCATGCCCGTCCCGTGTTCTATCAGGTCCGTGCAGAGAACCTGCCGTACTACATGGACATCGGTCTGACGGCAATCAAGCTGGGCGAGGAAGCACGGGTAGACCTGCGGCGCTTCGATATCGACGCCAAGGGCAAGGAAATGAAGGACCTGCGCTACACCTGGAACCGGGGTGGCCGCGACGGTCTGTCGCTGGAGATCTACGAAGCCGGCCAGGCACCGCTGGATGAGCTGAAGGCCATTTCCGATGCCTGGCTGACCGGCAAGAATGTGCGCGAAAAAGGCTTCTCTCTGGGCCGTTTCAGCCCTGAATACCTGAAATACTTCCGCATCGCCATTATCCACTTCGAAGGCAAGCCGGTGGCGTTTGCCAACCTGCTGGAAACCTCCAGCCTCGAACTCGCCAGCCTGGACCTGATGCGCTCGCACCCGGATGCACCCAAGCTGACCATGGAGTTCATGATGGTCGGCCTGATCCTGCATTACAAACAGCAAGGCTATGCACGCTTCAGCCTGGGCATGGTGCCGTTGTCAGGCCTGCAGCCAAGACGCGGAGCACCCTTGACCCAGCGTCTGGGTTCGATGGTGTTCCGCCGTGGCGAACAGCTCTACAACTTCCAGGGCCTGCGCCGCTTCAAGGACAAGTTCCAACCGGACTGGGAACCTCGCTATATGGCCGTGCCTGCCGGACTCGATCCGCTCGTGGCACTGGCTGATACCGCCGCCCTGATTGCGGGCGGCCTGACTGGATTGGTGAAACGCTGATGATTCGACGCTTTTCGCGCTATTTGCTCGCTGCCCTGGGTGTTGTTCTGCTGGCGGCACTCGGGTTCTGGCTATGGACTCGCCCCGCTCCACCTGCCAGCCTTGAGCGCCTGAGCCTTGACGATGGCACGCCCCTGACCAGTGTCACACCGGCGACCAAGGTCAAGACCCGGATTGCCCTGGCCGTGACTGCTGAAGAAATGCTGACGGACAAGCAACTGCTGGCCATCAGCAAGGACGCCTCGGCGCGCATCGTTCAAGTGGTCCTGCCCAAGGATGATTGCGTCCTGCAACAGAAGACTTTCCAGAACGCCCTGCAAAAACTCGAGGGTACGCCGCTGGTTGTCGGCGGCATTGGCCCGGGCGCTACGCTGGCATGGCGCTGGCTGGCCGAGCAGAAGGACGACAAGGCCCAGGCCATCTCGGTCGGCTTTGCTCTGGAACATGTTTCCAATCCTCCTCCGGTCGTGGAACAGGACGAAACTCCGCCGCAGATCTGCGACGTCCCGCTGCCGCAGAAGGCACCGCACGGCCACTGGCTGGCCGCCTGGAACGACGCACCGGACGACCCGAGCGCCGCTTTCGTACGCGATCAGACGAACGCCGAAACCAGCATCAGCGATTACGACATTTCTCTGCCGCAGGTGCTCAACACCGAGCTTCGTCACCTGCTGCTGGGCGAAAACGACGCTGGCGGCCTGGGCATCCCGACGGTTGAAGTGCCTGTGGCTGCCAACCAGAGCGCCGACACAGTGACCCTGTTCATGTCCGGCGACGGCGGCTGGCGCGATCTGGACAAGGTCGTGGCCGGCGATATGGCGAAGATGGGTTATCCAGTGGTCGGCATCGATGTACTGCGCTACTACTGGGAACACAAGACGCCGGAACAGACCGCCATCGACCTCACCGACCTGATGAACCACTACCGCCAGAAGTGGGGCACCAAGCGCTTCATCCTGGCCGGTTATTCCTTCGGTGCCGATGTCATGCCTGCGGTCTATAACCGCCTGGCGCCGGAAGACCAGAACCGCATCGACGGGATCATCCTGCTGGCCTTCGCACGCTCCGGCAGCTTCGAGATTCACGTAGACGGCTGGCTCGGCAATGCCGGCAAGGAAGCGACCACCGGCCCTGAAATGGCCAAGCTACCGGCGTCCAAAGTGCTTTGCGTCTATGGCCTGGAAGAGAAGAAAACCAGCGGCTGCACCGACACCACAGCGGTCGGTGAAGTCATCGAGCTACCGGGTGGCCATCACTTCGATGAAGATTACCCGGCACTGGCCAAGCGCCTGATCAATGCGATCAACAAGTGGCAAGGCAAGCCTGCCGCTCAATAAGCCCTGACAGGCAGCCATGAAAAATCCCGGCACCGCGAGGTGACCGGGATTTTTTGTGCGCCAGGGAAAACGCTACATCTCGACCTGGGTACCCAACTCGATCACCCGGTTATACGGCAGCTTGAAGAAGCGCAGGTTGCCGTTGGCGTTCTTGAGCATGAACGCGAACAGCGCCTCACGCCAGCGCGCCATGCCCACCATCTTGGACGGAATGACGGTTTCGCGGCTCAGGAAGTACGTGGTGCGCATCGGGCTGAAATCCAGATCGTCCAGATGACACAGTGCCAGCGCGGCCGGTACGTCCGGCTCGTCGATAAAGCCGAAGTGCAGGATCACCCGGTAGAAGCCCTCACCATAGGACTCCACTTCGAAACGCTCATGGGCCGGCACCCGTGGCCGGTCCTCATAGACCACCGTCAGCAATACCACCTGCTCGTGAAGCACCTGGTTGTGCAGCATGTTATGCAGCAGCGCATGGGGCACGGCATCGCTGCGTGCCGTCAGGAACACAGCAGTGCCCTGCACCCGGTGCGGTGGCTGCACGCGAATACTGCCGATGAAGATCGGCAACGGCAGACCGCCCTCATCGATCCGATCGGCCAGCAATTGCTTGCCACGTTTCCAGGTGGTCATCAGGATGAACAGCGCCGCGCCTGCCAGCACCGGGAAGGCACCGCCCTGCACGACTTTCGGCACGTTGGCAGCAAAGAACAGGCCGTCCACCAACAGCAGGCCCAGCAGCAAGGGAACCGCCAGCACTGCTGGCCATTTCCATAACAGCAGCATTACCGACGACACCAGAATCGTGGTGCAGAGCATGGTGCCGGTCACGGCAACGCCATAAGCCGAAGCCAGCGCGCCAGAAGACTCGAAACCGATTACCAGCAACACCACCCCCACCATCAATGCCCAGTTCACGGCACCGATATAAATCTGGCCCTGTGCATCACTGGAAGTGTGCTGGATGTACATGCGCGGGATGTAACCGAGCTGGATAGCCTGCAGGGTCATGGAGAACGCACCGGAGATCACCGCCTGGGAAGCGATGACAGTGGCCAGTGTCGACAGCCCGATCAGCGGCAACAACGCCCAGCCCGGTGCCAGCAGATAGAACGGGTTGCGTATCGCCTCGGGGTTTTCCAGGACCAGCGCGCCCTGCCCGAAGTAGTTGAGCAGCAGCGCAGGCAGTACCAGGATGAACCAGGCCCTCGAGATAGGCTTGCGTCCGAAATGCCCCATGTCGGCGTACAGCGCCTCGGCACCGGTCAGCGCCAGCACCACGGCACCGAGAATGGCGACCCCAATGCCCGGATGCAGAATGAAGAACCGGATCGCCCACATCGGATTCACGGCATTGAGCACTTCAGGCGAATGCATGATGCCGTAGATACCCAGCGCACCTAGCACCAGAAACCAGGTCACCATCACCGGCCCGAACAACACGCCGATGCGTGCCGTCCCGTGCTTCTGGATCAGAAACAGGCCGACCAGCACCACCAGCGCCATAGGCACGATCCAGTGCTCGAGCCCGTCGAAGGCCAGCTCCAGCCCTTCCATCGCCGACAGTACCGACACCGCCGGGGTAATCATGCTGTCGCCATAGAACAGAGCCGCCCCGAACAGACCGAACACCACCATCAGCATTTGCAGCCTGGGGTAGTGAGTCGTGGCACGTCGCGCCAGGGCGGTCAGGGCCATGATCCCGCCTTCACCCTGGTTGTCGGCGCGCAGGATGAAAACCATGTACTTGAACGACACCACCCAGATCAGTGACCAGAAAATCAGCGACAGGATGCCCAGTATCGCGTCATGGGTGACTTCAACCCCATATCCCCCCTGAAAGACCTCCTTGAGCGTATACAGCGGGCTCGTACCGATATCCCCATACACCACGCCCACGGCCGCGATCAGCAGCCCCAAGGGTTTTGCAGTGCTTCCAGTCTCAGCATGACTGCTTGCCTGACTCATCCAATACTCCTGAAACAAGACTTGAGGCCCAAAGCACTATGAACTTCACACCACGTAACAATTCCGATCACGCCAATTATTGACACGCGTTGGCGCAACGCCGCGAAGCATAGCGCAGCACTCGTCGTAATTCTCTGTTTAACACGGGTCATCAGGCTCACTCATCTATAGCGCTGCGCCTTTTTGATCCAACAAACAGAACGCCTCCAGTTGGCATCTGCATGCATTGAGCGGCGCCATTTGCCTATTGTCGGCAAGCTACTGCCTTTGATCAGGTTGCTCACACTTGATGAGCGATCTAGAATCACGCTACGCCAATGACGTACACAAGGGATTGCATGATCTTCATTGAAACGCCGATATTCACATCGGACCTGAAAGACCATTTGAACGATGAAGAATACAGGGCGCTTCAGCAGCATCTGGCTCAGCAGCCGGATGCCGGCAACCTCATCGAGGACACGGGAGGTTTGAGAAAAGTCCGCTGGGGCGCGCATGGCAAAGGTAAGAGCGGTGGAGCAAGAGTGATCTACTACCACCTGATCTCTGCAAGCCAGATACGAATGATATTGATCTATCGCAAAGGGATCATGGATACCTTGACCGATAAACAGAAAGCTCAGCTTCGAGCACTCAACAAAGGGTGGAAATGATGGAAAAGGATCTCTTCAACCGTCTTGTGGAAAGCATGACTCAAATGGATGAGATTGATCGTGGTGAGCGTCAGCCATCCCGTGAATTCCACATTGATGCGCTTCAGATCAAAAAGATCCGTCAGGCAACAGGGCTATCTCAAGCCAATTTTGCCAAACGCATCGATGTTGCAGTAGGAACTCTACGCAACTGGGAACAAGGTCGCCGCGAGCCTGAAGGTCCGGCTCGTGCGTTACTCCGAGCGATACACAACGACCCGGAACACGTGCTTGCTGCATTGAGCTGATATTTCAAGCGGACAACGCCGCGCCGCACTCGTCGTAATTCTCTGTTTAACACTGGTCATCGCACGCACTCATCGCTAGAATTGCGCACTTTTTGATCAGAGGCGCACCAAGCGCCCAATCGGTGCCCGCGTATTGAGCCAGGCACCCTTCACGCCGAGGTTTGCCATGTCCACCGTCACCACGCCGTCCGCCCCCAAGGTAGGATTCGTTTCCCTGGGTTGCCCGAAAGCCCTGGTCGACTCCGAGCGCATCCTGACCCAGTTGCGCATGGAAGGTTACGAAGTCGTTCCGACCTACGAAGATGCCGACGTGGTTGTCGTCAACACCTGCGGTTTCATCGATACCGCCAAGGCGGAATCCCTGGAAGTGATTGGCGAGGCCATTGCCGAAAACGGCAAGGTGATCGTGACAGGCTGTATGGGTGTGGACGAAAACGTCATCCGCAACGTGCACCCGAGCGTGCTGTCGGTCACCGGCCCTCAGCAGTACGAGCAGGTGGTCAACGCCGTGCATGAGGTCGTGCCGCCGAAGCTGGACCACAACCCGCTGATCGATCTGGTACCGCCACAAGGTATCAAGCTGACGCCACGTCACTACGCCTACCTGAAGATTTCCGAAGGCTGCAACCACAGCTGCAGCTTCTGCATCATCCCGTCGATGCGCGGCAAGCTGGTCAGCCGTCCGGTGGGCGATGTACTCGATGAAGCCCAGCGCCTGGTCAAATCCGGCGTGAAAGAGCTGCTGGTGATTTCCCAGGACACCAGCGCCTACGGCGTCGACGTCAAATACCGCACCGGCTTCTGGAACGGCCAGCCGGTCAAGACCCGCATGACCGAACTGTGCCAGGCTCTCAGCTCACTGGGTGTCTGGGTTCGCCTGCACTATGTCTATCCATATCCGCACGTCGATGAGCTGATACCGCTGATGGCTGCCGGGAAAATCCTGCCGTACCTGGATATTCCGTTCCAGCACGCCAGCCCCAAAGTGCTCAGGAACATGAAGCGCCCGGCCTTTGAAGACAAGACCCTGGCACGCATCAAGAACTGGCGCGAACAGTGCCCGGACCTGATCATCCGCTCGACCTTCATCGTCGGCTTCCCCGGCGAAACCGAAGAAGACTTCCAGTACCTGCTGGACTGGCTGACCGAAGCCCAGCTCGACCGCGTCGGCTGCTTCCAGTACTCGCCGGTCGAAGGCGCGCCTGCCAATCTGCTGGATGCTGAAATCGTACCGGACGACGTGAAACAGGACCGCTGGGATCGTTTCATGGCCCATCAACAGGCCATCAGCGCTGCCCGCCTGCAGATGAAGATCGGCAAGGAAATCGAAGTGCTGATCGATGAAGTCGACGAGCGTGGCGCAGTAGGTCGCTGCTTCTTCGATGCGCCGGAAATCGACGGCAACGTCTATATCGGCCTCGAAGACGACAGCCCGGTCAAACCGGGTGACAAGATCATGTGCCGCGTGACCGACGCCGACGAATACGATCTGTGGGCCGAAATCATCGATTGAAATCGAAACTGAAGCCGGATCAGCCCCGCCCTTGAAAACGGCGGGGCTTTTTTATCTGTCCAGGTTGTCTACTTATCCAGACCCGCCACAAGAGCCCATCGAAATGGACCTGTACACCCCAGAGCAAAACGACTTTCAGGAACTGGCCAATCTCTGGGAACGCTCGGTAAGGGCGACCCACGACTTCCTGCCCGACAGCTACATCGTCATGCTCAAAGAACTGCTATTCACGCAGTATCTGGGCTCGGTCACGCTGTTCTGTACCCGCGACACGCAACAGAAGATCACAGGCTTTGCAGGCATCAGTCGTTACAAGCTGGAAATGCTGTTCGTCGACCCCGAACACCGCGGCCTGGGTCTGGGCAAGCAATTGCTCGATCATGCCATCGGGCATTTCCATATCAACGAACTGGACGTCAACGAACAGAACCCGCAGGCCATGGGGTTTTATCGCAGCCAGGGTTTCGAGGTGATCCACCGCAGCGAACTGGACGGGCTGGGGCAGCCTTATCCGATCCTGAGAATGCGACGCTAGAAGCGCTACCTGGCTGTCGAGAAAAGCCTTGGCCGCGACGCCGCTGCATGCATCCGTCAATTATTCGCACCGATTATCAGACGTGCACGGGTACAATGGCGCCTTTCCCATCAGTAACGGCTTCTTTTCATGACAGACCCCATTCGCCTTTCCAAACGCCTTATCGAACTGATCGGCTGCTCCCGTCGGGAGGCTGAACTGTATATCGAGGGCGGCTGGGTGACCGTGGATGGCGAGGTGATCGAAGAGCCACAGTTCAAGGTCGGGAGCCAGAAGGTCGAACTCAGCCCGGATGCCAGGGCCGAAGCCCCGGAAGCCGTCACGATCATTCTGCACAAGCCGGCTTCGGCAAGCGTTGAAAGCGCTCTGAAACTGATCACCCCTGGCACCCTCTCCCAGGAGCACAGTTTCGGCAAGCGCCCGCTAAAGGGCCACTTCATGCGTCTTGAGGCCATTTCGACCCTGCAAGCCAATGCCAGCGGCCTGATGGTGTTCAGCCAGGACTGGAAAATCCTGCGCAAGCTCACCGACGACCGCAGCAAGATAGAGCAGGAATATATCGTGGAAGTCTCGGGCGAGATGGTTGCCCACGGCCTCAATCGCCTGAACCATGGCCTGAGCTACAAAGGCAAGGAATTGCCCGCCGTCAAAGCCAGTTGGCAGAACGAGAACCGCCTGCGCTTTGCCATGAAGAACCCGCAACCGGGGATCATCGCCCAACTGTGCGAGGCCGTAGGCCTCAAGATCGTCGCGATCCGGCGCATCCGCATCGGTGGCGTCTCCATGGGCAAGCTGCCTGAAGGCCAATGGCGCTACATGACGGCCAAGGAAAAATTCTGAACCCGCTTTCACTGTGCATGGCACATGCAACGTTACAACGACTTACCAGGATACACGCCTCATGATGAACAACGATGTACTGCGCAGCGTGCGCTACATGCTGGATATCAGCGACAACAAGATTGTCGAGATCACCCGCCTCGCCGGCTTCGAGACGACTCGCAACGACGTAATCGCCTTTACCAAAAAGGAAGACGAAGAAGGCTATCTCGATTGCAGTGACGAGGTCATGGCGCACTTCCTCGACGGTCTGGTGATCTTCAAGCGCGGCAAGGACGACAGCCGCCCACCACAGCACATCGAACTGCCGGTCACCAACAATATCGTGCTCAAGAAACTGCGTGTCGCCTTCGAGCTCAAGGAAGACGACCTGCACGAGATTCTCAAGTCCGTTAATTTCCCGGTGTCCAAACCGGAACTCAGCGCTCTGTTTCGCAAGGTGGGTCACAACAACTACCGTGAGTGCGGCGACCAGTTCCTGCGCAACTTCCTCAAGGGCCTGACCTTGCGCGTGCGCGGCTGATTCGTGAACTACAACGTCTCCCCTGTCGGTTTCGTGCGCTCCTGTTTCAAGGAGAAGTTCGCGATCCCGCGCCAGCCACAACTGGCTCCCGCCGCCCGTGGCTGCCTGGAGCTGGTTGCGCCCTTTGATCAGGGCGAAGCCGTACAAGGTCTGGAACAGGTCAGCCATGTCTGGCTGCTGTTTCTGTTCCATCAGGCTCTGGAGGACAAGCCACGGCTCAAGGTGCGCCCGCCGCGCCTGGGTGGCAATCAGTCCATGGGCGTGTTCGCCACCCGCGCAACCCATCGCCCCAATGGCATCGGGCAATCGGTGGTCAGACTGGACAAGGTTGAAGCGGGTCGGCTCTGGATTTCCGGTATCGACCTGCTGGACGGCACGCCGGTGCTGGATATCAAGCCCTATGTGCCTTATGCCGACGCCCTGACAGAGGCTACCAACAGCATCGCCAGCGCGGCCCCGCAATCGATCCCCGTCCACTGGCAGGACAGCGCCCTGCTGCAAGCCCGTGAACACGGGCAACGTCTGGGCGAGCCGCTGGTGGAACTGATCGAACAATGCCTGGCTCAGGACCCGCGCCCGGCCTATCAGATACCTGCACCGGAACGTCGCTATGGCGCGCAGTTCTGGGATATGGATGTGCGCTGGCACTATCCGCAGCCGGGGCTGATCCGGGTGCTTGAGGTTGTTCCAGCCATAAATCCCGCCCAATAAAAAACCGCCTCGCTCATGAGAGGGAGGCGGTTTTCATCAAAACGGCTTACTTCTCGACGAATGCACGCTCGATCAGGTAGTCGCCCGGCTCACGCATACGCGGGGAAACCGTCAGACCGAAGCTGTTCAGCACTTCGCTGGTTTCATCGAGCATGCTCGGGCTGCCGCACAGCATGGCACGGTCGTCCTGAGGATTGATCGGTGGCAGACCGATGTCGCTGAACAGCTTGCCACTGCGCATCAGGTCGGTCAGGCGGCCTTCGTTCTCGAAAGGCTCACGGGTAACGGTCGGGTAGTAGATCAGTTTCTCGCGCAGCGCTTCACCGAAGAACTCGTTCTGCGGCAGGTGCTCGGTGATGAATTCGCGGTAGGCGACTTCGTTCACGTAACGTACGCCGTGGCACAGGATGACCTTCTCGAAACGCTCGTAGGTTTCCGGGTCCTGAATGACGCTCATGAAAGGTGCCAGGCCAGTGCCGGTGCTCAGCAGGTACAGGTGCTTGCCGGGCTTGAGGTCGTCCAGCACCAGAGTGCCCGTAGGCTTCTTGCTGATGATGATCTCGTCGCCTTCCTTCAGGTGCTGCAACTGCGAAGTCAGCGGACCATCGGGTACCTTGATGCTGAAGAATTCCAGATGCTCCTCCCAGTTCGGGCTGGCAATCGAATAGGCGCGCATGAGCGGGCGGCCGTTGGGCTGCTGCAGACCGATCATCACGAACTGACCGTTCTCGAAACGCAGACCTGGGTCACGGGTGCACTTGAAACTGAAGAGAGTGTCGTTCCAGTGATGGACGCTGAGGACACGCTCGTGGTTCATGTTGCTCATGTACGTGGGAACTCCTGAAAAATTCGTCTGCGCCGGGTATGAGCGCTATTGCGCGACATTCTAGTGGCAGACACAATATCTGTTAAATTAATTATCAAGATATGGGTTATCGGTTATATAGATATGCGATTTACTCTTCGTCAGCTCCAGGTCTTCGTCGCCGTCGCCCAGCAGGAAAGCGTGTCCAGGGCAGCCGTCATGCTCTCCCTCTCGCAATCGGCGGCCAGCACCTCCATCACCGAACTGGAACGCCAATCCAGCTGCCAGTTGTTCGACCGCGCCGGCAAACGGCTGAGCCTCAACGCGACCGGGCGCCAGCTATTACCCCAGGCGGTGGCCCTGCTGGATCAGGCCAAGGAGATCGAGGACCTGCTCAACGGCAAGTCCGGCTTCGGCTCACTGGCAGTCGGTGCCACACTGACCATCGGCAATTATCTGGCGACCCTGCTGATCGGCGGATTCATGCAGCGTCACCCGGAAAGCCAGGTGAAGCTGCATGTCCAGAACACTGCGCATATCGTGCAACAGGTGGCGCATTACGAAATTGATCTGGGTCTGATCGAGGGTGATTGCAGCCACCCCGATATCGAAGTGCAGTCCTGGGTCGAAGATGAGCTGGTGGTGTTCTGCGCCCCGCAGCATCCCCTTGCCAAGCGCGGCCATGCCAGCCTCAAGGAACTGACCGAGGAAGCCTGGATCCTGCGCGAACAAGGCTCGGGCACTCGGTTGACCTTCGATCAGGCCCTGCGTCATCACCGCAACGGGCTGAACGTGCGTCTGGAGCTGGAGCACACCGAAGCCATCAAACGGGCGGTGGAATCAGGACTGGGGATAGGTTGCATTTCCCGGCTGGCGCTGCGCGATGCCTTTCGGCGTGGCAGCCTGGTGGCCCTGGATACGCCGGAGCTGGATCTGTCGCGGCAGTTCTACTTCATCTGGCACAAGCAGAAGTACCAGACCTCTGCCATGCGAGAGTTTCTCGAGTTGTGCCGCGCCTTTACCGCCGGGGTCCAGCGCAGCGACGAGATCGTGATACCCAGTCTTTACTGAGCAGTCAGCCGAGCAGAACCAGCCCCCAGACCACGGCGATCATGCTCAGCGCGACCAGTTGAGCGGCGCTGCCCATGTCCTTGGCATTCTTGGACAACGGATGCAGGTCCAGAGAAATGCGGTCAATGGCCGCTTCGACTGCCGAGTTGAGCAGCTCGACAATCAGGGCCAACAGGCATACGGCAATCAGCAGGGCCTGCTCGCCACGGCTGACGTTGACCACGAAGGACAACGGAATCAGCACGACATTGAGCAGCACCAGTTGGCGAAAGGCCGCTTCACCCTTGAAGGCGGCCGACAGACCGTCAAAGGAATAACCTGCAGCATTGAGGATACGTTTCAGGCCGGTCTGGCCCTTGAAGGGTGAAGGCATGGATAGACTACTGTGCAGAAAGGTGAGGAAATCTAAGGTAAAGCGGGTCAAAAAAGCGTGAAGAACCCTCGCTCAATTGGCCGAAACCGACTCCAGTTGCTGCAGCAACAACGCCGCCTGAGTACGGGTGCGAACCCCGAGCTTGCGGAAAATCGCCGTGACATGCGCCTTGATGGTGGCTTCGGAGACGCTGAGCTCATAAGCGATCTGCTTGTTCAACAAGCCTTCACAGACCATGGTCAATACGCGGAACTGCTGTGGTGTCAGACTGGCAAGGCCGGCGCTGGCCGCCTTGGCTTCGTCCGAGACGCTGACCACTTCATTGACCTGCGGCGGCCACCAGACATCACCTTCAAGGACCGTACGCACTGCCTGCTGGATGGTTTCCAGAGAACTGGACTTGGGAATGAAGCCGCTGGCACCGAACTCACGGGAACGCACCACGATTGAAGCCTCTTCCTGGGCCGAAATCATGACCACAGGAATCTGCGGATACTGACCCCGCAGCAGGACCAGCCCGGAAAAACCATAGGCACCCGGCATGTTCAGATCCAGCAGGACAAGATCCCAGTCGGTCTTCTGCGCCAGATGAGATTCGATCTGGGCAATGCTCTCTGCCTCGACCAGCCGCACATCAGGCCCAAGGCCGATGCTCAACGCCTGATGCAACGCGCTACGAAACAGCGGATGATCATCGGCGATCAGGATGTCGTAGGTCATTTTTTGATCCTGTTTTTATAGTGAGCGCCCGGAACACATTTACGCCAGGCCAGCAAGTTCAGCGCTCAGGCGGCGCCAAGCATGCCCAGCCAGGCAAGGGTGGTCAAGCCTGATACTGCCTTGAAGCCGATCCGAAATGGCAATCGGCCTCTATCTGCCCAGCAGGCACTCGCGCCATCAAAGAAAAGCTTTCAGATAACTGTGAGCGGCATCGTCCGGATCGATCGGTCTCTGGAACTTGGCCCCCAGATAATGGGCGCTGAATACATCCAGGTAAGCATCCAGCACACGGCTGGCACTGTTATCTTCAGCCAGTTCCAGACAGAGCGCAGCGACCTCGGCCGTACAGAAGTGATCATCGCGACGGGAACGACGCAGCCGGTAACGCGAAATCTGCTCCGGCTCCAGGCTCAGTACCGGAAAGCGCTCCAGATACGGGCTCTTGCGGAACATCTTGCGCGCTTCGGTCCAGGTCGCATCCAGCAGAATGAACAGCGGACGCTTGCCATCTTCAAGAGCAACACGGGTCACGACCCGCTCTTTGGCGACGAACTCACCCGGAAAGACAATATAGGGCTGCCATTGCGGGTCATCCAGCAAGGCCAGCAACTGCTCGTCGACTTCGATGCGCGACCAGCCAAAGGCGTAGGTATCTTCGATGACATCAGCGATCAGCCAGCCGGTGTTGGTGGGCTTCAGCGGCTCGGTGTCATACATCAGCAGGCACATGCCCGAAGTGGCAGCGACTTCAGGCCGCCAGGCACACAGACAATAGCTGGAAATCACGCGGCAATCCGGGCAACGCGGTGCTCGGGAACCTCGGGCAATGAAGGGTTTGGTGCTACGGGCCAGACGCTGATCGCGCAGGCGGGAAACAGCATGGCTCATGGAAAGACACGCCCGCTGAAGAAAGGCATCGACACAGCAAGAACTCGACAGGGGTAAAAGTCCGCGCAGTTTACCAGAGCCCCGACGGTTCAACCTGCTTTCGACCCGACAGGTCCTATCCTATACTGGCGCGCCACTGGAGCCGCGCCGTGGGCAGGTTATCCGGAACACACTTTGAAGTTGCTGGTCAAAACCGCCAGCCACTGAATCAGGAGAGTTTGATGCTGCGCCTCATCGCCCCAACCCTTACGCTTTTGCTCGTCGCCCCACTGGCCGCGCAGGCAGCGTCAAAGCAGGAATTCGAACTCAGCACCATGCTGGAAAAAGTCGCGAAGGAAAGCAGCATCGGCACGCCGCGGGCAATCAACGAAGACATCCTGGACCAGGGTTACACCGTCAATGGCAAGGAACTGATCAACCACCTGAGCGTGCGTGCAGGCCAGGCGCAGCAGATGCGCGCCAACCCTGACGCCGTCCGCAGCCAGTTGGGCAACAGCGTTTGTCACAACAACGGTTACCGCCAGTTGATGACCAAAGGTGCCGTGCTCAAATATCAATTCACCGAATACAAGACCAATCGTCCGGTCATCAGCCAGACCTTCCAGGCTTCGGACTGCGCGGTCAAGAAATCAGGCAAGTAAACGACATCCCTCGCTGCATTGCGCGCCGTGACTCAGACGGCGCGCGCCCTTCGCCAAGCCCCATCCAGCCCTTTGCTACAGACAGATAATCGATAGCCTTTTACAGGAAAGCGGGACATTATCGAGCCATCATATAACCTGAAGAGAGCTTCAATCATCGGCAACGTACGATGCTTTGTGATCCTGAGAGGAGTCTGGCCAGGATCAAATCATTCTGCAGGAGGAGAAATCTTGAATGCCGTATGTACCTAACGATGCCTTATCGCAACACTTTCAGAGCAATGGTCTGGATATCACCAGCAAGATCGAGGAGCACATCAATCAGGTCGCTCCAGACAGCCACAACCTGCCCTTGTACCGTGACATGATGCTCACCGTCCTGCGCATGGCCGAAGATGGCCGCAACCGCTGGGACGCCAAGATAACGCTGCAAACCCTGCGCGAACTGGACAGAGCCTTCCGGGTGCTGGAACGCTTCAAGGGACGCCGCAAGGTAACGGTGTTCGGCTCGGCACGTACGCCGGTTGAACATCCTCTTTATGCACAGGCCAGGGACCTGGGAGAAAAGCTGGCGCGCTCCGACATGATGGTCATCACCGGCGCAGGTGGCGGCATCATGGCTGCCGCCCACGAAGGTGCCGGGCGTAACAACAGCCTGGGGTTCAATATCACCCTGCCTTTCGAGCAACATGCCAATCCGACTGTGGAAGGCACCGAAAACCTGCTGCCGTTCCACTTCTTCTTTACCCGCAAGCTGTTCTTCGTCAAAGAAGCCGATGCGCTGGTGCTGTGTCCGGGTGGCTTCGGCACCCTGGATGAAGCACTTGAAGTGCTGACACTGATTCAGACCGGCAAAAGCCCGCTGGTGCCTGTCGTACTGCTGGATACACCGGGCGGAAACTTCTGGCAGAGCGCCCTGGATTTCATCAGGAGTCAGTTGGAGGATAACCGCTACATCCTGCCAGCCGACATGAAACTGATGCGTCTGGTTTACAGCACCGATGAGACCGTCGAAGAGATCAACCGGTTCTACAGCAACTTCCACTCCAGTCGCTGGCTGAAGAACAAGTTCGTGATTCGCATGCATCACCCGCTCACCGGGCAGGCACTGGCGCACATCCGCAAAGCCTTTGCCGATATCTGCAGCAGCGAAGACTTCCATCAGCACGGTTATCAGGGAGAAGAGCACGACGAAGCGCAATTCAGTGACCTGACACGCCTCGCCTTTTCATTCGCAGGACGTAATCAGGGTCGGCTTCGCGAGTTGATCGACTACATCAACCAGCCGGAGAATCTTGTCGCGAAAGCCTGATATCCGATACCGGATACCTGGCTAATCATCCTCGCCTCGGCCGCTCAACAAGCGGCCGATCATATCCAGCGAATAACCTCGATAGCTCAGAAAACGGCCTTGCTGGGCGCGTTCACGTGCATCGGCAGGCAGCCTGCCAAATTTGCGTTGCCAGGTTTCGTACAAGCGGGCTTGCCAGTCGACATCGCATTCTCTGAGCGCCTGCTCAATATCTCCTCGTTGCAAACCACGCTGCCCAAGTTCCTCACGGATACGCAAAGGCCCATAGCCTGAACGTGCCTTGGAGGAAACGAAGCTTTCAAGGTAGCGGGATTCAGAGAGCAGCCCCTCCTCGACCAGACGATCAAGGGCGGACTCGATATGCTCGGGAGAAGCGCCGCGCTGACGCAGTTTACGCGTCAGCTCGACCCGACCATGCTCGCGTCGCGCGAGCAGGTCCATTGCGGTTCGTCGTACGGCGACAGGGGTATCGAGCACAACTGGCATGAGGCTGATCAGATATCGGCGTCGATTTCAGCCATGTCATCGGCATCGACTGAATCACGGGAACCCGCAGCCTTGGCGTCGACACCAGCAGCCAGCAGCTTGTCGCGAATCTGCTTCTCGAGTGCGGCACCGATTTCAGGGTTATCCGCCAGGAACTTGGCCGAGTTGGCCTTGCCCTGACCGATCTTGCTGCCCTGGTAGCTGTACCAGGCACCGGACTTCTCGACAAAGCCATGCAGCACAGCCAGATCGATGATTTCACCGTTGAGGTAGATACCCTTGCCGTAAAGAATCTGGAACTCTGCCTGACGGAACGGCGGAGCGACCTTGTTCTTCACGATCTTGACGCGGGTTTCGCTACCCACCACTTCGTCGCCTTCTTTCACCGCGCCAGTGCGACGGATATCCAGACGTACCGAAGCGTAGAACTTCAGGGCGTTACCACCGGTGGTGGTTTCCGGGCTGCCGAACATTACACCGATCTTCATGCGGATCTGGTTGATGAAGATGACGAGGCAGTTGGCGTTCTTGATGTTACCGGTGATCTTGCGCAGCGCCTGGGACATCAAGCGAGCCTGCAAGCCCACGTGCATGTCGCCCATTTCGCCTTCGATTTCAGCCTTGGGTACCAGTGCGGCCACGGAGTCGACGACGATGACGTCAACGGCATTGGAGCGCACCAGCATGTCGGTGATTTCCAGAGCCTGTTCGCCCGTATCCGGCTGCGAAACCAGCAGGTCGTCGACATTGACGCCCAGCTTGCCGGCGTACTCAGGGTCCAGTGCGTGCTCGGCATCGACGAACGCACAGGTTGCGCCTGCTTTCTGGGCCTGAGCGATGACCGAGAGGGTCAGCGTGGTTTTACCCGACGACTCCGGGCCGTAGATTTCGACGATCCGGCCTTTAGGCAAGCCGCCAATACCCAGCGCGATATCCAGACCCAGCGAACCGGTGGAGATAGAAGGAATAGCCTGACGATCATGGTCACCCATGCGCATTACGGCACCTTTACCGAATTGACGCTCGATCTGACCCAGGGCCGCAGCCAAGGCTTTCTTCTTGTTGTCGTCCATTGAAGTCCTCACGTAATCAAATTCAATTTAGGGCCTGAGCGATCAGAACACCTGTATAAGTAGACAGTATTATTCCACAGCGATGAGCGCTCGCCTACCCCTGTTTTGGCATTTATCCAACAGCAAGCCGTATCAGCCCCTCTAGCGCGGCTTTCACCGTTTGTCGGCGCACTTCATCGCGATCGCCATCGAACTGTCGGCGCAGAGAAATGAGCTCGTCGCCCATGCCCCAGCACAGCCATACCGTACCGACCGGCTTTTCAATCGAGCCACCGCCAGGCCCTGCCACACCGCTGACGGCCACGGCGAAACGTGCACCACTTTTTGCCTGCGCGCCGCGAACCATGGCTTCGACAACAGGCTGGCTGACGGCACCCACCGTCGCGAACAACTCGTCAGGCACATCGAGCTGACGGGTTTTCTGAGTATTGGAATAGGTCACATAGCCTGCTTCAAACCAGGCAGAGCTGCCGCCGATACGGGTAATGGCTTCGGCAATTCCGCCGCCGGTGCAGGACTCGGCGGTCGTCACCTGAGCATCGATAGCTTGCAGATGCTTGCCGAGAGCAGCGGCAAGCCGGGTTATTTCATCCACGATCTTTTCCTGTACCAACCGAACGAAGCGGGCAAAGCGGTCGCCTGGGCAACCGCTTGCCAGAAAGCCAACTATGACTCTTTTTTCCTGGGAGAGGGTTTGCGGATCGTCTCAACGGTTGTTTCTTTGGGCCGACGCCTGGCTTCATCAACTGTAATGAAGCGCCCGTTACCAGAATCCCTTGCTCGTTTGTTCTTCATATAAAAGTCCTTTTTTATGAAATGCCGCCCGTTATCGAACGGCGGTGCTGGAAGTCTATACAGGGCATCCGCGTCCCTGGGAGCCCTGAAACCTTCGGTGACGATACAGGAAGTGTCAGCCGCGCCTGCGTTGTGCAGGTGTGCGTGGTAACCTTGCGCCCATCGCAAAAACACGGCAGACAACCCTCGGCACCCGAGGGATTCCATGTCGCCCCCTGAAATTTGCCCCACCCTTCTAACGAACTTTCCTAACCTACTGATGAATAAAGCAATTTCCGATCTCTCTTCGCACACCCCGATGATGCAGCAGTACTGGAAGCTGAAAAACCAGCATCCCGATCAACTGATGTTCTACCGCATGGGCGACTTCTATGAAATTTTCTACGAAGACGCCAAAAAGGCCGCCAAGCTGCTGGATATCACACTGACCGCTCGCGGCCAGTCGGCAGGCCAGAGCATCCCGATGTGCGGCATTCCCTACCATGCCGCCGAAGGCTATCTGGCCAAGCTGGTCAAACTGGGCGAATCGGTGGTGATCTGCGAGCAAGTCGGCGACCCGGCAACCAGCAAGGGGCCGGTGGAGCGTCAGGTCGTGCGCATCATCACGCCGGGCACCATCAGTGACGAAGCCTTTCTGGATGAGCGCCGGGACAACCTGCTCGCTGCAGTTCTGGGTGACGAGCGCCTGTTTGGCCTGGCCGTGCTGGACATCACCAGCGGCAATTTCAGCGTGCTTGAAATCAAGGGCTGGGAAAACCTGCTGGCCGAGCTTGAGCGTATCAACCCGGTCGAACTGCTGATCCCCGATGACTGGCCCCAAGGCCTGCCAGCGGAAAAGCGCCGTGGCTCCCGCCGTCGTGCGCCCTGGGATTTCGAGCGCGACTCGGCCCATAAAAGTCTGTGCCAGCAGTTTGCGACCCAGGATCTAAAAGGCTTTGGCTGCGAAACCCTGACACTGGCCATCGGCGCTGCCGGTTGCCTGCTGAGCTACGCCAAGGAAACCCAGCGTACCGCATTGCCGCACTTGCGCAGCCTGCGCCACGAGCGCCTGGACGATACCGTGGTGCTCGATGCCGCCAGCCGCCGCAACCTCGAGCTGGATACCAACCTGGCCGGTGGACGCGACAACACCCTGCAATCGGTCATGGACCGCTGCCAGACCGCAATGGGCACACGCCTGCTGACCCGCTGGCTGAATCGTCCGCTGCGCGACCTGACAGTGCTCCAGGCGCGCCAGACCTCCATCGGCTGCTTCCTGGAAAGCTACCGCTTCGAGAGCCTGCAACCGCAGCTCAAGGAAATCGGCGATATCGAGCGCATCCTGGCCCGTATCGGCCTGCGCAACGCCCGCCCTCGCGACCTCGCACGCCTGCGCGATGCCCTCGGTGCCCTGCCGGCACTGCAAGAGGCAATGAGCAGCCTGGAAGCGCCGCATCTGCAACAACTGGCCAGAACCACCAGCACCTACCCGGAACTGGCAGACCTGCTGGAACGGGCAATCATCGACAACCCTCCCGCCGTGATCCGCGATGGCGGCGTGTTGAAGACCGGTTACGATGCCGAACTGGACGAGTTGCAGTCCCTGAGCGAGAACGCCGGTCAGTTTCTGATCGATCTGGAAGCCCGGGAAAAGGCCCGTACCGGCCTGGCCAACCTGAAAGTCGGTTACAACCGTGTACACGGCTACTTCATCGAGCTGCCCAGCAAGCAGGCAGAACAGGCGCCAGCCGACTACATCCGTCGCCAGACCCTCAAGGGTGCCGAGCGCTTCATTACGCCCGAGCTGAAGGAGTTCGAAGACAAGGCACTGTCGGCCAAGAGCCGCGCCCTGGCCCGGGAAAAAATGCTCTACGAAGCCCTGCTTGAAGACCTGATCAGCCATCTGGCACCGCTGCAGGACACTGCTGCGGCACTGGCCGAACTGGACGTCCTGAGCAACCTGGCCGAGCGAGCGCTGAATCTTGATCTCAACTGTCCGCGTTTTGTCAGCGAGCCATGCATGCGCATCGACCAGGGTCGTCACCCGGTCGTCGAACAAGTGCTGTCCACGCCTTTCGTGGCCAACGACCTGTCTCTGGATGACAGCACGCGCATGCTGGTGATCACCGGTCCGAACATGGGCGGTAAATCGACCTACATGCGTCAGACCGCATTGATCGTGTTGCTGGCCCACATTGGCAGCTTTGTACCGGCCGCCAGTTGCGAGCTGTCTCTGGTGGACAGGATCTTTACCCGTATCGGCTCCAGCGATGATCTGGCAGGCGGACGCTCGACCTTCATGGTGGAAATGAGCGAAACCGCCAATATCCTGCACAACGCCACCGATCGCAGTCTGGTGCTGATGGATGAGGTAGGCCGTGGCACCAGTACCTTCGACGGTCTTTCACTGGCCTGGGCTGCGGCAGAATGTCTCGCCCAGTTGCGCGCCTACACCCTGTTCGCCACGCACTATTTCGAGCTGACGGTATTGCCCGAGAGCGAACCGCTGGTCACCAACGTGCATTTGAACGCCACCGAGCACAATGAGCGAATCGTGTTCCTGCACCGGGTTCTGCCGGGGCCGGCCAGTCAGAGCTACGGCCTGGCTGTGGCACAACTTGCGGGGGTTCCAGGCAAGGTGATCACTCGCGCCAAGGAGCATCTGCAACGGCTGGAGACCACCAGCCTGCCCCACGAACAACCACGGCCAAAACCCGGTAAAGCGGCGGCACCGATGCAGAGCGACCTGTTTGCCAGCCTGCCTCATCCGGTGCTGGAAGAGCTGTCGAAAGTGAAAGTCGACGACCTTACACCTCGTCAGGCACTAGAGTTGCTGTATTCATTGCAAACTCGGATCTGACGCGAAGTGATACAAGCTGTTAGAATCCCGCGCGGTTTGGGATGCTCTCAGCTTTTAGCCTGGTTGGGCAGCTAATCGAGCCGCGTGAAAACGCAGCGAACCAAGGGTCGAGTGGCAGACAATACAGTCAGGCCGCTCACTCCAAGCACGTGTTTTTCACAAGGCCGGGAAACGCCCCGAACCTGGCAGCCCCTATCTGGAAGGGCGATGCCGCAGCCGCCTGAGGAGAAAATTAGAAATGACCTTCGTCGTCACCGACAACTGCATCAAGTGCAAGTACACCGACTGCGTAGAAGTCTGTCCGGTGGACTGCTTTTACGAAGGCCCGAACTTCCTGGTGATTCACCCGGATGAGTGCATCGATTGCGCGCTTTGTGAGCCTGAATGCCCTGCGCAGGCCATCTTCTCTGAAGATGAGATTCCCGCCGGCATGGAAAACTTCATCGAGCTCAACGCCGAACTCGCGGAAGTATGGCCAAACATCACCGAAAAGAAAGATGCTCTGCCCGACGCAGAAGAATGGGACGGCAAGACAGGCAAGATCGCAGATCTGGAACGCTGAGTTCCGGTATTGCCAAAGAGGCCCTTCGGGGCCTTTTTCGTGGGCAGGAAACAGATTTACAGGCAAAAAAAGGGGCGGTATGACCCGCCCACATTTCTTCCCTAATCCCTGTAATCCTTTTCATCATCCTGATGAATCGCTTCTTGCGATGTCCTTGACGGTCCTCCTTGACTGCCTGTGCCTGTCCGTTGGCACAGTTCCGATATTAGTGATTTTCAGGCCGCGGGCAACACCCGAAAATTTGCACGAATATTTCTTACCGTGACGTGTAAAAAATAAAAATCCTTTGAATTCATTGAACTAGCAGAGCCTCAAGGCGGGAAAATCCTTTATCCGGCCCGACAAAGCCCTGATAACTTACGAAACGGGTAAGCAAAGGCTTACGTATATTGCGCATTTCTCTGGCAAAGCTCTGCCGAGCAGTTATGGACCTCCTGAACAGTCCTTTCTGGAGAGACGCCCAAGAGATCAGACAACTTTATAAGATGGGGATCATGTAAAAGGCCGATACAAACATTTGATGTTTATATCGGCCTTTCGCATGCAGAGGGAAGGGAGAGGAGAGGTTTATTGGAAGAGGGATTCGCTCGAAAGACCATTCTTTTCGAGGATTTCACGCAGACGCTTCAAGCCTTCGACCTGAATCTGACGAACACGCTCACGGGTAAGACCGATCTCGAGACCGACATCCTCGAGCGTGCTGCTTTCATGCCCGCGCAAGCCGAAACGACGTATCACTACCTCGCGCTGCTTGTCGGTCAGCTCGGACAGCCATTGATCGATACTCTGGGAGAGATCATCGTCCTGCAGGAGCTCACATGGGTCCGTAGGGCGATCATCCGTCAACGTATCGAGCAGCGTCTTGTCCGAATCAGGCCCCAGAGAGACATCTACCGAGGAAACACGCTCATTGAGCCCAAGCATGCGCTTGACCTCTCCGACGGGTTTTTCCAGCAGATTGGCGATCTCCTCGGGAGACGGTTCGTGATCGAGCTTCTGTGTCAGTTCACGAGCGGCCCGCAGATAGACATTCAGCTCCTTGACCACATGAATCGGCAACCGGATGGTCCGGGTCTGGTTCATGATTGCACGCTCGATGGTCTGACGAATCCACCATGTCGCGTAAGTCGAGAAACGGAAACCGCGTTCCGGATCGAATTTTTCGACAGCCCGGATCAGACCCAGGTTGCCCTCTTCGATCAAATCAAGCAATGACAACCCACGATTGACATAGCGCCTGGCAATTTTGACTACCAGCCGCAGATTGCTTTCAATCATGCGTTTGCGTCCAGCCGGATCACCACGTTGCGACAGTCTCGCAAAGTGGACCTCCTCTTCCGGGGACAGCAGGGGTGAAAACCCTATTTCATTGAGATACAACTGGGTAGCATCGAGCGCCCGAGTGTAATCAATATATTTATGTTGTTTGAGCGATGAGTTGTGCTTGGCTTTCGTTCGATCCGAGGCGGCAGTAGACGGCTGCTTCTCGTTCGAGTTGTCCTCCAGGACAATGCCGGTTTCCATGAGGAGCACTTCATCATCGATGTCAAACTCCGGCGCTTCGCTGCTAAGAGCCATTGTTATAGTCCTTTGGTGAGTTCGACCTCAAGCTCAGCGCCGCCTATATCCGTGGCAACGCTTGAGCCCATTCCCTCTGCGTCAGGAACAGGCTGACAACCATCAGCGGCGTGGCAGAAACTGCAGTGGATCTACAGGCTTTCCTTGGCGGCGAATCTCGAAATGCAGCTTCACCCGGTCAGTTCCTGTGGACCCCATCTCGGCAATTGTCTGCCCTGCCTTGACCTGTTGCCCCTCCCGTACCAAAAGCCTGCGGTTGTGACCGTAGGCACTGACGTAGGTATCGCTGTGTTTGATGATTATCAATTCGCCGTAGCCCCGCAATCCACTTCCGGCGTAAACAACTGATCCATCAGACGCGGCTAAAACAGGCTGTCCCAAATCACCTGCGATATCAATTCCTTTATTCAAACTGCCGTTTGAGGAAAATTTTCCTATCAAAGTGCCACTTGCTGGCCACGCCCAACCTGTCGGGGACTTGCCTGCAATACCCACGGGAGTATCTCCAGCGGGAGGTATAACCACGGGTGTAACCGCGACCGGTTTGGAAATAACAGTGGTCTTGACCGAGCCGGAGCTGCTTGTACGGGTGGAAGTAGAGGAAACAGCCGGGGCTGGTTGTACTACGACCGGAGTGGAAGCCACAGTATCGGGTGTTGAATTTGAACGTCCGTCAAAGCGAATCGTCTGACCGGGTTTAATCGTGTAGGGCTCTGGAATCTGGTTGCGTGCAGCCAGTGCTTTCCAGTCCCAGCCGTAACGAAATGCAATGGAAAAAAGTGTGTCGCCACGTCTCACGACATATTGTCCGGTCGTGACAGCAGGACGCTGTGACGTCACGTTACCGTTGCGATCAACAACACGAACACCGCCCGAAGGAGAACTGGCGCAGCCGACCAAGAGGACACTGAGTGCAATGCCAATCACCAGACGCCGATAACTTGTTGAACAATTTAGCTGCCGAATGACTCTGTGACTCACCCGCCACTCCCTTTACTGGTGACTGAATTCGAAAGATGCCTATTGTGCCGCAAGAACGGCGGGCAACCATTCATTAACGATGCCACGCCATTGTCATGCATAAATCATGTCGGCGATGTGATGCCATGCTGCCATATAGGCTGAGTAGACCGATGAGTGCGATCAGAATTCACTTTCAATTCCATTTGCGTATCAGGCCAGAGGCCCGTTGAGCAATGGCACGAATCGCACCGCTCCCAGTACGTGCCGGGAAAATCCATTTTCTTCACGCACGATCAGCATCAGTTGCTGCACTTCGCCGGAACCGACCGGAATCACCAGTCTGCCACCCGGCGCCAGTTGATCGAGCAAGGCCTGGGGCACATCGGTCGCCACGGCAGTCACGATGATGCCATTGTAAGGTGCCAGCGCAGGCCAGCCCTCCCAGCCATCGCCCCAGCGAAAGACCACATTGCGCAGGTTCAACTCCACCAGACGCTCCTTGGCCCGGTCCTGCAGCACCTTGATGCGCTCGACCGAGAAGACCCGCTCGACAAGCTGGGCCAGCACAGCAGTCTGATAACCCGATCCCGTACCGATCTCCAGCACTTTGTCCAGCGGGCCGGCGGCCAGCAGCAGCTCGCTCATGCGCGCGACCATATAAGGCTGGGAAATGGTCTGGTTGTGGCCGATCGGCAGAGCCGTGTCTTCATAGGCACGATGGGCCAGGGCTTCATCGACGAACAGATGCCGGGGTGTCTTGCGAATCACGTCCAGCACACGGGTATTGGACAGGCCTTCTTCATACAAGCGCTGGATCAGTCGCTCGCGAGTACGCTGCGAGGTCATGCCGATCCCGCGACGTAACAGATCATCTTGCTCGCGTGACATCAGATCAGCCCCTCCAGCCAGGTATTCAGGCTATGGAAGCCGTCCTGATAGGTTCGATCCAGCTGCAATGGAGTAATCGAGACATAACCCTGCATGACCGCATGAAAATCCGTGCCCGCCCCGCCGTCTTCCGCATCGCCGGCGGCGGCTATCCAGTAGCCGATACGACCACGTGGGTCGACGACTTTCACCGGAGCGGCAGCGCGGGCGCGATGCCCCAGGCGAGTCAGTTGAATCCCGCGGATATGGTCGAGGGGCAGATTGGGGATATTGACGTTCAGCACCGTACGCGGCGGCAGGTCCAGTTGTTCATGGGCCTCGACCAGCAGGCGCGCATAGTGCGCTGCGGTCGCAAGGTTGTCCGGCTGGCGTGACAGAAACGAAAAGGCAAACGAAGGACGCTCCAGGAAGCGTCCTTCGAGGGCTGCGGCAACCGTCCCGGAATACAGAACATCATCCCCGAGGTTGGCGCCCAGATTGATACCCGAGACCACCATGTCCGGCTCGTGCTCCAGAAGGCCGTTGAGCCCCAGATGCACGCAGTCGGTCGGCGTGCCATTGAGGCCGATGAAACCATTGGGCAGCGTATGCGGGTGCAACGGCCGGTCGAGGGTCAGCGAGCTGCTGGCACCGCTCTTGTCTTGATCAGGGGCGATAACCACACAGTCGGCATAATCCGCCAGCGCCGCATACAGCGCCGCGAGACCGGGTGCAGTTACCCCATCATCGTTTGAAATCAGAATACGCATGGGCTATCCGTCTGCCCAACCGGCACCAGATCGACGAGTTCGCGCACCAATACAGTGGCAAAGCATCCGGGCGGAAGGACGAATTCCAGTTGCAAAATGTCAGGCTCGGGATAATGCCACGTCAAACGGCCAATGGGCAGCCGCAGTATGCGACGTTCGTGCTCCATTCCAGCCTTTATGAGCCATTCGCACAACGCTATCTGCTCAGCGGCAATGCGGTTTTCCAGTTCTGCTGTGGCACCACCCGCCGGGGAAGGTCCCTCGCCCCACTGCGGGCCGGTCGGATGCAGGTCCAGAATGTCGAGCCGAGGATCGCTGCATTCGGCAACACCGGCCGGGAAAAAGCTGCGGCTATCGGTAAATGCCAGCAGATCGCCTGGCTGGGCACGCTCCCAGCTGCCATCGGCGACCCGGGCAGACAGCACGCGGTTGAACAGGTAGCTGCGGGCCGTGGACAGCAGCCGGGAACGGACATTGCGCTGCTCCGGCAAGGCCTTGCGCTCAGCGTAATGCCGGGCTTCACCCAGATTGCCGCCCTGGTAGCCAAAACGCTGGGCACCGAAGTAATTGGGGATTCCCTTGCGGGCGATGGATTCCAGACGCTGATTCAGCGCGTCATGATCGGCATTCAATTGTGTCAGGCGCAGGGTGAAACCATTGGCCGCATGGGCACCGCGCTGCAGCTTGCGCTTGTGGCGGCTGCTCTTGAGGATCTGCAGGGTTTCGTCCTGAGCCGCGGAAAGATCAGGGTCGGCCTTGCCCGGCAGTTGCAGGCTGAACCACTGACGCGTGAGGGCCTGACGGTCCTTGAGGCCGGCGTAGCTGACGGTGCGCAACGGCACGCCTGCGGCACGGGCCAGACGACGGGCCGCTTCCTCGGTGTTGAGGCCACGTTTCTCGACCCACAGCCAGAGGTGTTCGCCATCCCCGGACAAGGGAATATCGAGCACTTCATCGACCTGAAAATCTTCGGCAGTCGCCTTGAGAACAGCGCTGCCCAGCGCTTCACCATAGGCCCGCTGGCCCAGCAGCTCCAGTTCGGTCATGCGCGCAGCAACAGCGCGACGGCATGCACCGCGATGCCTTCTTCGCGACCGACGAAGCCGAGTTTTTCAGTAGTTGTGGCTTTTACGTTCACTTGATCCAACTCAACCTGGAGATCTGCGGCTATCAAAGCACGCATCGCATCGATATGCGGGGCCATCTTGGGTGCCTGGGCGACAATGGTGGCGTCGACATTGCCGACTTTCCAGCCTTTGCCTTGTACCTGCTTGAGCACATGGCGAAGCAGTACACGGCTGTCCGCGCCCTTGAATTGCGGATCAGTGTCCGGAAAGTGCTTGCCGATATCGCCCAGCGCAGCGGCTCCCAGCAAGGCATCGCTCAGCGCATGCAGCAGAACGTCGCCGTCGGAATGCGCCAGGAGGCCGAAACCGTGTGCAATCCGCACGCCGCCCAAGGTAATGAAATCGCCCTCAGCGAAACGGTGCACATCATAGCCATGGCCAATACGCATAGAAAAACGCCCTGAAAAAAGTCAGGGCGTGATTCTACCTGCTTTGGCGCAAGTTAGGGCCTGTCGCTGACAGTCATCCGTTCAGAGCCTGGGCATGATGACGCAGGTGGTCCTCGATGAAACTGGCAATGAAAAAGTAGCTGTGATCATAGCCAGGCTGCATCCTCAGGGTCAGCGGATGCTGAGCGGCTTTCGCCGCCTGGACCAGCGCTTCGGGTTTGAGCTGATTGACCAGGAAGTCATCACGGTCGCCCTGATCCACCAGAATCGGCAGTTTTTCCGTGGCATCGGCAATCAATACCGTCGCATCCCACTCGCGCCAGCGTGAGCGGTCCTCACCCAGATAATGAGTAAAAGCTTTCTGCCCCCAAGGGCAATCCATCGGATTACTGATTGGCGAAAACGCCGAAACCGACTGGTAGCGCCCCGGATTGCGCAAGGCACAGACCAGAGCCCCATGCCCCCCCATGGAATGACCACTGATACCCCGGGCCGCAGAAGCCGGGAAATGCTCCTCGACCAGAGTCGGCAATTCATCGACCACATAATCGTGCATCCGATAATGCTTGGCCCAGGGTTGCGCCGTGGCGTTGAGGTAGAACCCGGCACCGAGCCCGAAGTCCCAGGCACCTTCCGGGTCATCGGGCACATCGGCGCCACGCGGACTGGTATCGGGTGCAACCAGGATCAACCCCAGTTCGGCAGCCACCCTCTGGGCCGCGGCTTTCTGCATGAAGTTTTCATCGTTGCAGGTCAGGCCGGACAACCAGTACAGCACAGGCAACTTGCCGCCCTGCTCTGCCTGTGGCGGCAGGTAGACCGCAAATACCATATCGCAACCCAGCACCGCTGAATGATGCTTGTAACGCTTGAGCCAGCCGCCGAAGCTTTTCTGGCAGGACAGATTTTCCAGAGTCATGGTCGCACGCTCCCTAGCTTCAAGTTTCAAGCTTCAAGCTGCAAGAAAGGGCTGTACGCCTCTTGCAGCTTGTAGCTTTTAGCTTGTAGCTGCCCCTCAAAAATGGATTACAGAACGAATGCTTTTGCCTTCGTGCATCAGGTCGAACGCCTTGTTGATGTCTTCAAGCCCCATGGTGTGGGTGATGAAGGTATCCAGCGGGATTTCGCCGGTTTGCGACATGTCGACGTAGCTTGGCAATTCGGTACGACCACGCACGCCACCAAATGCCGAACCGCGCCAGACGCGACCGGTCACCAACTGAAATGGACGGGTGGCGATTTCCTGGCCGGCACCGGCCACACCGATGATCACCGACTCGCCCCAACCCTTGTGGCAGCACTCCAGGGCAGCACGCATCAGTTGCACGTTACCGATGCACTCGAAGGAGAAGTCCACACCGCCATCGGTCATGTCCACGATCACTTCCTGGATCGGACGATCGAAGTCTTTCGGGTTGACGCAATCGGTTGCACCCAGTTGTTTGGCGATTTCGAACTTGGCCGGGTTGATATCGATGGCAATGATGCGCGCCGCCTTGGCCTTGACCGCACCGATGACCGCCGACAGGCCGATGCCGCCCAGACCGAAGATGGCCACGGTATCACCCGGTTTCACCTTGGCGGTATTGAGCACCGCGCCGATGCCGGTGGTGACGCCGCAACCCAGCAGGCAGACCTTCTCCAGCGGTGCTTCTTTCTGGATTTTGGCTACCGAGATTTCCGGCAGGACTGTGTATTCGGAAAAGGTCGATGTACCCATGTAGTGGAAAATCGGCTGACCCTTGTAGGAAAAACGCGCAGTACCATCCGGCATCAGGCCTTTGCCTTGAGTCGCACGGATCGACTGGCAGAGGTTGGTTTTACCCGACAGACAGAATTTGCACTGGCGGCATTCCGGGGTGTACAGCGGAATCACATGGTCGCCCACCGCCACCGAAGTCACGCCTTCACCGATGGCTTCGACAATGGCGCCCCCTTCGTGACCCAGAATCGCCGGGAAGATACCTTCCGGGTCGGCACCGGAGAGCGTGTAGGCATCGGTGTGGCAAACGCCCGAAGCCACGACCCGCAGCAGCACTTCTCCCGCCTTGGGCATGGCGACATCGATTTCAACGATTTCCAATGGCTTCTTGGCTTCAAAGGCAACAGCAGCACGCGACTTGATCATCGATCTTCTCCAACCAGATAAAAACAAGGTCTGGAGTGTAGTACAGTGCCGTTCAGTTAATAATCCAGACAAAAGCAAAACATTATTGCCATACAGGGATAATCGATGTACGCGAATCGCTGGGAAGGTCTGGACGAGTTCGTTGCGGTGGCCGAATGCGGGCAATTCACCGCAGCCGCCCAACGCCTGGGTGTGTCTTCCTCTCATATCAGTCGCCAGATCGTGCGCCTGGAAGAGCGTCTGCAAACCCGTTTGCTGTACCGCAGTACACGACGTGTAGCCCTGACCGAAGCCGGTCAGACTTTTCTGCATCATTGCCAGCGCTTGCAGGACGGACGCGAAGAAGCGCTGCGCGCCGTGGGCGATCTGACCAGCGAACCGAAAGGCCTGCTGCGCATGACCTGCGCCGTGGCCTACGGCGAACGCTTTATCACGCCTTTGGTCACGCGCTTCATGGATCTTTACCCGCAACTGCGCGTCGATATCGAGCTGAGCAACGACACCCTGGATCTGGTTCATGAGGGGATGGATCTGGCGATTCGCCTGGGTCGGCTACAGGACTCGCGCCTTGTCGCCGTCAGGCTGGCTCCGCGACGCATGTACCTGTGCGCGTCGCCTTCCTATCTGGAGCGCTACGGCAGGCCCCACAGCCTTTCGGAGTTGAGTCGCCACAACTGCCTGATCGGCAGCAGTGACACCTGGCTGCTTCAGCAGAACGGCAGAGAGTTTTCACAACGAGTCCAGGGCAACTGGCGCTGCAACAGTGGCCAGGCGGTGCTGAACGCCGCATTGCAGGGCGTAGGCCTGTGCCAGCTTCCGGACTATTACGTGCAGGAACACTTGAAAAACGGCAGCCTGATTTCTCTGCTCGAAGCGCACCAACCGCCCAACACCGCCGTCTGGGCGCTTTATCCGCAGCAGCGCCACTTGTCGCCCAAGGTGCGCAAACTGGTCGATTACCTCAAGGAAGGCCTGGCGATGCGGAAAGAATACAGCGTCTAGTTTCCCAGGGATCTGCGCTGACGCAGCCACTCAAGATCTTCGGGGCGAGTTACCTTGATATTGTCGGAACGCCCTTCGATCAAACGAGGCGACTGCCCTGCCCACTCGATGGCCGAAGCTTCATCGGTAATGCTGACGTTCGACACCTTGCTGTCGGCCAGCGCCCGGTGCAAGGCACCGAGACGGAACATCTGCGGCGTGTAAGCCTGCCAGATCAGGCTGCGATCGACAGTCTGCGCCACACGACCATGTTCGTCGGCACGCTTGAGGGTATCGCGAGCCGGAACGGCCAGCAGGCCCCCCACCGGATCGTCCGCCAGTTCGCCCAGCAGGTTGTCCAGATCGCTACGGGCGAGATTGGGGCGCGCCGCATCGTGGACCAGCACCCAGTCGTCATCGCTGGCACCTTGGGCATGCAGGTGCAGCAAGGCGTTGAGTACCGAGTCCGAGCGCTCCTTGCCGCCATCCACACGCTGGATACGTGAATCCAGTGCACACGGCAGGGTTGGCCAGTAAGGATCATCTACAGCCAGACTGATCACCATGCCCTTGAGACGCGGGTGATCGAGAAAGCAAAGCAGGCTGTGTTCAAGAATAGTGAGGCCGCCCAGTTGCAGGTATTGCTTGGGACGGTCCGCTGCCATGCGAGCACCGACGCCCGCCGCAGGAATCACTGCCCAGAAGGCAGGAAGAGAATCTTTCATTGCACCAACGTCATTGCGCCAACTGATAGAGGGTTTCGCCATCCTTGACCATGCCAAGCTCATGGCGGGCACGTTCTTCAACGGTTTCAAGGCCCTTTTTCAGCTCCATGACCTCAGCATCCAGAACGCGGTTCCGCTCGAGCAGAACTTCGTTTTCAGCATGCTGTTCTGCAATTTGCTCGGTCAGGCTGGCCACTTGAGCCAGGCTTCCGTTACCTACCCACAGGCGATACTGAAGACCACCAAGCAGCAGGATCAGGATGAGGAACAACCAGTTAGGACTGCGCATGAAATATCAGGTACCCAGTAAAAAAGACTGCAGAGCCAGCAATATGAACAATCGACTGAGGGCATTGAGCCTGACATAAGCCAGGCTCAATCACTCCTGATTACAGCGGAGCGTCCGCATCAGGGCTGCATTTATGTCGGCATGACCGGCTTTTTCTGCAGCACCTGTCTTTTACCATCTACAACTCAGCCGCGAAACTCTGCGCGACCACGGTACACGGCTTTGCTACCCAGTTGCTCTTCGATACGCAGCAATTGGTTGTACTTGGATACGCGGTCGGAGCGGCACAGCGAACCGGTCTTGATCTGACCCGCCGAAGTACCGACTGCCAGATCGGCGATGGTCGAATCTTCGGTTTCACCGGAACGGTGCGAGATGACGGCAGTGTAACCGGCAGCCTTGGCCATCTGGATGGCTTCCAGGGTTTCGGTCAGGGTACCGATCTGGTTGAACTTGATCAGGATCGAGTTGGCGATCTTCTTGTCGATGCCTTCTTTCAGGATCTTGGTGTTGGTCACGAACAGATCGTCACCGACCAGTTGAACCTTGTCGCCGATCTTGTCGGTCAGGACTTTCCAGCCAGCCCAGTCGGACTCGTCCAGACCGTCTTCGATGGAGATGATCGGGTAGCGCTGGGTCAGACCGGCCAGGTAGTCGGCAAAACCGGCTGCGTCGAAGGAGTGACCTTCGCCCGACAGGTTGTATTTGCCGTCTTCGTAGAACTCGCTCGCTGCGCAGTCCAGAGCCAGGGTCACGTCGGTGCCCAGCTTGTAACCGGCATTGGCCACAGCTTCGGAGATCGCGCCCAGAGCGTCTTCGTTGGAAGCCAGGTTAGGTGCGAAACCACCTTCGTCACCCACTGCGGTGTTCAGGCCACGAGCCTTCAGAACAGCCTTGAGGTGGTGGAAAATCTCGGTGCCCATGCGCAGCGCATCGGAGAAGGTCTTGGCGCCAACCGGCTGAACCATGAACTCCTGGATGTCGATGTTGTTATCGGCGTGCTCGCCACCGTTGATGATGTTCATCATCGGTACCGGCATCGAGTAAACGCCCGGGGTGCCGTTGAGGTTGGCAATGTGAGCGTAGAGCGGCAGATCCTGATCCTGCGCAGCGGCCTTGGCGGCAGCCAGGGAGACAGCGAGGATGGCGTTGGCGCCCAGGCTTGCCTTGTTCTCGGTACCGTCGAGCTTGATCATCGCCTGATCCAGCGCCTTCTGGTCAACCGGGTCCTTGCCCAGCAGCAGATCGCGGATCGGGCCGTTGATGTTGGCTACAGCCTTGAGAACACCTTTGCCCAGGTAACGGCTCTTGTCGCCATCACGCAGCTCGAGCGCTTCGCGCGAGCCGGTTGAAGCACCCGATGGCGCGCATGCGGTGCCAATGATGCCGTTATCGAGGAGCACATCTGCTTCCACGGTGGGATTGCCACGGGAGTCGAGAACTTCACGACCTTTGATGTCGACGATTTTTGCCATTGTTGTAAACACTCCAAGATTGACGAAAACGACGCAGCTGGGAAAAAACGATTATCGCTGTCAGGCAAGAAACGAGGCAGGCCTGAATGAGACAACCCCCGACACAAGGACGGGGGAACGGCACTTTACCGGAGAACCGGACTCAAGCGGTCTCGACTGCAGGAAAACTTTTGACCAGTTCATCCAGAGCCTTGAGCTGAGCCAGGAACGGCTCCAGCTTGTCCAGACGCAAGGCACAAGGGCCGTCGCATTTGGCGTTATCAGGATCGGGATGCGCTTCAAGGAACAGTCCGGCCAGATTCTGACTGATACCGGCCTTGGCCAGTTCCAGCACCTGGGCGCGACGGCCACCGGCCGAATCGGCACGACCACCCGGCATTTGCAGGGAATGGGTCACGTCGAAGAACACCGGATAGTCGAACTGCTTCATGATGCCGAAGCCGAGCATGTCCACCACCAGGTTGTTGTAACCGAAACTGGAGCCACGTTCGCACAGGATCAATTGATCGTTACCGGCCTCTTCGCACTTGGTCAGAATGTGTTTCATTTCCTGAGGCGCAAGGAACTGGGCTTTCTTGATATTGATCACTGCGCCAGTCCTGGCCATGGCGACCACAAGGTCGGTCTGGCGTGACAGGAAAGCCGGCAACTGGATGATGTCGCAGACTTCGGCAACCACTGCCGCCTGCTCAGGCTCATGCACGTCGGTGATCAGCGGAACGTTGAAGGTCTTCTTGATCTCTTCGAAGATCCGCATGCCCGCTTCCAGGCCAGGCCCGCGATATGACGTGACCGAAGAGCGGTTGGCCTTGTCGAAGCTGGCCTTGAACACGTAGGGGATACCGAGCTTTTCGGTAACCCGCACATATTCCTCACAGACCTGCATGGCCATGTCCCGCGACTCCAGCACGTTCATGCCGCCAAACAGGACCATTGGCTTGTCGTTGGCAATCTCGATGGAACCTACACGGATGATTTTCTGAGCCATGTTCTGATATCCCTGTCAGGCGTTCTTCTGATGTTGGGCCAGTGCAGCCTTGACGAAGCCGCTGAACAGCGGATGGCCGTCGCGAGGCGTCGAAGTGAACTCGGGGTGGAACTGACAGGCGACGAACCATGGGTGATCCGGCGCTTCAACCACTTCGACCAGCGCGCCGTCACCGGAGCGACCGGAAATCTTCAGGCCGGCTTCGATCAGTTGCGGCAGCAGCTTGTTGTTCACTTCATAGCGATGGCGATGGCGCTCTACGATGACGTCGCTGGCATAGCACTCATGAACCAGGGAACCGGCTTCGAGCTGGCACTCCTGAGCACCCAGGCGCATGGTGCCGCCCAGATCGGAAGCTTCGGTACGGGTTTCCACGGCACCGGTAGCGTCTTCCCACTCGGTGATCAAACCGACGACAGCGTGAGCGCTGGTACGGTCGAACTCGGTGGAGTTGGCGTCCTTCCAGCCCAGCACGTTACGGGCGAATTCGATGACGGCCACTTGCATGCCCAGGCAGATACCCAGGTAAGGCACCTTGTTCTCGCGGGCGAACTGCACGGCAGTGATCTTGCCTTCGACACCACGCAGACCGAAACCGCCAGGAACCAGAATCGCATCCACACCTTCGAGCAGGCTGGTGCCCTGGTTCTCGATGTCTTCGGAGTCGATGTAGCGCAGGTTGACCTTGGTGCGGTTGGTGATACCGGCGTGGCTCATGGCTTCGATCAACGACTTGTAGGCGTCGAGCAGTTCCATGTACTTGCCGACCATCGCGATGGTGACTTCGTGCTCGGGGTTGAGCTTGGCATCGACCACCTTGTCCCATTCGGACAGGTCGGCACCATTGCATTGCAGGCCGAAGCGCTCGACGACGAAATCGTCCAGGCCCTGGGCGTGCAGCATGCCCGGGATCTTGTAGATGGTGTCGGCGTCTTCCAGGGAAATGACCGCACGCTCTTCAACGTTGGTGAACAGCGCGATCTTGCGACGCGAGGACACATCGACGTGATGGTCGGAGCGGCAGATCAGCACGTCAGGCTGCAGGCCGATGGAGCGCAGTTCCTTGACCGAGTGCTGGGTAGGCTTGGTCTTGGTTTCGCCAGCGGTGGCGATGTAAGGAACCAGCGTCAGGTGCATCAGCATGGCGCGCTTGGCACCGATCTCGACGCGCAACTGGCGGATGGCTTCCAGGAACGGTTGCGACTCGATGTCACCCACGGTGCCGCCGATCTCGACCAGCGCGACGTCGGCATCACCGGCGCCCTTGATGATACGGCGCTTGATTTCGTCGGTGATGTGCGGGATGACCTGGATGGTCGCGCCCAGATAATCACCACGGCGCTCTTTGCGCAGGACGTGTTCGTACACACGGCCGGTGGTGAAGTTGTTGTTCTGGGTCATGGTGGTGCGGATGAACCGCTCGTAGTGGCCAAGGTCCAGGTCGGTTTCGGCGCCGTCGTGGGTAACGAACACTTCACCGTGCTGGAAAGGACTCATGGTCCCCGGATCGACGTTGATGTAGGGGTCCAGCTTGAGCATGGTGACCTTAAGTCCCCTCGCCTCCAGGATGGCCGCCAATGAAGCCGAGGCAATGCCTTTCCCCAATGAAGAAACAACACCGCCCGTGACGAAGATGTAGCGCGTCATGAAAAACCCTAGAAGTCTGCGTTAAAGCGGTCAGAGCCGCCGGGGAAAGCGAAGGAAGGCCGAAGCCCCCGATTACCGACAAAATTCACGGTGCACTCCCGAAACTGCTGCGTTTGAACCGACATGCCAGAAGCTTGTCCATTGGCGCCACATTTTAAGAATCGCCCAGTAAACACTGGTTGGTAACCGGCAACTTGCGTTGGTTCAAAAGAGCCAACAGAAGCTGTATCAAGAAGGGAGCGTAGTCTACCTGAAAGGGCCTTTCAGCTCAAACTTTGGTCGCTCGTCGGTGCAATCCAGTGCAGGCGCCAGTTTCCATGGGGCGCGCCGTCCAGCCCCGGCAGGTTGGCGATGGCCAGCAGTTCATCGTCACGATAGAGCAGCGGCAATCTGCCGCGCACGAACAGCGGCACACCGCGCTCATTGAGCAGACGCTTGAGATCGCGATGGCCACGACCTTGCACCTGCATGACTTCGCCGCCCTGGCGATAGCGGATCTGCAAGGGTCCGGCAGGCCCTTCGCCTTCGATCCACACCTGACCGTTACCGGGCAGATCCAATGGACTGGATGTATCAGGCCAGAACGACATTTCGCCAGGAGACTGTAACCAGTTGCCCGCCAACCACCAGACATGCCCGTCAGCCCGATGCAGTTCACCGTCGGCCAGCCGCCACAGGGGCCGTGCGTCGTCGGCTGCATTGCACAAGGTTTCCCAGCCAGCCCAGTGATCGGTATCCGGCAGACGGGTCAGCGGTGCCAGCCAGTGGCGCAGCGCATTGCGTTGTCGGGCGGCGGACAGACCGGCCAGAGGCTCCAGAGCCAGCACCGGTCTGCCCAACCAGGCAAAGGCAGTGTCGGGTCGGGCATTGGCCAGATCCTGCTCCGCCAGCTCACCCAGCAATTGTTCGGCCTCGCCCATGTGTTCGGCAGTACGCGCCATGCTGGCGGACACTTGCGGCCAGCGCGACGCCAGCAAAGGCATGACCCGACCACGCAGAAAGTTGCGGGAGAGTTGTTGATCCTGGTTGCTGGGATCTTCGATCCAGCTCAAGCCATGCTGCCGGGCATAGTCTTCCAGCTCCCCACGGGAAACCGACAACAGCGGTCGCAGCACCCTTCCCTTCCCCATCGCCCGCTGCTGCGACATGGCGGCAAGCCCTCGAACACCCGCACCTCGCAACAGACGAAACAATAAAGTCTCGGCCTGATCGTCACGGTGCTGAGCCGTCAGCAATACATCTCCTTCGCCCAACTGCTCAATGAAGGCTGCATAACGCGCCTCACGGGCCGCCTGCTCGATACTGGCGCCAGACTTCACCCGCACAGTCACGCTCTGAAAGGAAACGCCGAGCTTCAGGCAAACCTGTCGGCAATGCTCCGGCCAGGCATCGGCAGCGGCCTGCAGGCCGTGATGAACATGGATGGCATTCAGAGACGGCAGGCTCTCGCGTGCGGCGAGTTCAGCCAGAAGGTGCAGCAATACGGTGGAGTCCAGACCGCCGGAAAAACCGACATGCCAGACCGGCGCGTGACGCCAGGGAGCCAGGACCTGAAGCAGTCTGGCAGGGAGATCGTCTCGGTACACAGAAGAGCCCCGTAGGAGCGGATTCATCCGCGAAGCGGGAGCGAATTCATCCGCGAACAAACCGACAAGGTTTGCGGGAATGAATTCGCTCCTACAGAGGGCGCACAGCGTTCTATCAGACGCCGTAGCTCATCAGACGCTCGTAACGACGGGCCAGCAGCGCATCGTTGTCCATCTTCTTGAGCATCGCCAACTGGCTGCTCAGCTCTGCACGAATGGTCGCAGAGGCAGCAGCCGGGTCGCGGTGCGCGCCGCCCAGAGGCTCGGCAATCACCTTGTCGACGATACCCAGGCCTTTGAGGCGCTCGGCGGTGATGCCCATCGCTTCTGCAGCATCCGGCGCTTTCTCGGCCGTCTTCCACAGAATCGACGCACAGCCTTCCGGAGAGATCACCGCATAGGTCGAATATTGCAGCATGTTCAACTGGTCGCAGACGCCAATGGCCAGCGCACCACCGGAACCGCCCTCACCGATAACGGTAGCGATGATCGGCGTCTTCAGGCGTGCCATGACCCGCAGGTTCCAGGCAATGGCTTCGCTCTGGTTGCGCTCTTCGGCGTCGATGCCCGGATAGGCACCCGGCGTGTCGATGAAGGTCAGGATTGGCATCTTGAAGCGCTCGGCCATTTCCATCAGGCGGCAGGCCTTGCGATAGCCCTCAGGACGCGGCATACCGAAGTTGCGACGAACCTTTTCCCGGACTTCACGACCTTTCTGGTGACCGATCACCATCACAGGCTGGTCTTCCAGGCGAGCGATACCGCCAACAATGGCCGCGTCATCGGAGAAGTGACGGTCACCATGCAATTCATCGAACTCGGTGAAGATGTGTTCGATGTAGTCCAGGGTGTAAGGACGACGTGGGTGACGCGCCATGCGCGCGATCTGCCAGCTGGTCAGATTGCCGAAGATGCTTTCGGTGAGCGTATTGCTCTTGTCTTGCAGCCGGGCAATTTCATCGCTGATGTTCAGCGAGTTGTCATTACCGACCAAACGCAGTTCTTCGATCTTGGCTTGCAAGTCAGCGATAGGCTGTTCGAAATCAAGAAAATTCGGGTTCATAGGCATCCGTCTTGGGTCGACGGCCAAGAGGCCGGCCGGTTGATCCGTCAGCGCCCTGTCCCATGGAAAGAGCGCGTTCCGGTCGAGATTAAAAGTTCAGGCTGAGCCTAGTCGTTCAGCGATACTGGAGAAAGACGTTCTCACGTCCGAACTGGTCACGCAGAGCTTGAATCAAGCTGTCTGCCGGATCAATTCGCCACTCCTCGCCAAACTGCAATAATGCCCTGGCATCAGGCCCCGTGTAGTCCAGCGTGACAGGGCACGCTCCCCGGTGACGCTTGCACAGATCGCCCAGCCAGCGCAGGCGGTCGCCCTTGAGCGCATCGCAATGCACGGTCAGGCGCAGGCTTTCTGCAAGATTGGTGCGTGCATCCTCGATGCTCATGACCCGCTTGGCACGCAGGCGCAGACCACCGGAAAAATCGTCATTACTGATTTCGCCTTCGACTACCACCATAGCATCGGTCTGCAAAAGCGATTGCGCCGAATGGAACGCTTCGGCAAACAGTGAAGCTTCGATACGCGCCGAGCGGTCGTCCAGGGTAATGAACCCCATCTTGTCGCCCTTCTTGTTCTTCATGACCCGCAGGGCAATGATCAGCCCGGCGATGGTCTGGGTATCGCGAGCCGGCTTGAGATCGATGATCCGCTGGCGGGCGAAACGCCGGATCTCGCCTTCGTACTCATCGATAGGGTGACCGGTCAGGTACAGCCCCAGGGTTTCCTTCTCGCCACGCAGCCGGTCCTTGAGGCTCAGCTCGCGGGTCTTGCGATGGTTGGCATAGACGTCGGCATCTTCTTCGACGAACAGCCCACCAAACAGGTCCGCGTGACCACTGTCACGGCTGCGGGCCGTCTGCTCGGCGGCCTGGATCGCCTCTTCGAGCGCTGCCAGCAGCACCGAACGGTTGCGGTCGATATTGGCCTGATAGGCTTTCGGCTCTTGCTCGAAGTAAGGACCGAGACGATCCAGCGCACCACTGCGAATCAGGCCGTCCAGGGTCCGCTTGTTGACCCGCTTGAGATCGACGCGGGCACAGAAATCGAACAGATCCTTGAACGGACCGGCAGCACGGGCTTCGGTAATGGCCTCCACCGGCCCCTCGCCCACGCCCTTGATTGCGCCCAGCCCGTAAAGAATCCGGCCATCGTCGCTGACCGTGAACTTGAACTCGGAGATATTCACGTCCGGCGCATCGAGGCGCAGCTTCATGGTCCGCACTTCTTCGATCAAGGTCACGACCTTGTCGGTGTTGTGCATATCCGCAGACAACACGGCCGCCATGAACGGTGCCGGATAATGGGTCTTGAGCCATGCCGTCTGGTAGGACACCAGCCCGTAGGCGGCGGAGTGAGACTTGTTGAAGCCGTAACCGGCGAATTTCTCCACCAGGTCGAAAATGTTACCCGCCAGATCCGGGTCGATATTGTTGGTCTTGCAGCCTTCGATGAAACCGCCGCGCTGCTTGGCCATTTCCTCGGGCTTTTTCTTACCCATCGCACGACGCAGCATGTCGGCGCCGCCAAGGGTATAACCGGCCATGACCTGAGCGATCTGCATCACCTGTTCCTGATACAGGATGATGCCGTAGGTCGGCGCCAGTACCGGCTTGAGGCCGTCATACTGGTAATCGACATGGGGATAGGACAGCTCTGCACGACCGTGTTTGCGGTTGATGAAGTCGTCCACCATCCCGGACTGCAAAGGCCCCGGACGGAACAGGGCCACCAGTGCGATCAGGTCTTCCAGGCAGTCGGGCTTGAGCTTCTTGATCAGCTCTTTCATGCCGCGGGATTCAAGCTGGAATACCGCTGTGGTTTCTGCCCGCTGCAACAACTGGTAGGTCGGCATGTCGTCGAGCGGAATGAAGGCGATATCCAGAGGCTCTTCGTTGGCCTTGGCGCGATCACGGTTGATGGTCTTGAGCGCCCAGTCGATGATGGTCAGGGTACGCAGACCGAGGAAGTCGAACTTCACCAGACCCGCGGCCTCGACATCGTCCTTGTCGAACTGGGTTACCAGACCGTCGCCGGCCTCGTCGCAATAGATCGGCGAGAAGTCGGTCAGCTTGGTCGGCGCAATGACCACACCACCCGCGTGCTTGCCGACGTTACGCACAACCCCTTCAAGCTTGAGGGCCATTTCCCAGATTTCAGCCGCTTCCTCGTCGGTCTTGAGGAAGTCGCGCAGGATTTCTTCCTGCTCGTAGGCTTTTTCCAGGGTCATGCCGACTTCGAACGGAATCATTTTCGACAGGCGATCGGCCAGCCCGTAGGACTTGCCCTGCACCCGCGCCACGTCACGCACCACAGCCTTGGCGGCCATGGAACCGAACGTGATGATCTGGCTGACCGCATTGCGGCCATATTTCTCGGCCACATAATCGATCACCCGGTCGCGACCATCCATGCAGAAGTCGACGTCGAAGTCGGGCATCGATACCCGTTCCGGATTGAGGAAGCGCTCGAACAGCAGATCGTATTCCAGCGGGTCCAGGTCCGTGATCTTCTGCACATAGGCCACCAGAGACCCGGCACCCGAGCCTCGACCCGGGCCGACCGGTACGCCGTTGTTCTTGGCCCACTGGATAAAGTCCATAACGATCAGGAAGTAACCGGGGAACCCCATCTGGATAATGATATCCAGCTCGAAATTCAGCCGGTCGACATAGACCTGGCGTTTGGCCTCGTAATCTTCGGTGGTGTCCTTGGGCAACAGGACCGCCAGACGCTCTTCCAGTCCCTCGAACGATACCTTGCGGAAATACTCATCGATGGTCATGCCATCGGGAATCGGGAAGTTGGGCAGGAAGTGCGTACCCAGCTTGACGTCGATATTGCAGCGCTTGGCAATTTCGACCGTGTTTTCCAGCGCCTCGGGCAGGTCGCTGAACAACTCGGCCATTTCCTCGGGGCTTTTCAGATACTGCTGATCGCTGTAGTTGTGCGAGCGCCGCGGGTCGTCCAGCGCCCGCCCCTCGCCAATGCAGACACGGGTTTCGTGCGCTTCGAAATCGCTCTGCTTGATAAAGCGCACATCGTTGGTTGCAACCAGCGGTGCACCGTGACGATCAGCCAGGGCAACGGCAGCATGCAGATGCTCTTCATCGTTGGTCCGGTTGGTGCGCTGCACTTCGACGTAGAAACGATCGGGGAAAATCGCCATCCACTCGCGCAACAGCTCATCGGCCTCGCCCGGATTGCCACCGAGCAGGGCCATGCCGATCTCGCCCTCCTTGGCCGCCGACAGGGCAATCAGCCCTTCATTGGCTTCGGCGACCCATTCACGCTCGACGATGATCAGCCCGTTGCGCTGGCCTTCGATAAAGCCTCGGGAAATCAGCTCGGTCAGATTGCGATAGCCCTGGGGATTCATCACCAGCAGGCTGATGCGGCTGAGCGGAGCATCTTCGTCCTTGCCTGCCAGCCACAGGTCGGCACCACAGATCGGCTTGATCCCCGCGCCCTGGGCCGCTTTGTAGAACTTGACCAGCGAACACATGTTGTTCTGATCGGTCACCGCCACGGCAGGCATATTCATGCCGGCCAGAGCCTTGATCAGTGGTTTGACCCGGACCAGACCATCGACCAGAGAGTATTCGGTGTGCAGGCGTAGATGAACGAAAGAAGCCGGCATGGTGATCCTATAGCGCGAAAACACAAAAAACGAAGGTCAGGATTGTAGCGAGCCTTGGCCGATACGTCAGTCCTGCAGCAGCCCATTCGAGCTGAAGGACGAAGCGATCGAAATGGACTCACGCGCTTCCCAGGCCGCCCGTACCGGCCCGAAGGAGCGCCGGTGAATCGGCGTCGGCCCGAGACGGGACAGAGCTTCCAGATGCACGGCTGTCGGGTAACCCTTGTGCCCGCCCATGCCATAACCGGGATACATCAGCTCGAAAGCGGCCATTTCCCGATCACGGGTGACCTTGGCCAGAATCGATGCGGCCGCAATAGCTGGCACCTTGGCATCGCCTTGCACCACTGGCGCACAGGGAATCGACAGTTGCGGACAACGATTGCCATCGATCAATGCCAGCCTGGGCGTGATGCTCAGGCCTTCCACGGCACGCTTCATGGCCAGCATGGTGGCATGCAGAATGTTCAGTTCGTCGATTTCATGGACTTCGGCACGGGCCACGAACCAGCACAGGGCCTTCTCGCAGATCTCGTCGTACAGTTTCTCGCGGCGCGCTTCGGTGAGCTTCTTGGAATCATTGAGCCCCAGTATCGGCCTTGCGGGGTCGAGAATCACCGCTGCGGTCACCACATCGCCGCACAGTGGACCACGGCCGACTTCATCGACGCCCGCGACCAGATCCTCGACCAGATTGAAATCCAAACCTATTTGCATTGCTCGGGAACTCACAGTGAAAGCGAATGGCCAAGCAGGCTCAGCACCGCATCGGCTGCCTGATTGGAGGCGTCACGGCGCAGGGTGCGATGAATCTCGTCGAAGCCCGCCGTCTGCACCTGCCCGTCATCGAGCAGCGGTAGCAAGGTCCTGGCCAGCGCTTCGGGCGTTGCGTCATCCTGCAACAGTTCAGGCACCAGCAGGCGCTGGGCCAGCAGATTCGGCAGTGAAACGTAGGGGCTTTTGACCAGCCGCTTGAGAATCCAGAAAGTCAGCGGTGCCAGACGGTAGGCAACCACCATGGGCCGCTTGTACAGCAAGGCTTCCAGTGTCGCGGTGCCGGAGGCGATCAATACGGCATCACAGGCAGCCAGCGCCACATGGGAGCGGCCATCCAGCAACATGACCGGCAGATCACGACCTTGCAGCAGTTGCTCCACCTGAGCCCGCCGCTGAGGGCTGGCGCAAGGCAGGACGAAGCGCAGACCGGGGCGCTGTGCCAGAAGACGCTCGGCCGTATCGAAAAACAGGCTCCCCAGACGACCGACTTCACCGCCACGGCTACCCGGCATCAGCGCCACCACCGGCCCGTCATCCAGTCCAAGCTCGGCACGCGCCGCAGGACGATCGGACTCGAGAGGAATGGTGTCGGCAAGCGGATGCCCGACAAAACGCACGGGCACGCCCTTCTCTTCGTAGAAACGGGCCTCGAACGGCAGCAGGGTCAACATCAGATCGCAGCCTTCGCGAATCTTCAGGACACGCTTCTGCCGCCATGCCCATACCGAAGGGCTGACGTAATGCACGGTCTTGATCCCGGCACGCCGTAGCTGGAGTTCGATATTGAGGGTGAAGTCAGGGGCATCGATACCGATGAAAACATCGGGCTTCTCGTCGATGAGGGTCTGGACCAGCAATTTGCGCCGCGCCAGCAGCTCTCGCAGGCGGCCCAGCACTTCCACCAGCCCCATGACCGACAGGCGCTCCATGGGAAAGCTGGAAACCATGCCTTCGGCTTCCATCAACGGGCCACCGACGCCAATAAATTCGACATCGGGATGGCGCGCCTTGATGGCACGCATCAGTCCCGAACCGAGAATATCGCCGGACGCTTCTCCAGCTACCAGAGCGATGCGCAATGAGCCAGCCATGGTCAGCGGGTAATACCGCGGGTCGAAGTCTGGATTGACTGAAGGAAGATCGCGACCTCGGGAAACAGCGAGGCAGGCTCCGCCAGTTCGGCAATCGCCTGATCCACGGTCAGGCCCTGACGATAGACCGTCTTGTAGGCCTTGCGCAGTGCATGAATGGCTTCTTCGGAGAAACCACGACGGCGCATGCCCTCGAAGTTCATGCTGCGGGCTTCGGCCGGGTTGCCAAATACGGTGACGAAGGCCGGCACATCCTTGCCGATCGCGGTACCCATGCCGGAGAAGCTGTGGGCACCGATATGGCAGAACTGATGAACCAGGGTGAATCCGGACAGGATCGCCCAGTCGTCTACATGCACGTGACCGGCCAGAGCCGTGTTGTTGACCAGGATGCAGTGATTGCCGATGACGCTGTCATGCCCGATATGGGCGTAGGCCATGATCAGGTTATGGTCACCCAGGGTGGTCTCGGCGCGGTCCTGAATGGTCCCGCGGTGAATCGTCACCCCTTCGCGAATCACGTTGTGATCGCCGATCACCAGACGAGTCGCTTCGCCCTTGTACTTGAGGTCAGGCGTGTCCTCGCCTACCGAGGAAAACTGGTAAATACGGTTATGCTTGCCGATCCGCGTCGGCCCCTTGAGGATGACATGCGGACCAATGACCGTACCCTCGCCGATTTCCACACCTGGTCCGACGATCGACCAGGGGCCGACCTCAACATCATCGGCCAGGATGGCCGTCGGATCGATGATTGCGCGAGGGTCAATCAAACTCATAGCTTGCGTTCCGCACAGATGATTTCTGCGGAGCATACAGGTTTACCATCGACCGAGGCCTGGCATTCGAACTTCCAGATCTGGCGCTTGCTGCTCAGGAACTTCGCTTCCAGAACCAGTTGATCGCCCGGCAGCACCGGCTGACGGAAGCGCAACTTGTCCGAACCCACGAAATAGTAAATCGTGCCGTCGGCAGGTTTCGAGTCGAGCAGTTTGAAAGCCAGAATACCGGCAGCCTGAGCCATCGCCTCGATGATCAGGACACCCGGCATGATGGGATGGTCAGGGAAATGGCCGTTGAAAAAAGGCTCGTTGACGCTGACATTCTTGTAGGCGCGAATGCTTTTGTTCTCGATATCCAGCTCTGTCACACGATCTACCAACAGAAACGGGTAACGATGAGGCAGGTATTCGCGAATTTCTTTAATGTCCATCATTTCGAGGGGAAGCCTGTAATAAAGATTGGGAGTGCGTCGCTACTACGCAGCACTCCTCTGCATCAAGGGTGGCAGTTTATCGCCTGTACGCGCTTGATATGAAAAAGGTATCAGCCATCAGATGAAACATTACCGTCAGAGGTCACTGTCTCGACGATCTTTTCAAGCTTCTGCAGTCGCCGCGCCATGTCATCGAGCTTGCGAATGCGCGCTGCACTCTTGCGCCACTCGCCGGCAGGCTGCATCGCGGTACCGGAAGAATAGGAGCCGGGCTCGGTAATGGAGTGGGTGACCATCGTCATGCCGGTGATGAAAACGCCATCACAGATATCGATATGCCCCACCAGACCGACACCACCGGCCAGCATGCAGTGCTTGCCGATTTTCGTGCTTCCCGAAATACCGACACAGGCGGCCATGGCGGTGTGATCACCGATCTGGACGTTATGGGCAATCTGGATCTGGTTGTCGAGCTTCACGCCGTTGCCTATGCGGGTATCGGCCAGTGCACCGCGGTCAATCGCCGTATTGACGCCGATCTCCACATCGTCACCGATGCTGACACCGCCAATCTGGGCAATCTTCTGCCAGACGCCTTTCTCGTTGGCAAAGCCGAAGCCTTCGCCACCCAGCACGGCACCCGACTGGATGACGACACGCTTGCCAATGCGAACATCGTGATAGAGCGTCACGCGAGGAGCCAGCCAGCCGCCTTCGCCGATCTCGCTGCGGGCACCGATGAAGCAATGGGCACCGACAGTCACGTTCGCGTCAATCCGCGCACCGCTCTCGATCACCGCATAGGCACCGATGCTGGCAGTAGGATCTACCTGAGCATCTTCGGCGACAACAGCCGTGGCATGCACACCGGCAGCAGCCTTGGGCTTGGGATCGAACAGGTGCGAGATTCGTGCATAGGCCAGATACGGGTCCGGCACCAGCAGCGCGTCGCCAGCGTAGCCTTCAGCGTCTGCCGGTTTCAGCAGCACCGCACCGGCCCGGGCATCCACGAGATACTTGCGATACTGTGGATTTGCCAGGAAGCTGAGCTGATCAGGGCCGGCCTCTTGTAAAGTGGCCAGCCCCGTAATGTTCTTGCCCTGGTCGCCACGTAACGTGGCGCCAAGGTACTCGGCCAACTGGCCGAGTCTGATAATTGTGCTCATGGATTACTTCAGCTGGTTCATGCGCTCGATGACCTGGCGAGTGACGTCATACTGAGGTTTGACATCAATCACTGCACCGCGCTCGAACACCAGGTCGAAACCACCTTTCTTGATGACTTCTTCAACAGCCTGATCCAGCTTTGGCTTGAGCTGCTTGAGCATTTCACGGTCGGCAACGGCCTTGGCTTCGTTCAGTTCCTTGGACTGGAACTGGAAGTCACGAGCCTTTTGCTTGAATTCAAGCTCCAGACGCTCACGCTCAGGCTGAGCCATCTTGTCGCCACCACTTACCAGACGATCCTGGATGCCCTTGGCGCTGCTTTCCAGAGTCTTGAGCTTGGTCAGTTGCGGACCGAATTTCTTCTCGGCATCCACGGCATATTTCTTGGCAGCGTCGGATTCCAGCAAGGCCATCTGATAGTTCAGGACGGCGATTTTCATGTCCGCAAACGCAGGGCCTGCGACGAGAACGGTTGCCAGCATTACCAATTGAGTCAACTTACGCACAATACACTCCTACACAATTCGTTTCGTTATCAGTAATCAGACGCTTAGAAGGTCTGACCCAGGGAGAATTGGAAAACCTGAGTTTCGGCTTCGTTGTCCGGCTTCTTGACCGGCATGGCCAGGGCGAAGCTCAGAGGACCGAGAGCGGTGATCCAGGTAACACCGACACCGACAGAACTCGCCATGCCGGAAAGGTCTATGTTGTTGCACTCGACCCGCTGACCATTGAGCGTCCTGTTGGAATCGCAATTGGAGTCGAACACGTTACCCACGTCCCAGAACACGGAAGTACGCAGGGAACGCTGATCCTTGATGAACGGCAGCGGGAACATGACCTCTACACCACCCTGAACCAGTACGTTGCCACCGAATGGCAGCGGATCCTGATCCGGGTCAGCAAGTGTACCGGGGTTGCGGCCGGAACTTGGCGTGCTGCGAGGACCCAGGGTGCTGTCCTTGAAGCCGCGAACCGAGTTGAAGCCACCGGCATAGTAGTTTTCATAGAACGGCAGACCGGAGGTCGAACCGTAGCCGTCACCATAACCCAGCTCGGTGTGCAGACGCAGGGTGTAGTTATCGGTAATCGGATGGAAATACTGTGCGCGGTAGTCCAGCTTGTAGAAGGACAGGTCGCTGCCCGGCAGAGTGGTTTCGAACACGAGGCTCTGAGAGTGACCACGGGTTGCCAGCACACCTTTGTTCAGGGTGGACTCGGACCAGCCGATGGAACCCTTGAAGTTCAGGAAGCTGTCGCCTTCCTTGTTGATGAAGTCGAAGATCTCGTCAACGGTGTAAGTACCGGTCTTGATCTTGTCCTGCTGAACGTTCAGGCCGTAGGTCAGACGCGAAGTCTCACTGATCGGATAGCCCAGGTTGATACCCGCACCCAGGCTGTCCACCGCATAGCTCGCCACGTCGACATCGAGTTCGTCGTAGTTGGTCGTACGATAGAAGGCGCTGTAGCCCAGGCTCACACCATCGGCAGTCCAGTACGGATCGACATAGCTGAAGTTGTAACGGCTCTGGTATTCGCTACGGGTCAGACCGATGCTGACACGGTTACCCGTACCCAGGAAGTTGTTCTGGCTGATGGAACCGCCGAGAATCAGACCGGCGCTCTGTGCAAAGCCGACGCTGGCGGTAATCGAACCGGACGCCTGCTCTTCAACGGCGTAGTTGACGTCCACCTGATCATCGGTGCCCGGCACGGCAGGCGTTTCGACGTTCACTTCCTTGAAGAAGCCCAGGCGGTCCAGACGGGTTTTCGACTGGTCGATCAGATAGGTCGAAGCCCAGCCGCCTTCCATCTGACGCATTTCGCGACGCAGTACTTCGTCCGCAGACTTGGTGTTGCCACGGAAGTTGATACGGTTCACGTAAGCACGCTTGCCCGGATCGACCACAAAAGTGATGTCGACGGTATGGTCTTCGTCGTTCGGAGTCGGTACGCCGTTGACGTTGGCGAAGGTGTAGCCTTCGTTACCCAGACGACGGGTGATCAGCTCGGAAGTAGTGGTCATGACCTTGCGCGAGAACACCTGACCCGGCTGGACCAGCAGCAGGGACTTGACCTGATCTTCAGGCACTTTCAGGTCACCGCTGAGCTTGACCGACTTGACGCTGTATTTTTCGCCTTCGTTGACGTTGACCGTGATGTACACGTTCTTCTTGTCAGGCGTGATCGAAACCTGGGTCGAGGCGATATCCATGTTGATATAGCCGCGGTCCAGGTAGTAGGAACGCAGACGCTCGAGGTCGCCGGAAAGTTTTTCACGGGCGTACTTGTCGTCGTTCTTGAAGAAGGAAAGCCAGTTGGTGGTCTTGAGTTCAAACAGGTCGATCAGGTCTTCGTCAGGGAAAACCGAGTTGCCCACCACGTTGATGTGCTGGATGGCAGCAACGGTGCCTTCGTTGATATTGATCTTCAGACCCACACGGTTGCGCGGCTGAGGAATGACCTCGGCAGCAACTTCGGCAGAGTAACGGCCCTGGGCAACGTACTGGCGCTGCAGCTCGTTACGCACGCCCTCGAGGGTCGCACGCTGGAAGATCTCACCCTCGGCCAGGCCGGACTGTTTCAGCCCTTTCATCAGGTCTTCGGTAGAAATCGCCTTGTTGCCTTCGATTTCGATGCTCGCAACGGAAGGACGCTCGACGACGGTAATGACAAGAACATTGCCATCACGTCCCAGCTGGATATCTTGAAAGAAACCGGTTTTGAACAACGCACGAGTCGCGTCAACCAGACGACCATCGTCCGCCTGCTCGCCCACGTTGAGCGGCAAGGCACCAAAGACGCTACCGGCGGACACCCGCTGAAGGCCGTTGACACGGATATCGGAGATGGTGAAGGACTCGGCGTGAACTTCGGCGATCATCAGTACGGCAAGAACCGCAGTTAGCAGCAGACGTTTCATGAAGTCCTTTCTTATTCCAACTGGCAATAAACAAACTGCCGCAAAATGCGGCAGATTTCGCAACACAGCAAGGACTTACAGTCGTCCCAGATCGTTGACCAGTGCGAGCAACATGACACCCACCACCAGACTGATACCGATCTGAACTCCCCAACCTTGTACCTTTTCCGAAAGGGGGCGACCACGTGCCCACTCGATCAGATAAAACAGCAAATGCCCGCCATCAAGCACAGGGATCGGCAATAGATTCAGAACCCCCAGGCTTATGCTCAGATAAGCGAGGAAGTTCAGGAAATCGCCAATGCCCGACTGGGCTGAAGCGCCCGCCACTTTAGCAATGGTTATCGGTCCACTCAAGTTTTTTACCGAGAGCTCGCCGAACAACATTTTCCTGAGCGAATCCAGTGTCAGCACGCTCATGTTCCAGGTGCGGCTGACGCCCTCGGCCACAGCAGCCAGAGGACCATAGCTGACTTCGCGCAACATCTCGGGCGGCCAGTCGACACCCTTGACGCCAGCCCCCAGATATCCTGTTGCAGCCTTGCCCTCGCCACGTGCCGCCAGAGTCAGCGGAACGTCGAGCTGCGCACCATCACGTTCGATACGCAGAGAAATTCTTGCATCCGGACGCTCGCGAACCCAGTCGACAACCTGCTGCCACTCGCTGAGTGGCTTGCCATCGACTGCCAGCAACAGATCGCCGGTTTTCAGACCTGCCGCCTGGGCAGGACCTTTCGGATCAAGCTCAGCCAATACCGGTGCCAGCGCCGGACGCCACGGACGAATACCCAGGGAACGGATCGGATCAGGCTCTTCGGCACCCTTGAGCCAGTTGTCCAGCGTCAGGGTGTGCGGGGTATCAACCGTCGAGCCCTGGTCGCGAACCTTGATGGCGATGGTGCCGCTTTCGCCGAGGCGACGGACCAGTTGCAGGTTGACGGCAGACCAGCCCGAAGTTGCCTCGCCGTCTACCGAAACGATTTCCTGGCCAGCGTGCAGACCGGCCTGCTGAGCGATACTGCCTGTCTCCACTGCACCGATGACAGGACGAACCTGCTGACTGCCCAGCATGGCCAGCGCCCAGAAAAATACAATGGCCAGCAGAAAGTTGGCCGCAGGACCGGCAATGACAATGGCAATGCGCTGATAGACCGTCTTGCGATTGAACGACTGGTCGGCCAGATGTTCAGGCACATCACCTTCACGCTCATCGAGCATCTTGACGTAGCCGCCCAGAGGAATCGCAGCCACGACGAACTCGGTCCCATGGCGATCATGCCAGCGAACCAGCGGAGTACCGAAGCCCACCGAAAAGCGGAGAACCTTGACACCACAACGCCGGGCTACCCAGAAGTGGCCGAATTCGTGAAAGGTAACCAGTACACCCAGCGCAATCAGGGTGCCAATGATCATATATAGCGCGCTCATCAACCTTCTCCGGGTGCCGGCATACCGGCAACTGTGTTTATCATCGCAGCTGCAAAAGCCTGCTCCCGATACAGCACATCGACCCTGTCATCCATGTTCAGTTATCGTCCGTTTCGTTCCAGCCAAAGCCCTGCCAGAACACGCGCTTTTGCATCGGCAGCAAAGACAGCATCGAGCTCTTCGACCGCAACGGCAGGCTCAAGATTCAGCACCTGCTCGATCATACCCGCGATTTCCAGATAACCGATACGCTTGTCGAGAAATGCGGCGACAGCCACTTCATTGGCGGCATTGAGCATGGCTGGAACACTTCCTCCTGCCTGTGCCGCCTGCCGGGCCAGACGCAGACACGGGAAACGTTCTTCGTCGGGCTCTTCGAAATCCAGCTGGCCGATACGGAACAGATCCAGCGCAGAAACGCCGGAATCCATGCGCTCCGGCCATGCCAGCGCATTGGCAATCGGGGTACGCATGTCCGGATTTCCAAGCTGCGCCAATACCGAGCCATCCACATAATCCACCATCGAATGGATGACGCTCTGGGGATGAATGACGACTTCAACCTGATCCGGGCGAGCATCGAACAGCCAGCAGGCCTCGATCAGCTCCAGCCCCTTGTTCATCATGGTGGCCGAATCCACGGAAATCTTGCGCCCCATGGACCAGACCGGATGCGCGCAGGCCTGCTCGGGGGTCACGTCATGCAATTGCGCCAGAGGCGTCTTGCGAAACGGACCACCCGATGCAGTCAGAAGAATACGCCTGACACCCACAGCACCCAGGCCGCGGGAAAAGTCCACCGGCAGGCATTGAAAGATCGCATTATGCTCACTGTCGATAGGCAGCAGCACCGCCCCGCTCTGCCGGACAGCCTGCATGAACAGGGCACCGGACATGACCAGCGCCTCCTTGTTCGCCAGCAGGACCTTCTTGCCCGCCTCGACGGCTGCAAGGGTCGGGCGCAGACCGGCCGCACCGACAATGGCGGCCATGACGGCATCGACCTGAGGGTGTGCAGCCACCTCACACAGACCGCCCTCCCCCACCAGCACCCGGGTATCGAGCCCGGCAGCAGCCAGATCGTCCTGCAACTTGCGGGCAACATCCTGAGTTGGCACCACGGCGAAGCGCGGCGTATGCGCGATGCACAACGCCAGCAACTCTTTCAGACGGGTAAAACCGGTCAGTGCAAAAACCCGATAACGGGTCGGGTGACGAGCGATGACATCCAGCGTGCTGAGACCAATCGAACCGGTAGCACCAAGGACAGTAATCTGTTGCGGTTTCACAGCACACCCCAGTCAGCAGCCCAGAGCAGCACGGCAAAAACCGGGATGGCCGCCGTCAGGCTGTCGATACGATCCAGCACGCCGCCATGACCGGGCAGCAGGTTACTGCTGTCCTTGACGCCGGCCTGACGCTTGAACATGCTTTCGGTCAGATCGCCGACCACTGAAATCAGGACGATGGCAGCCGCGCCCAGAAGAGCGACGATCAACTGCGAAACCGCCCAGCCGCGGGAAATACCTACGCCGGCAGTGATTAGCAGACTGACCACCAGACCACCATAGACACCTTCCCAGCTTTTACCCGGACTGACCCTGGGTGCCAGCTTGCGCTTGCCGAATGCCTTGCCGGAGAAATAGGCGCCAATGTCAGCCGCCCATACCAGCACCATGACCGCCAGAATCAATCCGTTGCCCAGAGGCCATTGCTTGATAAGGATAAGTCCTTGCCAGGCAGGCAGCAGGATCAGCAGACCAATGACCAGCTTGCAGACGGCACTCGCCCAGTAATCGCTGGAATCGGGGAATGTGAGCACCAGAAAGGTCGCCACACACCACCAGATGACTGCGGCGACCAGAACCCAGGGCGCAAGCCCCGGCACCAGATACATGAGAAACAGCAGCAAGGCGACCGCGGCGGCATAAGCCAACCGCATGCCCTGGGCCACGAGCCCCGCCAGCCTTGCCCATTCCCAGGCACCCAGCACCACGACCAGACCGATGAACAGGGCGAAGTCGGCGCCTTTGAGCAGGAAGAACCCGCACAGAGCGACCGGCAGCAGGATAAGTGCAGTGATGATCCGTTGTTTCAGCATTAAGCCCGGGCTCCAGCTTCGACCTGTTCGCTGGTTTTACCGAAGCGACGTTGGCGCGAAGCGAAATCGGCCAGCGCAGCGCGCATGGCATCGTGTTTGAAGTCCGGCCAGAACAGGTCGGAAAAGTACAGCTCGGCATAAGCCAACTGCCAGAGCAGGAAGTTACTGATGCGGTGCTCGCCACCCGTACGGATGCACAGGTCCGGCAACGGCAGATCGCCGGTTGCCAGACAGGTCTGCAACAGTTCGGGGGTGATGTCTTCAGGCTGCAGATGCCCGGCCTGAACCTCACGGGACAGACGCTGGGCAGCCTGGGCGATATCCCACTGCCCACCGTAGTTGGCAGCGATCTGCAGAACGAAACTGCTGTTGCCAGCCGTCTGCTGCTCCGCCTCACGCATGGCCGCCTGAAGTTCGGGATGGAAACGCGAGCGATCACCGATGATGCGCAGGCTGATGCCATTCTCGTTCAGACGACGGGTTTCGCGCCGCAGGGCCGTGAAGAACAACTCCATCAAGGCCCCGACCTCCTCGGCCGGACGCTGCCAGTTTTCGCTGGAGAACGCGAACAGCGTCAGCACCTCGACCTTGGCCTCGGCACACACCTCAATGACCGCACGCACGGCATCGACGCCTGCCTTGTGACCAGCAACACCTGGCAGCAGACGCTTCTTGGCCCAGCGATTATTACCATCCATGATAATCGCGACATGGCGTGGCACCGAAGACGATGCGGCCGGTTTTGTCTTTTCCATGAAAGCGCCCCGAACCTTATACGGCCATGAGGTCTGCTTCTTTCTGCTTCACCGCCACTTCGATGTCCGCAACGAACTTGTCGGTCAGTTTCTGGATGTCATCAGCAGCACGACGCTCTTCGTCTTCGCTGATTTCCTTTTCCTTGACCAGATCCTTGTACTGGCTCAGCGCATCGCGACGGATGTTGCGTACGGCAACACGTGCGTCTTCGGCAGCATCACGAGCCTGCTTGGTGAAGCCTTTACGGGTTTCTTCGGTCAGAGCCGGCATGCTGATCAGCAGCAGCTCGCCCAGGTTGGTAGGGTTGAAGCCCAGGCCGGAGCTCTGGATCGCCTTGTCGACCGCGCTCAGCATGTTGCGCTCGAACGCCACGACCTGCAGGGTACGGGAGTCCTTTACAGAGATGTTGGCGACCTGCTTGATCGGGGTATCGGAGCCGTAGTAAGGCACCATGACACCTTCGAGGATATCGGGGTGCGCCTTGCCAGTACGGATGCGGCTGAATGCGTGCGCCAGCGACTCGAGGCTCTTCTGCATGCGTGTCTGGGCGTCTTTCTTGATTTCGTTGATCATTGTTGAACTTCCTCGATCAGGGTTCCTTCAGCGCCACCATGTACGATATTCAGCAGGGCGCCGGGTTTGTTCATGTTGAAGACGCGCAACGGCATCTTGTGATCGCGACACAGGCAGATAGCCGTCAGATCCATTACACCCAGCTTGCGATCCAGCACTTCATCGTAAGACAGATGATCGAACTTCTCGGCATTCGGGTCCTTGAACGGATCTGCGGTGTAGACACCATCGACCTTGGTCGCCTTGAGGACGACATCGGCATCGATTTCGATCGCACGCAGGCAGGCAGCCGAATCCGTAGTGAAAAACGGATTACCGGTTCCGGCGGCAAAAATGACGACTTCCTTGGAGTTGAGATGGCGCATGGCCTTACGACGATCGTAATGATCGGTCACGCCCATCATCGAGATGGCAGACATCACGATAGCCGAGATATTGGCCCGCTCCAGCGCGTCACGCATTGCCAGGGCATTCATCACAGTGGCCAGCATGCCCATGTGATCGCCTGTTACCCGATCCATTCCGGCAGCACTCAGGGCTGCACCACGGAACAGGTTGCCACCACCGATAACCAGCCCGACCTGAACGCCGATGCCAACCAGCTGGCCGACTTCCAGCGCCATGCGATCCAGCACCTTGGGGTCGATACCGAAATCTTCCGACCCCATCAGGGCCTCGCCGCTAAGCTTGAGTAGAATGCGTTTATAGCGAGCCTGATAACCACTGCCCTGCTGAGCCATTGCGAATCTCTCCTGCGGCGTTTTCTGAAAAAAATCTGTGCGGGCCGTTGCAGGCCTGCGCTTACTCTAGCTTGACGCTGCGAGAGCGTCTGGAGAATGCAGCCTTGACGGCCAATTCTCAAAGGGAAATTCCCTTTCTTCTTTGACAAAGAGGCCGCGCGCGTGAGCGGGCAGCCTCTTTGGGGCGACAGTTATAAAACCGTCTTACTTCTTGCTTGCAGCTACTTGAGCAGCAACTTCTTCAGCGAAGTTGTCGACTGGCTTCTCGATGCCTTCGCCCACTTTGAAGTAGGTGAAAGATACGATTTCAGCGCCAGCTTTCTTCGCCAGGGCACCCACGGTGATTTCAGGGTTCTTGACGAATGCCTGCTCTACCAGACTGGCTTCGGCCAGGAACTTGGTGATACGACCGCTCACCATCTTCTCGACGATTTCAGCAGGCTTGCCTTTGATCTTGTCTTCGTTCAGTTGCAGGAAGACGCCCTTCTCGCGTTCGATCGCAGCAGCCGAAACTTCCGAAGGCAGCAGGAATTCAGGGTTGCTTGCAGCAGCGTGCATGGCGATGTCCTTGGCCAGCTCGGCGTCACCGCCTTTCAGAGCCACGACTACGCCGATCTTGTTGCCGTGCAGGTAAGCATTGACCACGTCGCCTTCGATGCGGGCCAGACGACGGATGTTGACGTTCTCGCCAACTTTGGCAACCAGAGCGGTACGCTCGGCTTCCTGAGCTTCGATCAGTGGAGCCACTTCGGTCAGCTTCTCGGCGAAAGCCTTCTCGATGCTGCTGTTCACGAAGTTCTTGAAGTCGTCCTGCAGAGCCAGGAAGTCGGTCTGGGAGTTGACTTCGATGATGACAGCAGCTTTGCCGTCTGCACCGACTTTAACGCCGATAGCGCCTTCAGCAGCAACGTTGCCTGCTTTCTTGGCAGCCTTGATCGCGCCGGAAGCACGCATGTCATCAATGGCTTTTTCGATGTCGCCGCCAGCCTTGGTCAAGGCCTTTTTGCAATCCATCATGCCTTCGCCGGTACGCTCGCGCAGTTCTTTGACCAACGCTGCAGTAATCTCTGCCATTTCAAAATCCTCTTGGATAGGTTTTCAACCATTCCACCCGGGGTAAACGGGCGTTCAAATTCTTGAAAAATCAGGGTGACAGCAACACATGACAAGCAGCCAACGGTCACGCCAACAAATCATTTTCGAGGGGGCAAAAAGGGGGCCTAGCCCCCTTTTCGCGTACTGAGTAAACGCTAAGCGTTTGTTACTCAGCCTTCTACAGCTGCAGCAGCTGGAGCTTCTTCGACGTATACGTCGGTGCCGCCAGCAACATTGTTGCGACCACGGATAACAGCGTCAGCCATCGAACCCATGTACAGCTGGATAGCGCGGATTGCGTCATCGTTGCCCGGGATGATGTAGTCAACGCCTTCAGGGCTGCTGTTGGTATCGACTACGCCGATGACCGGGATGCCCAGTTTGTTGGCTTCGGTGATCGCAATGCGCTCGTGATCGACGTCGATAACGAACAGTGCGTCAGGCAGACCGCCCATGTCCTTGATACCACCCAGGCTGCGATCCAGTTTCTCCAGATCACGGGAGCGCATCAGAGCTTCTTTCTTGGTCAGCTTGGCGAAAGTACCGTCTTCGGACTGAACTTCCAGCTCACGCAGACGCTTGATGGACTGACGGATGGTCTTGAAGTTGGTCAGCATGCCGCCCAACCAGCGGTGATCGACGTACGGCGAACCGCAACGTGCTGCTTCTTCAGCAACGATCTTGCCAGCGGAACGCTTGGTGCCGACGAACAGAATCTTGTTCTTGCCCTGAGCCAGGCGCTCAACGAAAGTCAGAGCTTCGTTGAACATTGGCAGGGTTTTTTCAAGGTTGATGATGTGAATCTTGTTACGCGCGCCGAAAATGTACTTGCCCATTTTCGGATTCCAGTAACGGGTTTGGTGACCGAAGTGCACACCGGCCTTCAGCATATCGCGCATATTGACTTGGGACATGATAGTTCCTTGATAAGTCGGGTTAGGCCTCCACGTATCCCAATGACCAACCAGTGGCGAGCCGCCAAAGGCACCCAGGTCATCGTGTCGACACGTGTGTGGGTTTAGGCTTCCAGGACGGACCTTGGAAAGCGGCGCATTTTATATCACAAAAGGAAAGCCAGCGAAACCCGAATCACACGCTTGTTTCTCCATCCTTTTGAAAACAGACAGATTCCCCCGCGCTTCCTTTATGGAAGGAAGCGCTAGTCATGGGCCCGGGTCTGATAGAATCGTCCCTTTTCGTACTGACCGCGCGTAATCGCGCAGAGAGAAATTCGCATGACCGTGACCCTCAAGACTCCCGAAGACATCGAAAAGATGCGCATCGCCGGTCGTCTGGCCGCCGAAGTACTGGAAATGATCACCCCCCACGTCAGGCCGGGTGTCACCACCGAAGAGCTGGACCGCATCTGCCACGACTATATAGTCAACGAGCAGCAGGCCATTCCTGCACCTCTCAACTACAAAGGCTTCCCCAAGTCGATCTGCACCTCGATCAATCACGTGGTCTGCCATGGCATTCCCGGCGAGAAGCCGCTCAAGAATGGCGACACCCTGAATATCGACATCACCGTCATCAAGGACGGTTATCACGGCGATACCAGCAAGATGTTCCACGTCGGCACGGTTCCGGTGTGGGCCGAGCGCCTGTCGAAGATCACTCAGGAATGCCTGTACAAGGCCATCGAGATCGTTCGTCCGGGCACCCGCCTGGGGGATATCGGCTCGGTGATCCAGAAGCACGCCGAAAAGAACGGCTTTTCCGTGGTTCGTGAATTCTGCGGCCACGGCATAGGCAAGGTCTTTCACGAAGAACCACAGGTACTGCATTATGGCGAGGCTGGCACCGGCATCGAACTGCTTGAAGGCATGACCTTCACCATCGAGCCGATGATCAACCAGGGTCGCGCCGACACCAAGATTCTCGGCGACGGCTGGACCGCCATCACCAAGGATCGCAAACTCTCGGCCCAATGGGAGCACACGATTCTGGTGACCGCCGACGGCTATGAGATTTTCACCCTGCGCAGCGACGACACCATTGCGCGGACATCGGCCTGACAGACCCCGTTCGCCCGACACCAGGCCCCACAGCCAGACATAGATATAAAGGAAAGCCGTTCCATGCCGCAGGTGGATCCCGATTTGTTCGACCGCGGCCAGTTCCAGGCCGAACTGGCCTTGAAGGCAAGCCCCATCGCCGCTTTCAAGAAAGCCATCCGCAAGGCACGTGACGTGCTCGACGAGCGCTTTCGCGAAGGTCGGAATATACGTCGCCTGATCGAGGATCGGGCCTGGTTCGTGGATAACATCCTGCAGCAGGCCTGGGATCAGTTCGACTGGAGCGAAGACGCCGACATCGCCCTGCTGGCGGTGGGCGGCTACGGTCGTGGCGAATTGCATCCTTATTCGGACATCGACCTGTTGATCCTGCTGGACAGCGCCGATCACGAAGTCTTTCGCGAATCCATCGAGCGCTTCCTGACGCTGCTGTGGGACATCGGCCTTGAAGTCGGGCAAAGCGTGCGTTCTGTTGAAGAGTGCGCACAGGAAGGTCTGGCCGACCTGACGGTCATCACCAACCTGATGGAAAGCCGCACTATCGCCGGCCCCGAACACCTGCGCCAGCGGATGCTGGAAGTCACCAGCACGCAACACATGTGGCCCAGCAAGGACTTCTTCCTGGCCAAGCGTGCCGAACAGAAGACCCGGCATCACAAGTACAACGATACCGAGTACAACCTCGAGCCCAATGTCAAAGGCTCCCCCGGCGGCCTGCGGGACATCCAGACCATTCTCTGGGTTGCGCGTCGCCAGTACGGCACTCTGAACCTGCGCGCCCTTGCAGGAGAAGGCTTCCTGCTGGAAAGCGAGAACAACCTGCTGGCCTCCTCCCAGGAGTTTCTCTGGAAGGTGCGCTACGCCCTGCACATGCTGGCCGGACGCTCAGAAGACCGGCTGCTGTTCGATTACCAGAGCCGCATCGCCGGCCTGCTGGGCTATCAGGACAGCGATGCGAAGCTGGCCATCGAGCGCTTCATGCAGAAGTACTACCGTGTGGTCATGAGCATCGCCGAGCTGAGCGACCTGATCATCCAGCACTTCGAAGAAGTCATTCTTGCCCAGGATGACGGCAGCAGCACACAGCCCATCAACTCGCGCTTCCAGTTGCATGACGGTTATATCGAAGCCACGAAGCCGAACGTATTCAAGCGCACGCCGTTCGCCATGATCGAGATTTTCGTGCTGATGGCCCAGCACCCGGAAATCAAGGGCGTGCGTGCCGACACCATTCGCCTGCTGCGCGAACACCGACACCTGATCAACGACGAGTTCCGCAACGATATCCGCAATACCAGCCTGTTCATCGAACTGTTCAAGTGCGAACTCGGCATCCACCGCAACCTGCGCCGGATGAACCGTTATGGAATCCTGGGTCTGTACCTGCCCGAATTCGGCCATATCGTGGGCCAGATGCAGCATGACCTGTTCCACATCTATACGGTGGATGCGCACACCCTGAACCTGATCAAGCATATGCGCAGACTGCAATATGCCAATGTGGCCGAGAAATTCCCGCTGGCCAGCAAGCTCATGGCGCGCCTGCCCAAACCGGAACTTGCCTATCTGGCAGGCCTGTATCACGACATCGGCAAGGGACGCGGCGGCGACCACTCCGAACTGGGGGCTGTGGATGCCGAAGCCTTCGGCATACGCCACCACCTGCCGGCATGGGACACACGCCTGATCGTCTGGCTGGTCAGCAACCATCTGGTGATGTCCACCACGGCACAGCGCAAGGACCTTTCCGATCCTCAGGTCATCCATGACTTCGCGCAGTTCGTCGGCGACGAAGTGCATCTGGATTACCTCTATGTGCTGACCGTCGCCGACATCAACGCAACCAATCCGACGCTCTGGAACTCCTGGCGCGCCAGCCTGCTGCGTCAGCTGTATACCGAAACCAAGCGGGCCTTGCGCCGCGGCCTGGAAAACCCGGTCGACCGCGAAGAACAGATTCGCCGCACACAGATTGCAGCCCTGGACATCCTGGTGCGCAACGGTGTCGACCCGGACGATGTGGAACAGCTCTGGTCAGCGTTGGGAGACGATTACTTCCTGCGCCATACCGCAGGCGATGTGGCCTGGCACAGCGATGCCATCCTGCAACAGCCTGCCGATGGTGGCCCGCTGGTTTTGATCAAGGAAACCACCCAGCGAGAGTTCGAGGGCGGCACCCAGATTTTCATCTATGCACCGGACCAGCATGATTTCTTCGCCGTGACCGTGGCCGCGATGGACCAGTTGAACCTGAACATCCATGACGCCCGCATCATTACCTCCAGCAGCCAGTTCACCCTCGACACCTATATCGTGCTGGATAACGATGGCGGCGCAATCGGCGACGATCCCGAACGAACCCGGCAAATCCGTGACGGCCTGACCGAAGCACTGCGCACCCCGGACAACTACCCGACCATCATCAAGCGTCGTGTACCGCGCCAACTCAAGCATTTCTCCTTTGCGCCTCAGGTGACCATCCACAACGATGCGCAACGCCCGGTAACCGTACTGGAACTGCTGGCCCCCGACCGTCCGGGACTGCTGGCACGTATCGGCAAGATTTTTCTGGAGTTCGACCTGTCCCTGCAGAACGCCAAGATCGCAACCCTGGGAGAGCGAGTGGAAGACGTGTTTTTCATCACCGACGCCAACAATCAACCATTGTCCGATCCCCAGTTATGCAGCCGCCTGCAGGAAGCCATCGCCAAGCAATTGAATGTCAATTCAGAGCCGGACAGCAATTTGCGGATCAGTATCTAAAGAATCGACTCAACTGCGCCTTGACCGGCGCTCAGCCATTGAGAACCCAGCACCATGAACAACGCCATGCAACAGCTTCAGCCTTACCCGTTCGAGAAGCTTCGCGCCCTGCTCGGCAGCGTGACGCCCAACCCGGACAAGCGCCCCGTGGCCCTGTCCATCGGCGAGCCGAAGCATCGTTCGCCCGAGTTCGTCGCCAAGGCCCTGGCCGACAACCTCGATCAAATGGCGGTCTATCCAACGACGCTGGGTATCCCGGCCCTGCGCGAAGCCATTGCCGGCTGGTGCAACCGTCGCTTCAATGTGCCTGAAGGCTGGATCGACCCGGCGCGCAACGTACTGCCGGTCAACGGCACCCGCGAAGCGCTGTTTGCCTTCACCCAGACCGTGGTCAATCGCAGCGACGACGGCCTGGTGGTCAGCCCCAACCCGTTCTATCAGATCTACGAGGGCGCGGCGTTCCTGGCTGGCGCACAGCCGCACTATCTGCCATGCCTGAGCGAAAACGGCTTCAACCCCGACTTCGATGCCGTCACCCCGGATATCTGGAAACGCTGCCAGATCCTGTTCCTGTGCTCGCCCGGCAATCCGACCGGCGCACTGATCCCGCTGCCGACCCTGAAAAAGCTGATTGCCCTGGCCGACGAATACGATTTCGTGATTGCAGCGGACGAGTGCTACAGCGAGCTGTATTTCGACGAGCAGACACCACCGCCCGGCCTGCTCACCGCCTGCGCCGAACTGGGTCGTCAGGACTTCAAGCGTTGCGTGGTCTTCCACAGCCTGTCCAAGCGCTCCAACCTGCCAGGCCTGCGTTCGGGCTTTGTGGCCGGTGACGCCGACATCCTCAAGGCTTTCCTGCTCTATCGCACCTACCACGGCTGTGCCATGCCGGTTCAAACCCAACTGGCCAGCATCGCAGCCTGGAATGACGAAGAACACGTGCGCGCCAACCGTGCGCTGTATCGCGAAAAATTCGACGCGGTCCTGGAGATTCTGGCCCCGGTGCTGGATGTACAACGTCCGGATGGCGGCTTCTATCTGTGGCCAAATGTAGGCAAGGACGACGCCGAATTCTGCCGCGACCTGTTCGTCGACCAGCACGTAACGGTGGTGCCGGGCTCCTACCTGTCCCGCGAAGCCAATGGCGTCAACCCGGGAGCCGGGCGTGTGCGCATGGCGCTGGTCGCCCCGCTGGCCGAATGCATCGAAGCCGCCGAGCGGATTCGCGACTTCATCACGCGCTGAGTGCTGCGATTCCATGACACGCAATGTGTCATGGAATCATCTCGCGTCATCGTCACAATACCCACGGCAGATATCACGGCAGCCCGGACACCGAGCGCCTGGGCGTGACATAATCGCTGGCTGAATTCCGTGAAGACAGTGGGGTATCCGGGAAGCCCGGCGACCCAGAGGCAAAACAATGACTTACACTCTATACGGCATCAAAGCCTGCGACACGATGAAAAAGGCTCGTACCTGGCTCGATGAACATGCTGTGAGCTACGAGTTTCATGATTACAAGACCCTTGGCATTGACCGTGAGCACCTGACGCAGTGGTGCGATGAACACGGCTGGCAAGTGGTGCTGAACCGCGCGGGGACGACCTTTCGCAAGCTCGATGACGGCCAGAAGGCCGATCTCGATCAGGCAAAGGCGATCGAACTGATGCTCGCGCAACCGTCGATGATCAAGCGCCCGGTGCTCGATCTTGGCGGCAAGACCCTGATTGGTTTCAAACCCGACCTGTATGCAACGGCCATCGCCTGATTGAGATGGCCCTTTAATTCGCAAGAGGAATTTGCATGTCTACTACCCTGTTCAGCCTGGCCTTCGGTGTCGGCACTCAAAACCGTCAAGGCGCATGGCTGGAAGTCTTTTACGCCCAGCCGCTGATCAATCCGTCGGCCGAACTGATTGCCGCTGTCGCTCCGATCCTGGGCTACAGCGCTGGCAACCAGGCCATTGCATTCACCACAGATCAAGCCTCGAAACTGGCCGATGCAGTCAAACACGTCGATGCCGCTCAGGCCGCCCTGCTGACCCGCCTGGCAGAGAGCCACAAGCCGCTGGTCGCCACGCTGCTGGCAGAAGACGCGCCCCTGACCTCCACGCCAGAGGCCTACCTCAAGCTGCATCTGCTGTCACATCGCCTGGCCAAGCCGCACGGTCTGAACCTGGGCGGTATCTTCCCGCTGCTGCCAAACGTGGCGTGGACCAGCCAGGGTGCCGTGGATCTGGCCGAACTGGCCGAGCGTCAACTCGAAGCGCGTCTCAAGGGCGAACTGCTGGAAGTCTTCTCGGTGGACAAGTTCCCGAAAATGACCGACTACGTGGTGCCGAGCGGCGTGCGTATCGCCGACAGTGCCCGTGTTCGCCTGGGTGCCTACATTGGCGAAGGCACTACCGTCATGCACGAAGGCTTCGTCAACTTCAACGGCGGCACCGAAGGCCCGGGCATGATCGAAGGTCGTGTCTCGGCGGGCGTTTTCGTCGGCAAGGGTTCCGACCTGGGCGGCGGCTGCTCGACCATGGGCACCCTGTCCGGCGGCGGCAACATCGTCATCAAGGTTGGCGAAGGCTGCCTGATCGGCGCCAACGCCGGTATCGGTATTCCGCTGGGCGACCGCAACACCGTCGAAGCGGGTCTGTACATCACGGCTGGCACCAAGGTCGCCCTGCTCGATGAAAACAACGAGTTGGTCAAAGTCGTCAAGGCTCGCGATCTGGCAGGTCAGACTGACCTGCTGTTCCGTCGCAACTCGCAGACCGGCGCTGTGGAATGCAAGACCCACAAGTCGGCCATCGAGCTGAACGAAGCACTGCACGCTCACAACTGATGACGTGTCCGGGTCCGGGGCTTCATACCCCGGGCCCGCTCCATCGAGCAGGATGAACAATGCCCCTCACTTCTCCATGGCGCGCTGACTTTCCTGCCATCGACGCCCTTCAGCGCCAGGGCCAGACCTATCTGGACAGCGCCGCAACCACGCAAAAACCTCAGGCATTGATCGATGCCCTGACCCATTACTATGCAAACGGTGCCGCCAATGTGCATCGTGCGCAGCATTTACCCGGTGCCCATGCCACCCAGGCATTCGAGGACAGCCGCAACAAGGTCGCTCACTGGCTCAATGCCCATGAATCCGGCCAGATCATTTTTACCCATGGCGCGACCTCGGCGCTCAACCTGCTGGCCTATAGTCTTGAGCAGGAGTTTGCCGCCGATGACGAGATCGTCATCAGCGCCCTGGAACACCACGCCAACCTGTTGCCCTGGCAACAACTGGCAGCGCGTCGCGACCTGAAACTGGTTGTCCTGCCACTCGACAGCAATGGGCTGATCGATCTGAATGCCGCCACCACACTGATAGGCCCGCGCACTCGCCTGCTGGCGGTCAGTCAGCTCTCCAACGTACTCGGCACCTGGCAGCCCTTGCCGCGCCTGTTCGAGCTGGCCAGGGCGCAAGGCGCATTGACCGTGGTGGATGGTGCCCAGGGTGTGGTCCATGGTCGGCATGACGTACAGGCACTGGGCTGTGATTTCTATGTATTTTCCAGCCACAAGCTCTACGGCCCGGACGGACTCGGCGTGCTGTACGCCAGCCACAAAGCCCTGCCACGCCTCAAGCACTGGCAGTACGGCGGTGAAATGGTGCTCGACGCCGATTATCAGCAGGCCAGTTTCCGCCCTGCGCCTCTGGGCTTCGAGGCCGGTACGCCGCCGATTGCCAGCGTGATCGGCCTGGGTGCGACTCTGGACTATCTGGACAGCCTGGATCACCAGGCCGTGGCCGAGCATGAAGCCCGCCTGCATCAGCGCCTGCTGGAAGGCCTGCAGCAGCGCGAAGGCATTCGCGTGCTGGGTTCGCCGGAGCTGGCACTGGTCAGCTTCGTGGTCGAGGGCGTGCATAACGCCGATCTGGCTCACCTGCTGACCGAACAGGGCATTGCCGTGCGCGCCGGACATCATTGCGCGATGCCGCTGCTCAAGAGTCTGGGGCTGCAGGGCGCAATCCGTGTATCCCTTGGCCTGTATAACGATTCGGATGACCTGCTGCGCTTTTTCAGTGCTCTGGATCAGGCACTGGAGTTGCTGCGATGACGCTGACCACTGGCGCACAGACCGCTCTGGACACCTTCAGCCAGCTTCAGGGCTGGGAGCAACGCGCTCGCCTGCTGATGCAATGGGGCGACCGGTTGCCCGAACTGAACGAGCAGGAAAAGTCCGAAGAGCATCGGGTGCATGGCTGTGAAAGCAAGGTCTGGCTACTGGGCACAGTGGAGGATGGGCGCTGGCAGTTTCGTGCCGCCAGCGATGCCCGGCTGATTCGTGGCCTGGTAGCGCTGCTGCTGGAGCGGGTCAATGGCCTTTCGGAGCAGGAGCTGCTGGAAGTGGATCTGCCCGACTGGTTCAATCAGCTCGGGCTGAGCCGCCAGTTGTCACCTTCACGCAGCAACGGCCTCAACGCCGTGCTGCAAAGGATGCGTCAGATCGCTCACGCCTGAGCCGGCGGCCTGGCTCGCTCGGATGGGCGGCGCGCGCCCGCCACCAGTTTGTCGACCGCCCGGCTGGCTGCGACCATGCCGAAGGTCGCCGTCACCATCATCACCGCACCGAAACCTCCGGCACAGTCGAGCTTGACACCGTCGCCCACGAAACTCTTCTGCAGGCAAACGCCGCCATCGGGCTTGGGATAGCGCAACTGCTCGCTGGAAAACACACAGGGCACACTGTAATGGCGGTTCGGGGTGCGGGAAAAACCGTAGTCGCGACGCAAGGTCGAGCGCACCCGGGAGGCCAGCGGATCATTGAAGGTCCGGTTCAGGTCGCAGACCTGAATCTGGGTCGGATCGATCTGCCCGCCCGCACCGCCTGTGGTGACGATCGGGATCTTGCGACGTTTACACCATGCAATCAGCGCGGCCTTGGCATTGACGCTGTCGATGCAGTCGATCACGAAGTCCAGCTCTGTGGTGATGTAATCCGCCATGGTGTCGCGGGTCACGAAGTCGCTGACCGCATGTACGGTACAGTCCGGATTGATGGCTCTTATGCGCTCGGCCATGACCTCGACCTTCGGCCGCCCTACCGTACTGTCCAGGGCATGCAACTGACGATTGCTGTTGCTGACACAGACGTCGTCCATATCGAACAGGGAAATCTCACCCACGCCACTGCGGGCCATGGCTTCCGCCGCCCACGAGCCCACGCCACCGATGCCGATCACCGCCACATGAGCCGCACGCAAGCGCTCCAGCCCCTCGATACCGTACAAACGGGCGATGCCTGCAAAGCGTGGATCTTCTGTGCTCATGTCTGTTACCCCGAAAAACCGGCACGCATTATAGAGGTTTGCGAAGAACCCGACACCCTCTCGATCCACTGTGCCGTCACGGGCGATCGGGTCGCCCTGCATCGCAATGCCGAAAACTTCTGCTTAATGAAGTAACGCCCAAAGGCAATTACAGAAATAGTGGCACTTATACAACCAAAAAGACTGCCACCTCAGTAATAAAACAGAGTAAGAAAACCTCATACCTCCAGACGCATTTCGTTTAAAAATTCATTCCTCTGCACTAAAACCCTGGCGACAGAAACTCTATATCCTGATGCGCCGACGACCAACTGCTTCACGACCAAGAATCAAAAGCGGATAGAAATACATGAGTAATGAGAGCACGCCACTTCACTTGCATTCGGAACAGGATACCTTTCAGAAAAAACGCTGGCAGGCATTGACCGTTATATGCCTGGCCACTTTGATGATTGTGCTGGATACCACCATTGTGAATGTCGCACTGCCCTCCATCAAACTGGAGCTTGGGTTCGACGATATTTCCCTGGCATGGGTCATCAATGTGTACCTGCTGACTTTTGGCGGGTCCCTGCTGCTCGGCGGCCGTCTCGGCGATCTCTATGGACAACGGACGGTTTTCATATGGGGTACCAGCCTGTTTACCCTGGCCTCACTGGCTTGCGGCATTGCCGAAACACAAGGAACACTGATCGCAGCCCGCGCATTCCAGGGCTTTGGCGGTGCCTTGCTGACTGCGGCGGCGCTGTCGTTGATTATCCGTCTGTTCAGCGATCCGGACGAACGGGCAAAAGCCATTGGCGCTTACAGCTTCGTATGTACCGGTGGCGGCAGCATTGGTGTATTGATGGGCGGCATCCTGACCGAGCTGTATGAATGGTATTCGATTTTCCTGATCAACCTGCCGATCGGTATTCTTGTTCTCGCCCTGATCCCGCGATTGCTACCTCCTGCCAACATCCCCCATAAAGGCTCACTCGATATAGCGGGCGCCATCACTATAATGTCGGCCTTGATGCTTGCTGTTTATGCAATCATGAATGGCAATCACAGTGGCTGGAACTCTATATACACATCAGGTCTGCTGGCCTTGGCTGCGATAATATTCCTGTTGTTTATAGGCATAGAAGTTTGTACGAAAGAACCTTTAGTTCCTGTAAGACTATTCCGCTTGCGAAACCTGACGACAGCAAACGTGATTGCAATACTCTGGGCAACTTCCATGTTTGCCTGGTTCTTTCTCTGTGCACTCTATCTGCAACAAATGCTGGATCACTCTCCCCTCGAAGTGGGTCTGGCCTTTCTCCCGGCCAATCTGGTGATGGCCATCTGTTCACTGACCCTGTCCGCCAGACTCGTTATCCGCTACGGAATAAAACTGCCACTGGCGCTGGGGCTTGCAATCGCCGCCGTCGGGCTTTTTCTGCTCGGCAGAATCCCCGCCGACGGCACTTTTCTCCTCGATATCCTGCCGGGCATGCTGCTGATCGGGCTGGGAGCCGGGATGGGCTTCAACCCCATACTGGTTGCAGCCATGGGCGATGTGCAGCCCGGCGAAGAAGGTATCGCCTCCGGCATCGTCAATACCTCGTTCATGCTGGGTGGTGCGCTGGGTCTGGCGATCATCAGCAGCCTGGCTGCCCATTACAGCGCCCTGCTCGCAGAAGCCGGGCACACCACATATGAAGCATTGCGTGGCGGCTATGGTGCTGCCTTTCTGCTCGCTGGCGCGCTGTCTCTCGTGGCATCGCTGACAGGCGCAGTCTTCATGCGCAAAGGCACTTGAAAGGAAGCGGCAATGGCCCCGGTTAAAAAGTCCGGGTAGCGAACAGCGGTCATGAACGCCGTTTAACTTCGTTTTGCTTTAAGATATGCGCCTTTTCGCGCCCACAGCCTTGTTCCCGGAGTTCTGGTCATGACAGCCCCAGCCGACCTTTCGCCTACGCTTCAACTCGCCTGCGACCTGATTCGCCGTCCTTCGGTCACTCCGGTCGATGCCGATTGCCAGACCGTGATGATGCAGCGCCTGGGCGATGCAGGCTTCAAACTGGAGCCCATGCGCATCGAAGATGTCGACAACTTCTGGGCAACCCATGGCACCCGCGAAGGTCCGGTGCTGTGTTTCGCCGGCCACACCGATGTGGTTCCAACCGGTCCGGTCCAGGCCTGGCAGACCGATCCGTTCGATGCGCTGATCGATGAGCATGGCATGCTCTGCGGTCGCGGTGCCGCGGACATGAAAGGCAGTCTGGCGGCGATGGTGGTAGCGTGCGAGCGTTTCGTCAGCGATTACCCCGATCACAAGGGTTCGGTGGCATTCCTGATCACCAGCGACGAAGAAGGCCCTGCGCATCATGGCACCAAGGCGGTGGTTGAGCGTCTGGCGGCCCGCAAGGAGCGTCTGGACTGGTGTATCGTCGGCGAACCCTCCAGCACCACGCTGGTGGGCGATGTGGTGAAGAACGGTCGTCGCGGCTCGCTGGGTGCCAAGCTCACAGTGCGCGGCATCCAGGGTCATGTGGCCTACCCGCATCTGGCGAAGAACCCGATTCATCTGGCGGCTCCAGCGCTGGCCGAACTGGCCGCCGAGCACTGGGACGATGGCAATGCCTTTTTCCCGCCTACCAGTTTCCAGATATCCAACCTCAATTCAGGCACGGGCGCGACCAACGTGATCCCCGGCGATCTGGTGGCGGTGTTCAACTTCCGCTTCTCGACCGAATCCACCGTCGAAGGCTTGCAACAGCGTGTCGCTGCAATCCTCGACAAGCACGATCTGGACTGGCATGTGGACTGGGCACTGTCGGGCCTGCCCTTCCTGACCGAGCCCGGCGCATTGCTGGATGCGGTTTCGGACAGCATCAGGCAAGTCACCGGGCGCGAAACCAAAGCCTCCACCAGTGGCGGCACCTCGGATGGCCGCTTCATCGCCACCCTGGGCACTCAGGTGGTTGAGCTGGGCCCGGTCAACGCGACCATCCATCAGGTCAACGAGCGCATCCTGGCCAGCGATCTCGATGTTCTGACCGAGATCTACTACCAGACCATGGTCAAGTTGCTCGCCTGATGCTGACTTGCCCGATCTGCTCGGCACCGCTGGGTGCCGCCGACAATGGCGTGGTCTGCCCCGCCAATCATCGCTTCGACCGTGCGCGTCAAGGCTACCTGAACCTGTTGCCGGTGCAGCACAAGAACAGCCGTGACCCTGGCGACAATCAGGCGATGGTCGAGGCCCGGCGCAACTTCCTGAATGCCGGGCATTACGCACCGGTGGCCCGGCGGCTGGCCGAACTGGCTGCCGAACGTGCGCCGGCTCACTGGCTGGACATCGGCTGTGGCGAGGGTTACTACACCGCCCAGATCGCCGAAGCCCTGCCCGAGGCCGATGGCTATGCGCTGGATATTTCCCGCGAGGCGGTCAAGCGCGCCTGTCGCCGCAACCCGAAACTGACCTGGATGGTTGCGAGCATGGCCCGCGTGCCACTGCCGGACGCCAGTTGCCAGTTTCTGGCCAGCGTTTTCAGCCCGCTGGACTGGAAGGAAGCCAAGCGCCTGCTGACACCCGGCGGCGGGCTGATGCGTGTCGGCCCCACCAACGAACACCTGATGGAACTGCGCCAGCGACTCTATGATGAAGTTCGCGACTATGCCGACGACAAGCATCTGGCTCTGGTGCCCGAAGGCATGCAGTTACAACACAGCGAAACCTTGCGCTACACCCTGAAGCTGATCGACGGGCAGTCCCGTGCCGACCTGCTGGCCATGACACCCCACGGCTGGCGTGCCAGCGCCGAGCGCCGCACGGCAGTCATCGAGCACCCAGGCCCCTTCAAGGTCACCGTTTCCATGCGCTACGATTATTTCGTGCTGCAATAGCATTAAAGTGAGGCCCCCATGCGCCAACCCGATATCGAGATTTACCTGAAAGACGAAGACGTCGATCACAAGGACATCGCCCAATGGCTGGGGACCGCACTCGGCCCTTGCAGTGACTGGACCCGGAAAGGCCAGACCTGGAAATGCAAGGCGGGCAATGTCCCCGTGACCTGGCTGCCAAAGGCCGTCGGCAAATGGAACAGCCTTTATCTGGAAAGCGACCAGACTCCCTGGGAAGACGATATCGCCTGCGCCCGCGCCGCTTTTGCCGCCCTCAATGTCGAAGTGCGCTGCGCACCGGGGACCTGGGTCGAAGAAGAAAGCGACGATGCCGCCGACCGCTGGATTCGTATCAGCGCCGATGGCGAAGAAGAGATTACCTGGCGCACTTCGTAGCCCTTTCGCGAATGAATTGGCCCCCACCCCGGCAGGAGCCAATTCATTCGCGAAAGCATCCAGGCCACACATTTCAGCGCCTGAACAGGCTGTCACGGGCAAGCTCGTTTTCACACATCGATCAACGAAATCGGCTACTTTGCCGATCCCGGACAGATACGGCACACTGATGCCCATCGGGCACTCGCCCCTACATCCCACTCAGCAGAAGCCGTATGACCCGTTCCCCGTTCCGTCGTCTTGTATTCGGCACTCTGCGCCGGTTGCTATATCTCTGGGTTCGCTCGGAAACCATCAACCAGTCGTCTTTCACACTCAACCTGGATCGCAGCCGTCCGGTGTTCTATGTGCTGCAATCGCCTTCACTGAGCGATCTGGCGGTCATCGATGCCGAGTGCCGCAAGGCCGGCCTGCCACGCCCCATCCTGCCGGTATCGGTGGGCAACCTGATAGAGCCTGCAGCATTCTTTTACCTGACCCCCGAGCCTGACTGGCTGGGCCGTCACGACAAGCGCGGTGCGCCGCCAACGCTTGAGCGACTGCTTGAGGCGGTCAGCAACAACCCGGCTGAAAATGCGCAGGTCATTCCGGTCAGCGTATTCTGGGGACAATCCCCGGACCGCGAATCCAGCGCATGGAAACTGCTGTTCGCCGACAGTTGGGCGGTAACCGGACGCCTGCGGCGCCTGATCACCATCCTGATCCTCGGTCGCAAGACCCGCGTGCAGTTTTCAAACCCTATCCAGATCCGCGATCTGGTCAACGAGAACAAGAGCCCGGAACTGACGCTGCGCATGAGCCAGCGCCTGTTGCGGGTGCGCTTTCGCAACCTGAAAAGCGCGGTCATCGGCCCCGACGTTTCCCACCGCCGCAATCTGGTCAAAGGGCTGCTGGACGAGCCCATGGTCCAGCAGGCGATTGTCGAAGAAGCCGAACGCGAGAAAATCACTCACGAGAAGGCCCGGGAGCAGGCCCTGCGCTACGGCAACGAGATCGCTTCGGACTACACCTATTCAGCCATCCGCTTTCTGGAAGTGGTGCTGAGCTGGTTCTGGAACAAGATCTACGACGGGATCAAGGTCAGTCATATCGAAGGCGTGCAGGATATCGCGCCGGGCCATGAAGTGATTTATGTGCCCTGCCACCGCAGCCACATCGATTACCTGTTGCTGTCCTATCTGCTGTTCCGCAACGGCCTGACGCCACCGCACATTGCAGCAGGCATCAACCTGAACATGCCGGTGATCGGTGGACTGCTGCGTCGGGGCGGCGCGTTCTTCATGCGTCGCACTTTCAAGGGTAATCCGCTGTACACCGCCGTGTTCAACGAATACCTGCACACCCTGTTCACCAAGGGCTTTCCGGTCGAGTACTTCGTCGAAGGTGGCCGCTCGCGTACCGGGCGCATGCTGCAACCCAAGACCGGCATGCTGGCCATTACCCTGCGCAGCTTCCTGCGCAACTCGCGCATGCCCATCGTGTTCGTGCCGGTGTATATCGGCTATGAACGGGTACTCGAAGGCCGCACTTATCTGGGCGAACTGCGCGGTGCCAGCAAGAAGAAAGAATCGATCTTCGATATTTTCAAGGTCATCGGTGCCCTCAAGCAGCGCTTCGGGCAGGTGTCGGTCAACTTTGGCGAGCCGATCAGGCTCGCGCAGTTCCTTGATAACGAGCAGCCAGACTGGCGCGAGCAGGAACTGGGGCCACAATTCCGCCCGGCCTGGCTCAATGAGACCACCAATCGCCTCGGCGAGCGTGTAGCCCGGCACCTGAACGAAGCCGCAGCCGTCAACCCGATGAATCTGGTGGCCGTAGCGCTGCTCTCCACGCAACGGCTGGCGCTGGACGATCAGGCCATGGAACGGGTGCTGGACCTTTATCTGGCGCTGCTGCGCAAAGTGCCGTATTCACCACACACGACATTGCCCGAAGGCGATGGCCGGGCATTGATCGAACATGTCAAAGGCATGGATCTGCTGGCCGAGCAAAAGGATGCACTGGGCAGGATTCTGTATCTGAACGAGCAGAATGCCGTCCTGATGACCTACTACCGCAACAACGTGCTGCATATCTTCGCCCTGCCCTCGCTGCTGGCCAGCTTCTTCCAGAGTTCGTCGCGCATGAATCGCGAACAGATCCTGCGCTACACGCGGGCCCTGTATCCATATCTGCAATCGGAGCTGTTCATTCGCTGGACGCTGGAAGAGCTGGACGAGATCGTCGACCAGTGGCTGGCTGCATTCGTCGAGCAAGGCCTGCTGCGTTTCAAGAACGATGCCTATGTCCGCCCGGAACCAAGCTCCAGGGAGTTTGTGCAACTGACGCTGTTGTCCAAGGCCATCGCCCAGACCTTGCAGCGTTTCTACATGGCCATCTCGTTGCTGCTCAACAGCGGTCAGAACACGCTGAGCGCAGAGGAGCTGGAAGACCTGTGCACGGTCATGGCCCAGAGGCTGTCGATCCTGCATGGCCTCAATGCCCCGGAGTTCTTCGACAAGAGCCTGTTCCGGCACTTCATCCAGACCTTGCTGGGCCTCGGCGTGCTGCGCAAGGACGCTGCCGGCAAGCTGAGCCATCACCCATTGCTGGGCGAACTGGCGGAAGGCGCGGCCAAACGTGTGCTGCCGGGCGATATACGCCTGTCGATCCGGCAAGTGACGTTGCACAACGAGATCGAAGAACCGCCTGCCGCAGATTGAGCCACGCTTTTCAGGTTCCCTGATAACCTCAATGCAGGGTCGCGCCGATGCAAATGTCAGCGCGACTTTCAAGACTCCACAGAATAAGGATGCTGCCATGCTTCGCCCATCGTTTACCTTTGCCGGCCTGTGCGCAGGCCTGCTGCTGTCGGCCAACGTGTTTGCCCTGTCTCTGGGCGACCTGTCGCAATCGGACGCCACAGGCGGGCTCAAGGATGCACTGACCCAAGGCGCACAGGTCGCGGTCAAGCAACTGGGCGTGCCCGGTGGTTTCAGCAATAACCAGGAAGTGCGCATCGAACTGCCGGGCAATCTGGGCAAGGTCGCGAAAAAGATGAAACAGTTCGGCATGGGCGCCCAGGTCGATCAACTGGAAGCCAGTATGAACCAGGCCGCCGAAGCCGCCGTTCCCCAGGCTCAGGCCCTGCTGGTAGATGCGGTAAAGAAAATGAGCGTGGCCGACGCCAAATCGATCCTCAGCGGCGGCAAGGACTCTGCCACCCAGTACCTGAACAGCAGCAGCCGTGAACAGATCCGCGCCAAGTTCCTGCCGATCGTCAAACAGGCCACCGACAAGGTCGGCCTGGCCCAGAAATACAACGCTTTTGCCGGTCAGGCCGCAACCCTGGGCGTTCTGGACACCAAGAGCGCCAACATCGAAAGCTATGTCACCGAGCAGGCGCTCAATGGCCTGTTCGAGATGATTGCCAAGCAGGAAGAAAGCATTCGTGCCAACCCGGCTGCCGCAGCGACCGGATTGGCGAAGAAGGTGTTTGGGGCCTTGTGACAAGAGAATGATTTTTCGCGAATGAATTCGCTCCCGCACGAGCGAACCCATTCGCGAAGAGCCCTACACCCGCTTCACTCTGAACCACGCCGCATACAGCGCTGGCAGGAACAGCAGGGTCAGCGCCGTGGCGACAATCAATCCCCCCATGATCGCCACTGCCATCGGGCCGAAGAACAGGCTGCGCGACAGCGGGATCATGGCCAGAACCGCAGCCAGTGCCGTCAGCACGATCGGCCGGAAACGGCGTACCGTGGCCTCGATGATGGCGTGCCATTGATCCTGGCCGCTGGCGATATCCTGCTCGATCTGGTCAACCAGAATCACCGAGTTGCGCATGATCATCCCGGACAGGGCGATGGTACCCAGCATGGCGACGAAGCCGAACGGCTGATTGAAGATCAGCAGGAACAGCGTCACGCCGATCAGGCCCAGAGGCGCGGTCACGAACACCATGAACATGCGTGAAAAACTGCGCAGCTGGATCATCAGCAAACTCAGCACAACCACGATGAACAAAGGCACACCGGCATTCACCGAACTCTGCCCGCGAGTCGCATCCTCCACCGTACCGCCCACCTCCAGCAGATAGCCGTCAGGCAGTTCGGCACGGATCGGATCGAGAGTCGGCAAGATCTGCCGGACCAGAGTCGCCGGCTGTTCCTTGCCATAGATATCGGCACGCACGGTCACGCTGGGCAGACGATTGCGATGCCAGATAACGCCCTCTTCAAAACCATACTCCAGGGTTGCAACCTGCGACAGCGCAACACTGGTGCCGCTTTGCGTGGGCACCGCCAGACTCGACAGGGAACCTAGTTGCTCACGCTCGTTACGGGTGCCGCGCAGCAGGATTTCGATCAGCTCATCGTCCTCACGGAACTGGCTGACGCTGGAACCGGTAAGCGAATTTCTCAGGAAGGCCGAAATATCCGCCGTAGTGACGCCAAGCGCCCGCGCCCGGTCCTGATCGATATTCAAATGCACGACCTTGCTTGGCTCTTCCCAGTCCAGATGGACATTCGAGACGTGCGGGTTCTCTCTAACTTTTTCACGAACCTTGCGGGCCAGATCCCGAACCACCTCGATATGCTCCCCCGTCACCCGGAACTGCACCGGATACCCCACGGGAGGGCCGTTTTCCAGGCGTGTCACCCGTGAGCGCAAGGCGGGAAACTGCTCGTTGAGGCTGGTGATCAGCCAGGTGCGCAGGGCTTCGCGCTCTTCGATGGTCTTGGCCAATACCACGATCTGGGCAAAGCTGGGCGCGGGCAGTTGCTGATCCAGCGGCAGATAGAAACGCGGCGAACCGGTGCCCACATACGCCACGTAGTTATCGATCCCCGGATGATCCTTGAGCATCTGCTCCAGGCGGGTGACCTGCTCGGTGGTGTTGTGCAGGGACGAGCCCTCCGCCAGTTTCAGATCGACCATCAGTTCCAGTCGTCCCGATGCCGGGAAGAACTGCTGCGGAACGAAACGGAACATCACCACCGACAAGACAAACAGCGCGACGGTGGCGACAATCACTGTCTTGCGCCGCTCTACGCACCAGCCCACCAGCGCACGCACACGCTTGTACATGGGCGTTGCGTAAGGATCGGGGGCGTCAGCACCATGTTTGGCCGCATGAATCTTCGCCAGATCCGGCAACAGACGGTCGCCCAGATACGGTACGAACATCACTGCGACAATCCAGGAAGCAATCAAGGCAATGGTCACGACCTGAAAGATCGAACGGGTATATTCCCCGGTACCTGACTGTGCAGTGGCAATCGGCAGGAAACCGGCGGCGGTAATCAGCGTACCGGTCAGCATCGGAAAGGCCGTGCTGGTCCAGGCGAAGCTGGCTGCCTTGAGCCGGTCATAACCCTGCTCCATCTTGATGGCCATCATTTCCACGGCAATGATCGCGTCATCTACCAGCAAGCCCAACGCCAGTACCAAGGCGCCGAGGGAAATCTTGTGCAGGCCGATCCCCAGGTAATACATGGTGGCGAAGGTCATGGCCAATACCAGCGGAATCGCCAGGGCAACCACCATGCCGGTGCGCACACCCAGAGAGAAGAAGCTCACCAGCAAAACGATGATCAGCGCTTCGGCCAGCACCTGAACGAACTCGCCCACGCCTGTCTTCACCGCAGCCGGCTGATCGGAAACCTTGCGCAGTTGCATGCCGGCCGGCAGGTTGTTCTGCAGACGGGCAAACTCACTCTCCAGGGCACGGCCCAGCACCAGAATGTCGCCGCCATCCTTCATGGCCACGGCCAGGCCGATGGCATCCTCATTCATGAAACGCATGCGCGGTGCCGGTGGATCATTGAAGCCGCGGTGCACTTCGGCCAGATCGCTGATGCGCAATGTGCGATCACCGACCCGGATCGGGAAGTTGCGAATCTCGTCCACCGACTGAAAGCGCCCGCTGACCCGCATCTGGATACGCTCGGCCGGGGTTTCGAAGAAGCTGGCAGACGACACCGCGTTCTGCGCCTCAAGAGCCTGCTGCACGGTCTGCATGGGCAAGCCCAGGGTGGCCAGCTTGACGTTCGACAGCTCGATCCAGATCTTCTCGTCCTGCAGGCCGATCAGCTCGACCTTGCCGACATCCTTGACCCGTTGCAAACGTATCTGGATGCGCTCGGCATAGTCCTTGAGCACCGCGTAGTCGAACCCTTCGCCGCTCAATGCATAGATGTTGCCGAACGTGGTGCCGAACTCATCGTTGAAAAACGGCCCCTGCACGCCAGGAGGCAGGTTCTGGCGGATATCACCGATCTTCTTGCGTAACTGATACCAGAGCTCGGGAACTGCCGCCGAAACGAGCGAGTCGCGCGCCATGAACGTGACGGTCGACTCCCCGGGCCGCGAGAACGACGTGATACGTTCGTACTCGCCGGTTTCCATCAGTTTCTTTTCGATCTTGTCGGTCACCTGCCGCGCCACTTCCTCGGCACTGGCTCCCGGCCACAAGGTACGAATCACCATGGCTTTGAAAGTGAAAGGAGGATCTTCGCTTTGTCCAAGCTTGGTGTAGGAAAGCGCACCAACAACCGCCAGCACGATCATCAGATACAGGACGACCTGGCGGTGACGCAACGCCCATTCGGAAAGATTGAAATGCATCCGTGCCTACTCCCCGGCAGCCATTTTTACCGCACGATTACTGCGGTCCACCGGACGGATCCGCTCGCCCTCACGCAGCACATGCACCCCGGCGGCGACGATCCAGTCGGTTTCTTTCAGGCCGTCGAGCACCGGCACCGACTCCTGCCCGTATGCCCCAAGCTGCACGGGTGCACGTTTGATAATGCCATCAGGACTGACCCGCCAGACGTAACTGACACCATTTTCCGAGGTGACCGCCGAGAGTGGCACAGACAACGGAACTGTCTGTTCTGCCGCGATGAACACCCGGGCGCTCTGGCCCAGTTCGACCGGAACCCGACCGGTGGCAAAGGCAATGCGCGCAGCAAAGGTGCGGGAACGCGGATCGGCTGCCGGTGACAACTCACGGATACGACCGGCAAAACGCTGATCGCGCTGGCTCCACAGTTCGACCGAAACCGGCTGGCCCACCTTGAAGCGGGCAAAATTCTGCTCCGGCAGGCTGATCAGAACTTCACGCTCGCCATCTGCCGCCAGGGTAAACACCGTCTGGCCGGCTGCAACCACTTGCCCGACTTCCACCGAGCGACCGGCGATGACGCCGTCCTGGGAGGCGCGCAAAACGGTATAGCGGGTCTGGTTGTCGGCGACGGTCAACTCGGCCTTGATCTGCTTGAGGCGGGCTTCGCCGGAGCGATAGAGGTTTTCCGCGTTGTCATATTGCGAACGGCTGACCATCTGGCGATCGAGCAGGGTCTTGTAGCGATCGCGCTCGGAACGTACCAGATTCAGATTGGCTTCTGCGGCTGCGACCTGGGCGCGGGTCGCTTCCAGTTGCAGCCGCACGTCCTCGGCATCCAGTTCCGCCAGCGGCTGATCGGCCTTGACCCGTTGCCCTACTTCAACCAGACGCTTGCTGACCTTGCCACCGATGCGGAACGCCAGCTCAGGCTCGAAACGAGCCCGCACTTCGCCGGGATAACTGTCCACCGATTGGGAGGAAAGCAGTGGCTGAACCACCATGGCCGGGCGCACGACCGCAGGCGCAGCCACTTCCTGACTGCATGCTGTCAGCAATGACAACAGACAGACCGGCACGACGAGAGACAAAGCATCGCGGAACATGATGTGGACCTTTGCACAATAGGGCTTGGAATAATTGTACTGGCGAGTATATTAAAATTTTTCAAACTCTCCAGTTCATTATTTCAACATATGCCAAATACTTCGTTACCCTCAGGTCCGGGTCGTCCCAAGGACCCGGAAAAGCGCAAAGCCATTCTCGAAGCCGCGAAGGATCTCTTCGTGCGCCACGGTTATGGCAACACCAGTATGGACAGCATCGCCGCCGAAGCAGGCGTCTCCAAGCTCACGGTCTACAGCCATTTCACCGACAAGGAGACGCTGTTCTCTGCCGCGGTAGTCGCCCGCTGCGAAGAACAGATGCCCGCCCTGTTCGTGCATTTGAGCAGTGACCTGCCGGTGGAAACGGTGTTGCTGAATGTCGCCCGCGCCTTTCAGGCACTGATCAACAGCCCCGAGTCCCTGGAACTGAATCGACTGATGGTCAACCTCGGCACCCAGGACCCGAAACTGTCGATGATCTTCTTCGAGGCAGGCCCGCAACGCATTCTCAACGAGATGGAACGCCTGCTGATCCAGATCGACAAGGCAGGCGACCTGCACATCGAATCTCCGAGAACCGCCGCCGAGCACTTTCTGACCATGGTCAAAGGACTCTGCCATTTCCGTCTTCTGGTGGGCTGCGGAGAGCTGCCCGACGCCGCAAGCGCCGAGCAGCATGTGCGGGAGGTAGTGGAGCTGTTCATGCGGGCTTACAGGGTTTAGCCCTTGAGCGCCTTTTTCGGATAGATGTCATAACGGCTGGATTTGCCATCCAGCGCATAGCCCGGTTTAGGACCTGCGATGCAGGGAGCCTTGCGCGGACGCTTGACCACCACGCGGTGAGTCGCCAGAGCCAGGGCGGCCTCCAGCAGAGCGGGGGCGTCCATGTCATCGCCCACCAGGGGACGGAACAGGCGCATTTCCTTTTTCACTAGTGCGGTCTTTTCGCGATGGGGGAACATCGGGTCGAGGTAGATCACCTGCGGCGGCTCGCCGTCCCAGGCGCGGATCAGCTCGATGGAGTTGCCGGTCAGCAGACGCATCTGCGCAATGATTGCTCCGACATCGGCATCCTGAAGTCCGCGCAGCAAACCGTCCTCCAGCAAGGCGGCAATGATCGGCTGACGCTCGATCAGGCTCATTTCGCAGCCCAGGCTGGCCAGCACGAACGCATCCTTGCCCAATCCTGCCGTGGCATCCAGAACCCTTGGCCGCACACCCGGCTGAATGCCGACGGCCTTGGCGATCATCTGTCCGCTGCCCCCGCCGAACAGACGACGATGAGCCACTGCGCCCTCCACGAAGTCCACTCGCACAGGGCCGGGAACATCATCGCCCAGTTGCTGCAATTGCAGGCCAGCGTCGGTCACTTGCAGGGCAAAGTCAGCCTGTTCATCCTGCAAAGGCAGGTTCAGACGCTGCGCCCACCGGGATGCCTGATCCTGTCCGTTCACCGTCAGGGCTTCGACCCGTATACGACTGCCCGCTTGCTGCTCACTCATTCGCTGCACACACTCAAAAAATGTTAATGATCGGCAAAATCTGCCGATAACCAAGTATCCGGCATTTTGCCAGACCCAAGGCCAGAACTGATCGCTATGTCTGAGATTGTTCAATCATCCATCGGCTACCTGTCGCACGCAGGCGACTACAGCCTCAGCAACAGCCGCACCCTCACCGGTGTCACGCAGTTGTGGTCGGATGCATTTGCCCGGGCGATGGCAGAACAGATCGGTGATGGCAGCAAGCCTGAGCAAGCGCCGATCAAGATCGAAGTCGATGTTGAAACCGGCGAACCGGTCACTGGCGCACGGACCCTGAGCAAGATTGTCGAGCAGCGCGCCTGCCCCGTCACCGACACCCAGGTCAAGCCACCAGAGCCGCTGTTCCTGCCGATTGCCGAATTCGAACTCGACCTGCTGCCACCGGCTCCCGAGCCGTTCAGCATCAGCGAAATCATCGAACAGCAACGCCACTTGGAATTCGATAGCAACTGGGTTCGCCCGACCGTGCTCAACCCTTACAACTACAACGGCAACCCTGGTCCAGGCCCGCAGCCGCGTCCTCTGCATCTGCCGATTGCCGAGTTCGAATGGGAACTGGCCGACAAGCCTGCCCTGCCACTTGACGAAGAAACCATCCAGGCCCAACAGCGCCAGTTCGACTATGAAAATGGCTGGGCTCGTCCGCTGATCCTGCAAAACCTGCGCATGGCAGCCTAACGACACACCTGCCACAACCCCATGTCCAGATGGAAATGATCACGATGCGCCGCGTTGTACTCCGGCCCCAGCACCGTGCTGAAGTTCTTGCAGGCCCCATCGCGTACCAGCTTCAGAAACCTTCCCTTGTCACCCTCGTCATTCCAGTCCTTGAGCAGATTGATTCTCTGCCCGTCAGCCAGACGAAATCCTGCAATATCCAGAGCATTGGCAGTGGCGTGCTGGCTGAGGCGGCTATTGGCGCGGTTGTAGACGTTGCGACAGGCAAAGCTGCCCAAGTGATCGATCCGTGCAACGCGCTGGCCAAACACCGTCTGGGCGGCGGGCTGCAAGGTGTGGATATCGAACAGCGCGTAGGCAACGGCCAGCGGGCAACTGGCCAGGAAACTGCTGCTCAAGGCGATATCGCCGCCCTGTATGCGCAAGGTGTTCTGCAGGGGGCATCGGGCAGACGGATCGCTGTCGGCCTGACGACTGTAGCGCAGGCTCGATGAATCCAGTGCCAGATCGCACAACACCGGATCATCCTTCAGCCGCGCCAGCTTGAAGGGCGTCAGCAGGTTGGGTTCGAGTCGCACATCCAGAGGCGCCCATGGGTTCCATTGCGGCGGAATATCGACCCAGCCTCGCCAGACCGCAATCACGGCTGCCGCACAGAACAGCAGGCCCAGCAGAAAAATCCGCATCTTCAGCTTTTGAACAGGGCATTGAGCTGAGCGAATGGCAATGCCTGCTCGGCGTAGCTGAAGGTGCCTTGGGTGCGGATCTCTTCGGCGGCCCGATAAAGCGCTCCCCAGGCTGCACGCGCCATGGAAGAGCCCACGCTGATGCGCTTGACGCCACATTCGCTCAGGTCCGCCACCGACAAGGTCACGCCGCCAAGCCCCATCAGCACGTTCACGGGCCGGGGTGCGACAGCACGGACCACCGCGATGACTTCCTCCCGGGTCCGCAATCCCGGCGCATACAGAACATCGGCACCGGCTTCGGCATAGGCTTCAAGGCGGCGCAGGGTATCGGCGAAATCCAGCCGACCATGCAACAGGTTCTCGGCACGGGCCGTCAACAGAAAGGGAAACGGCAGGCCATGGACCGCAGCAGCCGCCGCCCTGACCCGCTCGACGGACAGCTCGAAATCGTAAATGGGGTCTGCCGCGTCACCACTGGCATCTTCGATGGAGCCACCGACAATTCCGGTCGCCGCAGCCTTCAGCAAGGTGTCGGCACAATCTTCGGGGCTGTCGGCAAAACAGTTCTCCAGATCGGCCGCCACGGGCAAGTCCGTTGCAGCGACGATGGACGCGATATTTTCCAGGGCTTCACCACGACCGATCGCACCTTCGGCATCGGCTCGCCCCAGGCTGAAGGCCAATCCGGCACTGGTGGTCGCCAAAGCCTCGAAGCCCAGCGAAGCCAGCAGCTTTGCCGAGCCCGCATCCCATGGGTTGGGAATCACAAAGGCGCTGTCGCGCTCATGCAAGGCCTTGAAGGTTTGTGCCCGGTGCAGTTGTCGAGAGTCCATGAGCGTTTCCAGGTCATCGTGATAGGGGGATCTATTGAACCCACAACTATCGACCTCAGAGCAAGCCCAGTTGCTCCACTTGCGGACCACGGTCCAGCTCGGGCAATGGCGGCAGCCCCGGCAGGCGCGCCATCAGAAACCGATGAAAACGCTGAGCCAGGTCAGGCGCCTTCAGGTTGTCCGGGGTGTGCAGAAACACGTAGGGGGTACGTCCTTCCTCGATCCAGACGGCAACCTTTTCGATCCATTGGGTCAGGAACGGGTCATTGTCCTCCAGCACCGGGCGACCAATGAAGCGAACCTGTGGCGAATGGGTCAAGGCTGCCGGACGTGTCGGCACCCGGGGTTTCTTGGACTGGGCATGCAGCACCGCAGGTTCCGTGGAGACACAGCTGAACAGTGCCCGGGAATCCAGGCAGATCCTCTCGATGCCACGGTCCAGCAGAAGGCGGTTAAGCATGCGCTCTTCGTCGCCCTTCTCGAAAAAAGCCATGTGCCGCACCTCAACCGCCAGAGGTACAGTGAGCTCATCGAGAAAACCCGCCAGCTCCGCCAGACGCTGAGGCGAGAAACTGGCCGGCAATTGCAGCCAGAATGGCGAGACACGCTCACCAAGGGGAGCAAGCAGCTTTACAAAGGCTTCGGCAGCCTCCAGTTGCAGGCGCAGGTCGCCATCGTGGCTGATATCTCTGGGAAACTTGGCTGTGAAACGAAAATCCTGCGGCAGGACTTCAGCCCAGCGCTGGACAGTGGCGGGTGCGGGACGCGCATAGAACGTGGTGTTGCCTTCAACGACATTGAAGACCTGGGCATAAAGGCGCAGGAAGTCGGTGGGACGGGCATCTTCCGGGTAGAACGATTCACGCCAGGCGCTTTCGCTCCATGACGGACATCCCAGATAGTAAGGCAGGCTGGACACGGTCAGACGTGGAGATCGAGCCCCGACACTTCCAGATCCCAATCCACAAAACTGGCAGTGGTCAGATAGCTGGCCAAAGCGTTGGCGACACGAGTGCTCATGGAACGAGGGAAGATGATGTCCTGAGGACGGGCTGGCACGTTGGCAGTGGCGCCAATCTGCGCTTCACCTGAGGATTCACGACGCGAAGCCTGAGCAGGCCGCGCAGGCAATTCGACTTCAACATCGCCATCGATTTCTTCAAAGGTGCCTTCGACGGTCGAAGGAGCCTTCTTCGGCTTTCGCTTGATGGGGTATGAACGTGATGAGGGTCCGTCTATGCGCATCGATATCTACTCGGCGTCTTGTAGTGGCAATTTAACGTCACAGGCCGGGACTTGGCAAATACGTGAACGATAACTAGACCACACATATTGCAGATTGTTTATGCCGCCGAGCATAACTAACGAATTAGTCGACAAGTGGTAGATGGCTAATTGATATTTCGATGGCTTTTTTGCTTGTTTCGTGAATGCAGAAATTACCCCTGCATCTCAGCGAACCTGAGGCCCTTTGGGAGTAGCCACCTTGTCACGCAGATAGACAGGCTGGGCGTCGTCCGCAGGAATCGCTTCGCCACGCTTCCAGGCAAAGGTCGCCAGAGTCAACAGGTCCTGAGCATGGGGCAGCATACTGGCGTCCTGACCAACCAGCGAGACCGGCATGCGCTCGGCATACCCCCAGCCAGTGCCTGAACCGAACCATTGGCCGCTGGCATCTACCGGCAGTACTACCTGCTCGGGAGGCAGCACCGCTTCGCTCCCCACCAGACGCATCTCCCCTGCGGTCTCGCGATAGCAACCCCAATAGACTTCGTCCATACGTGCATCGATAGCCGAAGCCACCTGCTGGGCTCCGTACTCTCGGCAGGCACGCTGCGCCAGAACCGCCAGGTTCGAAACCGGCAACACCGGACGCTCCAGCGCGAAGGCCAGCCCCTGAACCACACCGATGGCGATACGCACGCCAGTGAAGGCTCCCGGACCACGCCCGAAAGCAATGGCATCCAGCGCCGACATGGCAATGCCCGCCTCGGCCAGCAGTGCCTTGATCATGGGCAGCAGGCGCTGGGCATGCAGACGCGGGATCACCTCATAGTGGCTCAGTACCTTGCCGTCATGCAGCAAAGCGACCGAGCAGGCTTCAGTGGCGGTGTCCAGGGCCAGCAAGGTGGTCATCGGTGTATCCGTCTTCGTTGGAAAAAGTGACGCAGTATAAATGACAAATGGCCCGCAAGCGGGCCATTGTTGAACTCAGGCCTTACGGACTCAGCTCAGTGCAGCAAGCACCTTGGAAGTGATCGCTTCAACGGAACCGACACCTTCGATATGGCTGCACTTGGGCTTGCCATTCTTCTTGCTCAGTTCGTTGTAGAACTCGACCAGCGGCTTGGTCTGGGAATGGTAGACCGACAGGCGATGACGCACGGTTTCTTCCACGTCGTCCTTGCGCTGTACCAGTGGCTCGCCGGTGACGTCGTCGACACCTTCCTTCTTCGGCGGGTTGTGCTGCACGTGGTAGACGCGCCCGGACGCTTCGTGAACACGACGACCCGAGATGCGCTGAACGATTTCTTCGTCATCGACTGCGATTTCCACCACATGATCGATATCCAGGCCAGCATTCAACAGGGCTTCGGCCTGAGGAATGGTGCGCGGGAAACCATCGAACAGTACGCCGTTCTTGCAGTCGGGCTGGGACAGACGATCCTTGATCAGGCCGATGATCAGGTCATCGGAAACCAGACCGCCCGAGTCCATGACACTTTTAGCCTTCAGACCCAGCTCTGTGCCGGCCTTGACCGCTGCGCGCAGCATGTCGCCAGTCGAAACCTGCGGGATGCCGAATTTTTCAGTGATGAATTTTGCCTGAGTACCTTTACCGGCCCCCGGAGCTCCCAGCAGAATCACGCGCATCGTCATGCTCCTCAAATTTTTATAGTCAATCGTCGGATTCGCCTCTTGGGCCAATCTGAAAAATAAACGTCGGCCAAAGGCCAAAAGGCTGACCAAGATACACAGCAGACACAGGCCGCACAAGACGCCAAAAGTCGCAGCAACCCAAGGCATGACGGCAGTTGCGCCCACCTGCGCAACCCCGTGCCTGCTCAACCCGCTTTCCCGCAATACACATCTGTCCCGACAATGTCCTGCAAGCGACCGCAGTCCAACCTGTCAGCCGGTATTGCGCAGTCCGGCTGCAATGCCCGCAACAGACACCAGTAAAGCCAGTTCCAGAGGACTGTCCAGGCTGGCCTCACGATGTCGGGACCGGGCCAGAAGCTCGGCCTGCAACAGATGCAGCGGATCCAGATAGGTGTTGCGCAGACTGATGAATTCCAGAGTTTCCGGGCTATGCGCCAGCAGTTGCTGCTGCCCGGTGAGCCCCAGGACAACCTTGCACGCCTGCGACAATAGGCCGCGCAGGTGCAAGCCCAAATGTTGCAGTTCAGCGCTCACCAGCCGGTCATCGTAGAGCTGGGCGATGTCCGAGTCGGCCTTGGCCAGCACCATTTCCAGCATATCGATACGGGTGCGGAAAAATGGCCATTGTTCGCGCATATGCGCCAGCACATCCCCTTCGCCGCGCTCCAGGGCCTTGCTCAGGGCCGCTTCCCAACCGAGCCAGGCCGGCAGCATCAGGCGCGTCTGGGTCCAGGCGAAGATCCAGGGGATGGCTCGCAGGCTCTCGACACCGCCCGCACGACGCTTGGCCGGACGACTGCCCAGCGGCAAGCGGCCCAGTTCCTGCTCGGGCGTGGCCTGACTGAAATACTCGACGAACTCGGGGTTTTCCCGCACCACAGTCCGGTAGGCATTCACCCCGTCGGTCGCCATCTGGTCCATCATTTGCCGCCAGGACGGCTCCGGCAAAGGAGGCGGCAGCAGGGTCGCTTCCAGGACGGCAGCCAGATAAAGGTTGAGGTTCTGCTCGGCAATGTCCGGCAGTCCGAATTTGAAACGAATCATTTCGCCCTGTTCGGTGGTGCGGAAACGCCCTGCAACCGAACCCGGCGGTTGCGACAGAATCGCCGCATGGGCGGGACCACCACCGCGTCCGACCGTGCCACCACGGCCATGGAACAGCAGCAGTTCGACTTGCTGCTCGCGGCAGATCTCCACCAGTTTCTCCTGCGCCCGATACTGCGCCCAGGCTGCGGCGGTGGTGCCCGCGTCCTTGGCGGAGTCCGAATAACCGATCATCACTTCCTGCGGACCGTGCAGCCGCGAGCGGTAGCCCGGCAAGCCCAGAAGACGCTCGATCACCGGCCCCGCGTTATCCAGGTCAGCCAGAGTCTCGAACAGCGGAACGACGCGCATCGGCCGCTGCAGGCCGGCCTCCTTGAGCAGCAGCTGCACCGCGAGCACATCCGAAGCGGCACCCGCCATGGAGATCACGTAGGAACCCAGCGAGGCCGCCGGTGCGGCCGCCACTACCCGGCACGTTGCCAGAACTTCGGCGGTGTCGGCAGCCGGTTTGAAATGAGCGGGAAGCAAGGGACGACGGTTATTCAGTTCACGCAACAGGAAATCGATGCGCGCAGCCTCATCCCAGTCCTCGTAACGGCCCAGGCCCAGATAGTCGGTGATTTCGGTCATGGCCGCGCAATGACGGCTGGAGTCCTGGCGCACGTCCAGACGCACCAGAAACAGTCCGAAGGTCACTGCACGGCGCAGGCAATCGAGCAATGGACCGTCGGCGATCACGCCCATGCCGCATTCATGCAGCGACTGGTAACACAGCATCAGGGGCTCAAGCAGCTCATGGTTGTCGTTCAGCACGGCATCCGTTGCAGGCTGTGGCGTGGTCAGCGAAGCGTTGGCCCAATTGCGGGTGGCCCTGAGGCGTTCACGCAAGCGCTTGAGTTCGGCGCGATAGGGTTCGGCGCTGTCACCGACACTGGCACGCAATGCATCGCTGGCCTGTTGCATGGAAAGATCGGCCGCCAGTTGATCCACATCCCGCAGGAACAGGTCGGCCGCCATCCAGCGCGCCAGCAGCAGGACTTCACGGGTAACGCTGGCTGTGACATTGGGGTTGCCGTCCCGGTCGCCGCCCATCCACGAAGCGAAGCGGATCGGTGCAGCCTCCAGTGGCAAATGCAGCCCGGTCGCCGCCTGCAGCGCCTGGTCGGCCTTGCGCATGTAGCTTGGGATCGCATGCCAGAGCGAGTGCTCGATGACCGCAAAGCCCCATTTGGCCTCATCCACCGGAGTGGGTCGGATACGGCGGATTTCTTCGGTGTGCCAGGCTTCGGCGATCAGGCGTTGCAGTCGGGAAGTGATCTGCTCGCGCTCGATGCTGTTGAGATCCCGATGGTCCAGCGCCGCCAGTTGCGCCGCAATGGCGTCGTATTTCTGGATCAGCGTACGACGCGCCACCTCGGTGGGATGCGCCGTGAGTACCAGTTCGATCTCCAGCTTGCCCAACTGGCGGGCCAGCGCCTCGGGAGAATGGCCTTCAGCCTTGAGACGATCCAGCAATTCGGGCAGGACCCGCGACTCGAAAGGTTGGGGCTGGGAGTCATCGCGACGACGCATCAATTGATACTGCTCGGCGATATTGGCCAGGTTCAGAAACTGGTTGAAGGCTCGCGCCACGGGTAGCAGTTCGTCATCGTCCAGACTGTCGACACTGGAACTCAACTGCTCGGCACCTGCCGCAGAACCTCGCCTGCCAGCCTTCGCACCTTTGCGAATACGCTCGATCTTGTCGAGAAAGGCGGCCCCGCGCTGCTCGCGAATCGTGTTACCCAGAAGCTCGCCCAGCAAGTGGACGTCTTCGCGCAAACGTGCATCGATATCGGCCATCGTTCTCTCTCCCCCTTTCTTGTATGAGTCGCTTGTATGGGTAGCTTTCAATGAACAGTCCGCCAACAGTGCACCAAAACCTGTGTCGCGACAAATTCTTGCATTCCGATAACTGTCGAGCCGCCTTCTGGCGAGCACGCTCAAACCGTCCCGCAAGCCCGGCCCTGCCTGCCCTTTCCCGCTTGCAGACTCTATTTCCCTGACCTCACCGAACGCCATCAAGCGAAGCGTCCGGGGGATAAATCCTGACCATGTCGAAGAAATTTCACTGAACTATTCAAAAAAGCCACAGGTCGGAGCCATTGACCATTACAGAAAGCCACAAGGCAGCGGGAACACACCCTGAAGCCTTCCGGCCAGGAAAACTGACTGTCATGGATAACCACGTTCGGAGTCTGACAATGGAGTTGATCACCATGAACACCCTTACTGCCAAATCCAAGTTCAAAAGCCTGCGCGGGTTGAAACTGGCTGCCCTGGCCCTGGGTAGCACCTTCATTCTGGCCGGTTGCGCGGGAAATCCACCAACCGAGCAATACGCAGTGACTCAGTCAGCCGTCAACAGTGCCGTCAGCGCTGGCGGGACCGAGTACGCCGCAGTAGAAACCAAGGCCGCTCAGGACAAGCTCAAGCAAGCCGATCTGGCGATGCAGGACCATAAATACGACGAAGCCCGCCGTCTGGCCGAGCAGGCCGAATGGGATGCTCGTGTAGCCGAACGTAAAGCCCAGGCCGCCAAAGCCGAGAAAGCCGTGCAGGATGCCCGTCAGGGCGTCGAAGAACTACGTGAAGAAGGCCTGCGTCAGGTGCAGTAAGCACAGATCGCACCCTGCGTTTTTCATGCATTGCTAATTGATTAAAGGACGATCCTATTATGCGCAAACAATTGATGATCCCTGCCCTGCTGGCCATGAGCGTAGCCCTGGCGGCCTGTGCCACCAAACCGAACCCGAATCTGGAACAGGCGCGCAGCAACTTCTCCGCCCTGCAGAGCAACCCGCAGGCCACCAAGGTCGCCGCCCTTGAAACCAAGGACGCCAGCGACTGGCTGGACAAGGCTGACAAAGCGTTCCGCGACAAGGAAGACGAGAAAAAAGTCGACCAGTTGGCTTACCTGACCAATCAGCGCGTTGAACTGGCCAAAGAGACCATCAACCTGCGCACTTCCGAAGCAGCCCTGCAAAACGCCTCGGCAGAACGCGCCAAGGCCCGCCTGGACGCTCGCGATGCACAGATCGCCCAGCTCAAGAACAGCCTGAACGCCAAGCAGACCGAACGCGGCACCCTGGTGACCTTCGGTGACGTGCTGTTCGACCTGAACCGTGCCGACCTGAAACCGGGCGCACAGGGCAACATCGCCAAGCTTGCGCAGTTCCTGCAGGAAAACCCTGATCGTAAAGTGATCGTCGAAGGCTATACCGACAGCACCGGCTCCGCGTCCTACAACCAGTCGCTGTCCGAAAGCCGCGCCAACTCGGTACGTGCTGCTCTGGTCCGTGTCGGTGTAGACCCGTCCCGCATCGTGGCAACCGGCTATGGCAAGGAATACCCGGTAGCTGACAACAGCAGCAACTCGGGCCGCGCCATGAACCGTCGCGTGGAAGTGACCATTTCCAACGACAACCAGCCAGTGGCACCGCGTTCTTCGCTGCGTTAAGCGCAAGAGCCCGTTGACCCAAAGCCCCGCCTGCTTCGCGCAGGCGGGGCTTTTTCATGGTTTCAATTGCTGCGGCGTCTCTTGCCCCATGCAACGAACGGCCTGTTTCCTGTTGTTGACCAGCACGCCGGTCAGCCCTTTCTGGGACGTGTCGAACAGCACCAGAACGCCATCGATGCATTGCGCCACTTCGGCGGCCGGGGTCGCAGCGATCTTGTAGTCCTCGCCCGGCACTGTCTTGAGCATGGTGAAGTCACTGAGCAACAGGGCATCTTCGGGTTTGGCGAAATGCAGGTAGCCGTAGTACCAGAGGCAACCGACCGTACCGATGATGGTGCCGATACCGGTCAGGATCAGTGGAATGAGGTTACGCTCTTCGCTCATTTGAGGCTCTCGGCAGATTCGGCTGGAGTATCGGAGGGATAGTTGGGGACTTCGCCCAGACGGCGCAGGCCATTGAAATGCTGCGGGTCTTCCAGGTAGCGCAGCATCACCTGACGCCAGAGCGGGTCGGAGAAGGTCTGTACGTGCCCGCCACGGGTCAGTTGCAGCACCCGGGGCAGAGGCGCGGCCTTGTAGAGGCTGATGCCGTTGTAAAGCGGCACCAAGGTGTCGTCCATGCTCTGGAAGAGCATCATCGGCGTACCCTTGAGTTGAGGCAGGCCGTTGATGGCGCTGTCGGCATCGGGGATCAGCCATGACAGTGGCGTCTTCAGCGGCCAGGTGAGCCAGGAAGTGCCGAGGGTATAGCGGGCGACATCCCGATAGCTGGCGGGCACTCCGTCAAGAATCAGCGCCTTGAGCCTGCTGCGCTGCTCGGGGTGCTGCGACAGATAGTGCACACCCAGCGCACCGCCAATGCTCTGCCCCAATACCACAAGAGGTTTGCCTTGTACCTGGGGCTCGGCATCCAGCCAGTCGAATGCGGCCTGAATGTCCTGATAGATCGCCGGTATGCTCGGCGAGCCTTCGGATAATCCGTAACCGCGATAGTCCAGCATCAGGACCTGATAGCCCTGCTCGGGCAACCACCAGCTCCCGCCCAGATGCCACGACAGGTTGCCGCCATTGCCATGCAGATGCAGCACCGTGCCCTTGACCGGCACGCCTTCCTTTGCAGGTAGCCACCAGGCATGCACCCGCGTGCCATCGGCGGCGGTCAAGGTGACGTCACGGTATTGAAGATGAGCCTTGTCGGGCGTGAACGGCAAGCCGCGCTCCGGGTAGAACAGCATCGAACTGCAGCCAGTGAGGCTGAAGATCAACGCCAGAATGCTGATCAGCTTCAAGTGGGAATCCTTTGGGGCTATTCACGAATGAATTCGCTCCAACGGAATCATGTCCAGGCAGGAGCGAGTTCATTCGCGAAAAAAGAGGGCAGCTACAGAATATTCGAATAGTCGGCTTCGATACGATCCAGACTCAGGTGGTTGAGGAAGTTGGAGAAGCACATCCAGGCCGACAGAGCGTTCATGTCACGGAACTGGTCGGGCAGGTATTTGGGTGCAACCACCAGTCCTTCATCCACCAGTTGACGCAAGGTCCGCATATCTTCCAGGGTGGTCTTGCCACAGAACAACAGCGGAACCTGTTCGAGCTTGCCCTTGCGCACGGCCAACTGAATATAGTTGTAAACCATGATGAAACCCTTGAGGTAGGACAAGTCTTTGGTGAATGGCAGCCCGTTGGGCGTCGATCCACGGAAGACACGGCTGGCATTGCCGTAGCTTTCCGGCATGCCGAAGCCCTGCTCGCGATAGAACTCGAACACCTGCAGGAAATCGGCGCCCTCCTCGGCCATATGGATGGCGCGGGTCCGGTTGGTCAATTTGCGCAGGCGGCTCGGATAGGACGCGAACGCGATGACTTCCATGAGGATCGCCAGCCCTTCCTGGGTCACGGTCGATGAGGGCGGCCCCTTGGACAGGAAGGTGCAGATCGGCTGGTTCTGGCCATTGAGCGTGGTGCCGACATGCACCAGCCCTTCATGGACCTCAAGCGCACGCACATCCCGCTCGTTGAACATGGCGTCGGTGCGGATCTTGATGTAATCGGCACCTGCCGCCGCATCGGCGACGATACCGTCGGACTCGAACACCCGAATGGTTTCCTCGGCCTCGCCAAACACCCTGTTCAGGCGGCTCTGCAGCAGGGTCACGGCATCCTTGGCGGTCAGTAACTTGGGCTCGTCCTTGAGGTCGCCACGCCCGGCAATGTTGTTCAGATAATCCGAAAGCATCAGCCCCAGATCGGCCAGGGTTGGATCGCCGGCATGGAATGCATCGGAGGCCGCGCCGTAAAGTTCCTGGGAAATCAGCCCGAAATCCGGCGTGCCGCGGGCTTCGAGCATGCGAATCACCATGCGGTATTCCTTGCACATGCGGCGCATGATCTGCCCGACCGGGTTGAACTGGCCCAACTGGCGGGTGATATCGCGCTCGATGTTCTGGAATTCCAGCTTCAAGGCCCCGGAGTCGAAGCCCAGAGGACGATTCTCGTAGTAAGCACGGTCCACGGCGGGGAGTGCCTTGCCTTTGGCGGCGAGAAAATCCTTGCGGACCTTTTCATCCCACTTCACCGCATCCAGTACACGAATGGGTGTCTGGGCCACGACTATCCGATCCGATAACGCACGAATGGTTTGCTGGTACTCGTCCACCCGGTACTCCTTGGCTGACGGGCTGCTGCCCTACTACTTGGGTGCACGCTGATAGCGCGCGACCTCCAGGAAAACATCGGAATTGGCCGGATCGTCGAGATAACCGAACACCTGGTCCAGAGGACTGGTGATCAGCAGGCCCTGCCCGATCCCGCTCTCCACTGGCTGGCCAGCAAGGTTCTGCTGGTCCACCCACTGCCTGAATCGATCCAGATCCAGGTTGTAGACAACCAGTTCATGGGAATCGGTCACCTCGAACCCGGCCATTACATAGTGAGCGCCATACTTTTCAGGCAGTTGCGCCGACAGATACCAGCGACTGCCATGCTCGATCACTGTAAAGCGGTATTCATCGCGATGCTTGCGATCACCTTTACGATAGCTGACTGCCTTGTAAAGGTTGCCGCTGATACGGGAAAGCTCGAGTTCGAGCGGTTCGCCCCAGGCATTCTTGCTGGTCCATGGGCCCAGCAGATGGGCTGGAGCAGCGCTGCCTGCGGGGATGGTGTCCTCGAACGTCACCAGACAACCGCTCAAGAGCAGGAACGACAGCGCAATCAATGCGCGCCAGGCTTTCATGGTGCTCTCCTGAAAAAGGGGTCTCTCATTTGCAGACCGACGAGTCGATTCCAAGGACCAGACGCATCTGGCGAGTGAGAATACCGAGTGTTTCTTCGTCCGCCTGATAGTGCGGGCCATGAAGCAGACCCTGATATTCCATCCGGCGGATAATCCCCGTCAACACTTGAGCATCCTGAGCAGGCTGCGACGATCCGATAACCTGCAGAAACTGAAAGGTGCCCTGCAGCAGGATCTCCTGGTGGGCAACCACCAGCGGTGCCAGCCGAGGGTTGATCAATGCCTCATGGTGAAAGGCATGCTCGGCAATCAGATAGTCGCGGCGGGTCTGCAACTGGTGGCGGATGTACTCCATTGTCATGCGTGCAATATCATCGGCCAGACGCAAGCGATCAGCCGGATTGGCGGTGCCGCGGGTCAGCATTTCCCGCAATACGACTTCGGTGTTCTGCCACAGTTTGGCCTGATAGGCTGCGCTACGTTCGACATACTGGGCAAAGGCATCGGTCAGCAGGTCATCGATGTCCTTGAAGTAATAGGTGGTGGCCGACAGCGGCACCTGTGCTTCAGTGGCAACAGCCCGATGTCGCACCGCCCGCACGCCATCGCGCACCACAATACGCATGGTCGCATCGAGAATCTTCTGCCGACGCTGCTCACTCCCCTCCCGACTGGCCTTGCGGCCCTGATACCTGACACTCCTGGCCACGGCGCTGGCAACGTCGGCAGCACCTTCTTGAGCGATTGTCACGACGGGGGATTCCTTTCTGGTTGGTGCCTTCGCGAATGAATTCGCTTACAGGGATAATGCCTCTCAGTTAAGGCACAAACAAAACTTGTGGGAGGCAGCTTGCTGGCGAAAACGGCCTGAAAACCGACAGATATTCTGCGTCTGTGCGCCAAAGTCGCCAGCAAGCTGCCTCCCCCAAAGTGATTCATTGACCTGACTGATCGGCATTACCCAACAGGGCTCATTCGCGAAAAAACGATGGATATAAAAAAGCCGCCCTGTTCAGGCGGCTTGTCTTGTAGCTGATTACGCTTGGGGCCGCATGTGCGGGAACAGGATCACGTCGCGGATCGACGGGGAGTTGGTGAGCAGCATCACCAGACGGTCGATACCGATACCTTCACCGGCCGTTGGCGGCATGCCGTATTCCAGGGCACGTACGAAGTCGGCGTCGTAATGCATGGCTTCGTCGTCACCGGCATCCTTGTCGGCCACCTGGGCCTGGAAGCGCTCGGCCTGATCTTCCGCGTCGTTCAGCTCGGAATAGGCGTTGGCAATTTCACGACCACCGATGAACAGCTCGAAACGGTCGGTGACGTTCGGGTTGTCGTCGTTGCGGCGTGCCAGCGGCGAAACTTCGAACGGGTACTGGGTGATGAAGTGCGGCTGCTCCAGCTTGTGCTCGACCAGTTCCTCGAAAATCATTACCTGCAGCTTGCCCAGACCTTCGAAGCCCAGTACCTTGGCACCGGCTTTCTTGGCGATGGCGCGAGCCTTGTCGATGTCGTTCAGGTCGTCAGCGGTCAGTTCGGGGTTGTACTTGAGGATCGAGTCGAACACCGACAGACGAACGAACGGCTCGCCGAAGTGGAACACCTTGTCGCCATAAGGCACGTCAGTGGTGCCCAGAACCAGTTGCGCCAGTTCGCGGAACAGTTCTTCGGTCAGGTCCATGTTGTCTTCGTAGTCGGCGTAGGCCTGGTAGAACTCCAACATGGTGAATTCAGGGTTGTGACGAGTCGAAACGCCTTCGTTACGGAAGTTGCGGTTGATCTCGAACACTTTCTCGAAGCCGCCGACCACAAGACGCTTGAGGTACAGCTCAGGCGCGATGCGCAGGAACATTTCCATATCGAGGGCGTTGTGGTGCGTCTCGAACGGCTTGGCGGCTGCGCCACCGGGAATGGTCTGCAACATCGGCGTTTCGACTTCAAGGAAGTCGCGCTTCATCAGGAAGCTGCGGATGTGGGCAATGACTTGCGAGCGGACACGGAAGGTATCGCGCACGTCTTCGTTGACGATCAGGTCGACATAGCGCTGACGGTAGCGCTGTTCGGTGTCGGTCAGGCCGTGGTGCTTGTCCGGCAGAGGGCGCAGCGACTTGGTCAGCAGGCGCACGCTGGTCATTTCGACGTACAGGTCGCCCTTGCCGGAACGGGCCAGAGTACCTTCTGTGGCGATGATATCGCCCAGATCCCAGGTCTTGACCGCAGCCAGGGTTTCTTCCGGCAGGGTCTTGCGATTGACGTAGACCTGGATGCGACCGGTCATGTCCTGGATCACCATGAACGAGCCACGGTTAAGCATGATGCGACCGGCAACCTTGACCGGAATCGCTGCATCGGCCAGCTCTTCCTTGGTCTTGTCAGCATACTTTTTCTGCAGATCGTTGCAGTAGCTGTCGCGGCGGAAGTCGTTGGGGAAGGCCTGACCCTTGGCGCGCTCGGCAGCAAGCTTTTCCTTGCGCTGAGCGATCAGGGTGTTTTCTTCCTGTTGCAGGGCTTGCGGGTCGAGTTGTTGGTCGCTCATGTCTTTAGATTTTCCATCACAGATTCGTGGCCCCTCGCCTGGGCGGGGGATGGCGGGCAGTGCAGGCTGCCCGCGTCAGTCGTATCGCGTTACAGCCCCTGCTTGAGGCTCGCTTCCAGGTACTGGTCGAGGTCGCCGTCCAGAACCTTCTGGCAATCGCTACGTTCGACGCCGGTACGCAGATCCTTGATGCGCGAGTCATCGAGTACGTAGGAGCGGATCTGGTGGCCCCAGCCGATATCCGACTTGCTGTCCTCGAGCGCCTGGGAGGCGGCGTTGCGCTTCTGCATTTCCAGTTCGTACAACTTGGCCCGCAGCATTTTCATGGCGGTGTCCTTGTTGGCGTGCTGGGAACGTTCGTTCTGGCAGCTGACCACGGTGTTGGTCGGCACGTGGGTGATACGTACCGCCGAGTCAGTGGTGTTGACGTGCTGACCACCGGCACCGGAAGAACGGTAGGTGTCGATACGCAGGTCCGACGGGTTGATCTCGATCTCGACCTTGTCGTCGATCTCGGGGGACACGAACACCGCCGAGAACGAGGTGTGGCGACGCGCGCCGGAGTCGAACGGGCTCTTGCGCACCAGACGGTGCACGCCGATCTCGGTACGCAGCCAGCCAAAGGCGTACTCACCCTTGATATGCACGGTGGCGCCTTTGATACCGGCGACCTCGCCTTCGGACAATTCCATGATGGTGGCATCGAAACCACGCTTGTCAGCCCAGCGCAGGTACATGCGCAGCAGGATGTTGGCCCAGTCCTGGGCTTCGGTGCCGCCGGAGCCGGCCTGGATGTCCAGGTAGGCGTTGTTGGGGTCCATCTCGCCGCTGAACATGCGACGGAATTCCAGTTTTTCCAGCAGTTCGCGAAGACGTTCGACTTCTGCGGCAACGTCGGCGACGGCACCCTCGTCTTCTTCCTCGGCGGCCATCTGCAGCAGGTCGCTGGCGTCGGCCAGCCCCGAAGTCATGTCGTCCAGGGTTTCGACGATCTGCGCCAGCAAAGCGCGCTCGCGCCCCAGACTCTGGGCGTACTCGGGCTTGTTCCAGACATTTGGATCTTCGAGCTCGCGGTTTACTTCGGTCAGACGATCATGCTTGTGATCGTAGTCAAAGATACCCCCGAATGGTTTCGGAGCGCTCGGACAGGTCCTTGATGCTGTTTAGGATCGGGTTGATTTCCATGGTGGGCAGCACTCGCAGGCGAAATTTTCAAAGCCGACGAGTATACCCCAGGGAGCACACCGAAAGCAGCCCGTTGAACAGCAGTTATGGCATCGGACTGCTTGTTGCGCAATCAGCCGCCTACCGCTACCTGGTTACGACCACCGTTCTTGGCCAGGTACAGGCCCTTGTCGGCATCGAGGATCAGTTGTCGGCTGTTGAGGCCGTTCTGCGGTATCACGGTCGCCACGCCGATGCTGACGGTCAGCGTCGAACCCGGTGTCGGGGCGATGTGCGGGATGTTCATGCCCGCCACGCTCTGGCGCAGCTTTTCGGCCAGCAGCCGAGCGCCGCCGGGCGTGGTATTGGGCAGGACCATGGCGAACTCTTCACCGCCATAACGGGCCGGCAAATCGGACGGACGGCTGCAACTGGCCCGAATCGCCTTGGCTACCTGACGCAAGGCTTCGTCGCCTTCGAGGTGACCGAAGCTGTCGTTGTAAGCCTTGAAGTAGTCCACATCGATCATCATCAGCGACAACTGGCTTTGCTCGCGGGTTGCCCGACGCCATTCGAGCTCCAGGTATTCATCGAAGTGACGACGATTGGACAGGCCGGTCAGGCCATCGGAGTTCATCAGGCGTTGCAGCACCAGATTGGTGTCGAGCAGTTGCTGCTGGCTGACCCGCAAGGCGCGGTAGGCCTCATCGCGCTGCAACAGAGTCATATAGGAGCGGGAGTGGTAACGGATGCGCGCCACCAGTTCGATGGTGTCGGGCAGCTTGACCAGATAGTCGTTGGCTCCCGCCGCAAACGCCGCACTCTTGATCAACGGATCTTCCTTGGTGGAAAGCACGATGATCGGGATGTCCCGCGTCATGGGATTGTTACGGTACTCGCGCACCAGGGTCAGGCCATCCAGCCCCGGCATGACCAGGTCCTGCAGGATGACCGTCGGCTTGATCTGTACGGCCTGGGCAATGGCCTGATGGGGATCGGCACAGAAGTGAAAGTCGATGGACTCTTCATTGGCCAGGCCACGCCGCACGGCTTCACCGATCATCGCCTGATCGTCGACCAGCAGCACCATCGCCGAATTTTCATCGGGGGTCTTCAGTTCTTCGGGCTGCACGTCATGCATGATGCGTCTCCTGGTCACCTGCGGCGGGTGAATTCACCTGGAAAGTCATTGGGCGAATACCTCGGTCAGGCGAGGCGCGATAGTCTGCAATGGCCGGATTTCAACAGCAGCATCAATTGCAGCAGCAGCCTTGGGCATGCCGTAGACCGCAGAACTGGCCTGATCCTGAGCGATGGTCAGAAAACCCTGCTCGCGCATCAATTTAAGCCCTTGAGCTCCATCTCGACCCATGCCGGTCAATAAAACACCCACTGCATCACCATTCCAGTAGCGGGCCACACTCTCGAAGAAAACATCGATCGAAGGCCTGTAGATTTCATTTACAGGTTCAGCCGTATAAGCCAGCGTACCATCCTTCAACAAGCGGATATGATGGTTGGTCCCCGCCAGCAGCACCTGACCGCGTTGCGGCGGCTCCCCTTCACGGGCCAGACGCACCGGCAACCCGGAAGCCGTACACAGCCAGTCGGCCATACCTGCAGCAAATACCTGGTCCACATGCTGCACCAGGACGATAGCCGCCGGAAAACTCGCCGGCAGCCCTTTCAATAGAATTTCCAGCGCCGCCGGACCACCGGCCGACGAGCCGATGGCAACCAGCCCTTCGCGCAAGGCAGCCTTGCGCAGCGACGGTGGTGCCGTTCGTTCACGAGTGGCGCGCTGACCGATCAACCAGCCGATATTCAATATCTTGCGCAGCAATGGCGCGGCTGCCTCTCGCGGGTTGCCGGCGCCGATAGCGGGTGTATCCACCACATCCAGTGCGCCATGACCCATGGCCTCGAACACACGGTGGACGTTCTGCTCACGGTCAACCGTCACAAGCACGATAGCGCATGGTGTTTCGGCCATGATCTGACGCGTGGCCTCGACCCCGTCCATGACCGGCATGATCAGATCCATGAGGATCAGGTCGGGCGTCTGCTCGGCGCAAAGCCGGACCGCTTCGGCACCATTGCCGGCCACCCAGACAATCTGATGCTCGGGCTCGAATGCCAATGCCCGGCGCAAGGCTTCTACGGCCATGGGCATGTCATTGACGATGGCGATCTTCATTCTTGCGCATCCCCTATCAATTCAACGACGGCATCAAGCAAGGCATCGTCGTGGAAGCTGGCCTTGGCCAGATAATAGTCGGCGCCCGCATCCAGGCCGCGACGCCGATCTTCTTCACGATCCTTGTAGGAAACCACCATCACTGGCAGAGATTGCAAGCGAGTATCCCGACGTACCAGAGTCACCAGCTCGATACCGTCCATGCGCGGCATATCGATATCGGTGATCAGCAGGTCAAAGTCCTCGGCACGCAAGGCATTCCAGCCATCCATACCATCAACCGCAACCGCTACCTCATAACCCCGGCCGACCAGCAACTTGCGCTCCAGCTCACGAACCGTCAACGAGTCATCGACCACCAGCACACGCTTGCGCGCCACATGGTCGGCCTGACGGTTACGCCGGTCTATACGTTCCAGGCGCCCGGTATTGAGCAGTTTCTCGACCGAGCGCAGCAAGTCTTCGACATCGATGATCAGCACCACCGAACCGTCGTCGAGCAGAGCGCCCGCGGAAACATCCTGAACCTTGCCCAGGCGGGCATCAAGGGGCATGACCACCAGCGTGCGCTCGCCAATGAAGCGCTCCACGGCGACACCGTAGACGGCATCACGCTCACGAATCACCACCACCTTGAGCGCCTCATCGCTGCGCTGCGACTGAGGACGGTTCAATAACTGGCTGGCAGAAACCAGACCGACATGGCGATCTTCATGCCAGAAATGCTGGCGCCCTTCCAGTTGCACGATGTCTTCTGGCTGCAAATCACGCATGCGCTCGATATGCGCCAGCGGGAAAGCGTAGGCCTCGCCCCCCACCTCCACCACCAGACTGCGCACGACCGAAAGCGTCAGCGGCATTTCGATGCGGAAGCAACTGCCTTCACCGGCCCACTGCTGCAATTCGACGCTGCCATGCATCTGACGAACCATATGCTGCACGGCGTCCAGACCTACACCGCGACCGGATATCTGCGTGACCTTGTCGCGCATGCTGAAGCCTGGCAGGAACAGAAAGCTCAGCAGTTCCTCTTCACTCAGCTGGGCAGCGGTTTCGGCAGGCGACAGTTTGCGCTCAATGATATTGCTGCGCAGACGTTCGAGATCGACGCCGTTGCCATCGTCGCTGAGCTGCACCACCAGCAGGCCGGCCTCATGAGAGGCGCGCAGCAGAATCCGTCCTTCAGGGTCCTTGCCCAGCTCCTTGCGTCGCTCGGGAGATTCGATGCCGTGGTCCACGGCATTACGCAACAGGTGCGTCAGGGGAGCTTCCAGCTTTTCAAGAACATCGCGGTCGACCTGAGTCTTTTCACCCTCAATGATCAGACGAACCTGCTTGCCAAGCTCACGCCCCAGATCGCGCACCATCCGTGCCTGACCATTGAGCACATCGGCAAACGGGCGCATGCGGCAGGCCAGCGCGGTGTCATACAGCAACTGCGCCCGCTGCCCCGACTGCCAGCCGAACTCATCCAGTTCGGCGGCTTGCTGAATCAGCATCTGTTGAGCCTGGGACAGAAAATCGCGGGCCTCATCCAGAGCCTTCTGGGCATCCGGCTCCAGGCCCGAATCGCTGAAGCACGCTCCCAGCGCCTCAAGGGCACGGTCGCTGCTGATCTGCAGCCGCTTGAGGCGCTGCATGCCGGCTTGCAGGGGTTTCATGCGCTGACTTTCGACCAGCGCCTTGCTCGACAGATCCAGCAGGCCATTGAGCCGTTCGGCGGTGACCCGCAAGACTCGCTCGCCGCCATCGGACACCCGGCGCTCACGTGTTGCGGCAGGCGCCGGTTCCGGCTCGGCCGCCACAGGCTCGGGAGGTGGAGGCGGCTCAAGACGCAGAGCGGCAGCCAGCGCATCGAGGGAGGCCTGATTGCTGCCCGGTGCCGGCACCAGCAGCGGCTCGAGCAGCGGCATATCGCTGGCGGTCAATGGATCGGGTAACGACTCTGGCGATGGGTCAGGCAACAGGTCAGGCAAGGTAACGTTGACCTGGCGCGATGCTCCGGCTCCGGAAGCCAGCAGGGCATTAACCCGCTCGACATAGCTGTCGATATCGCTCTGCCCGATGCTGCTGTCGGTCGGCGTGGCAATGCGCATCAACAGGTCGGTGCCCGACAGCAAGGCGTCGATATGTTCGGCCTGTAGCAACAGTCGCCCTTCCTGGGCACTGACCAGACAGTCCTCCATGACATGGGCCACGCTGACGCCGTAATTGACCCCGACAATCCGCGCCGCGCCCTTGAGGGAGTGGGCGGCGCGCATGCAGGCCTCAAGTTGGTCGGCCAGAGTCGGATTGCGCTCCAGCTCCAGCAGGCCGGCACTGAGCACCTGGGTCTGGGCTTCGGCTTCCAGAGTGAACAGCTCAAACAGTGAGGCGTCGCGCATTTGATCGGGGGTCATGTAAGGCTCCGGTTGATCGCCGCCAACAACTCTTCTTCATCGAGCAAACGCAGACTGCGCCCCTTCCACTGCAGGACACCACGAGTGAATCGTGCATTGGCGTGCGTACCGGAAGCCGACGCCGCATTCAGATGACGCTCTTCCATGGCGTGGATGCCATCGACTTCATCCACCGGCACCACCACCGGCCCGCCTTGTGCAGCAATGATCAACATGCGCGGCACAACCCGCCCGGAAGTCGCCAGCACCGAACTGCTGTCGAGCCCCAGCAGTTCAACCAGAGAAATGCATGCCACCAGGGCACCGCGCACATTGGCCACACCGAGCAGGGCACGGGAGCGTTGATGGGGCAACGAATGGATGGTCTGATCGGGCGCGACTTCCGCAAGGCTGCGAGTCGCCAGCCCGAGCCATTCATCTCCCAGACGGAACACCAGAATCGAGCGGGTCTGGACATCACATTGCGACTGGCCGCCCTGAAACTGATCACGATGTTCCTGAAGCAGAGAATAACGATCGAGCAGGCGAGTGGCGGCAGCCGAGTACACTGCACAGTTGCGGCAATGAATGTGCTCCGGCAAGACCGGGCAGGAGCGGTCACCGTGAATGCCGATGCGATTCCAGCAATCATCGATGGCCTGGGCGTCGTCATGAGTCAGACTCGAAAGCGTGGACAGCCCCGTCATCGATTGCTTCCTTGTTTATTGGCACCACGCGTGGCGCGATCCTGCAGGCGACGTGCACCGGCACTGTCACCTTGCGAAGCCAGCAAGGCAGCCAGTTGCGCCAGGGACTCAGGATGCTGCGGCTGCAGATACAGCGCCTTGCGATAGAAACCCTGAGCCTGCGCCACACTGCCCTCCACTTCGCTGAGCAGCCCCAGCCAGTAGAACACCTGCGCCACCGGCTCGTGCCGTTGCAGATAACGCTCGCAGGCCGCACGCGCTTCAACGCTTTTGCCTTCGTTGGCCAGACTGGCAATGGTCGCCAGTTGGGTCGCGGCATCGTCGCCCCCCGGAACAGCGGGTGCGGGCCGGGAAGGAACCGGCGGGCTGACTGACACAGGCGCAGATGCAAAAGGCCGTGGCGCAGGTCGTACAGGCTCGCGAACCGGAGGCGCAACGCTGCGGGCAACAGGAATGGGGACAGGCTCGACAGGTGCAGACGCGCTGGCATCCTGGCCGGGCGCATGCCTGAAAGCGAAGGACTGGGCGATACCGGCAGAGCGCATACCGACCCGGCTCAGCAGATTGCCCTCGGCCGGACCGATGAATAACACGCCGTCTTCACGGGTCAGGCGTTTGAGCACCTTGAATACATGACGTTGGGTAGGCTGATCGAAATAGATCACCAGATTGCGACAGAACACAAAATCGTAGGGTTCCTGAGTCGCCAGAGCCGGGTCCAGCAGGTTACCGGACTGGAAATTGACCCGCGCCCGCACCCGATCCTCAATCTGGTAACCATCGTCCACCGGCTTGAAAAACCGTTCGCGAAAGCTCACATCGGCCCCTCGAAACGAGTTCTTGCCATAAATGCCACGAACAGCCTTTTGAATCGACAGGGGACTGATGTCGATGGCGTCGATCTTGAAGTGCTGCGCGCCGATATTGGCGTCGAACAGAGCCATGGCAATGGAATAAGGCTCTTCGCCCGTGGAGCACGGCAAACTGAGAATACGCAGTGGCCTTGAATTGTTGAGCGCCATCAGGCGTTCCGATGCCAGCTTGCCCAAGGTCAGGAAGGACTCGGGATAACGGAAGAACCAGGTTTCCGGGACGATCACCGCTTCGATCAGGGCCTGCTGCTCGTCGGGCGAACTCAGCAGTAACTGCCAATAGGCCTCATCGTCTACCGAGCCGCTGTTCTGCGAGCGCTGACGCAACGCACGCACAATGATGGCCTCGCCCACGGAGGTGACATCCAGACCAATGCGGTCCTTGAGAAAACTGAAAAAGCGCGAGTCATCACTCATGGCGCATCCTCAAGAAGCTCAAGATCAAGCGGAGGTATCGGATACAGCAATTCACGCACAGGCTCGGTCAACAGCTCCTGAACGTGAATCCATTGCAGCAGTCCCTGTTCGTCCTCCCTGACCGGCCCCAGATAAGGCGCCAGACGGTTTTCCAGGCCGTACTCCTTGAACTCCGAAACCGGGCAACGCAAGGTCTCGGTCGCCTGTTCCAGGATAAGTCCGAGCAACTGTGCCGGATGCTCCGCGTCATGGCGATAATGCACCAGCACCATGCGGGTACTGGTTCGCGCAGGTGCCGCCTGCCCGGAACTCAGGGCACTGATATCGATGACCGGCACGATTTCGCCACGGTGGGCGAAAATTCCTGCAACCCACTGGGGAACGTGAGCGATAGCCTTGAGTTTCACGCGCGGCAGGATTTCGGAGATCTCGATGGCCTCCAGCGCGTAACGCTCCTCGCCGATGCGAAACAACAGAAACAGCTTGTTCGCGACAGCCGCTGGGCCCTGGCGTTTGGGTGAGAGATCCATCATAGCCCGGACTCAGACTTTGAAACGCGATACGCCACTGCGCAGCCCTACCGCGACCTGACTCAACTCGTCGATGGCGAAACTGGCTTGACGCAATGACTCGACAGTCTGGCTGCTGGCATCGGCCAGTTGCACCAAGGCCTGATTGATCTGTTCGGCACCCGTGGCCTGGGCCTGCATCCCCTCGTTGACCATCAGCACCCGCGGTGCCAGAGCCTGGACCTGATGAATGATCTGCGAAAGCTGCTCGCCCACCTGCGTAACTTCGAACATGCCGCGGCGTACTTCCTCGGAGAACTTGTCCATCCCCATCACCCCGGCAGACACCGCCGACTGGATCTCGCGAACCATCTGCTCGATGTCGTAGGTGGCGACCGCGGTCTGGTCGGCCAGACGCCGCACCTCGGTGGCAACCACCGCAAAACCGCGACCATACTCACCGGCCTTCTCGGCCTCGATGGCGGCATTGAGCGACAACAGGTTGGTCTGGTCGGCGACCTTGACGATGGTCACCACCACCTGATTGATGTTGCCCGCCTTCTCGTTGAGGATCGCCAGCTTGGAGTTGACCAGACTGGCCGCGCCCATCACCTGATGCATGGTGTCTTCCATGCGCGCCAACCCTTGTTGGCCGGAACCGGCCAGCACCGAAGCCTGATCGGCAGCGGAGGTGACTTCATTCATGGTGCGTACCAGATCACGGGAGGTGGCCGCAATTTCCCGGGAAGTCGCACCGATTTCGGTGGTCGTGGCAGCGGTCTCAGTGGCAGTGGCCTGTTGCTGGCGCGAAGTGGCGGCGATTTCGGTCACGGAGGTGGTGACCTGAACCGAGGAACGCTGTGCCTGGGCAACCAGGGCGGTCAGCTCGGTCATCATGTCGTTGAAGCCGGTTTCCACCGTGTTGAACTCATCCTTGCGCGCCAGATTCAGACGAGAACTCAGATCGCCGGTGCGCATGGTGTCGAGGATTTTCACGATGAGCTGCATCGGCGAGGTAATCGAGCGCATCAGCAGCAGGCCACAGGCACCAGCCGCCATGATCGCGATCAACAGGGAAAAGACCATGCTGATCTTGGCCCCCAGAACGGCAGTGACAATGTTCTCGGTCGCCTTGTCGGCCAGCAGTTTGTTGGCGACGATAATATCGTTGAGTTGTTTGCGGCCTTCGCTCCAGACCGGGTTCACCTGCTCATAGAACTCGGCACGTGCCTTGGCATAGTCGCCCGATCCATAGGAGGCATGGACCTCTTTGAGCAAGCGACTGTAGATTTCGCGCCGCTTCTCGAACAGAGCGAAGTTGGCTCTTTCGGCATCGTCGAAAATGGACTTCTTGTAACCGTCGATCTGGGCCTGAAGGTAATCGTCGAACCCTTCGAACTGGTCCTGCTCCTGCTTGGTCAGCGGTCGTGCCCGGCCTTCGCCGATCAGCTCCAGGGTACGAATGTAGCTTTCGCCCCAGGAACTGCGCACCAGAGTGCTGTAGTAGACACCCGGAAGCGCATCGAGGCGAACCTGTTCCTCGCTGGACTCAATCGACAACAAGCGCGAGTAAGACACAACCACCATCAACAGCATGATCGCGATGATGACGGCAAAACTCGCCAAAATCCTTTGGCGCAGAGTCCAGTTCTTCACAGTCAGTCCTCAAGAGTTCAACAACGGCATCTGGCCGTGTTCAAGAAGCGGACCGACAGACGGTCCAAGCGGCCTGAGTATAGCCCAGCCTTTTATGTATTAGCGTGTTGCAGGAAAAGGAAATTGAAAGTGGCGATATTGGCGGGGCCGCCCGGAAATCCGGGCTGGCAGAAGATGGGTGAATCCAGGTCAGCGCTGTCATCCGGAGGGCTATCGGCAGTGCCATAGCCCTCGCCTCTGTTCAGTCATTTATTGGGCCTGACGCACCTGCTCCTCCAGCTCGGACTTGAGGCCCGGAGCCAGCTTCAACTGGCGGGCCAGTTCGTCAAGATAGGCCCTTTCCATGAAGTGCTCCTGATCCACCAGAATCACGCTGGCGATATACATCTCGGCCGCCATTTCCGGTGTTTTCGCCGCACGCGCCACTTCCGAAGGGTCAAGCGGCTTGTTCAGTTCGGCATGCAGCCAGTGTTGCAATTCATGATCGTTGCTCAGCTTGCTGAATTCGCCTTCGATCAGTTCGCGCTCACGCTCGTCGACATGGCCGTCAGCCTTGGCTGCCGCCACCAGAGCCCGCAGGATGGCCTGGCTGTGTTCTTCGGCCTGAAGTTCGGGCAAGCGGTCGATGGTCTGAGGCTCACGCTGGGCAGTCACGCCCTGACTGGTCTGCCAGTTGCTATAAGCCTTGTAGGCCAATACTCCCAGCGCGGCCAGACCGCCATAGGTCAAGACTTTGCCGCCCATTCCGGAGCGCTTGCCCTTGAGCAGGCTCATGGCTCCGGCCGCCAGGGCACCGCCGCCCGCACCGGATAGCAAACTGCCCAGACCACCGCTCTTGCCGCCGGATTTCGAGCCCGAAAGCAGGCTGCCCAGGCCGTTTACCAGCGCGTCGCTACCGGAAGATCGCTTGCCGGACTTGCCGCTTACCTTGTCTTGCAACATGTTTTGTCCGGACTTGAGCAACTGGTCAAGCAAACCACGCGTGTTCATGAAAAACCTCCACAGGTCCTGTCAGATGATTCATTGACACGCAGGTTAACGGGAAGTCTCACCGGGATGATTCAAGGTGTGCATCTGAATGTTGCAGGTGATGTGATCCTGCGTACTCCTTACATGTCTGAAAAGTTAAACCGCCCCCCGTGCAACCCTGATCCATTTCAAAGGTCAACTCACCCAGAGACATCACGCGCCCATCCGGGCGCATCGATAAAAGATTCCAGACATACCATGAATACGCCATCCCACCTGTGCTGCTTTACCGGAGCTTGCCTGAAGTGACGTCAAGCATTGGTTTTCCAGCGGGCATGAGCGAAACGGCCCGGACGATAAGAAACAAGGACTGGAGCCAGACTTCCCTGGGGCCGGTAGAACAGTGGCCTGCCTCATTGAAAACCGCGTTGAATCTGATTCTGAACTCGCCGGAGTCGATGTACCTGCTCTGGGGGCCGGAACTGATCTTCTTCCATAACGACACCTACACGCCCATTCTCGGCCCGCGCAAGGACAATGCCATCGGCGCGAAAGCCACGAATCTGTGGTCCGATGTCTGGGATCAGGTAGCGCCCATGGTGCAGGACGCTCTGGCCGGCAAGACCTGCCAGTACAAGGACATGCCGCTGACCATGGCTCGCTATGGCGAGCCCGAGCAGACCTGGTGGTCGTTTTCCTTTTCTCCGCTGATCGATGAACACGGCGTGACTGTCGGCATGTTCTGCATCACCAAGGAAACCACCCGCTATGTGCTGGATAAACAGGCTCTGGAATCCAGCGAGCAGAAACGCCAGAACCTGATCGACGACCTGATCGAACTGGAAAAGCAGCAGACCGCCAAGCTCGAACAGCGGACTGCCGAACTCAATACCTTCTGGGATATTTCCCCGGACCTGCTGGCGATGGTCGACCTCAAGGGGCATTTCCTGCGGGTAAACCCGGCATGGGGCGAAGTACTGGGACGAGAGCCCCGGGAACTGATCGGGAACTCGATTCTGGATCTGGTTCACCCTGACGATATTTCCAGAACCCGGGACGCCCTGAAGCATGCCATCGGCAATGTGCTGCCATTGTTTGAAAACCGCTACATGCACAAGGATGGCAGTTATCGCTGGATCGGCTGGACCTCCGCGCCGGGCAGCGGTCTGGTCTTCGCCCTGGGCAAGCACATCACCCATGAGAAAATGCACTCCGAAGCCCTGCGCATTGCCGAAGAGGCCTTGCGCCAGTCGCAGAAGATGGAGGCGGTCGGGCAACTGACCGGCGGCCTGGCCCATGACTTCAATAATCTGTTGATGGGTATCACAGGCAATATCGAATTGCTTCAGTCGCGGGTGAATCAGGGTCGTACAGACCTGGGCCGCTATATCTCCAGCGCCCTTGAAGGTTCAAGACGTGCCGCCGCCCTCACCCATCGGCTGCTGGCATTCTCCCGCCGCCAGACCCTGGCACCCAAAGCCACCCATGTCGATCATCTGGTGGCGGGCATGGAAGAACTGATCAACCGCACCGTAGGCCCGGCCATCGACATGCAGGTCCTGCGCACCCACGACCTGTGGTCGACCATGGTCGACCCCCATCAACTGGAAAACTCGCTGCTCAACCTGTGCATCAATGCCAGAGATGCCATGCCGGACGGCGGCACCCTGAAGATCGAGACCGCCAATCGCTATCTGGACGATGCGACGGCAGCCAGATACGAAATGGTCGCCGGGCATTACGTGGCACTCTGTGTCAGCGATAACGGCACCGGGATGACTGAAGAAGTGGTCGCCAGGGCATTCGACCCGTTCTTCACGACCAAGCCCATCGGCATGGGCACAGGTCTTGGCCTGTCGATGATCTATGGCTTTGCCCGGCAATCCGGCGGCGGTGTCAGTATCGATTCCCGGCCCGGCAAAGGGTCGAAAATCTGCATTCTTCTGCCGCAGTTCCTGGGTGACAGCGAGCCTGTCGAACATGACAACAGCCTCGAGACCCCGCTCGTACCGAGCGCAGGCGGCGAAACCATACTGGTGGTGGACGACGAACCGGCCGTGCGCTCGCTGATGAGCGAAGTGCTCCTGGAACAGGGCTACAACGTTCTGCAGGCCGAGCACGGAGCCGCAGCCTTGGTGATTCTGCAATCCAGGGCAACCATTGATCTGTTGATTACCGATGTCGGCCTGCCCGGCGGCATGAATGGCCGTCAGGTGGCCGATGCGGCCAGGACCGTGCGCCCTGAGCTGAAAGTGCTGTTCGTGACCGGTTACGCCGAGAACGCAGCCCTGGAGCAGGACACTCTTGAACCGGGCATGCATGTGCTGACCAAGCCGTTTGCAATCACCACACTGAGCAACCGTATCACCGAACTGCTGGATGGACCGGCACAGGAGCCTTGCTGAGCCCCTGTGCCGGTGTGATCAGTCCCGCAGGTCGGACTCGTGGATCGGCTGGTCACGGTGGGTCGCGCGCTGATACTGCGCCGGCCAGACCGCCTTGCGCCCGCCCAGATCGTCATCGGCATGCAACGGCCAGTACGGGTCGCGCAACAACTCACGCGCCAGCAGGATAATGTCAGCCTGACCGGTGCGCAGGATATGTTCGGCCTGTGCAGGCTCGGTAATCAGGCCGACCGTGCCGGTGGCAATCCCCGACTCCTTGCGCACACGTTCGGCAAAGCGCGTCTGGTAACCGGGGCCGACCGGGATTTCCGCATTGGCCGAAGTGCCGCCCGATGAGACGTCGATCAGATCGACTCCCAGGGCTTTAAGGCGTCGCGCCAGTTCTACCGTTTCGTCAGGGTTCCAGCCGTCTTCCACCCAGTCGGTGGCCGATACGCGGACAAACAGCGGCAATTCTTGCGGCCAGATATCCCTCACGGCTTCAGTCACCTGCAGCGTCAGGCGAATACGGTTTTCAAACGAGCCGCCATACTGGTCGGTGCGCTGATTGCTCAATGGCGACAGGAATTGATGCAGCAGATAGCCATGAGCAGCGTGAACCTCGACCACTTTGAAGCCTGCGATCAAGGCGCGACGGGCAGCGTCGACGAAGGACTGGATCAGGCCCTGAATCTGGCTTTCGCTCAATTGTACCGGGGCCGCGTGTTGCGGATCGAAGGCAATGGCCGATGGTCCCCAGGGTTTCCAGCCACCTTCACTCTCGGGCACGCTGCCATGCTTGCCCAGCCAGGGGCGCCAGGTGCTGGCCTTGCGTCCGGCGTGGGCCAACTGGATACCTGGCACCGAGCCCTGGGATGTGATGAAACGGGTGATGCGCTGCAGGGGTTCGATCTGTTCATCGTTCCACAGCCCCAGATCCTGAGCTGTGATACGACCATCCTCGGTCACGGCAACGGCTTCGCTGAATACCAGCCCTGCGCCACCAACGGCACGACTGCCCAGGTGGACCAGATGCCAGTCGTTGGCCAGGCCATCGACGCTGGAATACTGGCACATGGGCGAAACAGCGATACGATTGGGCAGTTTGAGCTGGCGAAGGGTGTAGGGTTCAAGCAGCAGGCTCATGGCGACCTCTCAGGTTGAAAATCAGGCGCTGGACTGTTTTGTGTCTTCAGAGACTAGTCGACAACCCGAGAGAGAGTCTGGTTCAACGCATGGCGATATGAGTCACGATCAACTGCACCGTTTCGTTGCCGCGATATTCGTTGAGATCCAGCCGGTAGGCGACTTCGACCTTGCACTGCCCTTGAACCGGCCATTTTTCAAGGTCGATGCCAAAAGCAATGGCATCCAGCCGGGTACTGCCGCACTCGGTTTCAAGCACCATTTTCAGATGCTTCTTGCCGACGATGTAGTTATTCACCAGACGAAAGACGCCGTGAAACAAAGGCTCAGGAAAGTGTTGCCCCCATGGCCCTGCATTGCGCAGCTCGCGGGCCAGATCCAGATTGAATTCCTCGACCGCCAGCGTTCCATCGGACAACAGGCGTCCGGTGAGGTCGTCTTCATTGAGCTGGCGACGCACTTCCAGATCGAATGCCTCGGCAAACATCGGAAAGTTCGCTTCGGGCAATGACAGGCCAGCCGCCATGGCATGTCCGCCGAACTTGCTGATCAGCTCCGGATGGCGTGCGGCAACTGCATCCAGCGCGTCGCGGATATGGAAACCCGGCACCGAACGGGCCGAGCCCTTGAGCATGCCCTCTCCCGCGCTGGCGAAAGCAATGGCCGGACGGTGATAACGTTCTTTCAGGCGCGAAGCCAAGATACCGATCACCCCCTGGTGCCAGTCCGGCTTGAACAGGCACAGGCCGAACGGCATGGACTCGACCGTCAAATCCTCGAGCAGCGCCAGCGCCTCGCGCTGCATGCCCTGTTCGATGGACTTGCGGTCCTGATTCATTTCATCCAGTTGCACGGCCATTTCCCGCGCCAGCGCCGGGTCATCGCAAAGCAGGCACTCAATCCCGACACTGATGTCATCCAGACGCCCTGCAGCATTGAGTCGCGGCCCGAGAATGAACCCCAGATCGGTAGAGGTGATACGCGAAGCATCGCGTCCCGCCACTTCAAGGATGGCACGCAACCCCGGCCGGGCGCGGCCGGCGCGAATCCGCATCAGGCCTTGATGCACCAGAATGCGGTTATTGGCATCCAGCGGTACAACGTCGGCCACGCTGCCCAGAGCGACAAGATCAAGCAGTTCGGCCAGATTGGGCTCGGCGTACTGGCCGTCATGGAACCAACCGAGCTCACGCAGTTTTACGCGCAAGGCCATCAATACGTAGAAGATCACCCCGACACCCGCCAGGGACTTGCTCGGGAAGGTGCAGCCGGGCTGGTTCGGGTTGACGATGGCGTCGGCTTTCGGCAATTCATGACCCGGCAAGTGGTGATCGGTCACCAGCACGCTCAGCCCCGCCGCCTTGGCTGCCGCCACACCTTCAACGCTGGAAATGCCGTTATCCACGGTGATGAGCAACTGCGGCTTGCGCTGCAAGGCCACTTCGACGATTTCCGGGGTCAGCCCGTAGCCGTACTCGAAGCGGTTGGGAACCAGATAATCCACATGCGCAGCACCGAACAGGCGCAACCCCAGCACCCCGACCGTACTGGCCGTCGCACCGTCGGCATCGAAGTCCCCCACTATCAGAATGCGCTGGCGCTCCCTGAGGGCTGCCACCAGCAGATCGACAGCCGCATCGATGCCCTTGAGCTCCCGATAGGGAATCAGTCGCTTCAGCACCTTGTCCAGTTCATCTTCGGACATCACCCCCCGTGCGGCGTACAACCGGGTGAGCAAGGGCGGCAGGTCGCCAAGAAAAGGCAAGGTGTCAGGCAACAGACGTGGTTCGATACGCATGCGGTTCAGCTGATTCTCTGTGTATTCAACAATCGGAGCGGGTCGTTCAGGCCCGGCTATCAGCCGCGCTCACCCGCCAGCCACTGCAACTGCACTTCGTGCTGGCCGCGATCGTCGGTCACGAACACAGTGCCTTCACTGATCATCACATCCCACTTGATGACCCGTGGCATGTCCTTGGCCAGCGCTTCCAGAACGTCCTGCGGCACCGCCGCGATGTTGACGTTCTTCAGGTTCTTGACCGCCGGAACCACCTTGCCTTCCCAGACACGCAGGCTGCCATAGGCCAGCAGGCTGGTGCGTTCGGTACGACGCGAACACCAGGTCAGGCGCTCGGCATCAGGCTGGCCGACTTCGATCCAGTGCAGGACACGGTCATCGAGACTTTTTTCCCAGAGCGCCGGCTCGTCTACTTCAGACAGGCCACGACCGAAAGATAATTGCTCGTTGTACCAGAAGGCATAGGCCAGCAGACGCACGGTCATGCGCTCTTCAGTCTCGGACGGATGACGGGCGATGGTTTGCTTGACGCTTTCATAGACCCCACGATCGAGATCGGTGAGGTTCAGTTCGAATTTGTAGGTCGTGGACGGCTGGGCCATGAACGGGCTTCTAGGGTCGGGGAAAAGGCGCAAGTCTAACCGATACCGGCCCGTGGAACGACCACATTGCCCCCCGACACGCAAAATCCACTGGCTTGATGGCACACATTGATGCAAGTTAAGCCTCGGCAAAATCAACTCTGTTGACATTGAAGTCGGGTCCAAAGCACTTGTGACGCAATCGTGGCCATGACGATCCAATCACGGTCCGCTCACTTGAATACTATTTTTCGGGATGAAACCAGAGAATGCCTTTTCTCGCCTCGCCGTCTGCAGGATCGCGTCTGACCAGATTGCTGCTGATCCTGGTGTTATCCGGATTACCCAGCATCGGCCAGGCCAAAGAGACTTTGATCTGGCTGCTGCGCGACATGCCTCCCGTGACAATATTTTCCGGCCCCTATCAGGGCCAGGGCGCTATCGATCTGTTCATGCCGATCCTCACGGCCCGCATGCCCGAATATGAGCATGTACTGATGCGGGTCAACCGGGCCCGCGGCACCCAGATGCTCAACGATCCGACCCTGACCTGCGATCCCACCTTGCTGTGGACCCCGACCCGGGCCAGGACCATCGTGTTTTCGATTCCGACCTATATCGTGTTCAGTAACGGGTTGGTGGTGCGCAAGGACGACATGCCTCTGTTCACCCCGTTCATCGCCGACGGACATATCGACCTGCGGGGGCTGATGGACAGCAAGACCATCAGGCTGGGCGTCGTTGCAGAACGCAGTTACGGGAGCGTGATCGACGAAGCGCTCAGCCATACACCCCGACAGGAATTGAGCGAACACTATGGCAACGATGCCATCGGCAGCCTGCTGCAAATGGAACGCCTGGGACGTCTGCAGGCCCTGATCAGTTATTGGCCCGAAGCCCGGGCCCAGGCCCTGCAGCAGGGGATCAGACCCGAAGAACTGGCCTTCCTGCCAGTCAAGGACACCCCAAAATATCAGTTCACCCACATTGGCTGCTCCGACACTCCGCAAGGCAGGCAAGCCATGGAAATCATCAACCGGGAAATGCGCACATTGCGCGAAACCAGCCTGCTGCATTTCTATGCAAACTGGCTGGATCCGGAACTGCGTGAGCAGTACATAAAGGATGCCAAGGCATTCTTCGAGACGAATTAGATGCCGTGCGAAATGTATTGAGCGCAATCAACCGGTGCGCAGATATATTTCAGACAAAAGAAACCCCGGACAGAGGGGAGAACTGTCCGGGGCAAACACCTGGGAGGTTTTCGATCACCGGAGCACAATGATCGAACCTGCCACAATTTATGTGAACGCTCGCAAGGAATAAGGTTCCTGATTCGCTCAGACAAAAGCCTGCGCGTTAAATCCACGGCTCAGTTCGGCATGGCGTGTCGCGGCGATCACGCACGGCTCGATCCGGCCTTCGGCAACCATCAAATCCCGGTGCAGCCCATCAACGACATCTGTGAGCTGGCGTTTATCGCGCAGTTGATCGGCAGTGAAAAGGCGCTCGATCACAATGGCACCTGCCGCATCTCTCAGTGTCACCAGACGTTCTCCACGTGAACCTTCCGGGCTGAGGCTGGCCTGGTAGGGAGCCAGCGCTTCGCTTAGCAGTAAGCTGATATTTTCCATCTGGATCACCACTCAACAGTTTGAATGCAAAGGTGCTTATCACTGACCATCGGCAAGCGCGGAAAGTTCTTTTGCCTGCGAGGTTCATTGAAAGGCTCGTATAACCGAGCATGCCTGTGGAATATGACAGGGAAAAAACCGGAGTTCCGATCGGTTCATTAGCTATAGGAAAATTCACCTCAACTTCAATCCAAAGCCCTACAAAACATCGGTAGATCAAGGCGATACCCAAACAGCAGCATCGTATGCAATGGCTCTGGCCGCCATCCGATGGAGCAATACCTTGAGCGCTTCCACTGATCCTCCCCTGCGCATCATCCTGGCCGATGACCATCCGATCTTCCTGATCGGTCTGCGCGTGGTGATCGAGCAAGACCACAACGCCCGTGTCGTGGCACAGGCCTGCACGCCGAACGAACTGCTGCTGATACTCAGGAGCCATGAATGCGATGTACTGGTCACTGACTTCATGATGCCAGCCGAACGGCAGAACGATGGTCTGCGTCTGCTGCAGCGCATTCGTCGCGAATTTCCACAGTTGCCGATTATCGTGGTGACGACACTGAGCAACGCCGGACTGTTCCAGGCGATGCTGACGCTCAATGTCAAAGGCTTGCTGAGCAAGGCCTGCGTGGCAAGCGAGTTGCCTGCCGCCATCAGGAGTATCCGTCGCCAGGAAGTGTTCATGGCCGACTCGGTGCACCGGGTCCTGCTGGAGGCTGGCGATCATGAGGCCGAGAGACTGAAACCGCCTGAACAGTTGTCACCCAGGGAGCTGGAGGTCGTTCGCCTGCTCGCCGCCGGGAACACCGTTGGTGAAATTGCCACGCAACTGCACCGCAGCAAGCAGACCGTCAGCGCACAAAAAGTCAGTGCCATGCGCAAGCTCGGCCTGAGCAACGAAGCAGCACTGTTCATTTACCTGCAGGAACATGGGTTGTCCTGACCCGCCGTCTTTCGGGTGACGGCCTGTGGATTGCTCCTTTTACGCTCGGCAAGCCAGACCAGCAGATCTGCCGCGCACAATGGCCGAGAGATGAAGTAGCCCTGAATGGCTGGAGTTTCCAGCACCAGCAGGCTATGAAAGTCATCGATGGTTTCCACGCCCTCTACCACAACGTCCATGGACAGGCGGCGAGCCATGAACATCGCGCCTGCGACGACCGCCGACTTGCGAGGGTCTTCAGCAATACCGCGCACAAACTCGGTCGGGATCTTCAGTTCGCAGAACGGGAGCTGTAACAGCCGCTGGATGTTCGAAGCCCCCATGCCGAAATCATCGATGGACAGCTTGCAGCCCTGCATGCGCAAGCGCAGCAACGCTTCCAGTTGCCAGGCCTGCGGCTCCAGCGCGTCATGTTCGAGAATTTCCAGGGTCAGGATGCTGGCCGGCAGTTCATACCGAGCCATAAGCGCCATGACTCGCGTAGCAAAGTCCGCCTGCTCAAGCACCTGAGGGGCGATGTTCACGGCGACAGGCAGTGCCTCGCCTTGCCGGAACCTGACATCGGCAGACAATTGCAAGGCCAGCTCAAGCACTCGCCAGGTCAATGGCACGACCAGCCCTTCGCTTTCAATCGCCGACATGAAACTGCCGGGGGCCAACAGACCATGCAAGGGGTGCTGCCAGCGGACCAGCGCTTCGACGCCAAGCACATCACCATCGACACTGACCTTGGGTTGAAAATGAGCGACCCACTGCTCGGTCAGTGACAACGAATCCAGACGGCCCGAAGCGACTGACGTGCCAAACAGTTGCCCGGCACAGAGAACATGCCGGGGCCGGGGTTTCGACACGTCCTGGGCGGCAATCGACGTCGAGCGCTCATAAGCCTGGAGCAAAGCGTACAGCCGGGCTGCCGAAGCCGGTTTCTGCAAGCCCCCCAGGACTTCGAGTCCCTGGCTGCGGGCCAACTGGACAACGCCATCGAGCACCGGCTGCGAAGCGCTGCTGAGAATGATCAACGCCCTGGCCTGACCACTTCGGGCCAGATGGCCGATCAATTCCAGGCCATCGGCCCCTTCCATCTGCAGATCGCAGATGGCGATATCGACACCTCCCCGATTGAGCAACGACTGTCGGGCGGCTTCGACGCTGTCTGCGGCCAACACATCGAATACCTGATTGGCATTGAGCATCTGATGCAAGGCCATCAATTGAAAGGGGTTGTCTTCAAGGATCAGAACTTTGAGATCGCGCATGTTCATTTCCAGATCACATCAAGGCGAAAGTGATCCCACTCTAGAGGGGCCAGTGAGCAAGCCCCATAAGACAAGTCCTAAAAATCAGGGCACCTGCACCAGTTGCAATTCAATATCCGCCCGCAGATTTTCAATGGAGGCATCCAGCACCGGCCAGCGCTCGTTCAGGGTCGAACCGGACTCACTCTTCACACTGGCGTCGAGCGATGCGCAGGCCTTGGCCAGCGGCACAGCATCCACAAGGCAGGCTGCGCCCTTCAAGCGATGCAAGGAGGCACTCAAGGTCTTCCAGTCATGAGCCCCGACCGCTGGCTGCATGACCTCACGCTCATGACGCAGGTTTTTCCATAACTCTCCCAGCAGACGCTGTATCTGCTCTTCATTGGCCTGGGTCATGCGCTGCAAGGTGCGGATATCGAATGTCTGCTCGCGGACCAGTTCCGCCAGTTCCATCGACAAACGCTCCAGAGACAGCGGCTTGACCAGCAGTCCATCCATGCCGATGCGTCTGCATCGTTCACTTTCATCCGTCATCGCATTGGCCGTACAGCCAATGACCGGACAGCGTGTACGCTTTTCCTGCTCCTCGATATTGCGGATGGCTTCGGTCAATGCATAACCACTGATCCCCGGCATGTTGCAGTCCGTGATGACTGCATCGAATGCCCCCTCGCGCCACAGACTCAGGGCCTGGGCACCGCCTTCGGCGGGCACGACCTGATGACCGAGAAACTCCAGTTGCTGGGTCAGCACCAGACGATTGGCAGACATATCGTCCACCACAAGCAAACGCAGACTTCGCTTACCCGCGCTGCGGTCCTGCTGAGGGGGTTCGCTCTGCACGTTCGTCAGGCTCCTCACTCTGGCAAGAGGCACATTGACGGTCACACGGGTGCCCTGCCCCGGCTCGCTGTACAGGCTGATGTCGCCACTCATCAGTTCTACAAGTTGCCGGCAGATGCTCAGCCCCAGTCCCGTGCCGCCGTAGCGGGCCGCAATATCGTCGCTGGCCTGAATGAATGGCTGGAAGAGTTGTTGCTGACGATGGAAATCGATACCTGTCCCGCTGTCCTGTACACTGATGTGTATTCGCGACAACTCGTTGTGTTCTTCGAGCACCCCAACGGTAATCACCACCGAGCCCCGCTGCGTGAACTTCAAGGCATTGCCCAGTATGTTGTGCAACACCTGACGCAGGCGTAACGGGTCGAGCCAGTAATCGCCATGGGCCTGCTCTGCAAAATCCAGCCTCAGCTCCAGACCTTTCCGAGCGGCCTGGGCCGAGAACAACTGGACAATGCCCTCAACAAACGGGTGAAACGCCGTCACGGACAGCGCAAGCTGCATCTTCCCCGCCTCGATCCTGGCCAGATCAAGACTGTCTCCAATCAGCGCGACAAGCTCCCTGGCCGACTGGCAAGCCACCTGCACCCCTTGAGAAGGTGTCTCACCCCGGCGCATGACCTGTTCGCATTCCAGCTCCAGCAGACCGATGATGGCCCCCATGGGCGTGCGAATCTCGTGACTCATGCTGGCCAGAAAAGCACTCTTGGCCTCGCTGGCCTGATCCGCATGGCGCAGAGCTTCCTCCAGCCGGACCTCCAGCCGTTTTCGTTCGGTGATATCGACCCAGCCGCCCAGCAGCCCCTGCAACTGGCCATCCGCACCAAAGAAAGGGACGGTCCATTGCCATACGTCGACCTGTTTGCCAGACAGCTCCAGCGTCCTGTCGGCGAATATCGGCCGCCTGTTTTCCAGAAGCCTGAGATAGTCGGCATGCATCTGTTCGGATACCGAACGCGGAATCAGCTCGATATCGATCAGGCGGCGACCGTTCATCTGCTCGAAACTGATTCCGAGACTTTCTTCATAACTGCGATTGCAGGAGATCAGCCGCCCCTTGAGATCGCGGACATAAATGGGATTGGGAATTCCATCGAAAAGCGCATGCTTGAAGGCCAACTGATCGTTGAGCTGCCGTTCGGCCTTGAGTCTCTGACGAATCTGAACCTTGAGGCGGCTGTTCCAGGCCAGAGACACCAGACCGAGCAAGAGGGCAAGCATCCCCCACCAGAACACCCATGGTGGAATCCGGCTCCAGATCGACGGCTGGGGCAGAACCGAGCCCAGCCACTTCATGCGGATGGAGCGCATCTCGGCCACCGGGAACGCCTCCAGCGCCTTGTTCAGGATGCTGAGCAATTCGGGTTGCGACTTGATCACCGAGAACTGATCGGGAGACCACTTGCCATCGACACCGCGCGCCACTTTCAGACCACCGGCCGGAAAGAGATAGGCACCTGCTTCATTCTGGATCGTGGCATCGGCCTGTCCGGTTTCCACCAACCTGCGTGCCTCGGCATAAGTGGGGACCTGTAGAAGCTGAATGTTCGGAAAATTGCGCTGGATCTCCTCCTCCAGCGCATGCCTGGCCGGCAATGCCAGTACTCGCCCGGACAGACTGTTCAGGGACACTTGTGAGGAACTGTCGGAGCGCACCACGAAGACCCAGTTATTGCCACCGAACGAATAGGTGAAATTCAGAAACTGTCTGCGCTCGGCATTGTCGGCCAGCGTTGTATTCATGTGAGCTTGCTCGGCCTTGAGCATCTGAATGCTGTTGAGGGTGGAAGAAGCTTCCTTGTGCACGAACTGCAGACCGGTCATGCGCGAAATCCGCGCCAGCACATCGATATTGAGCCCGACCCAATTGCCGTTGTTGTCCTTGTAGATATAGGGCGGATGCTGGGTGGTCGCGATCGTCACGCTGGGGTGCTTGGCGACCCATAACCTTTCAGCGGCAGAAAGCGTGATACGTTGCCCGACCACATCGGCTCCCAGCCCCTGGGTCCAGCGCCCCAGCACCTCACGCCCCACTGCCGGATCGAGGCTGCCCAGCACCCGGTTTATCAGGCTCAACAAGCGTTTTTCGTCCTGGCGTACGGCAAACGCAAAGCCCATTGAAGGCAAGGCACTTTCAAACTTGATCTGCAGCCCCAGGTAAGGCCGCAATGCGTTATAGGAACGCACGATCACTTCGTTGCCGATAAAGACGTCGACCTCTCCCTGACTCAAGGCCTCAAGAGCGCTGTAGAGATTGGGCGCGATAATGATTTCGCTGTCGGGATAGGTTGCATGCAGAGTTTCAGAGTCGGCATATCCATCGAGCAATACAACCTTTTTGCCCTCCAGACTGCGCGACGGGCTTGGGTCGCTGCCTCGTGCGACCACCACCGAATGATCGGGCATGTAGACACTGGAAAATGCCAGCCCCTTGACGCCACGCTCGAAACCGTTGGCGCTGGTGAGAATATCAATGGTGCCGCTGCGCAGTGCCGCAATGGCCTGATCACGCTCGACAAAACCGACCACCTGGATCGGCACGTTCAGCCTGTCGCCAATCAGGCTCAGGTAGTCGGCGCTGATCCCCTGATAACGATTACGGTCGCTGGTGATATCCACTGGTTCGTAATCGGCAATGGCAATACCGACCCGCAATACCTTGCGCTGATCCAGCCACTGGCGATCTGCTGCCTCAAGATCCAGATCCTCCAACTGCACAAAGGGAGCGCTCAATGAGAAAGGCAGACTCTGTGCTGCAGCTGCCATCTGCCCAAAAAACACCATCAGCAGGAATAAAATCGTGCGTCCTGTATGTTCAATGATCAGGTCACCGGTCACCCTGACCAGCACCTGCAAACTTGCCTGTTTCACAACAACTGACTCATCCGTAGAAACTCGAAAACCTCCAGAGTTTGGCACGGGAAAACGAGAAGGCCCGCCAAGTGGCGGGCCCTAAGTTGTTACACAACTATTCGGTTATAACGGCTTGCCACGGTTACCGTGCTGGCTGACAAAGGCCTGCATGGCTTTGAGGTCATTTGGCAGAACAGTGCAGCGCTCGTCGCGCTCGAACAAATCAGACAAATGTGCAGGTAGCTCAAGCGCTTTTCCTACACCCGCTTTCTCCACTGCCTCAGGGAATTTGACCGGATGGGCAGTGCCCAGAATCACCATCGGTGTGTCGAGGCTGCGACGGCACTCGCGGGCGGCCTTGACGCCGATTGCGGTATGCGGATCCAACACTTCACCCGTCGCAGCAAACACCTCGGCGATGGTTTCGCAGGTCTGCTCGTCGCTGACCGCCAGCGAGTCGAACAGCTTGCGTGTTTCAGTCCAGCGATCTTCCTCGACGCTGAAACCGCCGCCCTGCTTGAAGGTGTCCATCAGACCGGCAATGGCTGCGCCACTGCGACCATGCATGTCGAACAGCAGACGCTCGAAGTTCGACGACACCATGATGTCCATCGAAGGCGACAGCGTGGCGTGCAGGGTTTCCTTGACATACTGGTTGCCGCTCATGAAGCGGTGCAGGATATCGTTGCGGTTGGTGGCCACGATCAACTGGTTGACCGGCAGCCCCATGTTGCGTGCCAGGTAACCGGCGAAGATGTCGCCGAAGTTGCCGGTAGGCACCGAGAACGATACCGAGCGCGCCGGGCCACCCAGTTGCAGGGCCGCGTGGAAGTAGTAGACGATCTGGGCCATGATCCGCGCCCAGTTGATCGAGTTGACCGCGACCAGACGGGTGCCCTTGAGGAAGCTTTGATCGGCGAAGCTGGCCTTGACCATCTCCTGGCAATCGTCGAAGTTGCCTTCGATGGCGATGTTATGGATGTTGTCGCCGAAGATGGTGGTCATCTGACGGCGCTGAACGTCCGAAACACGGTTGTTGGGGTGCAGGATGAAGATATCGACGTTATCGCAGCGACGGCAGCCTTCAATCGCCGCAGAACCGGTATCACCGGAAGTGGCACCGATGATGACCACACGCTCGCCACGCTTGGCCAGCACGTAATCCAGCAGACGACCGAGCAATTGCAGGGCGAAGTCCTTGAACGCGAGGGTCGGGCCATGGAACAGCTCGAGTACCCACTCGTTACCGTTCAACTGACGCAGCGGGGCAACCGAACTGTGGGCGAATACGCCGTAGGTTTCTTCGAGAATCTTCTTGAAATCGGCATCCGGGATACTGCCATCCACAAAAGGACGCATGACCCGGAAAGCCAGCTCGTGATACGGCAGGCCAGCCCAGGAAGCGATTTCTTCCTGGGTAAAACGTGGCAGGTTTTCCGGCACATACAGACCACCATCGCTGGCGAGACCTGCAAGCAGCACATCTTCAAAATTCAACGCTGGCGCCTGGCCGCGGGTACTGATGTAGCGCATTTTTTTCAAACCTTTGGTTTGAGCTGCGAGCTTCTAGCGACAAGCTACAAGCAAGAGCACACGGGCTCCTGACTTGCAGCTTGCAGCTTGTTGCTTGCCGCTATCAATTAATTCAGATGTTCGACACGAATCCGCACAACAGGACCGACCACATCCTGCAAGGCTTCAAGCGCCGTGATCGCATCGTTCATACGCTGTTCGAGTACGCGGTGCGTCAGCAGAATCATCGGGACCAGGCCGTCCTGTTCTTCGACTTCCTTCTGCATGATCGATTCAATGTTGATGCCACGTTCGGACAGAATGCTTGCAACCTGGGCCAGCACGCCTGGATGATCCTTGGCCTGGATGCGCAGGTAGTAGGCACTTTCGCACGCCTCGATCGGCAGGATCGGGTGAGCGGACAGCGAATCCGGCTGGAAGGCCAGATGAGGTACGCGGTTCTCCGGGTCGGAAGTCATGGCACGCACGACGTCCACCAGATCCGCCACCACGGAAGAAGCGGTTGGCTCCATGCCGGCACCGGCACCGTAGAACAGGGTCGAACCCGAGGCATCACCATTGACCATGACCGCGTTCATCACGCCATTGACGTTGGCGATCAGGCGGTCGGCCGGGATCAGCGTCGGGTGTACGCGCAACTCGATACCCTGCGCCGTGCTGCGAGCAACGCCCAGGTGCTTGATGCGATAGCCCAGAGCTTCGGCGTAGTTCACGTCGGCGGTGGTCAGCCTGGTAATACCTTCGGTATAGGCCTTGTCGAACTGCAACGGAATACCGAATGCAATGGAAGCCAGAATCGTCAGCTTGTGGGCAGCGTCGATACCTTCCACATCGAAGGTCGGATCGGCTTCGGCGTAACCCAGGGCCTGGGCTTCAGCCAGGACGTCCGGGAAAGTACGGCCTTTCTCGCGCATTTCGGTCAGGATGAAGTTACCGGTGCCGTTGATGATCCCGGCAACCCAGTTGATACGGTTTGCCGACAGGCCTTCACGGATGGCCTTGATGACCGGGATACCGCCTGCAACAGCGGCCTCGAAAGCCACGATCACGCCCTTCTCGCGGGCCTTGGCAAAGATTTCATTGCCGTGTACCGCGATCAGCGCCTTGTTGGCGGTCACCACGTGCTTGCCGTTTTCGATGGCCTTGAGCACCAGATCACGGGCGACGGTGTAGCCGCCGATCAGTTCAACGACGATATCGATTTCAGGATTTTCAGCCACAGCGAAGACGTCGCTGGTGGTGGGTGTACCGGTAATCTGGCAGTTGGGGTTTGGTGTACGAACCGCAATTTGCGCAACTTCGATTCCACGCCCGGCACGGCGGGCAATCTCCTCGGCGTTACGCTGAAGTACGTTGAAGGTACCGCCACCGACAGTACCCAGCCCACAGATGCCTACTTTGACCGGTTTCACTGATGAACTCCCCGAAAAACGGCCGCCCCGAAGTCGGCCGTGGAAAACAGCCGCATGTCACCATGCGACTCCAATTTTTTAGCGGGATGACGGCAAGGCGTCACCCCATGCCCATGAGGCGTCCTGACGATGCAGGATTATTTGGCGCCCAGCGCCAGCTTGGCGACCTGAGCTGCTGGCTGATAGCCCGGAATCAATTGACCGTCTGCCAGAACAATGGCCGGCGTACCGTTCACACCAATCGACTGGCCCATTGCAAACTGTTTGCTCACCGGGTTCTCGCACTTGGGTGCCTTGATGTCCTTGCCATCGACCATGCGGTCCATGGCGTCCTTGCGGTCCTTGGAGCACCAGACCGCCTGCAGTTGCTGGTCGCCCGGCGAACCCAGCCCCTGACGCGGGAAAGCCAGGTAGCGCACTTCGATACCCATCTTGTTCAACTGCCCCACTTCTTCATGCAGCTTGTGGCAATAAGGACAGGTGGTATCGGTGAAAACGGTGATGTGCGACTTGGTTTCCCCGATGGCCGGATAAACCACCATCTCGGCGGCTGGAACGCCATTGATGGTCTTCGAGATCGCCTGACGTTCGGTCTTTTCGGTCAGGTTGACCGGCTTGCCGTCCTGGATCTGGAACAGGTAACCCTGAACCACAAACTGGCCATCGGCGCTGGCATAAAGAACACGACCGCCCTTGAGCTTGACCTCGTAGAGACCATTGAGCGGGCTGGCTGAGATGCTTTCTACAGGCAGTTCCAGTTGAAGCGAATCCAGCGTCTTGCGAATGGCCTGATCGGGTACTGCATCGGCCACGGCAAAGGCACTGAAAGAGCCGGCCAGAGCAACAATGGCGGCAGCAAAAACATGAGGCAAGCGCATGAAAACTCCTATAACGGCGGACAGACCGGCGGCGCTGAAAACCACTGACGCCGACTTCAGTCTGTGAAACCGCCAAAGCCTATCACATAAGGCCTGTAACACCGACCCGGACAAACATAACTTAAATCAGGATCAGCCCCGTGGATGGTGCCGGGCATGCATCTCCTGCAAACGAGCCCGGGCAACATGGGTATAAATCTGTGTCGTGGACAGATCACTGTGACCCAGCAGCATCTGAACGACCCTCAAGTCGGCACCATGATTGAGCAAATGAGTGGCAAAAGCATGACGCAAGGTATGCGGCGACAGTGACTTGCCGATACCGGCGACCGCTGCCTGATGCTTGATCCGATGCCAGAAGGTCTGCCGTGTCATTTGCTCGCCACGCAAGCTGGGAAACAGGACATCACTGGGACGTCCGCCCAGCAGCTCGTCACGGGCACCGCGCATGTACCGCTCGACCCAGACAATAGCCTCTTCTCCCATGGGCACCAACCTTTCCTTACTGCCCTTGCCCATGATTCTCAGGACACCCTGGCGCAGATTGACCTGATCCAGGGTCAGGCTGATGAGTTCGCTGACCCGCAGGCCACAGGCATAAAGCACCTCCAGCATCGCCCGATCACGCTCACCGATCGGCTCGCTCAGATCGGGTGCTGCCAGCAAGGCTTCCACATCGGCTTCGGACAGGGATTTGGGCAGCGGTTTGCCCAGTTGCGGCATATCGATCAGCAAGGTCGGATCGACAGCGATCAGCCGCTCACGCAGCAGATAGCGATAGAAGCCGCGGGCTCCGGACAGAAAACGGGCGGTCGAGCGGGGCTTGTACCCCTGATCCATTCGCCAGGACAAGTGATCGAGAATCACATCGCGCCCGGCACCGGTCAGCTCGACGTTGCGCTCCTGCAGCCAGCCATTGAACAGGGCCAGATCACTGCGATAAGAGTCACGGGTGTTATCGGACAAACCTTTTTCCAGCCAGAGCGCATCCAGAAAACGGTCGATCAGTGGGTGGTCGATAGCAGGCATTTTCACTCGTAAGCAGTGTGGCGACAGACAGGTTGCATGATTAAACGACAGACAACAAAAAAGCAGCCCGCAGGCTGCTTTTTTTATGCATCGAGAAACTGTATCAGGACAGTTTTTCCTTGATGCGAGCTGCTTTACCGGACAGGTCACGCAGGTAGTACAGTTTGGCCTTGCGAACGTCGCCGCGACGTTTCACAGCCAGGCTGTCGATTTGCGGGCTGTAGGTCTGGAAAGTACGCTCAACGCCAACACCGTTGGAGATTTTACGAACAGTGAAAGCACTGTTCACGCCACGGTTACGCTTGGCAATTACAACGCCTTCAAACGCTTGCAGACGTGCGCGATCGCCTTCCTTTACTTTCACCTGAACGACGATGGTATCGCCTGGGGCAAAGGTAGGGATTTCTTTGGTCATCTGCTCTGCTTCGAGGGCAAGAATGATTTTGTTAGTCATGCTGGTGCTCCTAAGGTAATCCGTCTGGATCGACCATCGATACGTTAACTATCGTCCCGCTCGCGGATGTATTCCGCCAGCAGCTTCTTCTCTTCTCCAGAAAGCGAGCGGCTTTCCAGAAGATCGGCGCGTCGTTCCCAGGTCCGCCCAAGGGACTGCTGTAAACGCCAACGCCGGATATGCGCGTGATTGCCACTCAGCAACACGTCGGGAACACGCTGATCCGCATACACCTCAGGTCGGGTGTAATGCGGGCAATCCAGCAGACCGTCCGTGAAGGAATCTTCCTCCGCGGAGTCCACATGCCCTAAAGCTCCAGGCAGCAGTCGCGTAACCGCGTCGATCAGCACCATTGCCGGTAGCTCGCCACCGGACAGTACATAGTCACCAATCGACCACTCTTCATCGACATGAGCATCAATAAAACGCTCGTCAATGCCTTCATAACGACCGGCGATGAGGATAATCGCTTCCTCCTGCGCCAGTTCGCGCACCGCAGACTGATTCAGCTTGCGGCCTTGTGGCGACAGGTAAATCACCTTCGCCGCATCCCCTGCAGCCTGCCTGGCCTGAACCAGAGCATCTTCAAGAGGCTTGATCTTCATCACCATGCCCGGACCACCGCCAAATGGGCGATCATCCACAGTGTGATGACGATCAGTGGTGTAGTCCCGCGGATTCCAACAGGCAAGCTGCAAGAGCCCCTGCTTCACCGCACGGCTGGTAATGCCGTATTCGCTGATGGCGGAAAACATCTCCGGGAACAAACTGATGACTTCTATGCGCAGGCTAGCCATGACACTCAGAAGTCCGCATCCCAATCCACCTTCATCTCGCCGGCGTCGAGGTCGATTGCCAGCACGCATTGCTCCGTATAGGGCAACAGGCGCTCGCGATCATCCAGACTGCCCGCGCAGGGCTTGACCACCATTACATCGTTCGAGCCGGTTTCAAGCAGGTGATCGATCTTGCCAAGCAATTGCCCAAGCGTATCGATGACCTTGAGGCCTTCAAGCTGGTACCAGTAGTACTCGCCGTCGTCCAGATCAGGGAACAGGCTGCGCGGCACGCAGATTTCGCAACCGGACAGAAGACGCGCTTCGTCGCGATCATCGAGACCCTTGAGCTTTGCGACCAGGAACTTGCCTTGCAAGCGTCCGCTGACCAGCTCTACCTGTTTTTCCATCCGTCCTTCGCGCCGTAGCGTCCAGGTCGTGTAGTCCAGCAGGTTATCAATCGGATCCGTAAAGGAATAAACCTTCACTTCGCCGCGAACGCCATGAACCGAGAAAATCTTGCCTATGACGATCAGATCGTCGGCAGATGCAGGCGTCGCATTCATAGGTTTCAGGCCGCAGCCTTGGCCTTGTTGTGCTCTTTGATCAACTGAGCAACGCGCTCGGAAGTCTGAGCACCAACGCCCAGCCAGTAGTTCAGGCGTTCTTCGTTGACGGACAGACGAACTTCCTGACCACGAGCGATCGGGTTGAAGAAGCCGATTTGTTCCTTGTGGGAACCGTCACGAGCGTTACGGCTGTCGGTAACGGTCAGGTGGTAAAACGGGCGCTTTTTGGAGCCGCCAAGGGCAAGACGGATGGTTAGCATTGAACATCGTTCCTGTAGTCGGTGCTGCAAATCTAAGATGCACAGCGGGCATGGGTGCCCGAAAGGCCGCATATTCTAAGGAATATCCCGACTTTTGCAAATGACTTTTTCCGGCGCAGGCCGGCGTGCCATCCAGATCTGCAATGAAACTGTCGCAAGACAGCGGGTTGAGTCCCGCATGACGCGGGCTTGCTGGAGGCCAGGCCTCCAGAATCGAATGCGCGCAAAGCCTCTTGCGCGCGACGCAATCACATTTTCGGCATGCCGCCGCCGGGGAACATTCCCCCCATGCCGCGCATCATTTTTGCCATACCGCCCTTGGCGGAGAATTTCTTCATCATCTTCTGCATCTGCTTGTGCTGCTTGATCAGACGCCCGATGTCCTGAACCTGGGTGCCCGAACCCATGGCGATACGGCGCTTGCGGGAGCCGCTGATCAGATCAGGGTCGCGACGCTCGGCCGGGGTCATCGAGTTGATGATGGCTTCCATCTGCTTGAACTGCTTCTCGGCCACGCCCTGGGCATTGCCCATCTGCGAGAGGTTCATGCCACCGATGCTGGGCAGCTTGTCCATGAGGCCGCCGAGGCCGCCCATGTTCTTCATCTGTTGCAGCTGGTCGCGGAAGTCTTCGAGATCGAAGCCCTTGCCCTTCTTGAGCTTCTTGGCCAGCTTGTCGGCTTTCTCTTTATCCAGAGTCTGCTCGGCCTGCTCGATCAGGCTGAGCACGTCGCCCATGCCGAGAATTCGCGACGCGATACGATCAGGGTGGAACGGCTCCAGAGCCTCGCTCTTCTCGCCCATACCGATGAACTTGATCGGCTTGCCGGTAATCGCACGCACCGACAATGCAGCACCGCCGCGAGCATCGCCATCGACCTTGGTGAGCACCACACCGGTCAGCGGCAGCGCATCGCCGAAGGCCTTGGCGGTGTTGGCCGCATCCTGACCGGTCATGGCATCGACCACGAACAGGGTTTCAGCCGGTTTCACTTCGGCATGCAACGCCTGGATCTCGGTCATCATCTCGGCATCGACGTGCAGACGACCGGCGGTGTCGACGATCACGACATCGATGAACTTGAGCCTGGCTTCGCGGATGGCCGCCTGAGCGATGTCCACCGGCTTCTGGCTGATATCGGAAGCGAAGAATGTCACGCCGATATCGTTGGCCAGGGTTTCAAGCTGCTTGATGGCCGCAGGACGATAGACGTCCACCGACACGACCATCACGGTTTTCTTCTTGCGCTCTTTAAGGAAGCGAGCAAGTTTGCCAGCGGTGGTGGTTTTACCCGCACCCTGCAGACCGGCCATCAACACGACCGCCGGAGGCGTGACGTTGAGCACCAGGTCTTCGTTGGCTGCGCCCATCAGGCTTTCGAGTTCGGCCTGAACGATCTTCACGAACGCCTGACCCGGTGTCAGGCTGCGCGACACCTCGGTGCCGACGGCACGTTCCTTGACGCTATTGACGAAGTCCTTGACCACCGGCAGGGCGACATCGGCTTCGAGCAAAGCCATGCGCACTTCGCGCAAGGTATCTTTGATGTTGTCCTCGGTCAGCTTGGCCTTGCCAGTTACGTGGCGCAGCGTCTGCGAGAGGCGGTCGGTAAGGTTTTCAAACATGCGCGATCCTTTCAGGCTCTGGTCGAACCCCGGTTGATGCGGCCCGGCCCGCAATGAAATGGCGCTCGGCGAGCCTTCGGCTTGAGCAGGTCGCGGATTATAGCGAAGACTCTGCGGAACTGACACCACGCAGACTGCTTATGTAGTCTTTCGTGAAATGTCGGTTCTATGCCAAACTCAGCGTCTTTCGGGCTCGTCCTTCAGGATCTATGTTCCCTCTCACACCCAGTCTGCTTTCAAGCCTCGCCGCCGCCAGCCTTTATGCCGCTGCGACCGTCTATCAGGGCGTACGCCTGAATCAGACCGCCAAACCCGACAAGCGGCTGCTTGTACTGCTCGGCACCCTGGCCGTCATCGCCCATGCCATCGGCCTTTATTCTCAGCTGATGCGCCCGGCAGGCCTGGGTCTGGACTTTTTCAACTCCGCCAGCCTGATCGCCTTGTCGGTCATCGCCCTGACCCTGCTTGCCACCACGCGAATCCCCGTGGAAAACCTGCTGGTGCTGCTGTTTCCACTGGGCATGATCACCGCCCTGCTGGCCCAGTTCGCCCCCAGCGGCACAGTGCAGCCGATCATCGAAGAGCCGGGCATCCTCAGCCACATCCTGCTTTCGATCCTGGCGTACGGCATGTTCACCATTGCGGTCTTCCAGGCACTGCTGCTGCTGTTGCAGGATCACCAGCTCAAGAACAAGCACCCTTCCGGACTGATCAAGAACTTCCCGCCTCTGCAAACCATGGAAAGCCTGCTGTTTGGTTTCCTATGGGCTGGCTGGACACTGCTGTCGCTGTCGCTGATTTCCGGCTGGGTGTTCGTCGAGAATCTGTTTGCCCAGCATCTGGTACACAAGACCCTGCTCGCCTGCCTGGCCTGGGTGGTGTTCAGCGTTCTGCTGTGGGGCCGCAACCGTCTCGGCTGGCGTGGGCACAAAGCCATTCGCTGGACCCTGGGCGGCTTCTGCCTGCTGATGCTGGCCTACTTCGGCAGCAAGCTGGTACGTGAATTCATTCTGCATATCTGACGGGCGTCGATCATGGATAATCTGCCCCTCGGCCCGCTTCTGGGTGTGCTGACCCTGCTGATGCTCTGGTCGGGCCTGCTGACTGCAGTCGAAACCGCCCAGCATCTGCTCAAGACCTTACGCGCCGGCAAGCGCCCCAACGAAGCAGCGGCCTTTCCCGAACTGACCTTCGAGCTCAACAGCCTGATCCTGAGCAATACGCTGATCAAGACCCTGATCACCGTCATCGCCACGCTGGTCGCCATCAATAGCTGGCTCTATAACGGTCCGACCGTTGCGTGGCTCATCACTGCTGCCGCCATGCTGGTATTTGCCGAATACATCCCGCGCCGTCTTGCAGCCCGCTACCCCGCCGCCACCGTCCTGCTCGGCAACGGGACACTGCGCATTCCGATGAAGGTCGTCTGGCCGCTGGCCTTTGTTTTCAGCGCGATCGCCAAACATTTATTACGCATTTTCGGTGTCAACAAGGCACCGAGCCATGATCCTGACCTGGACGATACTCCCCAGAAACCCGGTCATGAAGGCGTACAGGAGCATCATCCACGGGCCAATGTGCTATCGGGCATCCATGCGCTGGACAGCATCACGGTCAATGACATTCTGATACCACGCAACGAAGTGGACGGCGTCAACCTCGACGACCCCATCGAGCAGATCATCGAACGCCTGATCATTTCCCGGCACACACGCCTGCCGGTCTATCACAACGATATCAATCAGGTGCAGGGCGTCCTCAATACCCGTCAGATCAGCCACCTGCTGCCCAAGGGCGAACTGACCAAGGAGCAATTGCTGGCCGTCTGCTACGAACCCTACTTTGTGCCCGAAAGCACGCCACTGCAGTTGCAACTGCTGAATTTCCACAAGCAGCAGCGTCGGCTGGGAGTGGTGGTGGACGAATATGGCGAAGTGCTCGGCATCGTCAGCCTGGAAGACATTCTCGAAGAGATCGTCGGTGAATTCGAGAACGAGCAGAGACTCAACAACCCTCATGTGACCCGTCAGGCAGACGGACGCCTTGAAGTGGAAGGGACGGCCTCGATTCGCGACCTGAACAAGAGCCTGGGCTGGCACCTGCCTTCCGATGGTCCCAAGACCCTCAACGGTCTGGTGACAGAGGCCCTGGAAACCATTCCCGAAGGCCCGGTCTGCCTGAAAATCGGCCCCTACCGGCTGGAAATCCTGGAAACCGAGGACAATCGCGTGAAGCGCGTGCTGATGTGGCAAAACGCTCCGAGCCTGGTTTTCAAGTAGACATCCCGCCAGATGTTGCTACTTGTTTCGCAAGCAAAGCCCTTCCTATAATCCTCTGGCTTACCCAGCCAGCCGTAGCGCGTGCTACCCGCACCCAGCGCCAACGGCCAGTCATTCAGCCTGAACGACTCGCACCTTTTATGGCACGCTCCCATCCACGAGCGCTGTCACTGCCCTCCAGCCCAACCGGGCCAATCTGCTCAGCGCTGCGCCCACAATCACAAGAATGAACATTTGCCGCCGCGTGCCCAACGTCGCAGGCAAGATGACTGTCAGGGATATCCGCATGACCAGCACTACAACTCTGAGCGAAAGCGACAACACCCAAACACCACCCAGCAACTCACCGACCCGCGTTGCAACCGCCAGCTTCATTGGCACCGCCATCGAGTTCTACGACTTTTATGTCTACGCCACGGCCGCAGCACTGGTGATCGGTCCGGTCTTCTTTCCGCAGACCTCCGGCACCGCACAGATGCTGTCGTCATTTCTGACCTTCGGTATCGCCTTCCTTGCTCGCCCGCTGGGATCGGCACTGTTCGGCCATTTCGGCGACCGTATCGGACGCAAATCGACGCTGGTCGCCTCATTGCTGCTGATGGGGGTCTGCACCACCTTGATCGGCGTGCTGCCCGGTTATGCGACCATCGGAGCCTGGGCACCGATCATTCTCTGCCTGTTGCGCTTCGGTCAGGGCCTGGGGCTCGGCGGCGAATGGGGTGGAGCCGCGCTGCTGGCGACCGAGAACGCCCCCAAGGACAAGCGAGCCTGGTTCGGCATGTTCCCGCAACTGGGGCCATCCATTGGGTTTCTGGCAGCCAACGGCCTGTTTCTGGCACTGGCACTGATCCTCAACGACGAGCAATTCCGCTCATGGGGCTGGAGGATTCCCTTCCTGCTCAGTGCCGCTCTGGTCATGGTCGGCCTGTATGTACGCCTGAAACTGGAAGAAACACCGGTCTTCGCCAAAGCCATCGAGCGCCATGAACGGGTCAGGATGCCGATCGTGGAAACCTTCAGTCAGCACTGGAAACCGATGCTGCTGGGTGCTGCTTCAATGGTGGTGTGCTACGCGCTGTTCTATATCTCGACAGTCTTTTCCCTGAGCTATGGGGTGTCGACACTGGGCTATAGCCGGGAAACCTTTCTGGGCCTGCTGTGCTTCGCGGTGCTGTTCATGGCGGCGGCCACGCCCCTGGCGGCCTGGGCAAGCGATCGCTTCGGACGCAAGCCGGTACTGGTTGTCGGCGGTGTGCTGGCGATTCTCTCTGGCTTTCTCATGGAACCGCTGCTCACCCATGGCACGACCTGGGGCGTTGCGCTGTTCCTGTGTATCGAGCTGTTCCTGATGGGCGTGACCTTCGCCCCCATGGGCGCACTGCTGCCGGAGCTGTTCCCGACCCAGGTGCGTTACACCGGCGCATCGGCAGCCTATAACCTCGGCGGAATAGTCGGAGCCTCCGTCGCACCGTTCTTTGCACAGAAACTGGTGGCCATGGGCGGTTTGAGCTGGGTGGGCGGGTATGTGTCGGCAGCAGCACTGATCAGCCTGCTGGCTGTGCTGTGTCTGAAAGAGACGCGGGATAAAGAGTTGTAGGCAGAACGGCCTCTTCGCGAATAAATTGGCTCCCATTGCAGGAGCCAATTCATTCGCGAATGGCTGGATCAGTTACAGAATGACGTTGACCGCCGCCGAAGCACGGGTCGCCTTGGCGCGAGCGGCTTCGATGGATTCGTCGCGGGCCAGGGCTACGCCCATGCGACGCTGGCCGTTGACTTCAGGTTTGCCGAACAGACGCAAGGCCGTATCCGGCTCGGCCAGTGCAGCACCCAGGTTGGCGAAAGCGGTCTGCGTGGACTGGCCTTCGACCAGAATCACCGACGAAGCCGATGGCCCGAACTGGCGGATCAGCGGCACTGGCAGGCCCAGAATGGCGCGGGCATGCAGTGCGAACTGGGACAGGTCCTGGGAAATCAGGGTCACCAGACCGGTGTCATGCGGGCGCGGCGAAACTTCGCTGAACCACACCTGATCGCCTTTGATAAACAACTCGACACCAAAGATACCGCGACCACCCAGAGCCTCGGTCACCGCCTTGGCAACGCGCTCGGATTCGGCCAGTGCAACCGGGCTCATGGCCTGTGGCTGCCAGGATTCCTGATAGTCGCCCTTCTCCTGGCGATGGCCAACCGGCGCACAGAATGTGGTGCCGCCCACATGGCGCACGGTCAGCAGAGTGATTTCGTAGTCGAAATCGATAAAGCCTTCAACGATCACACGGCCCTTGCCGGCACGACCGCCTTCCTGCGCGTAATCCCAGGCTTTCTGGATATCATCGACGCTCTTGAGCAGGCTCTGGCCCTTGCCCGAAGAACTCATGACCGGCTTGACCACGCAAGGGAAACCCAGATCCAGGACCGCTTTGCTGTAGTCCTCGAAGGTATCGGCAAAATGATACGGCGAAGTCGGCAGCTTGAGCTCTTCGGCAGCCAGGCGACGAATGCCTTCACGGTTCATGGTCAGTTGCGCAGCACGGGCCGTCGGGATGACAGTGAAACCTTCGGACTCAAGCTCGACCAGCGTGGAAGTGGCGATAGCTTCGATTTCCGGAACGATGAAGTGCGGCTTCTCGGCCTCGACCACCGCACGCAACGCAGCACCGTCCAGCATATTGATGACGTGACTGCGATGAGCGACCTGCATGGCAGGCGCATCGGCATAACGGTCAACAGCGATCACTTCGACGCCCAGGCGTTGCAGCTCGATCACTACTTCCTTGCCCAGCTCGCCACTGCCGCAGAACAATACGCGAGTCGCGGTAGGCGACAGTGGAGTTCCGATTTGAGTCATCTCAGGTCCTCGTGAAGCAGATATCGATGGCAGCCCGCCGTATGCGAGCGACCGCTTTGAAGAAAGGCGCGCAATTTACCACGAAGCCCTGCAAATAGGGGCTCAACCCGGACAAGCGTTCTTGCGGATACGCCAGGCCATGATCAGCCAGACGGCAGTGACGCCCGCGAACTTGGAGCCCAGCGCGGTCAGGATGACCGGTGCCGTCAGGGCATCGATCATGCCGAAAAAGATAAAGGTATCCAGTGGAATACTCAGGGCCGAACTGATCCACAGGCGATCATGCAACGGGCGCCTGGTGATGCTGAATACCAGCCAGTCGATGCACTCGGAAATCGCGAACGCCGTGGCGCTGGCCAGTGCGATGGCTGGCTCGCTGGTGACATAAGACAGCAGCAGCGCCACCAGCATGGCGAGAATCGCACCATGACCGAAACGGGTCTGCACCATATCGCGCAGGACAAACACCAGCCCGCCCCACGCCGACCAGATGATGTCCAGGTGCGGAGCGGTGGAAAAGGCGAAATTGATCAGCACGACACTGCCGATGTACGCGATCAGGAAAAGCATGGAAAAGATGTCTTGGGAAAAACGGGGACCAATGGTAGCAGACCTCCCCACCTCATCGCATGTACACCCTACCCCAACGTCCAGACCACCCCGCTCGCCTTGGCCCGCTCATCGCACAGCACCAGCACAGCCCGCCGCTCTTCATTGCTCATGCGGCTCCAGCCAGTGATTTCGCTCACGGTTCGCTGGCAGCCAGTACAGATATCGTCTTCATCAAGGGAGCAGATACTCACACAGGGCGAACGGACGGGTTTTTCCGGGGTGAATTCAGTGCTCATCAATCTTCCTGCACAGCCAGGTCGCGGGCGTAACGCTGGGCATTGTGGACATAATGCGCGGCGCTGGCTTCAAGCATTTTCTTCTGTACGTCGGTGAGTTCGCGTACCACCTTGCCCGGCGACCCCATCACCAGAGAGCCATCGGGGATGACCTTGCCTTCACCGATCAGCGAGTTGGCGCCGATGATGCAGTATTTGCCGATCTTTGCCCCATTGAGAATCACGGAATTGATGCCGATCAGGCTGTAATCGTCGACGCTGCAACCGTGCAGCATGACGTTATGGCCAATGGTGACGCCTTTGCCGATATTCAGTGGCGACCCCATATCGGTGTGCATGACCGTACCATCCTGCACATTGCTGTTCTCACCAATATGGATCAATTCGTTATCGCCCCGCAGCACGGCGTTGAACCAGACACTCGCTCCGGCCTCCAGTCTGACCTTGCCGATCAGGACCGCATTGGGCGCGACCCAGCTTTGTGGATCGGTCTGGACACGGGAGTCTCCCAGGCGATATTTCATGGTTTTTCCTCAGGCTGATGACCGCGCTCACAGGCGCAGTTCGTTATGAATGACGGCTCAGGTGGTGGACCGCTCTGGCGGGTGGTGCAGGCTGATTCTGGTGTCATACAGCACATTGACCAGTTCGACGATCATGATTGCCGTCAGCCCCCAGATCTTGTATCCGCCATAACGATAGCTCGGTACGTACCAACTGCGGCCTTCATAATCGATCCGGTGCGTGTGCTCGCGAGTGTCCTGGCGGAAGAACTCCAGAGGCACACTGAATACCGCAGCGATTTCGGCATCATTGGGTCGATATTCGACAAAATCGGGAATCACGCCGACATAAGGCGTGACCTTGATGCCATGTTTGGAGATCAGCGGGCTCAGAGGGCCGACCACTTCGACAAGACCGGGCGGCAGGCCGATTTCCTCTTCAGCCTCACGCAGGGCCGTGAATATCAGATCGGGATCTTCCGGATCGCGCCGTCCGCCCGGGAACGCCACTTCTCCGCCGTGAGTGGAAAGCCCGCTGGCGCGCAAGGTCAGGATCAACTCGGGCTCGTCACTGCGCGTGACCGGCACCAGTACCGCCGCCTCGGGAAAAACTCGATTCGACTCAAGAATCTCTGGCGTATGACTGCTTACACGGAGAAGTAGCTCATCCAGCATGGGAAATCTCGATCTGTTGCACTCCTGGCATCATGCACCAAAGCGACGAACTGCCCAACCCCTTGCAGGACGCTCATACAATCGCGAAACTTGCAGATCCGCCCTGCAGCAAGCCAGGATAGCGTCTGCTTTAACGGATCGAACGAAACCATGAAATTCTGCAGCCAGTGCGGTAACCCGGTCATCCTGCGCATTCCCGAAGGCGATAGTCGCCTGCGCCATGTATGCGAGCATTGCCACACCATTCATTACCAGAACCCGAATATCGTGGCCGGTTGCCTGGTTACGCAGGGCGAGAAGGTCTTGCTGTGCCGCCGCGCCATCGAACCGCGCCTGGGTTTCTGGACCTTGCCGGCCGGCTTCATGGAGAACGGCGAAACCATCGAGCAGGCAGCACGCCGCGAAACCATCGAGGAAGCCTGTGCCACGCTGACCGACCTGCATCTGTATGCGCTGATCGATGTGCCGCACATCAATCAGGTGCATGTGTTCTATCGCGCCGAACTCGCCACTCCAGAATTCGCCGCCGGGGTCGAAAGCCTTGAAGTGCAATTATTCGACGAAGCCGACATTCCATGGCAGGACCTGGCTTTCATGACAGTCGGGCGTACCCTAGAATACTTCTTCGCGGACAGACGCAAGCAGGTTTACCCGGTACACACCAGCGCCCTGCCAGCTTCACGCCCGATACAGGACACATAAACAATCCGGCACTCAGATGCCTTCAGGGATACCGCAATGCGTTGGCTGTTCGCTTTCTTCTGCATGTCGTTCGTTCCGCTGTCGCAGGCGGCCTTTACCCAGACCATCGTGCCCAAGGGCAGCGAACAGAAAATCATCGATCACAAGGTCATCAATACCCAGAGTCTGGCCGACAAGAAAATCGACAAGGTGCTGGTACTCAAATCCGCACGTCAGTTGCAACTGATCAGCGGCGGCGAAGCACTCAAGACCTATCGTATTTCTCTGGGCAGAAACCCCAAGGGCACCAAGCTGCAGGAAGGCGACCAGCGCACACCGGAAGGCTTCTACTGGATCGACTGGCGCAAGCCCAGCAACAACTACAACCTGTCGATGCACATTTCCTATCCGAACATTTCGGATGCGGCACGCGCACGTCGTGAAGGCGTCAAGCCCGGCAGCATGATCATGCTGCATGGCACGCCGGTGGATGAAGAATATCCGGAGTGGTATTTCCATACCCTGGACTGGACCAATGGCTGCATCGCGCTGAAGAACAACGATATGCGCGAGGTCTGGGATCTGGTGAAGGACGGCACGATGATCGAGATCCGGCCGTGAACGCGTCGCGGGCAAGCACCCTTCCACTTGATTCTGGACTGCCTCAAGAATTGGATTAACGTCCGACTTCCTGAAACACTCAATCTCGTGGGAGAGGGCTTGCCCGCGACAGCATTTTAAAATGCTTCCAGCCGCCAGACTTCATAAGCTGGCGTTTCGTATGGATGGCTCTGCTTGAGAGCCATCACTGCCTGATGAATGAACTCATCGGCCACGACCATCTCGACTTTCCACTCCTCGACCGTCTCGACCACGCCACCCTGCCCGATAAATGGCTGACTGCCATCCAGCGGGCGGAACTGGCCCTGGCCGAGCACTTGCCATGAACAGTGATCGTAAGCACCGATTCGCCCTGCACCAGCGGCGAATACGGCGTTCTTGACCTGCTCCACATGGCTTGCGGGCACGAAGAAGGCAAGCTTGTACATCGGGACTCAGTTAACCCAGACGCGAGCGTTGCGGAACATGCGCATCCAGGCGCCATCTTCGCTCCACTCTTCCGGACGCCAGGAGTTCTGCACGGCACGGAATACACGCTCAGGGTGCGGCATCATGATGGTGACGCGACCGTCGCGAGTGGTCATGCCGCCAATACCGCGCGGCGAGCCGTTCGGGTTGGCCGGATAGGTTTCGGTCACCTTGCCATGGTTGTCCACATAACGCAGCGCAACGGTGCCGGAGATATCGGCTTCGAGCAGGGCGTCATCGTGGGCGAACTCGGCATGGCCTTCACCGTGAGCGATGGCGATCGGCATACGCGAACCAGCCATGCCTTGCAGGAAGATCGATGGCGATTCCTGGATCTGAACCATGGCCACACGCGCTTCGAACTGCTCGGAACGGTTACGCACGAAGTGCGGCCAGAACTCGCTGCCCGGAATCAGCTCGTGCAGGTTGGACAGCATCTGGCAACCGTTGCACACACCGAGGGTGAAGCTGTCGGTACGCTCGAAGAAGCCCTGGAACGCATCGCGGGCACGGCTGTTGAACAGAGCCGACTTGGCCCAGCCTTCACCGGCACCCAGTACGTCGCCGTAGGAGAAGCCGCCGCACGCAACCATGCCCTTGAAGTCGTTGAGGTCGACACGACCGGCCAGGATGTCGCTCATGTGCACGTCGATGGCATTGAAACCGGCGCGATCGAACGCAGCCGCCATCTCGACCTGACCGTTGACGCCCTGCTCGCGCAGAACCGCAACCTGAGGACGGACACCTTTCTTGATGTAAGGCGCAGCGATGTCGTCGTTGACGTCGAAGCCCAGCTTGACGGTCAGACCAGGATTGTCTTCTTCCAGCAGTGCATCGAACTCCTGATCGGCGCATTCGGCGTTATCACGCAGACGCTGGATCTGGTAGCTGGTTTCAGCCCACTGACGCTGCAGCAGACGGCGCTGGCCGCTGAATATCGACTCGCCCGCGAAACTGATGACCACCTCATCGTTGTTCACCGGCTTGCCGATGACCGAAACGCAGTCTTCAAGACCCGCAGCGCTGAACTGGGCCAGCACCAGCGGAGTTGCATCCTGACGAACCTGGATGACGGCACCCAGCTCTTCGTTGAACAGGATCGACGCCAGTTCGGCGGAGTTTTCAGCCAGACTGTCGAGATACAGATTCAGACCGCAATGACCGGCAAACGCCATTTCCAGCACGCCGACCAGCAGACCACCGTCGGAACGGTCGTGGTAAGCCAGCAGGTGGCCGTCGGCATTCAGACCCTGGATAACGGCAAAGAAGGCCTTGAGGTCTTCAGCGTCATCGACGTCCGGCGCCGAGCGACCGAGCTTGCCGTGAACCTGGGCAAGAATCGAAGCACCCATGCGGTTCTGGCCACGGCCCAGATCGATCAGGATCAGGTCGGTTTCGCCCTTGTCCATGCGCAGCTCTGGAGTGAGGGTCTTGCGGATATCGGTGACAGGCGCGAAGCCGGTCACGATCAGCGACAGCGGTGAAGTCACGCTCTTCTCGGTGCCCTCATCGCTCCAGCGGGTCTTCATGGACATCGAGTCCTTGCCCACCGGAATGGTCAGGCCCAGCTCAGGGCACAGTTCCATGCCCACGGCCTTGACGGTGTCGTACAGACGCGCGTCTTCACCCGGGTGACCGGCAGCCGACATCCAGTTGGCCGACAGTTTGATGTCGGACAGCTTTTCAATACGCGAAGCAGCGATGTTGGTGAGGGTTTCACCAATGGCCATGCGACCGGAAGCCGGAGCGTCCAGCAGTGCCAGTGGCGTACGCTCGCCCATGGCCATGGCTTCGCCGGTGTTGACGTCGAAACTGGTGGCCGTCACGGCGCAGTCGGCCACTGGCACCTGCCATGGACCTACCATCTGGTCGCGAGCCACGAGACCGGTGATGCTGCGGTCGCCGATGGTGATCAGGAAGCTCTTGCTGGCTACCGCCGGATGGCGCAGAACACGCTCGACGCTCTCTTCGATGCTCAGCGTGCTCGGATCGAAATCGTCGCCCAGCTCGGCTTCGCGCTCAACCGAACGGTGCATGCGCGGCGCCTTGCCCAGCAGCACTTCCAGTGGCATGTCCACCGGATTGTTGCCGAAGTGGCTGTCGGTAACGGTCAGTTGAGGCTCGGCAGTGGCTTCACCCACCACCGCGAACGGGCAGCGCTCACGCTCGCAGATGGCCTTGAAACGCTCGAAATCTTCGGCGGAAACGGCCAGGACGTAACGTTCCTGAGACTCGTTGCTCCAGATTTCCAGAGGAGCCATGCCCGGCTCGTCGTTACGCACATTACGCAGCTCGAAACGGCCGCCACGACCGCCATCGTTGACCAGCTCCGGAAAGGCGTTGGACAGACCGCCTGCACCCACGTCGTGGATGAAGCTGATCGGGTTCTTGTCACCCAACTGCCAGCAACGGTCGATGACTTCCTGGCAACGACGCTCCATTTCAGGGTTTTCACGCTGAACGGAAGCGAAATCCAGATCGGCGGAGCTGGTGCCGGTGGCCATGGAGGAAGCTGCGCCGCCACCCAGACCGATCAGCATGGCAGGACCACCCAGCACGATCAGCTTGGCGCCGACCGTGATTTCGCCCTTCTGGACGTGATCTTCGCGGATGTTGCCCATACCGCCAGCCAGCATGATCGGCTTGTGGTAACCGCGAACTTCGTCACCGTGAGGCGTGGCGATCGACTGCTCGAAGGTACGGAAGTAACCGGTCAGGGCCGGACGACCGAATTCGTTGTTGAACGCCGCGCCACCCAGCGGGCCTTCGATCATGATGTCCAGCGCAGTCACGATGCGCTCGGGCTTGCCGTAAGGCACTTCCCATGGCTGCACGAAACCGGGGATCTGCAGGTTGGAGACGGTGAAACCGGTCAGGCCGGCCTTTGGCTTGGCACCACGACCGGTTGCACCTTCGTCGCGAATCTCGCCGCCGGAACCGGTCGATGCACCCGGGAACGGGGCAATCGCGGTCGGGTGGTTGTGAGTCTCGACCTTCATCAGGATATGCACAGGCTCCTGCACCGCGCCGTACTGGCGGGTTTCGGGATCCGGGAAGAAACGGCCGGCCACGTTACCGACGATCACCGACGCGTTGTCCTTGTAAGCCGACAGAACGCCTTCGCTGTGCATCTGGTAGGTGTTCTTGATCATGCCGAACAGGCTTTTTTCCTGGCTTTCGCCGTCGATATCCCAACTGGCGTTGAAGATCTTGTGACGGCAATGCTCGGAGTTGGCCTGGGCAAACATCATCAGTTCGATGTCGTGAGGGTTGCGCCCCAGACCATTGAAGCTTTTGACCAGATAATCGATTTCGTCTTCAGCCAGGGCCAGCCCCAGGTCGACGTTGGCTTTTTCCAGCGCGGCGCGACCACCACCGAGGATATCCACGGCAGTCAGCGGCTTGGGTTCGGCATGGCTGAACAGACCGGCGGCCTGCTCGTGGTTGTCCAGAACCAGCTGGGTCATGCGGTCATGCAGGCTGTCGGCAATGGCCTGAGCCTCGACATCGCTGAACTGGCCTTCTACATAGAAGGCAATACCGCGTTCCAGACGCTGGATTTTTGCCAGGCCACAGTTACGGGCAATATCGCTGGCCTTGCTCGACCACGGCGAAATGGTGCCAAAACGTGGCAGCACCAGGAACAGACGACCGTTCGGCTCTTGAACCGGCACACTCGGGCCGTATTTCAGAAGGCGGTCGAGAACCTGCTGTTCTTCACTGGACAGAGCGCCAGTGACTTCAGCGAAGTGAGCGAATTCAGCGTACAAGCCACTGACAGCTGAAACCTTTTGTTTCAGTTGTTCTAGTAATTTGCTGTGGCGGAAGGCAGAAAGGGCAGGAGCACCGCGCAGGATCAACATCTTCGGGACAGCCTCGGGAAGGGGGTGTGCTTTGAGGCCACGCATTCTAGCCTAAACCGACCCTTTGAGCACCCAAAACGGCGACAAGGAATGCGCCCGAACGTCGTTTCTTTGCAGAAAACACCTGCTTTTTTGCTAAAAAGCCATCGCCTATCAGACGCGAGCCTCGCTGTCGAGATATGGCGGCAACGGTGCTTTGCGTATACTGCACCGATGTTCTCCCTAGCAGATTTCCGCCCTCGTTGCGCCAAATGGCTCGTCGCAACCGGACTCTTCCTGATGCTCAGCGCCTGTGTGGATAAACCCAGCACACTGGAGCGAGTCAAGGAGGATGGCGTTCTGCGCGTTGTAACCCGTAACAGCCCCGCCACTTATTTCCAGGATCGCAACGGTGAAACCGGCTTCGAATACGAGCTGGTCAAGCGTTTTGCCGAGGATCTGGGGGTCGAACTCAAGATCGAAACGGCCGATAACCTCGACGATCTGTTCGAGCAGATCAACAAACCGGGCGGTCCTGTACTGGCAGCTGCGGGCCTGATCGATACTCAGGAGCGCAAGCAGCAGGCACGTTTCTCTCATTCGTACCTTGAAGTCACCCCGCAGGTGGTCTACCGCAACGGCCAGTCACGACCGACCGACGTCGGCGATCTGGCAGGCAAACGCATCATGGTTCTCAAGGGCAGCAGCCACGCCGAACAACTGGCAGCCCTCAAGGCCCAGAACCCCGGCCTTGAATATGAAGAGTCGGACGCCGTAGAGGTGGTCGACCTGCTACGCATGGTCGATGAAGGCCAGATCGACCTGACGCTGGTGGATTCCAACGAACTGGCCATGAACCAGGTCTACTTCCCCAACGTTCGCGTGGCCTTCGATCTGGGCGAGGCCCGTGAACAGCGCTGGGCCGTGGCACCGGGTGAAGACAACAGCCTGCTGAACGAAATCAACGCCTATCTGGACAAGGTTGAAAAGAACGGCACCCTGCAACGACTCAAGGACCGTTACTACGGCCACGTCGATGTTCTGGGCTATGTAGGCGCCTACACCTTCGCCCAACACCTGCAGGAACGCCTGCCCAAATACGAAAAACACTTCCAGGCCTCGGCCAAGAAGGAACAGGTTGACTGGCGACTGCTGGCGGCTATCGGCTATCAGGAGTCGATGTGGCAGCCTACGGTCACCTCCAAGACTGGCGTTCGCGGGCTGATGATGCTGACCCAGAATACGGCACAGGCCATGGGCGTCACCAACCGGCTCGATGCCAAGCAAAGCATTCAGGGTGGAGCCAAGTACTTTGCCTACGTGAAGGATCAACTGGACGAAAAGATACAGGAACCGGATCGTACCTGGCTGGCACTGGCGTCCTACAACGTCGGCAGCGGTCATCTGGAAGATGCGCGCAAACTGGCCGAAAACGAGGGGCTGGACCCCAACAAGTGGCTGGACGTGAAAAAGATGCTGCCCCGCCTCTCCCAGAAAAAGTGGTACAGCAAGACCCGCTATGGCTATGCCCGAGGCGGCGAGCCGGTGCATTTCGTCGCCAACATTCGTCGCTACTACGACATCCTGACCTGGGTCACGCAGCCACAACTGGAAGGCGATCAGGTGGCCGAAGGCAATCTGCATGTTCCTGGCGTAGACAAGACCAAGCCCACCTCAACGCCACAACCGGATGAGCCCAAAGAGAACCCGGCGCTCTGACAGCCTGAAGCTATGCCTTGCTGGCAGCCCGACGCATCCTGAAAAATTCGCTCAACATCATCCCGCACTCTTCCCCCAGCACCCCACCCTCGAACAGCACGCGATGGTTGAGAAACCCCTGAGTGAAAAACTGCCCCTGACTCTGCACAACTCCCGCCTTGGGCTCCAGCGCGCCGTAAACCACGCGGGCCACACGGGAATGCACGATCAGGCCCGCACACATGCTGCAGGGTTCCAGCGTCACGTACAGCGTACTGCCCGGCAGACGATAGTTGTTCACCGCCCGGGCCGCATCGCGAATGGCGACCATTTCGGCATGGGCACTCGGATCGCTGCCGCTGATCGGGCAGTTGTAACCGCGACCGATGATCTGGCCATCCTGCACCAGCACAGCGCCCACCGGCACCTCGCCCAATAGCGCGCCTTGAGCGGCCAGTGCCAGCGCTTCGCGCATGAAGTCCTGATCGCTACTGCGATCGATGATTTGCGGCTGCCGCATCAAGAAACCTCTATAGCTGCCATAAGCCCGGTTTCCATGTGATCGATCACATGGCAGTGGAACATCCATACGCCGGGATTATCCGCGACCAGCGCCACCCGTGCCCGTTCATTTCGGCCCAGCAGGAAGGTATCGGTGAAATACGGGATGATCTTGCGCCGATTGGAGCCGATCACCTTGAAACTCATGCCATGCAAATGAATCGGGTGTTGATATTGAGTCATATTCTTCAGCTCGAAGATGTAACTCTTGCCTAACTGCAACCTGGCGATGGGCCGGTCCGCACAGGTCTTGTCGGTGATATCCCAAGCCTCGCCATTGATCTGCCAGAGGCTTGGCGGCTTGCCGTTGTCGGTATTGACCGACATCGAGCCGACCCACTCGAAATTGAAATTGATCTTTTCGGCATTCTCCAGATCCGGTTCGGGGATCGGATTGGGCGGCAAGGCCGCTGGCCATTGGCCCGGCGCGTCGTTATTGGCCACCGAGCGGAAAGTGCCCAGACGTACCGGCCCGTTGCGCAGCGAGATTTCCTCACCCGCAGGCGGCGCCTTGATCGCCAGACAGATACGCATCCCCGGCCCGAGCCAGTAATCCTCGCCCATCGGACGCGGCTCTATCGGGTTGCCATCCAGGGCATAGATCATCGCCTCGGCATCGGGCAGGTTGAGACGGTACGTCCAGGTGTTGTCCAGATTGAGCAAACGTACCCGCGTGATCTGCCCGGCAGGCAAATCGATCACGCCCAAGGGAACGCCATTGATGGTCTGCAACCGCCCGGCGGTCCCTTCACGTGCCGCCTCGCGGGTCACGCTGAAGTCAGTGAATGCGCCCTGCTCGTCCACATGCCAGCTTTTCAGGTTCACCGTGCGCTCATGCAGAAACCCCGTCGGCTCACGCTCTTCGACGATCAACGGCCCCACCAGACCGCGCCCCAGCTCTTCACTGCTGCTTACGTGAGGGTGATACCAGAAACTGCCCGCATCGGTGACCCGAAACTTGTAATCGAAATACTCGCCCGGCTTGACCGGCAACTGCGAAACGTAAGGCACGCCGTCCATTTCCAGCGGCAAACGGATGCCATGCCAGTGAATAGTGGTTTCCACCGGCAACTGGTTGATGAAGCGCAGCCGCAGCCAATCGCCTTGCCGTACCCGCAACTCGGTCCCCGGCGCCGAACCGCCAAACGCCCAGGCCGGGGTCTTGTAACCTGGCACCAGTTCGACATCCAGCGGCGCAGCAATCAATTCGAAATCATGCCCTTCTCCCGGCCCACTGCGCCCCAGCCAGTAACGCGAAGCACCACCGGCCCCCAACCCCACCACCGCAAGACCGGCCAGACCTCCGAGAATTTGTCGACGGGTAAAGGACATAGGGGAAAGCACCTCAAGAACGACTGCGGGATGCACCTGAGAGAAGGTGCGAGGGGCGAATACGATACACGTGCGGATGAGAAACAGTAAGGTCGAGAGGTAATGGATCAAGAGATCCGATAGCCCCTGCGCTCGTCAAATTGCTCATATTTTTGTGAGACGGATGGATCGCTGAATTTTCCTTCAACCGTATTGGAGGCAGCAACTCCATCAAGGCCTTGAATGGATTGAATTGCCATCCCCCAATGAGTCGGCTCAAGAGCTGGCTGTATGAACGCTTTCAAATAGCTATCGAGAATACCTTTATCAGGCGTTTCGATTTCCGCACTCAACGCCGAAAGATATGACGACTTGCAGGTAGCTCCCCAATTAATCGAGAACCCTGCACGATGGCACAGCACAGTATGGACAGTGAGCATGGTGCGACCATTGCCATCGAGAAACGGATGCCCATATGCGAACAATCCCATGACCAGGCCGGGTGACTGCTTGAGAGTCCTGCCATCCTGAGCAAGCCTCAGCCCTTCATCCACAGCCCTTTGGGCATCTCTTGGGTGGCAAAAAAGCGTGTCGGCTTTTGAAATCGCGATATCGGGAGCCACCATCATTCTGTCCTGACCGGCCCAAGGATAGAAGTCGCCAAACAGAATCCTGTGAACCTCAAGGAAATCCCTGTAGCCAATAACGCGGCGACTCGTGAGATAGCTCATGGCATCTGACAGATTTGCAGTAAAAAAACTGTGCTCAAGACGCTTCACGATATTGGGATCTTTCTCCCCTTCATAATTTCGCAGATAGCCCCTGTCTTCAAAATCCTTGAAAGGGTCAAACACGCTCTTTCTCCCTCAAATAGTTGGTCAGCAATTTCCGCATTTCACTGCCTGTGACTTTATTCTGCTTTTTCAAGGCGATGACCAATTGCTCGACGGGGTCTGTATGTACATCGTCACCCGCCAGTCTGGATACATGCTCGGCCCACTCGTCCGCATAGGTCTTCATGTAGGAAATCTTAAAGCTCTCGGCAAGTTTCAATACATAATGGCCAACACCGACCGTAGGGATGTTCAGGTCCCCCGTCTTCGAATCACGCAGACTGGCACCCGAGCACTCTTCAGGACGTTCCCGGCCATACACGTACACCACAGACCTTTTGCCGATAGACAGCTTGCGATGTATACGCCGCCCCCCGGAAACACAGACTTCTACAGGGTTATCGGCACCACTCTCTGATACGGCTCGAGATTGGCTTGCAGGGGAAATCCAGACTTTGTGACCCAATCTGCCAAGCGCCTCCAATGCCAGACGTTCAAAGTCTTGAACCGGAGTAATGGCATCTGTGACCGGGTCTCTGCAAGACTTGGCATAGATGCCTTGTCCCATCCGGATAAGCTCTCCCTGCTTCTGTAGCCGGGAAAGCACGAGAGAAACCTGAGAACGACTGCCCAGAGCAGATACATCTGTTCGCAGGACGACGCTGCCTGGAGAACGACTGATGACCCCGCGCACTTTCTCTTCAAGGTTCATGCACATACCTCCCGAAACCGAATGGCAATTTTATCACCATCAGAAACAAGCGTCCCCTCTCCCACAAGCTCGACCAACGGCGTCAGGTGAACTCACCCCATGCTGCTACCCCCATCCCCCATCATCTCTGGCTGCCTGAAAACTTACTCTGACAGCCAATACAAACGATTCTCGTTTGTGATATTTTCCCGCGCTCGCTTGCATGCCATCCAGGGTAGCTTCATGTCCGGTTCCGATCTCAAGGCGCTCTATCTCGCCCATCGCGCAGAAATCCAGGAATATCTGGATCGCCGCTTGCGTTGCAAAGAGACCGCTGCGGATCTGACTCAAGACACCTTCATTCGCCTCTCCGAGCAGATGGGTCGCACGCGCATAGAAAATTTCCGCGCCTATCTGTTTTCCAGCGCCCGCAATCTGTTCATCGATCACACCCGTCGCCAGGAACATCGCAAAGGCGAGCCCCTGGAACAGCAGGAGATGATCAGCCAGGGGCAAAGAACCCCGACGCTCGAACAGGCGGCCATTGCCAACCAGCAACTGGCAACCTTGAACCAGGTGATTCAGAACATGCCAGAGCCTTGCCGCGAGGTGTTTCTGATGGTACGGGTCGAAGGTATGACCTATGCCGAGATTGGCGAACGCCTCGGCATCTCCCCGAAGACCGCCTACAGCCGCATGGTCAAGGCTCTGGATTTATTGAAGCTCGGCATGTCCCGGTGAATGTACAATCGCCCGCCAGTACTCATTCAAGTCGAATCGATTACCCAATGAATCCCGAACCGCCCCTCCACGACTCGTCTGCACATCAGGGTGATGACATCCGTCATCAGGCCAGCGCCTGGTTTGCCCTGGTCCAGGGAGGATCGCCTACCGAAGCTGAGCGCAAGGATCTGGCCTGTTGGATCGCGGCTGACCCTCGGCACGCCCAGGCCTATGCCGAACTGCAAAGTCTGTGGGACGCCTCGGCACTCCTGCTGCAACCTGCTCCACCCGCCGCCCAGCCTCAATTATCGCGACGCCGCTTTGTCGGGCTCGGGATCGCCGCGAGCGCCGTGGCAGTCACGGCGGGCGCAACGTCTTTCTGGCTCAAGGGATCTGGATCACCGTTTGCCGACGTGCACACTGCCGTGGGCGAGCGGCGCAAGGTGAGCCTGCCGGACGGATCGACGGTCGATCTTGCCGGCAACACCGCCTTGAACCTGGATTTCTCAGCGACTCGCCGCTCAGTGACGCTGCTTCAAGGCGAAGCATTCTTCAGCGTATTGCCCGCTACTGCCGGCGAGTTCCGGGTCAGCACTGAAGAAGGCATGGTGATCGCCAATGACAGCGAGTTCTGCCTGACATGCGATCAGACAACGGCACGTGTGGCTGTCAGTCGCAAAACCGTGCGCGTCGTCACCGCCACTCAACAGACGGACCTTGAAGAAGGCCTGTCCCTGCGCTTCAACGCCAACCAGACCGGCACCATTGAGCATGCGGAGCTTGAGCAGATTCTCGCCTGGCGCAATGGCCGCCTGGCCTTTTTCGATACGCCGCTGCTGACGGTGGTCGATGAACTGCAGCGCTGGCGAGAAGGGAAAATCTTCATCATGGACAAGCAACTCGCAGCACGGCGAGTCAGCCTGATCCTCAACCTCAACAGGCCCGAGCAGATGCTGGATGTCCTGTCCAAGGCCCTGTCCGTGCGCACGGCTCGCTATACCGATCTGGTCACGCTGATCTACCCCACCTGAAACTTCCGCATAAATAATTCAAGACACCGTCAGGAATCGCAATTGCTCATCCGTCTTAACGGAACTGATTGCTACTCGCATATCCGAGCACACTTCACAGGAAGCGACCTGAATGGCCAAAAAACCCACCCCGAGCCTGAAAAACGATACCCGCTGGCAGCGTAATGCCCTGGGCGCAGCGCTCGCGTGCACCTTACTCGTCGGAACCGTTCAGGCTCATGGAGCACAGGGTCAGGCCGCTGCAAGCACTGTAGAAAAACTGTCGCTCAATATCCCGGCGCAACAACTGCGTCAGGCCCTGCTGAGCTTCAGCCGACAGTCCGGGCAAAACGTGCTGCTCGATGGGAATCTGGATGCCAGCCTGCGCAGCAGTGCAGTCATCGGTAATTACTCAGCCGAAGAAGCATTGGGGAAATTACTGCAAGGCAGTGGTTACAGTTTTTCTCGCACTGACGCAGTCACGGTTTACCTTGTCCCGGCAGACCTCAAGAGTGCGGGCAACGAAGTCATTCTTGGCCCGACCCGAATTCAGTATGACGCCCCGCAAGACGGCGGCCTGAGCCAGGGATATCGGGGCAGACCCGTTTCCAGCACCACGCGCCTGGGCCTGAGCGACAAGGACACGCCACAGGCGATCAGCGTGGTAACCCGCGAGCAAATGGACGACTTCAAACTCAACAGTGTGAAAGAGGCATTGCGCAATGCGCCATCAGTCACCGTCGAACAGTTTGAAACCGATCGCACGGCCTTTACCTCCCGTGGCTTCAAGATCGAAAACTTCGAATACGACGGCATGAGCCTTCCCTTCTCGGGCGGTGTGCTGGTGGGCGATCAGGACATGACCGAGTTCGAGCAGGTTGACGTGCTGCATGGTGCCAACGGGCTCATGAGCGGGACCGGTGATCCGTCGGCCACCGTCAACCTCGTGCGCAAACGACCTACCGATACGTTTCAGGCCAGAGTCGATAGCAGCATCGGCTCATGGGACAACCGCCGACTGGGTGTGGATCTGTCCGGCCCGCTGACCGACAGCGGCAAGGTTCGTGGACGTTTCATCACCTCCCACGACAAAGGCAACTCCTACCTCGATCAGTACAGCCATGAGGTCAATGTGGCAGCAGGTTTGCTGGCCTTTGACCTGTCCGATGCCGACACCCTGACCGTGGGCTTTACCCAACAGAACAGCTACTCCAATGGCAGCACCTGGGGCGCCTTGCCTATCGCCGATTACGCGGGCAACCGTATTCACTACAGCAGCCGCAGCTCCAGCGTCGGTCAACCCTGGACTTACTGGGACGTTCACACCCAACGAGCGTTCGTCGAACTGACTCATGCCTTCGACAACGGCTGGGAAAGCACCCTGACCCTGGCCGGGATGAGCCAGGATTCCGATACCAAAATGCTGTACGCCATCCCGGCAACCGCCACCGATGCCTACGCCTATATCAACCGCACCACCAGCACGGAGCATCAGGTGACGGGTGAGGCGCGACTGTCCGGACCGTTCAAACTCCTGGGGCGGGAACACGAACTGACTCTGGGCGCCAACTACGGACGCACCCATCATGACGAGCGCGGACACTACAGAGACGCATCGGGCAACCAGCTTGTCAGCCTCTCCGATGCACTGGCCGGCAACGTGGTGCAACCCGCTCTGAATTACACCGACGACCTCAATACCCAACGCTTCACCGACCGCCAGAAAAGCCTGTTCGCCGGTGCGCGCTTCAGCCTTGCAGACGACCTGCACTGGATCGCCGGAGCACGCATGCTCAGCGCCGACGGCGAAGGTGCGGGTTACGGGTCACCGCACAACACACGGGTACACGGCAAGGTCACGCCCTACACCGGCCTGGTCTATGACCTGACGCCACAGTGGAGCCTTTACACCAGCTGGACAGAAATCTTCAAACCGCAGTACGTGCGCAGCACCAGCGGTGGAGTGATCCTGCCCCTGGAAGGCAAAAGCATGGAGGCCGGTGTGAAAGGTCGCCTGCTCGACGAACGACTGACCGTGACCGCGGCAGTATTCAAGACAGACCAGCAGAACGTCGCCGAACTCACCGGGGAGATCGTCGGTGGTCAATACGTGTATCGCGGAACCAACGTCAAAAGCCGCGGCGTCGAACTGGGCGCTTCAGGCGAAGCCTTCCCGGGTCTGGAGCTGACTGGCGGCTATACCTTCGTGCGGATCGAAGACGATGACGGAAACGAGGCTCGCAAGTACATCCCCACTCATACCTTGCGCGGCAGCCTGACCTACCGCCTGCCCGGCCTGCCCAAGGCCAGGGTCGGCACCCGTCTTCAATGGCAAAGCGCAACCGAGCTGGACACCAACAGCAATGTCAGCCAGGAGGCCTACGCCCTGGTGGATCTGATGGCCAGCTACGACATCGACGAGCACTGGAGCACGTCCCTGAACATGAACAACGTGACCGACCGCAAATACCTGCTGTCGCTGTATCAATCGGCAGGCTCCACCAACTATGGTGCGCCACGCAATCTGACGGCTTCGGTAACCTGGAAATATTGATTCAGAGGCGGGTTGGACAGATACGAGAAAGCCCCTGAGTTCAGGGGTTTTCTTTGGTCAACTGGTTACCGGAGCGACATGGGTATCACAGCGGAGCTGAAAACACCCTGCTGCCGTTCACCCAAGTCTCCACCACCTTTATGTCACGCATGCCAGCGGCGTTAAACACCGGCCACTGCAACGGGTTTTTCGCCAGAATCACGAGGTCGGCCTGCTTGTCCTTGAGCAACGAGCCGATCTGATGATCGAGATGGCATTGCCAAGCCGCGTCGATCGTCACAGCCCGCAACGCCTGATGCACATTGAGGCGCTCATCCGGGTTCAGTACGTTATCGTCTTCATTCGCAGGAGACTTGCCTTTCAAGGCCTCCATCACGCGCCCGATCGACTGTTCCATGTAACGCAGCGGGCCGAACGGCGTGACGAAATGATCGCTGTGCAGGCTGATTCGCAGGCCCGCTTTCAACGCCGAGGCGCAGCGGTCCAGCAGCAACGCACGCTCGCCACCGAGAATCGTGTCCCTGAACGCCTTGCCCCAGTAGCCGACGTGACCGATCAGAAAGCTCGGCGAGATTGCCATGCGCTTCATCAGGCCGATTGCATCGTCGTGAAGCAACGAAGCATGTTCGATACGGTGACGCTGCTCAGCCCAGGCCGGTTCAGTGGGGAAAGGCCGCTTGGGTGCAGGCGGAGGCGGTACCTTGCTGAGTGCCATCTGGTAGGCAGCCAGCACGTTGGCAATGCCCTCGTCGCCATTGGCGTGCGTCAGGATCGGCCAACCCGCCGAGTTCGCCAACGCCATCACATCCGCCAGTTTCCTCACCGGATCGTAATTGAACAGACCGTAGGCACCGACGCCTGGCACCGAATGCTCTTCGCAGCAGTGATAAGGCTGGCTCTGCAACCCGGTCAGCCCCTGGTTCGAGCCATCAGCGATCAGTTTGATCGCACGCAATGTGAACAGGCTGTTTGCATCGCTCGATAACTCGGGCTTGTAGCAATCGATCCAGGTCATGAAGTCGTTGCTGTTGCCGTACAGCGCGCCACCCACCCGGACCGTCATCGCCGAGGTCGTCGCCAGTCCTTTCATCAGGGGCACCTCAACCGTCCCTGCAATCAGCCCGACGCTCGCATCGAACACCGTCGTGATACCGCGTTCGTTAGCCTGCCGAAAGACAATATTCAGACCGTCGAGGATCTGCTGAGGGGTTGTTGGTGGCATCGCGCCTACAATCGCCTGGGATTGCTGCTCGGTCAGGACTCCATTCTGGTAATCCCTGGCGAACCCCGCCGCCTCCAGAGCAGGCCCGTTGGCATAGCTGATATGGCCGGACGCATTGAGCAGGAAAATTTTGACTTTAGTGCTGATATCGTTGAGGAGAGTGACATCGATATCTTTCCAGACCGTCATCAACGAAGGATCGACGCCATAACCGGTCACCCACTCCTGCGGCGGTGTCGCCTCACTCGCCGCCTTGACCGCTTTGCGGAGCCGGTCCTTGACCACCTCAATGTCGTAATCCGTATTCAGGTCCTGACCGTCAAATGGCGACAAATCCGTCCAGGTGGTCATGAGCGCGCTCGACACCAGATGCGCATGCGGGTCGATCAGGCCGGGCAGCAGTGTCTCGTCGGTCGCAAGCGGCCGCTCAAGTGGACTGTACGGTGCCATTTCGGCACATACGAAAGCATAACTGCCAATTGCAATCACCTTGCCTTGGGCAATGCCGATGGCTTCCACTGACCGCTCGGGATTTTCAGGGTCCGGATAAATGTGCCCACCATGAAAGATCACAGCCTGCGGCAACCCTCTCGGGCCTTCCTGCCTGGCGACTTCAGCGAGCAAATCCTGCCACTGGCTGTGATCATGCTGATAAACCGGCAGCATGTGAGGACTGCAACAGGCACAACCGAACTGGAAGCGTTCCGACATGGTGATTCCTTTCAGGGGGATTATTGTGTGGGCATGGGCAGATGAGATTATCGTGCCAGTACAGGAGTTTTCCAGATAATTCAGGGATGAAACAAAAAGCCCACATTTACGTGGGCTTGGGCATGCCGACATTCCAGATTCAGAATCTCGGCCACGTCGATTATCGAATTATTGCGCAACAACTCCCGTAACACGGGAGTTGCATCACAAGACGCTTAAACCAACTCGGCCAAAGAGGCGGGGTTGAATCCGCCCAACTGTGCAAGCTCTCCCCTTTCTACCTTCGATGACCAATCCGGATCACTCAGCAGCACGCGACCTACAGCGATCAGGTCAAACTCGTCGCGCTCCATGCGCTCGACGAGCCGCTCAAGACTCGCAAGCGCAGGAGCTGAACCCTTGCCAGCAAAGGCATTGGTTACATCGTTATCCAGGCCAACCGACCCCACGCTGATGCTCGCGGCGCCGGTCACCTTCTTGGCCCAGCCCGCGCAGTTCAATCCGTTTTCGCCATCGATCTCGGGGAACTCAGGCTCCCAGAATCGGCGTTGCGAACAGTGCAGAACGTCGACACCGGCCTCGACCAGCGGAAGCAGCCAGTCCTCCATCAGCGCCGGCGTCTCGGCGACACGCACGCCAAAGTCCTGCTGCTTCCACTGGCTGACACGCATAATGATCGGGAATTCTGGGCCGACCGCATCGCGAACGGCAGCAACGATCTCACTGGCAAAGCGCGAGCGCTCTTTGATGGTCGGGCCGCCGTAACGGTCGGAGCGCTGATTGGTGCCCGCCCAGAAGAACTGATCGATCAGGTAACCATGAGCACCATGAATCTCGACGGTGTCGAAACCCAGGCGTTTGGCATTAGCAGCGGCCTTGGCATACGCAGCAACCGTGTCGGCAATATCCTCTTCGCTCATCGCGATACCGCGCGGATCACTTGGCGTATTGAGACCCGACGGGCTTTCAACGGGCGCATCCGGCTCCCAGCCTCTGTCGCTACGTACTGCACCGGTGTGCCAGAGCTGCGGTCCCATACGACCACCCGCACCCTGAACCGAATCGATCACATTCTTCCACCCGGCCAAAGCCGCATCACCGTGGAAAAACGGAATACTGGCCTCGTTACGTGACGCCGGACGATCAATGACAGTCCCTTCCGACAGAACCAGCCCAACGCCACCCTCCACCCGGCGGCGATAATAGGCAGCACTCGCCTCACCCGGTATGCCTTCCGGAGCGAAGAGACGTGTCATCGGTGCCATGACTATCCTGTTTTTCAATTCCAGAGAGCGGATGGAAAAAGGACGGAATAAAGTGCTCGTATCAAGGTTTGACATCGAAGTTGAATCCATTGATTTCGGAAGGCACATAAGTATATTTTGTAAACCAGATGTCAATTAGGCACCTTGAGTCGCCCAGGTATAACCGAGGAAACCTGATGCTCGAAATACAGCCACAATGTTTTTCGTCGGACTGCCCCAGCCGCGCACTGTTTGATCAGATCGCAGACAAGTGGTCCATGATGGTTCTGGCCGTTCTGGATGAAGAGCCGCACCGCTTCAACGCCATCAAGCGTCGGCTGGAGGGGGTTACCCAAAAGGCACTCACACAATGCCTGAGACGACTGGAGCGTAATGGCCTGGTCTCTCGAAAAGTCATCTCGCTATCGCCCGTGGCAGTGCAATACGAAATTACCCCGCTAGGTCAAAGCCTGGAACAGCCATTTCGTGAGTTGTACGAATGGACACTGATGAAATTGCCAGAGGTCGAAGCGGCCAGATTGCAGTTTGATGGTGCGGCTGGGAAGGGGAGTTAGGGGTGTGTTGTTGAGGGGGAGCTTCAATATGCATTCCCCCAGGATTTAACTCGTGAATGAACATGATTGAGCGCTTTTTCGCGCAATAACGATGTCTCTGCGTGAGTATGTTTCAGCCCGGTTCGAGAGACTTCAACGACTTTAATCTTGAGCACCACGTGCCCACTGAACAAGAAAAGTCCCTATCTTTCGCTCAATGTCACTCTCGTTGGTCCGCAATCTAAGCAGAGCCAAACCGCTTTTTTGCAAGATGCTGTTTTTCCAGGCATCTCGCTTTGCCTGCACCGGATCATCATGAGTACGCCCATCGACTTCGATGACACCCAAAGGCCTTTTCCCGACTTTGTAATAGATCACGAAATCACAGCTGGCACCGTTTTTCATGAACGACCGCTCTTGATCCGTAAAGACTTGATTAGCCAAGGAAACCAGCTGTATCAATTTGACTTCATGATGAAATGAGATTCCCTGAAGCGCATCCTGAGCCAGCGACTCACGGAGCAGTTGCGCCACAATCTGTTCGGATTTGTGCCGTGAGTCATTCGTCCGTAGTCGTGCTTTCAGACGCTCAAGCGATTTGTCATATTCTTTGTAGAGCAGATCGAATGCCGAGATCACAGGTGCGCGGTGAACATGCACATCATCTGCGTAATATTCCATGTAGCGAATCAGCGCGGCGATGTGCCCATTGCTGGTCTTGAAGACATCATCCCCCGTGACCAGCGTAAACCTGCTTTTGGCTCTGGACACTGCCACATTGACCATCCGCGCATCATCTACGAAATTCAGACGCGTCAAACGATTCCCACTTTTTTGTTTGTCCAGCACAGTGGAAAAGACAATTTCGTCGCACTCCCGCCCCTGAAACTTGTGCACGGTGTCTTTGACGAAATCCTGCGGCAAATACGTACCGGAAAGCGTCGCCTGGGCTCTGAAAGGGGCGATAAATCCTCTACCATCTTCGCCTTCCCAGGCGCCCTCGCCCTCTCTTTCGAGCACTGCCAGTAACGAGTCCAGTTCCCTGAGATTGGTATTGTTACGAGCGTGGTTGCCCTTGGCAGTGACAAGTAGCGTCAATGCCTGCTCCCCCGCATCCTGTGTCATGGGAACAAGTTGGTTGTCATAGAACTGCTGATTGCAGAACTGAATGATTCGGGGATGGCAACGATAGTGCTCTTTAAGAAGTGTTGACGGGATAGCATCACTGAAAATACCGACGCACGAGTCAAGCAGGCTGTACCGTTCACAATCGTAATAGGGCGACGGCGCTGCCAGCCCCAGTTTCGCTGGAATATGCGCAAGCTGCTTTCTATCACCCACGATGATCAGATTCCTGGCGCAACCAAGCGCCAGCACTCCCGGAACAATATCCTGTTGTGAAGCTTCGTCGATAATGACGTAATCGAGAATTGCACGACCACCGAGGGAGTTGACGATAGAGTACGTACTGCTCCCGATGATCGGGTAGCGCTTCAGGAAAGCATCAAGCTGAGTTCGGTAAGTATCCACAGTGAAAGCACTGCTGTCCCTGACATGCGCGTGCAGGTGATGCTTCAGATAAGCCATCGAAGAAGAAGTCAGTTCCTCAAGCAATACGCTGAAGTTACCGACTCGCAGCTCTTCTTCATGGTTAGCCAACGCCGTTCTCTTTTCCAGCAAAACCTTGTTGTAGTAGTGAAGTTGCAGGCTGTAAAAAACAGACTTTCGCTTGTCCCAGTTATCCAGCGGCCTGGTGCGCAGAATCCTGAAGTTGAACAACAATTCGATCCTGTCCTTGATCCTGATGCGCTCACCCGCGAGCTGTTCCAGATATGCCATCAAGTCAGTCGTCTTCTGCGGCGACAGCCTGTACTTATCCAGGGTAGTTACTGTCACGTCATTGTCCTGCTGCCACTGCAATAGATAGCGACGCTCTATCTCCAGTTCATCTATTTCTATCTGCAACTGCGCCACCGCATTTCGAGCGCTCAGGTAACGCTTGAGTCGTTGCAGAATCGCTTGTATCTCTTCTATTGAGCGTACGGGCTCAAGGATCGCTGATGGTCGAAGGGGAGGATTTTCAAAAAATTCTTTCTGGTTCTTTTTTCTACCCAATTTGGCTACGAGATAATCAAGTCCGCACTTGCCCAGCTTGTCATAGACGTTCTGAACTGCAGAGTTATTGTTTGAAACCACCGCAACGGTTTTCCCCTGCAAGAGGATGTTGGCGATGATATTCAGAATGGTCTGCGTCTTGCCGGTACCGGGCGGGCCTTCGATCAGACTTATCTGAGAACTGAACGCTTGTTCGACGGCCTGAAGCTGACTTTCGTTGAGGCCAAAGGGAAAAATGAAGCTATCGGGTTTTTCTTGTGGCCTGCTGATCCCTTTGCAGTAGGCGTGAAACACGGAGTCTGCAGAGGGCGGGATATCTTTTAGCTGGCGCACCACATTTTCATCAATGCCCCTCTTATCCTCGGATACGGCGCTTGCGACACGAGCTTGCGCCACTGAAAGAAAATAACCGAATATCGGCTCATTCTTGATCGTAGATCGAGAGACGAACTCGATAGCGTCCATTTTGTAGACATGCACTTTGGGCTTTTCGCCGCTCTGAACTACAGCGTATTTCTCGCCGTAGATCGTTACCTTCTCGGCAGAAATCAACTCCAGACTTCCTGACGTCCGAAAAAGCTGATGATTCAACTCGCGGGTGGGCTCGACCTTGCAATTGCTGAGTGGGCTAAAGAAGCGTCTACCTGAGGGGAAGTGGCAGGTCAACGTCAGTTCGTTCTGTCTCGATTGTATGTCCCAACCACTGATCTGCCGGGTCTTGTCCTGACCACCTACAAAGATGGAAACCATATAGTCCCTTATCCAGACTCCATCAGAGCCTGCTCGCGTCCATGTCGTAAGAACGAACTCAATAATTCGTTAATCCGATACCATTTTGACACTAGTGACTATCTGGATACCACCCTCGGTTATACATCGCCCAGGTACAAACAAGGCGTGGTAAATCAAGGGATATCAGTGGCCGTTTAAGCCATGGGAGGAATAATCTGCATTGCACACATCATTCCCCCCGTTTCTCACACGCTTACGACTTGAAGCGCCCTACCAACCCGTTCAGCTCATTCGACAGATGTGAAAGCCGACCCGAATCCTCCTGCGCAGAACTGGCGAGGCTCTCGACCAGTTGCGCTTCGTCGTAGATCTGTTGGATATGCCGGTTTATTTCTTCGGCCACGCTGTGTTGCTCTTCGGCCGCAGCGGATATCTGCAGGTTCTGATCCCGGATTTCATTCACTGACAACTGGATGCCTTCAAAACTGTCACGTGCGCTTTCAATCGAGGACACACTGGCGCGTGACAGGTCGAGGCAACTTTCCATCTTCTGCGACACTTCCTGAGTCTTGTCACCGAGCGTGCCGAGCAACTGGTCAATTTCTCCTGTGGAGTCGGAAGTACGCTTGGCGAGCGCGCGGACTTCATCCGCAACCACCGCAAACCCTCGCCCCTGGTCACCGGCCCGGGCGGCTTCGATTGCTGCGTTCAGTGCCAGCAGGTTGGTCTGCTCGGCGATGGCACGGATGGTGCCCAGAATCTGGTTGATACTGCGACTCCCCTCCTCCAGTTCCACCATGGCCTGCGAAGACTCGGCCAGACGACGCCCCAGGCGATTGACGTTGTCAGTGGTCAACTCGATCTGCTGTTTGCCTTCGGCGACACGATGATGGCCACTTTCGGCGGAATTGGCTGCAGCACTGCAAGAGCGCGCCACTTCGTTGGCAGTAGCGACCATTTCGTTGAATGCCGTGGACACCAGTTCCACCGACTCACGCTGACGCCCAGCCGCCTGGTTCATGTTATTGGCCACTTCACTGTTGACGCGTGAAGCATCCTGCAGGTTGGTCGAGGCCGCGCCGATGCTCTGGATCAACTGGCGTATGGCAGCGAGAAACTTGTTGAACCAGCCTGCCAGTTCTGCCGTTTCGTCCTTGCCCTGAATCTTGAGATCGTGACGCAGGTCGCCTTCGCCTTCAGCAATCGACTGCAACCCGGTGCTGACTTGGCCGATAGGCTTGACGATGACCTTGGCGAAGGCCGCCGCCAGCAGTGCAAAAAGCAGTACCAGTACGACCACGATAGCGACCGTCAGGTAAGTCATGCGCGTGGCCTGGGCCATGACTTCGCTGTACTCGATCAACCCCACGTAGCGCCAGCCCAGGCCCGGCGATGTCCACACATTGGCCATGTACCGGACGCCATTGATTTCCACCTCGGTAGTGCCCTGTGTAGTCGCAGCCAGTTTGGCGTAGGGCTCACCCAGATCCTTGAGTTGCTTGAAGCTGTGCCCGGCATCACGCGGGTCGACCAGCACGGTGCCGTCCTCGATGAGCATCACATAGCCGCTTTTGCCGAGCTTGATGCTTTTGACCAGCTCGGTGAGATTGGTCAGCGACACACTCACCACAAACACGCCCTTGGGCTTGCCTGACTCATCAAGCATGGCCCTGGCGCTACCCACCAGCGCTACCGCGTCCTTGTCGTAGTAATACGCCGCGGTTCTCACGGTTTTACCGGGGCTGGCCATGGCGGCCTTGTACCAAGGACGTGTACGCGGATCGTATTTCGACAACTGCGGGTCATCCGGCCATTTCGCGTAACTGCCGTCTTCCAGGCCAATGGACAGGATTGCCGCTGCCGGATGCGTCGCGCCATACCGCGCAAACGAGTCTATGACTTGCCGGGCCGCCGCAGGCAAAGGCTGGCTGGCCGCGTCGGCAGATTCATAGTGCTTGAGACTGGCGACCGATGTATAGATGGGGTCTGTCGCCATTTGATCGACGTTTTGCTGCGTGCCATCAAAAAACTGCCGGATATTACCGTCGATCTGGCGTATCTCCCGGGTGCTGCCATCCATGAACTGATTGACCGCTTCGGACCGGGTATTGAGTACCGAGATCACGGCCACCAGGCTCACGGGAATGAACGCGACGAGCACAAAAGCCAGGACGAGCTTGTTTTTTATTTTCATTCTGAAGATCACTGCCGGAGTAAGTGAGATAACGCACCCGAAGCAAACCTGCTGGAAGCGAGCCGGCCCCAAGGTCGTATCGGCATGCATGGCGCAATCTTTATCGCCCGGCTTGAACAGGATTGACTGATTGAATTGATCGGCAGGACTGGCTTTAGCCAGGAAAGGGGTCGTTCAAGCGCCACACACATAACCCGCACGCACATAGAAAGCTTTCGTGCCTATCTGTTTTCCAACGACTGCAACTCACACCAATCGCCAGAACATCGCAAAAACAAGCCGCTGGAGCGAGTGTCCTGCAACTACGGCGCGCCTCGGAACCTGCGGTATCGGTAACCGGGAAGTATTGATTTACAGTGATTTGTGCAGATGCAAGAAAACATCCTGACGCAGGAGCATTCCTGCTAATTCATCAGAAAAAATCCGTTTTATCCTGAGGGAAGGCAGCATCGATCTGCCTTGCCAGAGACTCCAGCACCTCCTGCGCCCCCCGATCCCGGCGCAGTAGCCCAACATGCCTGCGCGCCAGCTTGAAATGATGACGAGCCTGAATCAAGTCCTCGCGCTGCAACGCCAGTGGAATACTGATAGCGGCAACCTGAATGACCAGCCGGTGTGCGCCTTGGTGATCATGCTGCTCAATGACCTGCTGGAAGAGACCGGCCAACTCTTGGGTATTGCGCTCCGGAGCCCGCCGTAACAACTCTTCAAGGGCACGTAGCCAGAACAGACGATAGCGCGGGATCAACTCGTCCTCGGCCAGCAGCATGGCCCAAGCCTCGTCGTCGCGCTGCAACTGGGCCAATACCTGAGCCTTGTACATGAGTCGCTGCTGACGCTCGGTCTGCCACTCGTGGCCTTGCACACCAGCATCCCACTCGACCATCACCGGCCAAGCCTGCTCGGGTCGCTTCAGCCGCAGAAGGGCTGCAATACGTACTTCACGCATACAGTCGTAGATAGGTTGTCCGGCAGCCATGATCTTACCCTGCTGCTCGTCCAGAAACGCCAAGGCGTCCTCGGGGCGTCCGTCGTCGAGCATGGCGTCAGCCTTTTCGTAACTCATGCAGGAAAAGCACCCCAGACGCGGGTCAAGGCGCTGCAAGGTTTCTTCACAAACGGCGATCCGTTCCTCGGCCCATCCTGCACCGTCGACATTGGCATAGCAGGCCACCAGGTCCTGAGTCACACAGACAGATTGTGGGCACTGCTGAGCATCTTCTCGATTGGCCCGCTCGAACAGCGCCACCACTTGCGCCAGAGCTGTTTCCCCTTCCAGCAGGCTACCGACGCGATTGCGCATTTCCCAATGACCGACAAACACTTCCAGCCACGGATTGCCAACAGCCTTGGCCAGCGCCTTGACCTCTGGAAGCAAGGCCTGAGCCTGAACAACTTCCAGATTAAAGATGTGCTGAAGCATGCGGTCCAGCGAATCGACAGCCTGCCCCTTGCCAGACTCTCGCAGTTCGGCCTTGAGTTTTCCCAACCAACTCCAGATATCCATGTACGTCACTCTCCACTTGATCCCTCAGGATCAACAATCATCGGGCCAGCAAGACTTGCATCGACTGCGCCAGTCCCTCCAGCGCCTCTGTCAGGTCGGATGGCTTCTGCCCTGAGGACTGTCCGGCGATAATCACTTTGAACGCCTTGAGCAAACGGGCCGCATTCAAAGCACCCGGTGGATTGCCGTCGATGGACTGGATCAGGGCCTCGATGGCCGGATTGGCAAGGTTGAGATAAAGCCGGTGAGAGGCCTGGGCCGTTATCTGCTGCGTATACTGACGAGCCAGATGCAAGGCAGCCGATGCGATATTCCGATCCGCCTCATCGCTTTCAAGACGAGCCTTCAACTGCGCCTCGTGATTACTAACCACCACCATTGGCAATGCCTCGGGGGCAAAGCGCGCCACCACCAGTTCTTCGTTCACCGCCAACCGCTCACTCAGCCAGTCAAGTTGCGACGTCGGTAGGTTGACCGGTGTGAATAACTGCTGGTTGCCACTGTCGCTGCCCAGCTCGACCAACCGTATACCCTGCACCGCGCACCAAAGACGCAGGAACGGCAGCACGGCATAACGATTGCCATGCACCACCGGAAAACCCAGGGCATTGAACAAAATCGCTTCAAAACCATCTTGGCTGTCCAGCAGCACATACACAGCCCCCTCGACTGGCAGATCGTGAACCAGCAGGTTCCCCTGAGAGGTGGAAATACGCAGACTGTCCTTGAGCAGTTCAAAGAGGCGCTGATCGCACAGAGTCGCACCCAGTAAGGAATCGTTATGGCGCGACAACACACGTCGCCAGACCTGCGGCTTGTGCTTGGCGAGCCCGACCAGACCGTCGATCAGCGTCTCGCAGATAGCATGACGAGTCTCGTGGTAGTGTTGATTGCGCTGCAGAGCCTCGCGGCTCGCCGTCGGGGTCAGATGCCTGGATTCGATCACACCGCCGATAAAGCCCGCCCAGTACGGTAACAAGTCGCGGGCATTATCATCCAGCAGCATCCCACGCAAGAACACGCTTAGATTACGGTTATCACTTGAACCATAGGTCAAGCCGCTCTGAACCCACAATAACCCTTGCAGATCGGGCTGTTCGTGCGAACCGACAGGCATGCAGCAGATCGGCTCCAAAAGGGTGTGCTCAAAGCCCTTGGCAAACGCCAGTTGCCGCTTGTGCAATAGCAACGGATGCAAACCGCTGTCCACAGACAGCCGCCAAGGTGGAGGCTCCTGGTTGATAGCATCGCCAGCACCCGAACCGACATGAACAGGTACCTCCAACAGCGCGCAATAGCGCTCCAGAATCGCACGCAGGTATGTAGCCTCGGCCAAGGCATGATGGTGCTCATGCAGCTCGAGAGTGACTTGCGTGCCCACCGGCCTCGCCTCGCAGGCCACCACGCTGTACTGCTCGGCATTGTTGGACTGGTAACAGAACCCCAGGTGCGGCTGCTGATAGGACGTACTGCGAACGGTGACCCGCCTGGCCAGTACAAAGGCAGACAGAAATCCCAGTCCGAACATACCGATCAGATCTCCAGCATCCTCACCGGCCTCACGCAGACCGCGGGTGTAGCCAACCCCAACGGTCGCGAGGTAAGCGTGAATCTCATGTTCCGTCAGACCGGAGCCGGTATCGATGATACTGATGGTGTTTGACTGGGGGTCGCAGACCACCTCGATACGCTCCTCACCCTGCCAGTCGCCTTGTTCCAGACGTCGGCGCAGTATCGAGTCATGCGCATTTTGCACCAGCTCGCGCAAGGCCACGTTGGGCGTGGAATACAGGTGTTTGCCAAGAACCGACATCAGCCCTTTGAGATCCACCCCGGCGCGATGGATACGGGCAAACTCATTTGTCACAGAACCGCTGGGCATGTCCATAGCCAAACACTCAAAGAAACCCGCTTGAATTGGAAACAGCTCGTTCGGCCGGGCATTCTCGACGATAAGGGTTTTGGATGAAATACCAGCGGTGCTTATTGAATCCCGCAGAGAATATACCTACACGCCGTAACGATGCGAAACGCCACCCGGTAGATCAGGAAAAGCGACACCCCGACGCTCAGTTTCGACCTGAGTATCGCCACCCTATCGATGCTGTTCGATGGCGCTTGCCTCGCTTACAACTATTACGACCGGCCGACGGAACGAAATCAAAATGCCACTAGTCGTAAAGATTGTAGAAACCAGAGGATCGGCCGACACGATCCCATGAAAGCAGTCTTTAGCCCTGCTCGGCCCAGTCTGGAAAGGATAATCCGTTCGGTTATTTAACTGGTTGTATTTTCAGAGCATCGCCTGATGAAGAAAACACTGCTCGGCGTGCGAGCGTTGATGTCTGTCCCCAAGGACAATCCTGGTCTGGTCAAGGCGCAATACCTCGCGCTGTCTCGTCAGTTGCCCATGATGTATTTCATCCTGCTGATCAACACCCTGATGCTGGCGGGCACCCACTTTGCGGTCGCGCCGCGCTGGCTGGTGGTGTATTGCCCGTTGATCATGACGTTGTTCGGTGTGATTCGTGCAGCAGAATGGATGCGCACGCGCGGACGGACGCTCAGCCCGGCGCAGATGCTGACGGCGCTGAAGCGCACCAATATGCTCGCACCGTTTGTTGCCGTGGCGTTCACCGCCTGGTCGCTGGCGCTGTTTCCCTATGGCGACAGCTATGCCCAGGCGCATGTCGCCTTTTATATGGCAATCACCGTCATCGGCTGCATTTTTTGCATGATGCACCTGCTGCCAGCAGCCCTGGCCACCACCGCAGTGGTCAACACGGCGTTCGTGGTGTTCTTCGCGTCCACCAATATTCTTACCTTTGTTGCCACTGCGATTGACGTCCTGCTGGTGTCCATCGCCATGCTGATCATTCTCAAGGCGCAGTACGCCGACTTCACCCGCATGGTGAACATGCAGGCACATACGGCAAAACTCAGCGAGGAAAACCTTCACCTGGCCAATCAGGACAGCCTGACCGGGCTGGCCAATCGGCGTCAGTTCTTTTCCCGCCTCGATACGCTCTTGTCCCGCGCCCACGAGCAGGAGATTCGCCTGGCCGTGGGGCTGATCGACCTGGATGGCTTCAAGCCGGTCAACGATCTGTATGGCCATAGCATCGGTGACAAGCTGCTCTGTCAGGTTGGCCAGCGCCTGACCGGGCTGCTCGACGAAGATGTGCACCTGGCCCGACTGGGAGGCGACGAGTTTGGCCTGATCATCACTCAGGCCATGAGCGACGACCAGTTGCGGGAGTTTGGCGAGAAAATCTGCGCCAGCATGCGCGAGCCGTTTCTGCTGGTGGACATCCCTATTCAGATCAGTGCGTCACTGGGCATCGCGACCTTCCCGGATCAGGCATCCGACGCCACGCAAGTGTATGAATACGCCGACTATGCCCTGTATCAGAGCAAGCGCCACCGTCCCGGCACGGTCTGCCTGTTCAGCGCAGCCCATCGCCAGCAGCTCAATCGCGAAGGTCTGACCGAACAGGCCCTGCGCAGAGCCGATCTGGATTGTGAGTTTCACGTGGTGTTCCAGCCCATCGTGGATATTCACAGTGAGCAAACCGTCGCGTTCGAGGCACTGGCACGCTGGGAAAGCCCGGAGTTGGGTAACGTGCCACCCAGTGATTTCATCCCGATTGCCGAGCGCGTCGGCATGGTCAATCGCCTCACGGTGCCGTTGCTGAGCAAAGCGCTGGACGAGGCCGCGAACTGGCCTGCGGGGATCCGCCTGTCATTCAACCTGTCCGCCCACGACTGTGGTTCGGAGGACGCCGCCCAGCAGATCGTCGAGCTGATCAAGAGCAGCCGTTTCGACCCGGCCTGTCTCGATCTGGAAATCACCGAAACCGCGGTCATCCAGGACCTGCCGCAGACCCAGCGAGCGATCAGCCGGTTTCGCGAACTGGGCTGCGGTATTTCCCTCGACGACTTCGGCACCGGCTATTCCAGCCTGAGCCAGATCCACGCGCTGTCGCTGACCAAACTGAAGGTGGACCGCACCTTCGTCACCAACATCCACCTTGACCCGGCCAGCTTCAAGATCGTCAAGTCGCTGATTGCCCTGTGCCAGGACATGCAACTGGAATGCATCGTCGAAGGCGTGGAAACCGCCGAAGAACTCGGTGCACTGAAAAACCTCGGCTGCGCCTGGGCCCAGGGCTACCTGTTCTCCAAACCCATGCGCGCCAGCGACATCAGCACCTGGCTTGAAGGCGAGCAACTGGCGCGGGTGCAGGCGGTTTAAACAGATGATGGGGCAAGGCGTACTCAAACCAGCATCGATTGCTGAGCGAAGATACCCGCCATCGCGCCCTGTGATGACGCCTGGGTGACAGAGGGCAAGAATGTCGTGGCAAGGTCGCCAGCGGCATAGATGCCGGGCATGCTGGTCTGGCGACGCTCGTCGACCTTGAGGACGATGCCGCCGGGCGTATCCACCGTGGCGAGGCCCAGTGATTCATGCAGGCTTGCGGACGGCCTGTTGCGCGGATGAGCGAACAAGATATCGACCGCGACATTAAGCCCAGTGTCGAGCTTGACGGAGGCATTACGCGCTCCGTGCTGGCCGATTTCGATGATCCGGCCATCGACGACAGCCATATGGCGGCGCGCCAGATCGGCACGGATATCGGATGGAATTTCGTGACCATCGGCGAAGACTGTCAGCGTGTCGGTCCAATCCTGGTACAACCTGACATAGTTGTGCGACTGCGGGCCGGACCAGACGAGGCCCCAATGCTGGCCGGCGACTTCAAAGCCGTCGCAATACGGGCAGGGCACGATGGATGAGCCCCAGCTTTCGGCAAAGCCCGGAACATCAGGCATCTGGTCAGAGACGCCATAGCTCAGGATCAGGCGGCGCGCCGCGAGGGTTTCGCCATCGTTCGTGAGGACGGAGAAATTATCGATGGTTCCGGAGATGCTGTCGGCTCGGGCATTGACCAGACTGATCGAAGGATAGCGAGCGAGCTGCTGCCGCGCCTCGGACAGGATTTCCTGCGGCGACTTGTGATCGTGGCCGAGCAGTCCATGAGAGTGACCGGCAAAGCGATTGCGCTGCAGGCCGGTGTCGAGAACGGTGACCTTGCGACGGGCACGACCGAGCTGCAGGGCGGCAGCGAGGCCGGCAAAGCTGCCGCCGATGATGATGACGTCATTCATGGTGATGGGCTCCGCACTATGGATGAAGGAAGATTGGCTTGCAGACTTAAGATACTCCGAAGTACCATAATTCACGAATTAAGATACTGTCAAGTACTGGAATTTTTATGACCGAAGACAGCCAGAGCCGTCGCGGCCGGCCTGCCAACGAGACGCTTGGCCAAACGATCATCGACGCCGCATACGAACTCTTTGTGGAATTGGGTTTTCAAGCAACGACCATGGACAAGGTCGCCCAGCGAGCGAAGATATCCAAGCTCAGCATCTATCGGCACTTCGAGAACAAGGAGGCGCTGTTCAGCGCGGCCATCTCGGCCCGCTGCCATCAGTTTGCACCACAGGCCCTTTTTGAAGGCTTCGACGGTTCGGCCGAAGATCAACTCATGGCGGTGGGATCATCCCTGCTTCGTACCCTGCTAAGCCCGGACGTCCGTAGTGTCGAAGCCATGATCATGGCCGACAAGACCAATCAAAAGTCGTTAAGCAAGCGCCAATACGAAGCCGGCCCCGTTCATGTCATTACCCAGATCGAGGCCCTGTTGCGTCAGTTGCACGCGAGGGCAGTGTTGAACGTGCCCGCCCCTCTCCAGTCCGCCCGCCTGTTTGCCGCACTTATCAAAGGGTCCGACCTCCTGATCATCGCCCGCTTCGATGAGGAGAAAGCGGAGAACGACAACGAAATCGAATCCTATTGTCGGTCTGCCGTCGAAATGTTCATCGCTGCGCATGGTGGCAAGGGCCACGCGAGCGGATAAGCGTTTGATACGGGGAGCTTATGGGCATTGGGGAATGTGATGAGGCTGAAGCACAATCAGGTAACCCAAAAAACCAAAAGCCCGCAATTACGCGGGCTTCAGGGCATTTTTTGCTAGATCGTGCCGGGCAGTGCCGGACGCGGGATCATTCCCACTCTATTATCAATGGACAGCTGAGGCCCCTGTAAACAGGATTATCTAGAGGTGTAGTAATAGAAAGACCATGAGAGATGCCATGACACAGCCGCAACCCGCTCAAGAAATAGGGTTTGCCTCTTTCATGGCAAAGGCAGCCGATAGCTGCCGCTCTAGGCTCTGTCTGAAATCCGAAGAAACTGAAATGTAGCCCCAGGGGGGCCTGAGTTTTGTACAGTCGCCGACCATCTACGGAAAGGAATTCTGTGATGGCAAAGCGTTATGAGCTCTCGGATGAAGTATGGGCAGTGGTCGCCGATCTTTTTACGGCATCCCACGTCAGGGGCAGGCCCCGCAGCAGTGATCGCTTGATGCTCGATGGTGTGCTCTGGGTTCTCTGCTCAGGAGCAGCTTGGCGAGATATGCCCGAGCGCTTCGGGTCTTGGGCGATGGTCTATCACCGTTTCCGAGTGTGGCGAAACCGCGGAACATTCGATCAGATGCTCAGGCGATTGTACCTCAAACCCAATGACAAAGGTTTGATCGATCCCCACACCTGGATGATCGATTCAACCGCTGTTCGAGCAACCCGTGCTTCATCTGGAGCGCGGAAAAAAGGGGGCCTTATGAGCCTGCCGATCACGCTCTAGGCCGCAGTCGCGGCGGCCTGACAACTAAAATCCATATGCTCTGTGACGCCAACGGGATACCGTTGCGCTTCCTTCTCTCTGGCGGCCAAGCCAGTGACATCAGTTATGCCCAGCCCTTGCTTGATGATGTCAGCATCCTGACAAGCCAACGTGGCCGTCCACACAAACGATGCAAATGGTTACTGGCTGACAAGGGCTACGACGCTGAGGCCTTGCGCCGTTACTGCGATCGATATCGGATGCAGCCAGTCATCCCGCTGCGCTCAATGAAACGCAAGCCCAAGTCCGGCTTACCGAGGCTGTTTGATCGCCCCAAATATCGACAGCGCAACATCATCGAGCGCATGTTCGGTTGGCTAAAAGAGAACCGTCGAATCGTCACGCGCTTCGACAAGCTCGCAAAAAGTTATGCCGCAATGGTCTCGCTGGCTTGTGTCATGCGGTGTATGCGACTGCTTTTTTCAGACAGAGCCTAGGAAGAAAACGATTATCGCCAGATAGAATATTCATGCGATGATTGTCATTTTCAAACTCAAGGAAAGACATATGCATTTCACGAATGAGCTGTATGCAAGGATCCGCGTCGAACCGTATGATGTTGCTTGGGAGGTCTGTACATTTGTAGATTCCAATGTTTCAAACATTTCTCAAAGCCTTAAAAATAACGCTTCTCTGCTATTGGAGGCTGGAAAAATCCTCAACAGCATGATTCAAAACAAGCTCATCGATAGCAATTTAATCCTTCCACAAATTCAAGATGGTAAACCCCAAAACCTTTCAGAATTCTACACATATATAAACTCTGTAAAAAAAGAACTCGAAGTTCGCTTCGCCCTCAATAAATCTCTTCAGGCCGAGGCAGAAATTGATCGCCTATTATTTAACTCAATTGATGGACAGTTTGGTTACGAGCTGACATCCGGAGACTTCTTGAAAGTCCCAGAAATTCTTGACCAACTGGAAAAATCTGTTCAAGAAAGTTCGGACCTGAGTGACGAACATAAGCACCGCATAGCTAAGCGCATTGAAAAAGTAAGGAGTGAGTTTAGCAAAAAGCTTACGAAGCTTGATGAAATATACTGCTTAGCCATTGAGGCTCAAATCGTAGCGCATAAATACGGAAAGTCTGCCGTTCTGATTACTAAAGCTGGGCATCTTCTTTGGGAAACGGCCTTACGGACTCACTCTCAAACAGAGGGGCTTGCTACAGGTGAAACGCCAATGCTAATTCATGATGAAAGCTCATCCAACCTCCTCCAATAGCATATTCTTCTGAGCTATTTTTTCGGCACACAGTTAAGACTCATATTCTGTGTGCCTTACTTTAGCAGAAACACGCCAAAGCTAGTCTAGCCGCGTCGTATAGCTCTAACTCAACAACTCGCGGCGCATACTCCAGTCTGGCCAAAATCTTTAACCATATAAAATTCGGAAATCATTAAACACAACAAAAACCAATATAGTCACATTCCAAGCAAATGAAAAAACATTAGAAAAAAACCGCCAAACCCTATCAACCAAAACTCCCTAATAAAATTCAACAAGAAAACTTAAAAGCCAAACTCTGCAAACTTTCACGAGCACGCTCAAGGCTAGGAGATCTAGTTGCAGCCCTCGAAGGTTCCCACTCATCCCTCACCCAATTAACCAAAATATTGTTATATCCAAGCCCCTGTCTTACAATTGAACCCTTTACTAAAAGCAGATCCTCTCTTATATTTCTCGGAGCCATTTTCGCCAATTTCAAAAAATGCTGTTTGGGATCTGCAAGTTCATCCGGGAGGGGGGGAAGTTTTCCTCGGGCGCCTATAAGTTTTCGCATACCCTCATGGTCAGCTAAAATCCAAGACTCAATCTCGCGAACAGCAATTCTAAGAAGCATTTTCTCAGGAAGCATCTTCTCGGGCCCAAGCCAATCTGCTAGTAATGAAACAGGGCAATGTGCATCATCCAAATCAGTAAGAACGAAGACAAATTGATGGTTTGCCATCTGTCTCCAACTTGTCATGCGAGATCGAAGATAACCAAAACCATTTTTCCGCAAGAGAAGCGGTTGAGCAGTAGAAAAAAATTCTTGTTCTGCCAACAGACGCAACCCGACAGCCTCGCTTAGCTCATCTTCGGTTGCTAAAGCAACTGACATCATTCCCAAAGCCCTAGCTGATGTATCATTGTAGGACTGGTCTTAGGCAATACAACTTCAGCGATGGAAAGACCCGAATCAATAGCGCGAGATTCATCCTCCATCAACGTTCTCCCCGACGAACCCTGCTCACCTGTTTCTAACAAAACAACGCCACGCCCATCAATACCAGGATTACTGAGCAATGCTTCACTGTGGGTACTAATAACAACTTGGCGCTTTAATCTTTTATTACGCTGGAGTCTATTCAGCATTAGTGGAATCTCTCTCACGATCGAGTCATTAAGAGATATTTCAGGCTCCTCCATTAAAAGCAGAGAATTTCCATCCAACAATGTCCACAACAATCCCAGCAAGCGTAAAGTCCCATCCGAAAAGTGTTCTTCAGATTGCCACCCCGCATTCGGTCTATGGTGAGCATACAAAGCCTCTAAATGAGGATGCCCCATTTCATCTTTCGCGAAACGCAGTTCTTTAAACTGAGGAACTGCCAAAATTAAGGCTTGGCTAATTTTTTTCAATCTTGCTGTTCGTGTTCGTTCTGGAGTTTTTGCAATCCGCTCTAAAAAACCTTGGCCAAAAGGATCATCTTCAAGCCTCTGCCCACCGATTTTTTCTGAAAATTTTAACAACTGGGGAACAAGATGAAGATAAGTAATACCTCCAAAAAAATCGGCCAAGTCTCTAAAGTCTGCATTTGCGGCAATTTGTTCCAGTCGAGTTTGCGTTAACAGAACAACATCTGATTTATCTTTTTTATCTGGACGAGAAAACAATGCCTTCCCATCGCGCCAAACCTCTTCCTTTGATACCAGAAGTCTTTGAGCCCCTTTGCCCTCCGGCCTAAAGCCAAGTATATATCGCCAAGTAGGTGCTCCATCAGCAGAAGGCGACAACTCGACATCAATCAAGACTTCAGGGTCAGCCCTCGCGTGTAAACACCTAAGCTTACTAATGCCACCTCGTTCAGCGACGGCAACTTGTAATCCTCCGCCTTTCGACTTACTAACATCCCGCAAAAAGCGAAATACATCGAGCAAATTTGACTTACCCGAAGCATTAGGGCCAAGCAAATATGATACATCGCTAAAAGGCACATCTAGCGCACGAAAATTTCGCCAATTTTTGAGTTTTAATCGAGTAACCTGCATCAACTTAACCCTATCAACATTAAGTATTATGTATAATTTCGATATTTTTAAGCAACGCTTAAAAATAAACTATGATATCGACACAAGCCTTCAACCAAAACTCATTGCAACCAAGACTGACAATCAACTCTTCGTCGACTAGAGCATAGATCAACCCTCAACAAGAGAGCTGATCTACAACATACTCCTAATAGTCATCAATGAAAACTTATATTCACTCCCACTCAATCGTAGCCGGCGGCTTGCTCGAAACATCATAGGTCACCCGCGAAATCCCATCGATCTCGTTGATGATCCGCCCGCTGACGGTTTCCAGCAGTTCGTAAGGCAGGTGTGCCCAACGTGCGGTCATGAAGTCGATGGTTTCCACGGCGCGCAGGGCGACGACCCAGGCGTAGCGGCGGCCATCGCCGACGACGCCGACGGATTTCACTGGCTGGAAGACGACGAAGGCTTGGCTGACCTTGTGGTACCAGTCGGCCTTGCGCAGTTCTTCGATGAAGATGTGGTCGGCGCGACGCAGCAGGTCGGCGTATTCCTTCTTCACTTCACCGAGGATGCGCACGCCCAAGCCCGGCCCCGGGAATGGATGACGGTAGACCATGTCGTATGGCAGGCCGAGTTCGAGACCAAGACGGCGGACTTCGTCCTTGAACAGCTCGCGCAGGGGTTCAACCAGCTTGAGGTTCATTTCTTCCGGCAGGCCGCCCACGTTGTGGTGAGACTTGATGACGTGAGCCTTGCCGCTTTTCGCGCCAGCCGACTCGATCACGTCCGGGTAGATAGTGCCCTGGGCCAGATACTTGATGTTTTCCAGCTTGCAGGACTCGGCATCGAACACGTCGATGAAGGTACGACCGATGATCTTGCGCTTCTTCTCAGGATCGCTTTCGCCAGCCAGGTTGTTCAGGAACTGCTCTTCGGCGTTGGCGCGGATCACCTTGACGCCCATGTTCTCGGCGAACATGGCCATGACCTGCTCACCTTCGTGCAGGCGCAGCAAGCCGTTGTCGACGAATACACAGGTCAGTTGGTCGCCAATGGCCTTGTGCAACAGAGCCGCAACCACTGAAGAGTCAACGCCGCCGGACAGACCCAGCAGAACGTTGTCGGTGCCGACCTGGGCGCGGATGCTGGCAATGGCGTCTTCAGCAATGTGCGACGGGGTCCACAGCGCTTCACAACCGCAGATATCCAGAATGAAGCGCGACAGAATACGACCGCCCTGCTTGGTGTGGGTCACTTCAGGGTGGAACTGCACGCCGTAGTAGCCACGGGTGTCGTCAGCCATGCCAGCAATCGGGCAGCTCGGGGTGCTGGCCAGGACGTGGAAGCCGTCAGGAATTTCGGTGACCTTGTCGCCATGGCTCATCCAGACATCGAGGCCCAGGACGCCATCGGCATCCACGTGGTCTTCGATACCGTCGAGTATGCGGCTCTTGCCGACGACATCGACACGGGCGTAACCGAACTCGCGCAGGTCGGAACCTTCGACGCGACCACCCAACTGGTCGGCCATGGTCTGCATGCCATAGCAGATGCCGAAGATCGGCACATTGAGGTCGAAGACGGCTTGCGGAGCACGCGGGCTGTTGGCTTCGTGCACGGACTCGGGGCCGCCGGCGAGGATGATCCCGCGCGGGGCGAATTCGCGAATCGCTTCATCGTCCATGTCGAACGGATGCAGTTCGCAGTACACACCGATTTCACGCACGCGGCGGGCAATCAGTTGAGTGTACTGGGACCCGAAATCGAGGATCAGGATACGGTGGGCATGAATGTCGAGGGCCATGGAAGGAGCTCTGATGAGCAGTTGCGAGCTTTAAGCTGCAAGCTGCAAGTTGTCGGAGTCGCGGTAGTTGCGTCACCGCAACTACCGCTTGTAGCTTGAGGCTTGTCGCTGCCGGTCTTAGCCGACGCGATAGTTCGGTGCTTCCTTGGTGATCTGCACGTCATGGACGTGGGATTCAGCCATACCGGCGCCGGTGATGCGGACGAACTCAGGCTTGGTGCGCATTTCTTCGATATCGGCGCTACCGGTATAGCCCATGGAAGAACGCAGGCCACCCATCAATTGATGGATGATCGCAGCCAGTGAACCCTTGTAGGCCACACGGCCTTCGATGCCTTCCGGTACCAGCTTCTCGGCACCCGCCGACGAATCCTGGAAGTAGCGGTCCGAAGAACCCTGAGCCTGGGACATGGCACCCAGCGAGCCCATGCCGCGATAAGCCTTGTAGGAACGCCCCTGGAACAGTTCGATTTCGCCCGGCGCTTCTTCAGTACCGGCAAACATCGAACCCATCATCACGCAGCTTGCGCCCGCAACGATGGCCTTGGACAGGTCACCCGAGAAACGGATGCCGCCGTCGGCGATCAGGGGAACGCCAGTGCCTTCAAGGGCAGCGGCAACGTTGGCGATAGCGCTGATCTGCGGCACGCCCACGCCTGCAACGATACGGGTGGTGCAGATCGAGCCAGGACCGATACCGACCTTGACCGCGTCAGCGCCGGCAGCAGCCAGAGCCTTGGCCGCTTCGCCGGTAGCGATGTTGCCGCCGATGACCTGCACTTCAGGGAAGTTTTCCTTGACCCAGCGAACGCGGTCGATCACGCCCTTGGAGTGGCCATGAGCGGTGTCGACAACCACCACGTCAACACCGGCAGCCACCAGCGCCGAAACGCGATCGCCAGTGTCCTTGCCAGTACCGACCGCAGCGCCGACACGCAGACGACCCTGGTCGTCCTTGCTCGCCAGCGGGTAGGCCTTGGCCTTTTCGATGTCCTTGACGGTCATCATGCCCTTGAGCATGAACTTGGCGTCGACGATCAGGACCTTTTCAAGACGGTGCTTGTGCAGCAGCTCGCGCACTTCGTTCTTGTCGGCACCTTCGCGTACGGTGACCAGACGCTCTTTGGGCGTCATCACTTCGCGAACCGGGATATCCAGACGGTTTTCAAAGCGCACGTCGCGGGAAGTCACGATGCCGACCAGGTCGCCATCATGCAGGACAGGTACGCCGGAGATGTTGTGCAGGCGGGTCAGTTCGAACAGATCACGTACCGTGGCATCGGCCTCGATGGTGATCGGGTCCTTGACGACACCGGCCTCGAACTTCTTGACCTTGCGAACTTCAGCAGCCTGTTGTTCGATGGTCATGTTCTTGTGGATGATACCGATACCGCCTTCCTGAGCCATGGCAATGGCCAGACGGGCTTCAGTGACAGTATCCATTGCAGCGGAAACCAAAGGGATATTCAGTTCAATGCCACGGGTCAAACGGGTTTTCAGACTGACTTCGTTGGGAAGTACCTCGGAATAACCGGGCACAAGGAGAATGTCGTCGAATGTTAGGGCTTCTTGACTGATACGCAGCATCGCGGGGGCTCCCGGGCGGGAAAATTGGAAGCGCGCCATTATACCTACACACCCGCGCAGGCTCAATGCAAACCTCAGCCTAATATCAAACGAACTTATAGTCGGACTTTGACGAAGGAAACCGGGCGATCCAGGCGCTCGGCGAAGTCGTCGAGAAAGCCCTGCGTGAAGGACGCATCGAGCCAGTTATTGAAGATGAAACCCAGGTTGGAAAAACCGCAGGCGTCCAGAAACAGGAAGCCATTGATATCGTCCTCATGCCGACATTCCGGGCAGATGAAATTGTCGGTATGACCGGGCATCCAGTCTTCCAGGCTATCGAACAGCGCTTCACCGATTTCCTGGCGGCATTCAGGGCAACCGGCTTCTTCGGCAAAGTTGTTCAGCGGTGTGAAAATGCAGCGTCTGGTAATCACTTCAAGCCCATTGACCGCCTGCCCGAACGGCAAGGCGTCGGGGTTCTGCACCACCCTTTTCGCACCCGGCGCAATGGCATAGGCCATCTTGTTGTAGGTCCGGCCGCAAGTGCTCAGCTCCGGCTCGACCACATTGAGCTTGACCAGCCAGCGCAGGATCAGGCGCGCCCTTGCCTCATGTCCGGGAAAACTGGAGATTTGCGGGACGATGATGCTCTGGGTGTTCATGGCAGATGTGTCGCTGAAAACTGATCGGGGCAGCAGTTTAACAGCTCAGCCCGCAACTCCGACTCATCAACCGGCCATGTAGCGAGCGATCAGCGCCAGACCGCTGACCAGCACCAGCCAGGTCACCAGTCGCACAAAGGTTTCACGAGACAGTTTCGTCACCAGTGACCTGCCGATCCATGAACCCAGCAACATCGCAGGCAACAGGCAGACCGCCAGAAGCAGCAACGGGATTTCGGCATAGACCCCGGCCAGCAGGAACAGCCCGAGGCGCACGATGGTGCTGCAACTGATCAGGGCGCTTTGCGTGGCTCGCGCCTGCTCCTTGGAGGTCAGGCGGCTATTGAGATAGATCGCGTAGAGAAAGCCGCCACTGCCAAACAAGGCACCGAACAGGCCACCGATCGTACCCATGGGAATCGCCCAGCCCGCCGCCAGTTGAGTGGGCCGCACTTTGACCGCCAAGCTGTAAAGCGCGTAGGCCGTGACGAACAGCCCCATTAACAGAAGCAACACATCGGACTTGAGATTGAGCAGAAACAGCACACCCAGAGTGCACCCCACCGCCATGCAGGGCAGCAGACGAAGCAACTCCGCGCGGACCACCGACTGCCGGGAAGGCAGCAGGTTGCCGAACGCCGCCAGGAAGTCCAGCATCACCAGCAGAGGAATGATCCGCGACAGCGGCATGAAATGAATCAGGACAGGCCCGGCAACCAGTGCCGTACCGAAACCGGCAACGCCAAACACGACATAAGCCGCCACCACTGCGAGCTCGATCCACAGCAGATCCAGTGGTGCAAACCCCAACTGGTTGAACCATTCGCCCGCCACACGACTCTCCCTGAAATCACCACGCGCTGCTTATATAGCTGCGCCACCCGGAAACCGCCAGTGGTGGTGGCCGGGCAAATCCCTTTATGATGCCGCCATGATTAAAGATCCCTTTGCAAGACTCGGCCTGGACCGGGAAGTCCTCACTGTCAGCCAGCTCAACGGCCGCGCACGGGTGTTGCTGGAAGATGTGTTCAGCAGCATCTGGGTCGAGGGCGAGATATCCAACCTGTCGCGCCCGGCCTCGGGGCATGTCTACTTCACGCTCAAAGACTCCGGCGCACAGGTGCGTTGCGCACTGTTTCGCCAGAGTGCGGCGCGGGTCCGCCAGGCGCTCAAGGATGGCTTGCAGGTCAAGGTTCGCGGCAAGGTCTCGTTGTTCGAGGGGCGCGGCGACTATCAACTGATTCTCGATACCGTCGAACCTGCAGGCGATGGCGCATTGCGGCTGGCTTTCGATGCCCTGAAAGCCAAGCTCAGCGACGAAGGCCTGTTCAGCGCCGAGCGCAAGGTCGCGCTGCCGCTGCACCCGCAACGCATCGGCATTATCAGTTCCCCCACGGGCGCGGTGATACGCGACATCATCAGCGTGTTCCGCCGCCGTGCACCACAGGTGGAACTGACCCTGATTCCCACCGCCGTGCAGGGCCGCGAAGCGATTGCGCAGATTGTCCGGGCACTCCGACTGGCGGACGCCCGAGGCTTCGACGCCTTGATCCTCGCCCGTGGCGGCGGCTCGCTGGAAGACTTGTGGTGTTTCAACGAAGAAGCCGTGGCCCGGGCCATCGATGCCTGCGTGACGCCGATTGTCAGTGCGGTCGGCCATGAAACCGATGTGTCGATCAGCGATTTCGTGGCCGATGTTCGGGCACCTACGCCTTCTGCCGCTGCGGAATTGCTGGCACCGGATTCCAGCGACCTGCATCGCCGGGTGGAAAACCTCAATCGCCGTCTGATCAGCCGCATGCGCGATAAGCTGATGCGCGAGCGCTTGCGCCTGGATGGCATTTCCCGCCGCCTGCGCCATCCCGGCGAACGCCTGCGTCAGCAAGCCCAGCGTCTGGACGATCTGGACATGCGTCTGCGCCGCGCCTTCGAACAAGGCCTGCATAAGCAGCAGGTACGCCTGGCCCATATGGAAAGCCGTCTCGCCGCCCAGCATCCGGGACGCACCCTGGCCTTCCTGCGCCAGCGGCTGGATGTTCTGGCCGAACGCCTGCCGCGTGCCATGCGCGAGCAGATCAAGACTCGCAAACTACAACTGCAAAGCCAGATTCAGACACTTCATGTGGTAAGTCCGCTGGCAACACTGGGCCGTGGCTACAGTATCCTGCTCGACGAGCGCGGCCACGCCATCCGCAATGCCGCCCAGACCCGACCCGGCCAGCGCCTCACCGCCAGACTGGGCGAAGGCGAATTGCAAGTGCGCGTCGAGGACAACCACCTGACGCCCGTGACCCTCTCTCTTCTGGACTGACCTATCGATGCTACGTTTTATCGCACCGCTGTTCGCCCTCCTCCTGTGCCTTCCCGCCCATGCCGACAGCTACATCACCCGAGCCCTCAACAAACCGGTACCCGGCGGCGTCGCAGTGGTTGACCTGGGCACCAGCAACCAGCCGCCCAAGGCAACCTTCCAGGGCAAACCGGTGCTGGTGGTCAAGGAGCAAGGCACTCGCTGGCTGGCGATTGTCGGCCTGCCGCTGACGATCAAACCCGGCACGCAACAACTGGCATCGGGCGGACGCAATCTGAGCTTCACGGTGGGCAGCAAGAAATATCCGGAACAGCACATCACCCTGCAGAACAAGCGGCAGGTCAACCCGAACCCAGAGGACACCAAGCGCATCAACAGCGAAACGCCGAAACTGCTGGGCGGTTATGCGGTATTCAGCCCGGGCACGCCGAGTAACCTGATCCTCGACAAACCGGTCAACGGCCCGCTGTCGAGCAAGTTTGGCGTGCGCCGCTTCTTCAATGGTGAAGAGCGCAATCCCCATTCAGGCTTGGACTTCGCAGTACCGACAGGCACGCCGATCAAATCACCGGCGGCTGGCAAGGTCATCCTGACCGGCAATTTCTTCTTCAATGGCAACACCGTTTATGTCGATCACGGCCAGGGCTTTATCAGCATGTTCTGCCACCTGTCGAAGATCGACGTGAAGACCGGCGATCAGGTGCCACGGGGCGGCTTGCTGGGCAAGGTCGGCTCCACAGGCCGCGCCACCGGTCCGCACCTGCACTGGAACGTCAGCCTGAACGATGCACGGGTCGACCCGGCGATATTCATCGGAGCGTTTCAGCCGTAATATCTTTCGCGAATTCATTGGCTCTGTCTGTATCAAGTGATGCAAGTCCGTCAGAGGACTGTGGGAGGCAGCTTGCTGGCGACTACCAGCGCTGTACCAGAGACACCACAACACTTGACGAGGACAGAGCGAATTCATTCGCGAAAGCCTTCCTACAGAATCCCTCCTGCTTCAACCCAAACAATAACCCAGCAATAAACACCCTTAAACAGCCATAAAAGCTCGTCATAACTGAAAATTCGAGAACTTATCTCAATTTTTTCCAGGTACTTGCCAACTTTCACCTCAATCGTTACGGTTGGCTTCATGAAAGCCTCTCAAACCCTCATTCTATTGCGCCAACATCGGTGTCTGTGCCTGGTCAGTTCACGACTGCCAGGCTAGATTGCGGTGCCTCGCCCCTGTCTTGCGCGTCAATGGCTGGCCGCCTCTTTTCGGCCGATTCAGTACAAAGGACTAAACACATGACCATGCTCAAAGATCCCTCGAAGAAGTACCGCGCGTTTCCGACCATCGATCTGCCTGACCGCACCTGGCCTTCCAAAGCCATTACCGAAGTGCCGATCTGGTGCAGTTCCGACTTGCGCGACGGTAACCAATCGCTGATCGAGCCAATGGATTCGGTCAAGAAGCTGCGTTTCTGGAACACACTGGTCAAGGTGGGCGTCAAGGAAATCGAAGCCTCGTTCCCGGCGGCTTCGCAAACCGACTTCGACTTCGTGCGCACCCTGATCGAAGACGGCCACATCCCGGACGACACCACCATTCAGGTGCTGACCCAGGCCCGTGAAGATCTGATCGCCCGTACTTTCGAGTCCCTGCGCGGCGCGAAAAAGGCCATCGTTCACCTGTACAACGCCACCAGCCCTTCGTTCCGCCGTATCGTCTTCAACCAGGACAAGGCCGGCGTGAAGGAAATCGCCGTGAACGCCGCCAAGCTGTTCGTCAAATACGCCGCCCAGCAGCCGGAAACCCAGTGGACTTTCGAATACTCGCCAGAGACTTTCAGCGCGACCGAACTGGAATTCGCCAAGGAAGTCTGCGATGCCGTGATCGACGTCTGGAACCCGACGCCCGAGAACAAGGTGATCCTCAACCTGCCAGCCACTGTTGAAGTCGCCACCCCGAACGTCTACGCCGACCAGATCGAGTGGTTCGGTCGCAACATCACTCGTCGCGACAGCGTCATCATCAGCCTGCACACCCACAACGACCGTGGTACTGGCGTTGCCGCCACCGAACTGGGCCTGATGGCCGGTGCAGATCGTGTCGAAGGCTGCCTGTTCGGTAACGGCGAGCGTACCGGTAACGTGGACCTGGTGACCGTGGCGCTGAACCTGTACACCCAGGGCATCAACCCGGGCCTGGACTTCTCGGACATCGACGGCGTGCGCAAGGTCGTTGAAGAGTGCAACCAGATTCCGGTTCACCCGCGCGCTCCTTATGTCGGCGATCTGGTTCACACCGCATTCTCCGGCTCGCACCAGGACGCTATCCGCAAGGGCTTCGCCCAGCAGAAAGATGACGCCCTGTGGGAAGTGCCCTACCTGCCAATCGACCCGGCCGATATCGGTCGCAGCTACGAGGCGGTGATTCGCGTCAACAGCCAGTCGGGCAAAGGTGGCATCACCTACCTGCTGGAACAGGAATACGGCATCTCCCTGCCACGTCGCATGCAGATCGAGTTCAGCCAGGTGGTTCAAGGCGAGACCGACCGTCTGGGCCTGGAAATGACCGCCGAACAGATCCACTCGCTGCTGCGCCGCGAATACCTGCAGGCCAACACGCCTTATGCCCTGATCAGCCACAAGCTGCAGGAAGAAAACGGCAACAGCTCGGTAGATGCAGAAGTGCATGTCGACGGCGAAACCCAGCACTGGCGCGGCAAAGGCAAGGGCGCACTGGAAGCCCTGGTTGCCGGCCTGCCGATCACGGTGGAGATCATGGACTACAACGAGCACGCCATCGGCTCCGGCACCACGGCCAAGGCCGCTGCCTACATCGAACTGCGCGTCAACGGTGAGCGTGCCGTGCATGGTGTGGGTATCGACGAGAACATCACCACTGCCAGCTTCCGTGCACTGTTCAGTGCCCTGAACCGCTCCCTGAGCCAGGCGCAAGCCAAGGCTGCCTGAGTCTGAGTGACGAGGATGACGGACGCCCGTTCGTCATCCTCCAACCGGCTCTAACACGGGCTTTTCGATCCAAAACCCCCGTTTCAGAATCCGCATAACCATGCGCATATTCGGCATAATCTTTTCATTTATGCTGTGGTAGCATGCTGCCTTTGATGGATTTGGCCTGCTGATAGCAACTTTTTCAGCTACCGGCGCCAGGTTCAACTTGCCTGTTTGAAGCTGCACCCTTTCCTAAAAACCACGATGACTATTGCATTGATTTCCGGACGAAAAGAATGCACGGGCAGACCAACCGTGCATTGAAAAAACCATCGGCCTCGGTACGCTGAGCTGATCCAATCATATTTGGAGCGATTATGCCCAAGGCTTCCCATCAAGATCTGCGCCGCAACTTTCGCGCACTCACTTCTTCAGATTCCTGCTACCACACAGCCTCGGTCTTCGATCCAATGTCGGCACGTATCGCTGCGGACCTGGGCTTTGAAGTGGGCATCCTCGGCGGCTCGGTCGCGTCCCTGCAAGTCCTGGCAGCGCCCGACTTCGCACTGATCACCCTGAGCGAATTCGTTGAGCAGGCCACCCGTATCGGTCGCGTCGCAGAGCTTCCATTTATCGCGGATGCCGACCACGGTTATGGCAACGCACTCAATGTCATGCGCACCGTCATCGAGCTTGAGCGTGCCGGCGTTGCGGCTCTGACCATCGAAGACACCCTGCTGCCTGCCCAGTTTGGCCGCAAGTCCACCGACCTGATCTCCACCGCAGAAGGCGTCGGCAAGATCCGCGCAGCGCTGGAAGCCCGCGTCGATCCTGAATTGTCGATCTTTGCCCGCACCAATGCCGCGATCATTCCCGTACAGGAAGCCATCAGCCGGATTCAGCAGTATCAGAGCGCAGGTGCCGACGGCATCACCATCGTGGGCGTGCGCGACTTCGAGCACCTGGAGCAGATCACGGAAGGTGTGACCATTCCCCTGATGCTGGTCACTTACGGAAACCCTGCGCTGCACGACAACAAACGTCTGGCAGAGATGGGCGTCAGGATCTGTGTACATGGCCATGCGGCCTATTTCGCATCGATCAAGGCAACCTACGATTGCCTGAGAGAGCAGCGCCAGATCCTGAGCAGCACCAGCGACATGAACGCAACAGAACTGACCCACACCTACACCCAACCTGAAGATTATGTCGAGTGGGCCAAAAAGTTCATGAATGTGAACGAGTAAGTACGCTGTTCAGAAACCAACCTGCAGGAAGCAGCTTGCTGGCGAAAAGGCCTGAGACCGGAAGATATGGCTGAGGTCGCCAGCAAGCTGCCTCCCACGAAGTAATTCATGACCTTCACTGATCGATAAAAAAGCCTCCGTATGGAGGCTTTTTTGGCTGTGCTGTCAGGCAGTGGTTTTGATGCCACCGCTGGTTGTCAGCTCCAGCAAGGTGCCCTGCAAAGTCTGGATGGTTGAAGAGGTCTGAGCGATCTCTCCCTGGATGGCCAGAATACGTGCAGCCTTTTCCTCTTCCGAGCCCTTGCTGTTCTGAGCGGCGGCCAGTTGGGCCTGCTGCCGAACCAGCTGCTGTTGAGCCTGCTTGATCTGCTCTTTGATCCGTTCGATGGTTTGATCAGCCCCGGTAGAACTGGAAGAACCACCTGCACCACCCGCCTTGGCAGCATCACCTACCTTGGCACCCTCAAGCGAAACGCTCACCCCTGTCTTTTGCGTACTGTCGGTTGCAGTCGAAGTCGCATTTTCGGTTTCCTTGTTCTTGACAGTCAGCGTCAAGGCACTGGAATAAGCACTGAGCGATGAGGTATTGATGGTAGTCATGGCGAACTCCTGGCTATATTGGGTGGTTATCGACACATCTGCATACAACTTTAATAAATTATTGTATCTCGAAGGTGTCTGCATCCAGATTGGCCGGGAAGCGCGCACGATAGCTGCGCAAGGCCTCAGCGCTCAGGGTTGCCTGAAAGACCCCATCCCTGTCTCCGATCTCGACGAGGCTTTCCCCCTCGAAATCCAGCACCTGGCTATCGCCGGTGTATGCAAAGCCTTTCCCGTCACTGCCGACCCGATTCACCGCCGCCACATAACACAGGTTTTCAATGGCCCTGGCCGGCAACAGGCGATTCCAGTGCAGACGACGTGCACCTGGCCAGTTCGCGGTATAGAGCAGCAGATCGGTATCCTGCGCATCGCGGCTCCAGACCGGGAAACGCAGGTCATAGCAAATCAGCGGACGAATGCGCCAGCCGTTCAACTCGAACATCACCTGACGCTCGCCAGGGCTGTAGTGCTCATGCTCACCGGCCATGCGGAACAGGTGACGCTTGTCGTAATACAGCAACTCGCCATCGGGACGTGCCCACAACAGCCGGTTGCGATGATTGCCCTCGGCATCACGAATGATCACGCTGCCGGTGATCACCGCCTGGATACGTTTGGACTGTTCCAGCAGCCATTCGGATGTCGGGCCACCTTCGGGCTCCGCCAGGGTTTCGGAGTCCATGGAGAAACCGGTGGTGAACATTTCCGGCAGGATCACCAGATCCACGTCTTTCACTGGCGCCAGCAAGGCGCTGAAGTGGTCGAGATTCGCCTGCCGGTCGTGCCAGACCAGAGTGGTCTGGATCACTGCCAGTTTCAGATCGGGCAACTCACTCAAATCGCGCATAGTTTTTCCGCTGCCTGACGCAACGTCTCCTCTCGTTTGGCGAAGCACAGGCGTATCAGACGCTGGCCTTCGGGCGGTTTCTGATAGAAGACCGACACCGGAATGCTGGCGACCCCGTGCTCACGGGTCATCCACAACGACATGTCGACATCGTTGAGATCCGGACGGATCTGCGAGTAATCCACCAACTGGAAATATGTCCCACCCACCCGCTCGAAGCTGAAGCGCGAAGAAGCAAGCTGGTCGCAGAAGAAGTCACGCTTGGCCTGATAGAACGCTGGCAGTTCTTCCACATGCTCGGGATGCGCCGCCATGAAATCCGCCAACGCCCACTGCAACGGCGTGACACCACAGAAGCTCACGTACTGATGAACCTTGCGCAGCTCGGCGGACAAGGCCGGTGGCGCAACCACATAACCGGTCTTCCAGCCGGTCACGTGGTAGGTCTTGCCGAACGAACTGACCACAAAGGCACGCTGATACAACTCTTCATGGGCCAGTACGCTGACATGCCGCACGCCATCGAATACCAGATGCTCATACACCTCATCACTGACCAGATAGATGTCGCGATTGGCAATGAGAGCAGCCAGTTGATCCAGCTCGGCACGGCTGATCAGGGCACCGCTGGGGTTGTGCGGGCTGTTGAGGATGATCATGCGCGTGCGCGGGCTCAAGGCATCGCCCAGCTTCTGCCAGTCGATGGAGAAGTCGTCCAGCCCGAGCTGTACATGCACACAACGGCCACCGGCCAGTTCCACGGCAGGCTCATAGCTGTCATAGCAAGGATCGAAAACGATCACTTCATCGCCAGGGCGAATGACCGCCTGAACAGCGCAGAAGATTGCCTGGGTTGCACCCGGCGTGATGGTGACTTCGCTGTCCGGGTTGACCTCGCGCCCGTAACAGCGGGCGATCTTGGCTGCAACCTGCTGACGCAGGGCTGGCAGACCGGTCATGGGTGAATACTGGTTATGCCCCTGGGCGACGTGAAGGCTCAAGGCATCGCGCAGAGCCTGTGGCCCGTCGAAATCGGGAAAGCCCTGGGACAGATTGATCGCGCCGGTTTCGGCGGCGAGCTGGGACATGACGGTGAAGATGGTGGTGCCAACATTAGGCAACTTGCTGTCGATCATTAGGGCCCTTCCCTGCAATACCCCCGGCATCACGGTGGCACGGGTCAGGCAGGATAGCCCATCGGGCGCGCATAAAAAAAGGCACCGTGCAGACTGCAGGGTGCCTTTTGCGGAGAAAGACTCAGCGCTTGTCGCGGCGCTTCTTGTCTGCCTTCTTGTGGTGCGACATCAAACGACGCTTCTTGTTGACCTGGCGGTCGGTCAGCGTGTTCTTGTTGCCTTCGTACGGGTTCTCACCGCCCTTGAACTCGATACGGATCGGCGTACCGACCAGTTTCAGAACACGGCGATAGGTGTTTTCCAGGTAACGGACATAGGACTTCGGTACTTTCTCGACCTGGTTCCCGTGGATCACGATCAGTGGCGGGTTGGCACCACCCAGGTGGGCATAACGCAGCTTGATACGGCGGCTGCCGACCATTGGCGGCGCGTGCTCGCTGACGGCATCTTCGAGAATCTGCGTCAGGCGGCTGGTCGGCCAGCGGGTCACGGCAGACTTGAAGGAGTTCTGCACCGACTGATACAGGTTACCCACGCCAGTGCCGTGCAAGGCAGAGATGAAGTGAATATCGGCAAAGTCGACGAAGAACAGCCGACGCTCCAGCTCGGTCTTCACGTAGTCGCGCTCGCCCGGTGTCATGCCATCCCACTTGTTCAGTGCGATGACGATAGCGCGACCGGCTTCGAGTGCGAAGCCCAGCAGGTTGAGGTCGTGATCGACCACCCCCTCGCGGGCGTCCATCACGAAGATCACCACGTTGGCGTCCTTGATGGCCTGCAGCGTCTTGACCACGGAGAACTTCTCGACTTCCTCGTGGATCTTGCCGCGCTTGCGCACACCGGCGGTGTCGATCAACGTATACTTCTCTTCGTTGCGCTCGAACGGGATGTAGATACTGTCGCGCGTGGTGCCCGGCTGGTCATAGACGATGACCCGGTCTTCACCGAGCATGCGGTTGACCAGGGTCGACTTGCCGACGTTGGGACGACCGATGATCGCGATCTTGATGCCGTCCTTTTCGCTCGGGCCAGGAATGCGCTTGGCTTCCTCGCCTTCGGCGACGTCCTCGGCCTCGCCTTCTTCGATCTCGTCATCGTCCTTGGGGAAATCCTTCAGGGCGATTTCCAGCATCTGCGAGATGCCGCGGCCATGGGCACCGGCCACCGGGATCGCATCGCCCAGGCCCATCGGGCTGAACTCGGCACGCGCCAGGTTTTCATCGATGTTGTCGATCTTGTTGGCAACCACGTAAGAACGCTTGTTGCGCTTGCGCAGGTGCTCGCCGATCATCTGGTCAGCCGCGGTGTAACCCGCCTTGGCGTCTACCAGGAACAGCACGACATCGGCTTCTTCGATAGCCAGCAGCGACTGCTCGGCCATCTTTTCGTCCATGCCATGCTCGTCGCCGGAAATACCACCGGTGTCGATCAGAATATAAGAGCGCCCCTGCCACTTCGCCTCTCCGTATTGGCGATCACGGGTCAGACCGGACAGATCGCCGACAATGGCGTCGCGGGTCCTGGTCAGGCGGTTGAACATGGTGGATTTGCCGACGTTCGGTCGACCCACCAGGGCAATTACGGGAACCATGCGGCTCTCCACTTCGTTATTTCAGAAAATACAAAAGCCGCTGCAGGGCAGCGGCCGGAGTTCGGAGCAACGCCCGCGGGCGCCGCAGCCTTGCCGAAGCAAGGTCGTCCGGGGCCATGGCCCCGGACATGGACAATCATCACTTGATGGTCAGGGCTTCCAGCTTGCCGCTGTTACCAAACACATAAATCATGTCACCAACCACCAGCGGACGCGCACGAAGACCATCGCTGTCGATACGCTCACGCCCTACGAAACGGCCATCTACCTGGCTCAACAGGTGCAGATAACCTTCCAGGTCGCCAACCGCTACATAGCTGGAAAACACTTCCGGCGCGCCCAGTTGACGGCGAGCCAGCGATTCGTTGCTCCACAATGCAGTGGAAGAACGCTCGTCGATACCTTCGACGGTGCCGGAGGCCAGGGTCACGTAAACGCTGCCAAAGCCCTGGGCAACACCCGAGTAGCTGGAAGCATCACGCTGCCAGAGCACACGGCCGCTTTCCAGATCCAGACCGGCAACACGGCCCTGATAACTGGCTACGTACAAGGTGCCACCCGACAGCAGCAGGCCACCGTCGATGTCGACAACACGATCCAGCTCGGAACGGCCTTGCGGAATGGCAACACGCTGCTCCCAGACCGGCACGCCGTTGCTGATATCCAGCGCCACCACCTTGCCAGTGGAAAGACCGGCCACAGCCAGACGGTTGGTCACCAGCGGTGCGCCCGTACCACGCAGGGTCAGTACCGCAGGAGTGCTTTCGTAGATCCAGCGCTGGGAACCTGTAACAGCATCCAGACCGATCACCCGGTCATCCTGGGTCTGAACCACAACGACATCGCCGTTGTTCGCAGGAGGAGCCAGCACTTCGCTGGTCACACGGGCACGCCATTTTTCTTCACCGGAAGAAGCGTCCAGAGCAACGATCTCGCCTTTTTCGGTACCGATGGTGACCAGACCATAGGCCACACCGACAGCACCGGAAACAGGCAGTTCGAGATCTTTCTTCCAGATCACGTCACCGTTCAGGCGATCCAGGGACATGATGACCCCGGTCACGTCCGAAGCGTAGATCCGGTCACCATCGATAGCCGGAACCAGCATGTTGTAGGTTTTACCCTGACCGTCACCGATCGAACGGCTCCACTGCTTGTGCAGGACCACTTCTTCCTTGAAGTCGGTCAGCTCGGCCGGAGGCAATTCCTTTTTACTGTTGCTGCTGCAACCCGCGGCCAGAATGGCCAGAGCCAGCAATGCTGCATGTTTCCAACGAATCACGTCACGCATCCCCTTTCGCCAGATCGTCGAGCTTCATTTGCAGGCCACCCACCGCAGCGTCCTCGGACAGAGCGGACTTGGCCTTTTGGTATGCAGCATGTGCCTCGTCGGTACGACCCAGTTGCACCAGCAGGTCACCCTTGAGTTCTTCACGGCTGGCCAGGAACGCCTTGTCGGCATCGCCAGCAAGCAGCTTGAGTGCATCGTCAGCCTTGTTCTGCGCAGCCAGTACACGGGCAAGACGCTGACGGGAGATTTCACCCAGGGTCGCGCTGGCCGGCTTGTCGGCTACGGTTTTCAGTTCTGCCGCGGCATCGTCGAGCTTGCCGGCATCGACCGCAACCTTGGCGACGAACAGGCTACCGAACTGGGCATAGGCAGTGCCACCAAATTCGCTCTTGAGCTTGCCGGCGATTTCGGCAACGCGGGCGGTATCGGCCTCGCCGCTTGGCGTCAGCGAAGTTTCCAGCAGTTGCTGATAAAGCATCGAGGCGCCTTGCGACTGCTTGCTGTTGTAGTTCTGCCATGTATACCAGCCAAAGACCACAACCAACGCCAGCAGACCGCCAGTTACCAGGGGTTTGCCGTTGCGCTGCCACCAGTCCTTCATTACCGCCAGCTCTTCATCTTCGGTACGCGACACCCCAATACTCCTATTCGCTAAATCGGCTGTTAATCAGCTTCAACCCTGCACGACGCAGGAGGCCAAGTGCTCGGACAGAGCATCCCAGGCAATATTCTGTTGTTCGCCCTGACCGCGCAGTGGCTTGACGCCTATCTCCTGGCGGGCAAGCTCTTCATCGCCAAGGATCAGCGCATACAGCGCACCGCTCTTGTCGGCTTTCTTGAACTGGCTCTTGAAGCTGCCAGCACCGGCGTTGACCTGCAAGCGCAGATTCGGCAACTGGTCACGTACACGCTCGGTAAGGGCCAGTGCAGCCAGCTCGGCCGCTTCGCCGAAGGCGCACAGGTAGACATCCACCTGACGCGAGATTTCTTCAGGGACCTTTTCAAGGGTTTCCAGCAGCAGTACCAGACGTTCGATACCCATGGCGAAACCGACGCCCGCCGTAGGCTTGCCGCCCATCTGCTCGACCAGGCCGTCGTAACGGCCACCGGCACACACGGTTCCCTGGGCACCCAGTTGATCGGTGACCCACTCGAAAACGGTCTTGCTGTAGTAATCCAGGCCACGCACCAGCTTGGGGTTGATGACGTAGGGAATGCCGGCAGCATCCAGACGCGCCTTGAGGCCTTCGAAGTGGATACGCGACTCGTCGTCCAGGTAATCCGCCAGCTTCGGCGCATCGACCAGCACGGCCTGGGTGTCCGGGTGCTTGGTGTCCAGAACCCGCAACGGGTTGGTCTTGAGGCGACGCTGGCTGTCTTCGTCCAGTTGCTCCAGACGCGCCGACAGGAACTCCACCAGCGCATCGCGATAACGCGCACGGGCTTCGCTGGTGCCCAGGCTGTTGAGTTCGAGCTTGACCGCATTGCGGATGCCCAGCAGGCCCCACAGACGCCAGGTCAGGACAATCAGCTCGGCATCGATATCGGGACCGTCGAGGTTGAAGACTTCGACACCGATCTGATGAAACTGGCGATAACGGCCTTTCTGAGGACGTTCGTGACGGAACATCGGGCCGATGTACCACAGTTTCTGCACCTGACCACCACCGGTGATCCCGTGTTCGAGTACCGCACGCACACAGGCGGCCGTACCTTCGGGGCGCAGGGTCAGGGAGTCACCGTTGCGGTCGGCAAAGGTGTACATCTCTTTCTCGACGATATCGGTGACTTCGCCGATGGAGCGCTTGAACAGGTCGGTGAACTCGACGATAGGCATGCGGATCTGCCGGTAACCGTAGTTATCCAGCAAACGCGCCACAGTGCCTTCAAAGTGACGCCACAGCGGGGTCTGCTCGGGCAGGATGTCGTTCATGCCACGAATGGCTTGCAGAGACTTACTCACAAAAAATCCTTAGCAATCTTGATTAGCCACGCACGATGACCGATGCGTCGGCTTCAGCTTTTTCGGCCGCTTTCTCGCGAATCAAGCGTTCAAGCTCGTTCACGAGATTGTCGTTGGTCAGTTTCTGCGCAGGCTTGCCGTCGATGTAGATCAGGTTCGGCGTACCGCCCGTGAGACCGATATGGGCCTCCTTGGCTTCGCCGGGACCATTGACCACACACCCGATGACCGCAACGTCCAGCGGCACCAGCAGATCTTCCAGGCGCCCTTCCAGCTCGTTCATGGTCTTGACCACATCGAAGTTCTGCCGCGAGCAGCTCGGGCAGGCGATGAAGTTGATGCCACGGGAACGCAGGTGCAAGGACTTGAGAATGTCGTAGCCGACTTTCACCTCTTCGACCGGGTCGGCGGCCAGCGAGATGCGGATAGTATCGCCAATCCCTTCGGCAAGCAGCATACCGAGGCCGACAGCGGATTTCACCGTGCCTGAGCGCAATCCGCCCGCTTCGGTGATCCCCAGGTGCAGCGGCTGGACAATCTGCTTGGCCAGCAGGCGATAGGCCTCGACGGCCATGAACACGTCCGATGCCTTGACGCTGACCTTGAAGTCCGGGAAATTCAGGCGATCCAGGTGTTCCACATGGCGCAGGGCCGACTCTACCAGCGCGGCGGGCGTGGGCTCGCCGTATTTCTTTTGCAGGTCTTTTTCCAGAGAACCGGCGTTGACGCCGATACGGATCGGGATGCCACGATCACGGGCGGCATCGACCACGGCGCGTACACGGTCCTCACGACCGATGTTGCCGGGGTTGATACGCAGGCAGTCGACGCCCAGCTCGGCGACGCGCAAGGCAATGCGGTAGTCGAAGTGGATGTCGGCGACCAGCGGGACCTTGACCAGTTGCTTGATCCGGCCAAACGCTTCGGCCGCGTCCATGTCGGGAACCGAAACCCGCACGATATCGACACCTGCCGCCTCGAGACGGTTGATCTGGGCAACGGTGGCCGCAACATCGTTGGTGTCGCTGTTGGTCATGCTCTGGACCGCGATCGGCGCATCACCGCCGACCGGAACGGAGCCGACCCATATCTTGCGGGATTCGCGACGCTTGATTGGAGATTCGCCGTGCATGACTTATTGCCCTAGTTTCAGGCGAGCAGTTTCGCCGCTGGTAAAGGGAGCTACGTCTACAGGCTCACCGTTATAACTGACTTGCGCACCACGGGCGTAACCAAGACGCAGAGTCAGAGGCGGCTTGCCAGTGACGTCCAGACTATCACCCTTGCGCTTGAGACCACTCATCAAGACCTTGCCATTGCCATCGGTGACCTGAGTCCAGCAATCGGCAGTGAATTGCAGCTTGATCTGGCCCGAGCCTGCAGGGATCGGTGCAGATTCGACGGGCTCGGCCGGAGTTGAAGGCACGGCAGGAGCAGCCGGTGCGACAGACGGAGCATGCGTCGCGGCAACGGCAGGTGCCGAAGGCGCTGGAGCCGCAGGAGCTGGCGTCGGTGCAGTCGGCGCAGTCACAACCGGAGCGGGAGCCACCGGTGCAGTGGCAGGAGCTTCGGTTGGAGCGCTCGGCGTCAGGGGCAGTGGCGCTTCATTGCCAGTCTTGCCGCTTTCGGCAGCGGCCTGCTCTTCGGACTCGTCCAGTGGGTGAATCTGGGTAGTGCCATCGGCGCTTTCGACCTCGACGTGCTCCATGCTCAGGCCAGCCTGATCCTTGCCACGCATGGAGGTCTGGTCCTGCCACCAGAAAAAGCCGCCACCTACCAGCACCACCAGCAGCAAAAGACTGACGATACGCAGGATGTTATGGGAAAGACGTACTGGCTCTTCGATACGGCCCAGCGCATGGACAGAACTGCCCTTGCCATCGGTGCCGGTGTACTGATCGAACTGCTCGACCAGCGCAGCCTGATCCAGCTCCAGCAGCTTGGCGTAGGCGCGCACGTACCCACGGGCAAAGGTGTGCCCGGGCAGTTTGTCAAAATTCCCGTTTTCAAGATGAGTCAGGGAAGACACCGTGAGATTCAGCCTCAAAGCCACATCTGGCAGCGACCAGTTTTTGCTCTCACGGGCCTGACGCAAGGTCTCACCAGGGTTAGAGCGAGTGGTTGCTACAACTTCGGGATGCGCCGCTTTCATCATTGCTCCGACAGGTATTGCTGATATTCCGGCGTACCGGGATAGAGTCTTTTGAGTTGCAGGCCAAAACTGGCCGCCTTGTTACGGTCGTCATAGACCTTGGCCAATCGAATGCCGAGCAGCAGGCTACGTGCATTCTGCTCGCTGAGCTGGCTGAAACGGTCGTAGTAGTCACGCGACGGCACATAATGCCCGTCTTCGTAAGACAACTCAGCCATTTCCAGCAAGGAACGTGGCTGTTGACGGTCAAGACGCAGTGCCTTGGTGAAATGCTCGCGAGCTTCCTCGCGCTTGTTCAGCTTCAAGGCGGTCATGCCCAGGCTTTCGAAGACCCGGGACCGCTCAGGATACAGGGTGTCTGCGGCAGCCTGCTGGAAACGTTCGTAAGCTTCCTGATAACGCTTCTGCTCGTAAAGGAAACTGCCGTAGTTGTTGACGATGCGAGCATCGTTGTTGCTTGCAGATAACGCCTTGCGAAAGTGCTGGTCGGCCAGTTCGGGCTCCATCTCGGCCTGAAACACCAGCGCCAGCGCGGCATTGGCCTCAGGATCGGAGTTGTCGAGCTCCAGTGCCTTTTTCAGCGGTACCTTGGCGCGCTCGGTCTGACCCTGCTGGAAATAACCCAGACCGAGCTGCACGTATGCCTTGCGAGCCTCTTCACGCCCCTGCGGTGTCTTGAGTGGATCGACATGCCCTGTCGAAACGCACCCTACCAGCAACATAACAAAGCATGACAACAGCAAGGCACGCACAGACATGGAGTCCCTCTCGGTCAGTTTCGAGCGCCGGCGTTTGGAGCTACATCGGCGTCGGCATTGAGCTCACGCACGGCAATATAGCGTTCACTGCGCCGCGTGCGGTCCATGACCTGCCCGACCAACTGGCCGCATGCAGCATCGATGTCTTCGCCACGGGTGGTGCGCACAGTGACGTTATAACCGGCCTGATGCAAGAGGTCCTGGAAACGCCGGATCGCATTGTTGCTCGGCCGCTCGTAACCGGAGTGCGGGAACGGGTTGAACGGGATCAGGTTGATCTTGCAAGGCGTGTCCTTGAGCAGCTCGATCATCTCGATGGCATGCTCGACCTTGTCGTTGACGTCCTTGAGCAGGGTGTACTCGACCGTCAGCACGCGCTTCTCGCCCAGGCTGGACATGTAGCGGCGGCAGGAATCGAGCAGGACGCTCAGCGGATACTTCTTGTTCAGCGGCACCAGCTGGTTGCGCAGTGCGTCGTTGGGCGCATGCAGCGACAGAGCCAGCGAGACGTCGATGTGCTTGGCCAGCTCATCGATCATCGGGACCACGCCGGACGTGGACAGGGTCACGCGGCGCTTGGAAATGCCATACCCCAGGTCATCCATCATCAGATGCATGGCGGCAATGACATTGTCGAAGTTCAGCAGTGGCTCACCCATGCCCATCATCACCACGTTGGTGATGGCACGATCGACGGTTGCCGGGACACTGCCAAAGGATTTGTTGGCAATCCAGACCTGGCCGATGACTTCGGCGGCGGTCAGGTTGCTGTTGAAGCCTTGTTTGCCGGTGGAGCAGAAACTGCAATCCAGGGCACAGCCCGCCTGGGACGAAACACACAAGGTGCCGCGCTTGCCCTGGGGGATGAAAACGGTTTCGACGCAGCTGCCGGACTCTACGCGCACCACCCATTTACGGGTGCCATCGCTGGAGATGTCCTCGCTGACGACTTCAGGACCACGTATCTCGGCACAAGCCTTGAGCTTCTCGCGCAGTGCCTTGCTGACGTTGGTCATGGCGTCGAAATCATCGACGCCAAAGTGGTGAATCCACTTCATGACCTGACCGGCACGGAAGCGCTTCTCCCCGATAGAGTCGAAGAATTTTTCCATTTCCTGCTGAGTCAGGCCCAGGAGGTTGGTTTTACCAGTCGATGCAATCATGAATTCACCCTTCACTCGTTGGTCAGAAAGACTTAGCGAGTGGTTACCTCGGTAGCTGCGAAGAAGTACGAGATTTCGCGAGCGGCAGCGGCTTCGGAGTCCGAACCGTGAACGGCGTTGGCGTCGATGGACTCGGCGAAGTCGGCACGGATGGTACCGGCAGCAGCTTCTTTAGGGTTGGTAGCGCCCATCAGCTCACGGTTCAGAGCGATGGCGTTCTCGCCTTCCAGAACCTGAACAACGACAGGACCGGAGATCATGAAAGCAACCAGGTCACCGAAGAAGCCACGCTCTTTGTGCTCAGCGTAGAAACCTTCAGCTTCAGCCTTGGACAGTTGCTTCAGCTTGGAAGCAACGACGCGCAGACCGGCTTTTTCGAAACGAGTGGTGATCTCGCCGATTACGTTTTTAGCAACGGCGTCAGGCTTGATGATGGAGAAAGTACGTTGAACAGCCATGTGAAACTCCAGAAACAATGATTAAAGCGAAAAATTAAACCCGCGAATTATACGCGGGTTCTGGTGTATTGCCTAACTGCTTGCGTTACAGGTTCAGTCAGCTTCTTCGATCCAGGCCGCCTGAATGGCTTCCAGGACCTTTTCCCCGCCACGATTGAGCTCGTCGTCGAACTCTGGCAGCGCGGCTACCCAGTTGCGAAGATCGACGAAATTCACATAGCGCGGATCGACATCAGGTCTGGTTTCAGACAACTGAATCGCGATTTCCAGCACATCGACCCATTTCAGACTCATGAGCGTTCCTTAGAATCAATGCGGCGCTTCGGCAGCATGGTTGAGCGAATACTTCGGAATTTCAACGGTCAGGTCTTCATTTCCGACGATTGCCTGACAGGACAGGCGCGATTGCGCTTCCAGCCCCCAAGCCTTGTCCAGCATATCTTCTTCCAGCTCATCCGCCTCGTTCAGCGAATTGAAACCCTCGCGAATGATGCAGTGGCACGTCGTGCAGGCACAGACACCGCCGCACGCACTCTCGATCTCGATATGGTTATCGTGAGCGATGTCAAGAATAGACGTACCGGGCTCCACTTCTACAACCAACCCATCCGGGCAATGCTCGGCATGGGGCAGAAAAATCACCTGCGGCATCAGTTATTCCTCAATATCATTCAGGTTGCGCCCCGCGAGTGCGGCTTTCACCGTCGAATTCATGCGTCGGGCAGCAAATGCATCGGTCACCTGCGACAGACGCCGGGTCTGCTGCTCGATGGCCGGGCCATCGGTGCCTTGCATCAATTCACGCAATTCTGTCAGTTGCAGGTCGATCACCATCCGCTCTTCGGCATCGAGCAGACGCTCGCCATCGGCTTCAAGCGCCGCCTCGACCGCCTCGACAAGGCGCTGGGCATCGACCTGCTGTTCACGCAGCACCCGGGCGACCTTGTCGTCACCGGCGTACTCGAACGAATCCTTGAGCATGCGAGCGATCTCACCGTCGGTCAGACCATAGGACGGCTTGACCTGAATGCTCGACTCGATCCCCGAACCCAGTTCACGGGCCGACACGCTGAGCAGGCCATCGGCATCCACCTGGAAGGTGACGCGAATCTTCGCCGCACCGGCCACCATCGCCGGAATGCCGCGCAGCTCGAAGCGTGCCAGGGAACGGCAATCGCTGATCAGCTCACGCTCGCCCTGCAGTACATGAATCATCATGGCCGACTGGCCATCCTTGTAGGTGGTGAAATCCTGAGCGCGGGCCACGGGAATGGTGGTGTTGCGCGGAATCACCTTCTCCATCAGGCCGCCCATGGTTTCAAGCCCAAGGGAAAGCGGAATCACGTCCAGCAGCAACAGGGCTTCGCCATCCGTCTTGTTGCCGGCCAAGGTATCGGCCTGGACCGCAGCGCCGATGGCGACCACCTGATCGGGGTCGATCTGGGTCAGCGGCTGGCGACCGAACAGCTCGGCTACCGCCTCGCGAACGCGCGGCACGCGGGTCGAACCGCCGACCATGACCACGGCCTCGACTTCTTCAAGCTCGATATTCGAGTCGCGCACCGCACGGCGGCATGCCTTGAGGCTGCGGGCAACCATCGGCTCGATCAGGGTGTTGAAAGCCTCGCGAGTCAGAACGCCACGCCAGTCGCCATAAGCGACGTCTACCGACTCGGCATCGGTCAGGGCTTCTTTCGCCGCGCAGGCGGCCTGCAACAGGCTGCGCTGCTCGGCAGGATCGAGACTGGCCGACAGACCGGCATCGGCGACAATCCAGCTGGCAATCGCGTGATCGAAATCATCGCCACCCAATGCAGTATCACCACCGGTGGCCAGCACCTCGAAGACACCACCGGTCAGGCGCAGAATGGAAATGTCGAACGTACCGCCGCCCAGGTCATAAATGGCGACCACGCCTTCGGCTTTCTGGTCCAGACCATAGGCCACCGCCGCAGCCGTCGGCTCGTTGAGCAGGCGCAACACATTGAGGCCGGCCAGTCTGGCGGCATCCTTGGTGGCCTGACGCTGGGCATCGTCGAAATAGGCCGGCACGGTAATGACCGCTCCGACCAGATCGCCACCCAGGGTAGCTTCGGCACGCTGACGCAGCACCTTGAGAATATCCGCCGACACTTCCACCGGGCTTTTCGGCCCCTGAACGGTGTCGATGAACGGCATGTGCGATTCGCCCTCGACAAAGCGGTAGGGCAACTGCTCGCCCAGTTGCTTCACGTCGCTCAGGCCGCGCCCCATGAGGCGCTTGACCGACAGCACGGTATTGAACGGATCGACAGAGGCGGCCGCCTTGGCCGACAGCCCGACCTCGACACGATCGGCGTGATAACGCACCGCAGACGGCAGAATGATCTGCCCGTCGGCATCGGCCAGCGGTTCGGAAAGGCCGCTGCGCAATGCAGCCACCAGCGAATTGGTAGTGCCCAGGTCAATACCGACAGCCAGACGACGCTGGTGCGGTTTAGGACTTTGCCCGGGTTCAGCGATCTGCAGTAAGGCCATGCTTTTCTGAATAATCACAGGCGTGCGGCCAGGGCGGCACGGGGTTAATCGTCGAGGCGCTCTTCCAGCTGGCGCACTTCGTAGGAAAGCTTGTCGAGGAACTGCATACGCCGCATCAGCCGTTCGGCGTGCTCGCGTTGTGCAGCATCGTCCCAACAGGCGGCGAAGCTTTCGTTCAGTTCATCCTGAGCGCTTTTGAGGCGGCGCTTGAAGACCGCGACACCCGCCAGATCGGCCTCGTCCTGCAGATCTTCCAACTCTTCGCGCCATTGCATCTGCTGCAGAAGAAAATCGGGATCGTGGACAGTGACTTCCAGCGGCACCTCATCGCCTTTCATGACCAACAGGTAACGCGCTCGTTTCGGGGCGCTCTTGAGGGTCTGATAGGCCTCGTTGAGGCGGGCGGAATGTTCAAGCGCCAGACGCTGCTCACGCTCATCGGCGTCAGCAAAACGGTCTGGATGTACGCTGCGCGCCAGCTCACGATAGCGCGTCGCCAACTGGTCGAGATCAAGACGAAATTCGGGCTTGAGGTCGAACAGGGCAAAGTGACAAGGAGTACCCACGGATAAAAGCCTCAGACGTTGAAGCTTTCGCCACAGCCGCACTCACCGCGCGAGTTGGGGTTATTGAACTTGAAGCCTTCGTTCAAACCTTCACGGACGAAATCGAGCTCGGTGCCGTCGAGGTAGACCAGGCTTTTCGGGTCGATAATCACCTTGACGCCATGCAGCTCGTACACGGTGTCCTCGGCGCCCGCCTCATCGACGAACTCGAGCACATAGGCAAGACCTGAACAGCCTGTGGTGCGAACCCCAAGACGAATGCCATCACCCTTGCCGCGCCCGTCGAGGGAACGACGCACATGGTTAGCGGCAGCTTCTGTCATGCTGATAGCCATCGGAACTCCTTTCTTGTCGCCAGCTTTCTCTGAAAAGACCGCTTGTTACAGCAAGCCTTTCTTCTGCTTGTAGTCACGAACTGCCGCCTTGATGGCGTCTTCCGCGAGTACCGAGCAGTGAATCTTTACCGGAGGCAGAGCAAGCTCTTCAGCCAGTTGAGTGTTCTTGATGGTCTCTGCTTCATCCAGAGTCTTGCCCTTCATCCACTCGGTCGCCAGGGAGCTGGAAGCGATGGCGGAGCCGCAACCGTAGGTCTTGAACTTGGCGTCTTCGATGACACCCTGCTCGTTGACCTTGATCTGCAGGCGCATCACGTCGCCGCACGCAGGAGCGCCGACCATGCCGGTGCCAACATCAGGATCTTCCGCGTTCATCTTGCCAACGTTACGCGGGTTCTCGTAGTGGTCGATGACCTTTTCGCTGTAAGCCATGATTCTGTTCCTCTCACATCAGGGAGTCGCTCTACAGGCCGGTCAACGGGTTGCTCCCGGCCTGTGTGGCGGCGACTTTAAATTAGTGCGCCGCCCACTCGATCTTGGAGATATCGACGCCATCTTTGAACATGTCCCACAGCGGCGAAAGAGCGCGCAGCTTGGTAACAGCCTCGCAGACTTTCTGCGCGGCGTAGTCGATCTCTTCTTCAGTGGTGAAGCGACCAAACGTAAAACGTATCGAGCTGTGTGCCAGTTCGTCGTTGCGGCCCAGGGCGCGCAGCACGTACGAAGGCTCAAGCGATGCCGAGGTACAGGCCGAACCGGACGAAACCGCCAGATCCTTGAGCGCCATGATCAGCGACTCGCCTTCGACATAGTTGAAGCTCAGGTTCAGGTTGTGCGGTACGCGAGCAGTCAGGCTGCCGTTGACGTACAGCTCTTCCAGATCTTCGACCTGCTTGTAGAAGCGGTCGCTCAGGGCCTTGATGCGGACGTTCTCGCTCGCCATCTCTTCCTTGGCGATACGGAACGCTTCGCCCATGCCGACGATCTGGTGAGTCGCCAATGTGCCGGAACGCATGCCACGCTCGTGACCGCCACCGTGCATGGTCGCTTCGAGACGAACACGCGGCTTGCGGCTCACGTACAGTGCGCCGATACCTTTCGGACCGTAGGTCTTGTGGGCCGAGAACGACATCAGGTCAACCTTGAGGCTGGCCAGATCGATTTCAACCTTGCCGGTGGACTGAGCGGCATCGACATGGAACAACACGCCGCGTGAACGGGTCAGCTCACCAATCGCAGCGATATCGTTGATGGTGCCGATCTCGTTGTTCACATGCATGACCGAAACCAGAATGGTGTCGTCGCGCAGGGCAGCTTCGACCATGGCCGGCGTGATCAGACCGTCTTCGCCCGGCTCGATGTAGGTCACTTCAAAACCTTCACGCTCCAGCTGGCGCGTGGTGTCGAGAACAGCCTTGTGCTCGACCTTGGAGGTGATGATGTGCTTGCCCTTGGTGGCGTAGAAATGCGCGACACCCTTGATGGCCAGGTTGTCGGACTCGGTAGCACCGGAGGTCCAGACGATTTCGCGCGGATCGGCATTGACCAGATCGGCGACCTGACGACGGGCGTTCTCGACGGACTCTTCGGCCTTCCAGCCAAACACGTGGGAGCGGGAAGCCGGGTTACCGAAGTTTCCGTCAACCAGCAGGCAATCCATCATTTTCTGCGCTACGCGCGGATCGACCGGCGTGGTCGCAGAGTAATCGAGGTAAATCGGCAACTTCATTGAATCTCTCCTATCAGGCAGGCGCACCGCTCATTCATCTGCGTTCATTCGACGGCGGACGTTTCGATCTTACCCAGCTGCGACGCATTGTTATTGCTGCGACGCATATCCTGGCGCTGGGCGACTTCCTGCACCTCACGGCGAGTGACAAGGTCCGCCAAGCTGATACCGCTTAAAAACTCGTGAATCTGCTGACTGAGGTCGCACCACAGGTGGTGGGTCAGACAGGTATCGCCGGCATGGCAATCACCCAGGCCCTGGCAACGAGTGGCATCGACCGACTCATTGACTGCATCGACAACCTGAGCGACCTGAATGCCCTGCATGTCGCGGGACAACTGGTAACCACCACCAGGACCGCGCACGCTCGACACCAGATTGCTGCGGCGCAGCTTGGCGAACAATTGCTCAAGGTAAGACAGGGAAATGCCTTGCCGCTCAGAGATATCGGCCAGAGACACTGGCCCGTGCTGCGCATGCAATGCCAGGTCAAGCATTGCTGTTACAGCGTATCGGCCTTTTGTAGTCAGTCGCATGGCGTGTACCGCGGAGGTTCAGAATGAGAGCGAGTATGCTATTCCCGAGTATTTAAGTCAACTATTAGACCTAGTGAATTAGTCGGGATTAGCGAAAATAGCGGGCGATATCATAGCAAAGGCGCGTCGTATTGACACGCCCCCATATTCAGCAAGCCCTAGCCGACCTTTTCTTCGCTCTTGTCCTTCACGCAATCGAAAACCTCGTCATGCAGCTTGGGCAGCTCCTTGGCGCAGTAATCGCTGCCAAGACGCCCCAGGGCACCGCCCATGTCTTCCAGGCGAGCATCCACGGCCTGCAGGTGATCGAGCAACTGGCCAATGGCCCGCGCAACCGGGTCCGGCATGTCGGCACTGACGCCGTAGGCATCGAAACCCAGCTTTTCGGCCATTGCCTTGCGCCGGGCTTCCGTTTCGTCATCGGACTTCACGATGATACGGCCGGGAATACCCACCGCCGTCGCGCCCGCCGGCACCGCCTTGGTAACCACGGCATTGGAGCCGATCTTGGCACCCGCCCCCACCGTGAACGGCCCAAGCACCTTCGCGCCCGCACCCACCACGACACCATCCTCCAGCGTCGGGTGACGCTTGCCCGCATTCCAGCTGGTACCGCCCAGCGTCACGCCCTGATAGAGCGTCACATCGTTGCCGATCTCGGCCGTTTCGCCGATCACGATGCCCATGCCGTGATCGATGAAGAAACGACGACCGATGCGCGCACCGGGATGTATCTCGATGCCGGTCATCCAGCGCCCGAAGTTGGACACCAGCCGCGCCAGCCACTTCCAGCCATTGCGCCACAGGATATGTGCCAGCCGGTGCAACCAGATGGCATGCATGCCCGGATAGCAGGTCAGGACCTCAAAAGCGTTACGTGCAGCCGGATCACGATGAAAAACACTTTGAATATCTTCGCGCAGACGTTCGAACATCATTGATCCTTCCGCTTGTAAGGTTCACCGCGAGCCACTTTCTGGGTCTCGGTGAGAATGCCACGCAGAATGCTCAGCTCGGAGCGCTCCACCTCGCTGCGCCCATACAGCCGACGCAGCCGTGCCATCAGATGACGGGGTTTCTCGGGGTCAAGAAAGGCAATATCCACCAGAGCCGCTTCCAGATGCCCATAAAAACCCTCCATCTCATCCATGGTCGCCAGTTCGGCATTACGCGTCGCCGCCACAGGCGCCGTCGGCGACTCCTGCGCGGCCAGCCAGGACATGCGCACTTCGTAGGCCAGCACCTGGACCGCAGCCGCCAGATTGAGCGAGCTGAATGCGGGGTCCGAAGGAATATGCACGTGATAATGGCAACGCTGCAGCTCTTCGTTGGTCAGGCCGGCATGTTCACGCCCGAAGACCAGCGCAACTTCGGCGTCCTGCCCGGCCTGCTCGACGACCTTCACACCGGACTCACGCGGATCGAGCATCGGCCAAGGCAGACTGCGATCACGGGCACTGGTGCCCAGCACCAGACTGCAACCCACCAGCGCCTCTTCAAGAGTCGCCACGACTTGCGCACCCTCAAGAATATCGCCAGCGCCGGATGCCCGGGCATCGGCCTCGGGAGACGGGAACACGCGCGGCTCGACCAGTACCAGGCGCGAAAGCCCCATGTTTTTCATGGCACGCGCAGCCCCACCGATATTTCCGGGATGGGTAGTGCCGACCAGGACAATACGAATGTTCTGCAGCAAAGCGAGCGCTCACCGACAAAATTAAGGGGGGCAAATATTACAGAACCCGCCTCATTAACGCCACGAACCTTACAGAGGCGCAACCACGGAAAATCGTAAAACCTGATCGGGACGACAATGCCGGGGCTGGAAATAATTTGACTTACCCCATAGAATACCCGGCTCTCTTTAACAACCTTAGGTGAATTGTCCATGCAGCCCATGCTGAATATCGCGCTGCGCGCCGCCCGCAGCGCCAGCGAATTGATTTTCCGCTCCATCGAGCGCTTGGATACCATCAAGGTTGACGAAAAAGAAGCCAAAGACTACGTCACGGAAATCGACCGTGCCGCCGAGCAGAGCATCATCACCGCCCTGCGCAAGGCTTACCCTACCCACGGCATCCTCGGCGAAGAAAGCGGCCTGCACGCAGGCAGCGGTGAAGGCGCCGACTACCTGTGGATCATCGACCCGCTGGACGGCACCACCAACTTCGTTCGCGGCATTCCGCACTTCGCGGTCAGCATCGCCTGCAAATACCGTGGCCGCCTTGAGCACGCCGTGGTTCTCGACCCGGTTCGCCAGGAAGAATTCACCGCCAGCCGTGGCCGTGGCGCTGCCCTGAACGGTCGCCGTCTGCGCGTCAGCCAGCGCAAGAGCCTTGAAGGCGCCCTGCTGGGCACCGGCTTCCCGTTCCGCGACGAGCAAATGGACGGCCTGGAAAACTACCTGGGCATGTTCCGCAGCCTGGTCGGCCAGACCGCCGGCATCCGCCGTGCAGGCGCTGCCAGCCTGGACCTGGCTTATGTAGCAGCCGGTCGCTTCGATGCATTCTGGGAATCGGGCCTGTCCGAGTGGGACATGGCAGCGGGCGCACTGCTGATCCAGGAAGCAGGCGGTCTGGTCAGCGACTTCACAGGCGGTCACGACTTCCTGGAAAAAGGCCATATCGTTGCCGGCAACACCAAATGCTTCAAGGCCGTTCTGACCGCCATCGCTCCACACCTGCCGCCTTCGCTGAAACGCTGAAACGCTGAAACGCAGATGTAAAAAAACCGGCTTTCGCCGGTTTTTTTATGCCTGCTGCCTGTAGGAGCGCGCTTGCCTTGGGCGGCGCTCCCACAGGACTGTATTACTGAGCAGCCTGGCTCAGAATCAGCTGACCATTCTTGTCCACAGGGATCTGACTACCCGGGTCATTGGCCATACGGACCTGTCCAACCTTCTCGTTCAACTTGTACTTCACGTTGTAGCCCACGACCTTGTCGCTGATATCGTTGACGGTATTGCAACGCGTTTCAGTCGTGGTGTAGGTATCGCGGTTCTGCATACCTTCCTGAACCTTGTTACCCGCATAACCACCGCCTACCGCACCGGCGACCGTGGCAATCTTCTTACCGTTACCGCCACCGATCTGGTTACCGAGCAAGCCACCCGCCACAGCACCGATCACGCTACCCACGATCTGATGCTCGTCCTTGACCGGAGCACGATGGGTAACGGCGACATCCTTGCAGACCTCACGTGGGGTCTTGATTTGCTCTTTGATCGGCTCGACGGCCAACACATCTGCATACTCTGGGCCGCCCTTGACCAGGCTGTAGGTGGCAACGGCGCCACCAGCGGTAACGACAGCAGCACCCAACACAGCACCAACAAGCAGAGACTTGTTCACTTTGAACCTCCTGACCTACGGACGCGTAGATTCTTTCCTACGCACTGCCAAGCCTTGGAGCATGAAAAAAGGCGCGAGTTCCGAACTCGCGCCTTTTTCGTTACAACTTGTTGTTTTCGCGAATGAATACGCGAAAACCGAGACTCAAGGCAGATCGTCAGCCTTCTCCGTCACTACCGGAGGAATCAGATCCTCGGTGGTCAGGTTCAGCCAGATCAACATCACGTTGGCGATGTAGATCGACGAATAAGTACCTGCCAGAACACCGATGAACAACGCAATGGAGAAACCTTCCAGGCTGTCGCCACCGAACGCCCACAACGCAATGATTGCCAGCAGCGTCGAAACCGAAGTCGCGATGGTGCGCAGCAATGTCTGAGTGGTGGAAATGTTGATGTTCTCGATCAGCGAAGCCTTGCGCAGCAGGCGGAAGTTTTCACGAACCCGGTCGAAGACCACGATGGTGTCGTTGAGCGAGTAACCGATGATCGCCAGCACCGCTGCCAGCACCGTCAGGTCGAACGTAATCTGGAAGAACGACAGGATACCCATGGTCACGACCACGTCGTGAATCAGGGAGATGATCGCGCCGATCGCGAACTTCCACTGGAAGCGGAACGCCAGATAGATCAGGACACCACCCAGGGCCAGCAGCATGCCGATACCGCCCTGGTCACGCAGCTCTTCGCCGACCTGCGGGCCGACGAACTCGACACGCTTGACGGTCGCCGGGTTATCGGCACCCGCCTTGCGCAGCGCATCGGCAACCTGAGTACCCAGTTGCGGGTCTTCACCCGGCATGCGCACCAGCAAGTCGGTGGTTGCACCGAAGCTCTGCACCACGGCCTCGTGGAAACCGGCCGAAGCCAGTTCCTCACGCACCTTGCCCAGATCTGCTGGACGCTCGTAGGTCAGCTCGATCAGCGTACCGCCGGTGAAGTCCAGACCGAAGTTAAGCCCTTTATGGAACCAGCTGAACAGCGCCAGTGCAGTAAGGAGCATGGTAATGGCGAACGCGACATTGCGAACGCCCATGAAGTTGATGGTACGTAACATGGCAGCCCCTTAAATCCACAACTTCTTGAAGTCACGACCGCCGTAGATCAGGTTGACCATTGCGCGGGTCACCATGATGGCCGTGAACATCGAGGTAAAGATCCCGAGCGACATGGTCACCGCAAACCCTTTGACCGGGCCGGTGCCCATCGCAAAGAGAATGCCGCCGACCAGCAGCGTCGTCAGGTTGGCGTCGAGGATCGCCGTGTAGGCACGATCGAAACCTTCGTTGATTGCACGCTGCACGCTCATGCCATTAGCGATTTCCTCACGAATCCGCGAGAAGATCAGCACGTTGGCGTCGACCGCCATACCCATGGTCAGAACGATACCGGCAATACCCGGCAGGGTCAGCGTTGCACCCAGCAGAGACATCAGCGCCAGCAGCATGACCATGTTGAAGGCCAGAGCCACAGTCGCGATCAGACCGAAGAAACGGTAGATCGCCATGATGAACAGCGAAACGAACAGCATGCCCCACAGGGAAGCATCGATACCCTTGGTGATGTTGTCGGCACCCAGGCTCGGGCCGATGGTGCGCTCTTCGGCGAAGTACATCGGTGCCGCCAGACCACCGGCGCGCAGCAGCAGCGCCAGCTCGGAGGACTCACCCTGGCCGTTCAGACCGGTAATCCGGAACTGGCTGCCCAGTGGCGACTGAATGGTCGCCAGACTGATGATCTTCTTGTCTTCCTTGAAGGTCTGCACCGGCACGTCTTTCTCGACGCCATCGACCATCTGCTTGACATAGGTCGTGACCGGGCGCTGCTCGATGAAGATCACCGCCATGCTACGACCCACGTTGCTGCGGGTTGCGCGACTCATCAACTCGCCACCGTGACCATCGAGGTTGATGTTCACCTGTGGACGACCATGCTCGTCGAAGCTCGCCTTGGCGTCGGTCACCTGGTCGCCGGTAATGATCAGACCACGCTCGACCGCTGCCGCCGGACGTCCGCCTTCGCGGAACTCGAACATCTCGGTCGTGCCTTTGGAATCGTCGGGACCTGCGCCCAGACGGAATTCCAGGTTGGCCGTCTTGCCGAGAATACGCTTGGCTTCGGCAGTGTCCTGCACGCCCGGCAGCTCAACCACGATACGGTTGGCACCCTGACGCTGAACCAGAGGCTCGGCGACACCCAGCTCGTTGACCCGGTTACGCACGGTAGTCAGGTTCTGCTTGATTGAGTAATCGCGAATTTCAGCCAGCTTGACGGCTGTCAGCGCCAGACGCAGAACCGGAATACCGTTCAACTCGGCAGGCGTGATATCGAAATCGGTGAAGCTCTTGCGGATCAGGGCACGGGCCTGTTCACGCTCGGCATCGTCGGTGAAACCCAGCTGGATGACATTGTTGACTTGCGGAAGGCTGCGATAGCGCACCTTCTCCTTGCGCAACAGTGTCTTGACTTCGCCTTCGTAGACTTTCAGGCGCGCATCGATGGCCTTGTCCATGTCCACTTCCAGCAGGAAGTGCACACCACCGGACAGGTCCAGACCCAGCTTCATCGGGCTTGCGCCCAGGTTACGCAACCATGTCGGGGTAGTACGGGCCAGGTTGAGTGCGACGACATAGTCATCGCCCAGAGCCTTGCGCACCACATCCTTGGCTGGCAACTGATCTTCCTGCTTGCTCAGACGCAACAAACCGCCCTTGCCATTCTCAGCCAGAGAAGAGGCCTTGACCGCGATACCGGCATCGGCAAGCGCCTTGCCTGCACGATCCAGATCCGCCTGACTGACCTGCAGCGCAGTACTGACACCGCTGATCTGGATAGCCGAGTCGTCAGGGTAGAGATTGGGTGCGGAATAAATGAAACCGATCGCCAGCACCGCCAGGATCAGTACGTATTTCCACAGAGGGTATTTGTTCAGCATCACGCCGCCCGCTTAGAACGCGGGGCGCCTTGCGCGCCCCGTCGATTGGTAAAAGATGGTACTCAGATCGCTTTCAGGGTGCCCTTTGGCAGAGTGGCAGCCACAGCGCCCTTCTGGATTTTCAGCTCAACGGTGTCGGACACCTCGATCACCACGAAATCGTCGGTCACCTTGTTGATCTTGCCAGCGATACCGCCAGTGGTAACGACTTCGTCGCCCTTCTGCAGGTTGCTGAGCAGGTTTTTCTGCTCTTTGGCGCGCTTGGCCTGTGGACGCCAGATCATCAGATAGAAGATGACCAGGAAGCCGACCAGGAAGATCCACTCAAAGCCGGTGCCCGCAGGACCGGCAGCCGGTGCAGCAGCATCCGCGAAAGCGGGAGAGATGAAAAAGCTCATTTAGCGCTCCAATTGCATAATTAGTATAAGAAACACGAAAAATCGGTTCTGTTTCAGCCAAGCGGCGGCGTTGGGAGGCCGCGCTTGGCATAGAAGGCATCGACGAAGGCGGCCAATGTACCTTGTTGAATAGCCTCGCGCAAACCAGCCATAAGCAGCTGGTAATGCCGCAAATTGTGGATCGTATTGAGCATGCTCCCCAACATTTCGCCGCACTTGTCCAGGTGATGCAGATAAGCGCGGGAGAAGTTCTTGCAGGTGTAGCAGTCACAGGTCGGATCCAGCGGCGAATCATCATGGCGATGGAACGCATTACGGATCTTCAGAACACCGGTATCGATGAACAGATGGCCGTTGCGGGCATTGCGGGTCGGCATCACGCAGTCGAACATGTCGACTCCGCGACGCACACCCTCAACCAGATCCTCGGGCTTGCCTACCCCCATAAGGTAACGAGGTTTGTCTGCTGGCATCTGGCCCGGCAGGTAATCCAGCACCTTGATCATCTCGTGCTTGGGCTCGCCCACCGACAGACCGCCAATGGCCAGGCCATCGAAACCGATCTGGTCCAGCCCTTCGAGCGAGCGCATGCGCAGGTTTTCGTGCATGCCGCCCTGCACGATACCGAACAGCGCCGCCGTGCTCTCGCCATGGGCGACTTTCGAGCGCTTGGCCCAGCGCAGCGACAGCTCCATGGACACCCGTGCGACGTCTTCATCAGCCGGGTACGGCGTGCATTCGTCGAAAATCATCACGATGTCCGAGCCCAGGTCACGCTGGACCTGCATCGACTCTTCCGGCCCCATGAACACCTTGGCGCCATCGACCGGAGAAGCGAAGGTCACGCCCTCCTCCTTGATCTTGCGCATGGCGCCCAGGCTGAACACCTGGAAACCGCCGGAGTCGGTCAGGATCGGCCCTTTCCACTGCATGAAATCGTGCAGGTCGCCGTGGCCCTTGATGACCTCGGTACCCGGACGCAGCCACAGGTGGAAGGTATTGCCCAGAATGATCTGCGCGCCGGTCGCCTCGATATCCCGAGGCAGCATGCCCTTGACCGTGCCATAAGTGCCCACCGGCATGAACGCCGGGGTTTCCACCACGCCACGCGGGAAGGTCAGGCGACCGCGACGAGCCTTGCCGTCGGTGGCCAGCAGCTCGAAAGACATACGACAGGTGCGACTCATGCTTGATCCTCCGGGACCGATTCCTGCGGAGCAGTCGGCGCGGGATTGCGGGTGATGAACATCGCATCACCGTAACTGAAGAAGCGGTACCCATGCTCGATGGCTGCCTTGTAGGCCGCCATGGTCTCGGGATAACCGGCGAACGCCGAAACCAGCATCAACAGCGTGGATTCGGGCAAATGGAAATTGGTCACCAGCGCATCGACCACATGGAACGGTCGACCTGGGTAGATGAAGATATCGGTGTCGCCACTGAAGGGTTTCAGCACGCCATCACGCGCTGCGCTCTCCAGCGAACGCACGCTGGTGGTCCCGACTGCAATCACCCGCCCGCCCCGCGCACGACACGCGGCCACGGCATCGACGACTTCCTGGCTGACTTCCAGCCATTCATTGTGCATATGGTGATCTTCGATGCGGTCCACGCGCACCGGCTGAAAGGTGCCAGCACCCACATGCAGGGTCACAAAGGCCGTCTCGACGCCCTTGGCGGCAATCGCCTCCAGCAGCGGCTCGTCGAAATGCAGACCTGCCGTCGGCGCAGCCACCGCACCGGCACGCTCGGCATAGACCGTCTGATAGCGCTCGCGGTCCGCACCCTCGTCCGGACGATCTATATAAGGAGGCAACGGCATATGCCCGACGCGGTCCAGCAGAGGCAGCACTTCCTCGGCAAAACGCAGCTCGAACAGCGTGTCGTGACGCGCCACCATCTCAGCCTCACCACCGCCATCGATCAGGATCGACGAACCCGGCTTGGGCGACTTGCTCGAGCGCACATGGGCCAGCACCCGATGACTGTCCAGCACCCGCTCGACCAGAATCTCCAGCTTGCCGCCGGACGCCTTCTGCCCGAACAGACGTGCGGGAATCACACGGGTGTTGTTGAAGATCATCAGATCGCCAGAGCGCAAATACTCAAGCAAATCAGTGAATTGACGATGCGCCAGCGCGCCGCTCACCCCGTCCAGGGTCAACAGACGACTACTGCGCCGCTCGGCCAGCGGATGGCGAGCAATCAGGGAATCAGGAAGATCGAAGGTAAAGTCAGCAACGCGCATGATGGTGTTCGATAAGCAGGGCCGGGGAGTTTATCCGGTTTGGAAGAATTAGTAAAAAACCTGCAAAAAACCTTGTTGACCAATGATATGCGCATCCCTATACTTCGCCGCCATTGAGCCCTGATGGCGGAATTGGTAGACGCGGCGGATTCAAAATCCGTTTTCGAAAGGAGTGGGAGTTCGAGTCTCCCTCGGGGCACCAAAATTGAGAAAAACCTCGCTTTTGCGAGGTTTTTTTTCGCCTTCTGAAAAGAAGCGTAGTGAGACGACAGATTATTTCGCCATAGGTTGGCGGGCAGCAGATACTACGCTATATGATTTTTCCTGCTTTGATGCCCCCCAAGACACAGAACCCTATGGGCCTGAAAAGGTTGACTCAGCTCACTCCCTTCTCCCGCCATTGATGATGAGCAATAATTTAACTCTACCAAGAATTTCATACGGCAGTTCTTTGCAACGGTTACATCTCGCTTGATTTACACACATGATCGAAGGCCCACCGATTTGAGTGTCTAGGGAAAGCTTACGATATGACTCAGCATTAATTGCCTATGTCTTTCGAGGGGTTTCAAGAGCTGGATAGACATTTCTTAGGAGGGTGCAGAAAGCTCATCAATTCCTCCACCACCTTGCTTTTCCGGCATAAAGCTATTATCAATATAGCGCATAACGTGTGGGCTTCGGGTCAACCTAGCGCTGCTGCCCGCAATACCACCTCGATTGTAGCTAGTTCAAATGGTGCTATATGTGGGCAGAGCGAAAGGAAAAGCTGGGCAATGATAATTTTGAAAGGAATCAATATGCTCGTGATCGTGCGAGAGTTATACACTCTGCTTTTTTTCGGAGACTCCAAGGTAAAACTCAAGTACTAGGATTAGGAGAAAGCGATTTTTATCGTACCAGGCTGACTCACTCCTTGGAGGTCGCACAACTAGGTAGCGGGCTTGTTGAGTTTCTATACGAAAAATACAAAAACAACCTAGAAGTCATTAACTCGCTACCTGAAAAAGATTTAATTGAAACAATTGGCTTGGCACATGATATTGGCCACCCACCATTTGGTCATGGTGGAGAAGTTGCACTAAATTATTCAATGAGAGAGCACGGAGGTTTTGAAGGGAACGCCCAGACTCTTCGTATATGCACTGAACTGGGCGAATACTCGCTTAACTCTGGACTAAACCTCACACGAAGAACATTATTGGGACTACTTAAATATCCGGCGACTCACAGCAAAACTGTCAACACCAAAGCATATAATTGCGGCAATCGAAAAAACATTGACAGTTACAAGCCTCCCAAATGTGTTTATGATTCAGATGCACCATCATTGGCGTGGATCCTGGAGAGCTCAACTTTAGAACAACGGGAACTTTTCTCCTCTCTTGACACACACGAAACAAAGCACAGTAAGACCAGATACAAATCTTTAGACTGCAGCATCATGGAGATCGCTGATGACATCGCATATGGCGTGCATGACCTAGAGGACGCTATTGCGCTGGAGTTAGTTTCTAAAGACTCATGGAACTTAGAGGTTTTAGAACCAATATTGAACTCCTCTGAAAGATACAGCTTAAAAAGCTGCATAAACAGCTTGACCCAAGAGCTATTCTCTAGAAAAAACAGATCTAGAAAAAAGGCGATCGGCGCATTAGTAAACCACTTCATCACAGCATCCGCAATCTTCAAAAGAAATATATTCTCTGACAAAACAATCGACTTTTCCGTAAAAATAAACCCTGAAGCCAGAGAAAGCTTGGACCTACTCCAAAACTTTATTAGAAAGAATGTAATCTTAACACCAGAGGTCCAAACACTAGAATATAAGGGCCAACAAATGGTCATTGAACTATTCGACGCGATAGCAAACAACCCTCATCGACTATTACCAGTTAAGTACCGAAATCGCTATATTGAGTCAGGTTCAAACCTGCGTGTGATTTGTGATTACCTTTCAGGCACAACAGATGATTATGCAACACGACTGTATCATAAAATCTTCACCCCTTCGTCAGGTTCAATATTTGATCGACTATGAACAACGTGAAGACTTTTAAAACTGAACAAATCTGCAGGTCTTTATTACAGAAATCTGTTCGACGCGGAGCCACGTCAGTAACTGAGAAAGCAGCTATACACCTTATCCAGAAAGGTGATACTGCTTGGCTTAAAAACCGACTAGGTGTAATTACGTTCGAGGAGTCCTGGACGCGTGTAAGCGAACTACAATTCACAACAGATGAGTCATCCCTGATAAAACAGTACATAGACCTCTCAAATATTTCGAAAAACAAGGACGCAGCAGGGTTGGGGAGCTTAGCTTACGAGCTGTCTAAAGGTGTCACCTCAACTATTAGCATGAGGGATCCAGAAAATAAGCATATCAAAATAGTAGCCGAGGCAATAAAACGGCCTGACGATTTTTGGCGATGGACCAAAAAGATAAGACTAGATACTGTAGGAAAGAATTTTTTGGAAAAAGCGGAACTTGGCCACAGACTGGCGGGGTGGCCTTGGGATAAAGCTTTTGCGCTTGCAAGCGCATATCTTTTCGTATCCCATGACATTCCGGAGGTAACGCTACAAAGCCCCAAAGAAATAATAGACTTTCCTTTTTGGGTCGCTATAGACAAGCACACTTCTACGGGAAAGCAAGCACTTTTAAAATGCTCAGAAAAATTCAACCTAAACAAAACAGTTATTGGATGGATTCAATTCTACCTTGAGAGTGCAAAATGTGAAAACCTTGAAACCTCTCCTTGGTGGGAAAGGGAAAAGTCTTGGCGCCTAGAAAGCGAAGGCGTTGGAGGAGATAAATCAACTATAATCTGGAACAACATTTCTGATTTCATAAAGGAGATCGTAGCTGCAGAGGCATCGAACATAAAAGAAGAATTAGAGCACTCACTGATCACATATAAAACAATCATCAAAAACCAAGAAAAGCTTTTATAAAAGGATGTAACTTATGGCAATCGTGGACAAAAATGAAATCGAAAAAATTGTTAAAAACTTAGAAAGCCGCGACACCAACCTTTACCACGCTTGCCAACTAAAAGATTTCAAATCATACATAAAACTTGGAGGAATACCTTCTAGAAACAAATTGCTTAATAGCAACCTTGAGTTCACTGCGTTCGATACAGACAAAATAGACAGAGAGAACAATGTCTGGGATAAGGTTTTTGGAAATTTTTCTGATTTTGGCCGCGAATTCTCCAAGGAAAACTCCAAGTCCCAACCCAACCCTTACGGACCAATACAAATCGTTCTAAAACCTAATGTGCTGCGCTCTGCAACTGACCTCGCAATCACACTCAGATCTGCTGGCGCACGAGACTTTGATCGAGACGAAGAAAACCTAAAAAGCGCGCATGAAGTTGAAAAAATATTTCAGCACCCTGACGCGAGTCAGGCACAAACCGCACAGGAGAAGAAAAACATAGCTTTTTCAAAAGAGTTGAATGCACGCTTCGGCCGTACTAATTGTACATCTCCAGAATTTAATTGCGCGAGCGCTAACGAGCTACTATCTCTTGATAATGCAATATATATTCTCGTAGACGCCTGCATTTACAAAGACCAAGACCTTATAACTGAGATAGAAAAAATCACAAAAATAAAAGCACTTAAAAGAAATTACTACCATCCTAAAAAAGAATCAATTATTAGAGAACTATCAAAACTATCGGCATCCGAAGATTGCAGATATCAGCCGCTCTGCGAAAACAACTTCGCAAGCGAGCAACTAAAGAACTGGGTTAGAGGTTGCAATGAATTCCATTATAATCGCTTCATAACATACCTCACCACAGGAACTACTCGAGCGTAACACCGAATATACATAGCAGTCATAAACCAGAACAAATAGATGAGCATGCTCCAAACTTATCCACTGGGACTCGCTCACCACCAACCTAATCAAGTCAGAGACTAAAACCTCTGACTTGCCTTGACTGATACGCTTATAGCTTAGAGCATTAACCAACTATCCAATTTCATAAACTACACATCCCCCCTAGTCAAGACTCCAATTAATAGCAAACTCATCATGACCCGCGACAAATATTTTTCCTACAACAAGCGCCAACTTTTCAGTCGCCCGTATAAGTCCTCGTACATTACAATACGCGTTGCACCGATCTATCCTGCCCACCATTCGCTGCCAACTCAGCGACCGGATTTGACGATCCGTTCTATCCAGGTGTACTAACCTCATTCACTTCCTCGAGCTAGGCTTGAAGTACGTGTCATGGCGGCTGTGCGTCGGAGATCTTCGGGTCTGCCGGTTTCCTGGATACCGGTTCGTCAACCTTCGCACAGCTGCCGCCCATTCGTTTGACGACGTTTCGTGGCAGTTTCATATTCAGGAGCTGTACCCGTGTCAAACTCAAATATCAGTGCGCCTTGTACTTCTCAATTCGAAGCCACCCTCTTCCTCCGCCACAGCCGCATGCTGCGCGCCATCTTCACCGAATCCCAAGCCTGGTTCTGTCTCTCAGACCTTGCCCGTTTGATGGGCCAAACCCTGGGTGAGCGTTCGGCGCTCAAGCTGGATGCCGATCAGCGTCGGGTTGTGTGGTTGCAGGCCAATGGCAAGTGGCAAAAGCAGTTGATGGTCAGCGAGTCGGGGGCGTTTGCGTTGTTGGTTCATCATTACGTACCCGAGAACCGGGCGTTGCGGCAGTGGCTGACGCATGAGGTTTTGCCGGTGCTGCATGGGGCGGAGAATGTGACGCTGGATAATCCGAGGCTGAGCCATTTGCACTGGCCGGGTACGTCGTTGAGTGTGATGCAGTGGCGTGATGAGTCCTGGATTCGGTTGCGGGATATGCCGAGTGTCGCGCCGGAGGTTTTGCCTTCGCCTGAGCGTGGGTTCTGGCGGAAGGTGATGGGGCGCTGAGATAACAGAGTGATTGAGTGAGGCCGTGTTGCTTATGCGGCCTTGCTGCACAGGGTAGGCATCGTTGGCAGAAGTGGCGCTTTCCCGGATAAATCCGGTCCCACAGATTGCGTCGTGCCGGGAGTACACAACCATTCCACGCTGGAATGCATATCATGAAAATTGTGAATTTTTGTTATCCCGGCAAATGGCTATAGTGGCGATACACGCCCCGGGGCCACACCTTGGGCGTTTCAGTCGCGACTCAATAAAAATGAATATCGGAGCCTGCCATGCCGTTGAAAGAAGAGTTCGATAACCCGCAATTCAAGAAAGGCCTGGAGGTGCGTCGCGAGGTGTTGGGCGCGGCTTATGTGGATAAGTCGGTCGATGAGGTCGAGGACTTCATGATTCCGATGCAGAAGATCACCACCGAATGGTGCTGGGGTGAGGTCTGGACTCGTCCGGGGCTGGAGCGCAAGACGCGCAGCATGCTCAATCTGGCCATGCTCACGGCTCTCAACCGGCCCAACGAGGTGCGTCTGCATGTGCTGGGCGCCTTGAACAACGGTGTGACGCCCGCCGAGATTCAGGAAATTCTTCTGCAAGCCTGTATCTACTGCGGCGTGCCGGCAGCCCTCGACAGTTTCAAGATTGCCAATGAAGTGGTGAAGAAGTTTCAGGCCGATCAGGCCGCCAGTCAGGCGTGACCTGAACGATGCCTGCCACTGGACCTCAACTCACCGCACGACAATGGCGGGCGATGGCGGCAATTCTGGTGTCCATCGCGCTGGCAACGCTGGATATCGCCATTGCCAACACCGCACTGCCCGCGATTGCGGCGGATCTGAACACGCCCCCTGCCGCGGCGGTGTGGATCATCAATGCCTATCAACTGGCGGCGGTGGCGACCCTGCTTCCGCTGGCAGCGCTGGGCGGTGTCATCGGGCCGCGCAAGATTTATCTCGGCGGTCTCATCTTGTTTGTCGTGGCTTCCGGGCTGTGCAGTCTGGCGGATTCGTTGAGCACGCTGATCGCTGCACGGGTGCTGCAAGGCCTGGGTGCCAGCGCGATCATGAGCGTGAATACCGCGCTGATCGGCCAGATATTTTCGCGAGAGCATCTGGGGCGCGGGGTGGGCCTGAATGCTCTGGTGGTGGGCACCGCGTTTTCAATCGGCCCAACCGTGGCTTCGCTGGTGCTGTCCGTCGCCAGTTGGCCCTGGCTGTTTGCGATCAACCTGCCTATCGGGCTGTTTGCCGTGGCCTTCGCCTGGAACTCCCTGCCCACAACGCATACCCGCGCCGAGCAGCCTTTCGATTACAAGACAGCGTTGCTGAACACGGTCACGTTCGGCGCACTGATCTTCGCTCTGGGTCAGGCCGCTCAACTGGAATCCCTGTTCAGTGTGCTGGTCGGGCTGGGCGTGTTTCTGATCGCCGGCGCGTTGATGCTGCAGCGCGAGCGCAATCATCCGGCCCCGATGTTCCCGCTGGATCTGCTCAAGCGGCCGATGTTTGCCTTGTCGGCCCTCACGGCGTTTTGTGTGTTCACGACTCAGGGGCTGGCCTTTGTGTCTCTGCCGTTCTTTTTTGAACACACGCTGGGCCTCGATCCGATCCAGACCGGTTTTCTGATGACGCCCTGGTCGGTCGTGGTGGCGGCCATCGGTCCCTTTGCCGGGCGGTTGTCGGATCGTTATCCGCCGGGAGTGCTGTGCAGCATCGGGCTGGCCATCCTGAGCACCGGCATGCTGTCGCTGCTGTGGATGCCTGATCATCCTTCGACCGGCGAAATCGTGGCCCGCATGATTTATTGCGGGATCGGGTTCGGTTTTGTGCAGGCGCCCAACCTCAAGGCGATCATGACCACCGCCCCGAAAGAACGGGCCAGTGGGGCCAGCGGTACTGTGGCCAGTTCTCGTCTGATTGGTCAGGCGACTGGCGCAGCGCTGGTTGCGCTGTGTTTCGGGCTGGTTGGCGACAGTGGGCCGAGCCTGGCATTGGCGGTGGGCGCTGGTTTTGCGGCGGCGGGTTGTGTGGCCAGCAGTTTGCGGATGGTTGCCCGGTAACGCCTTCCCGGATAAATCCGGTCTACGGTCAAGGCTCTGTTGGAGGCAGCTTGCTGGCGACGGGGGAAAAGTCGCCAGCAAGCTGCCTCCCACAAAGAGATAGCGCATGCCTGGACGCGGTGAACATTGCATTCATCGTGTTCGTTGCCTATATTCCAGCCCGGCGCTATCCACGCCCCCATCCGCGGAAAGGGCTGCGCCCAGGATCTTGCCTCACGCATTCGTCACTACGACTCCCGACCTTCAAGCGGACAAGGTTTGTGCAAGGAGATCGTATGTCTACTCGTCCTGCGTCATTATCCAATGACGGTCGTATCAACCTTGAGCAGCAACGCAAGCGTGCCAAGGAGCTTTTGCAGCGCATGAAAACTGGCGCTGCGCCTGATGAGCTTTCGCTGATTTCACGCAGCCCGTCCCCTGCAGCTCCAACCTTGTCCGATGCCCAGTGGCTGATCGCCCGGGAGCTGGGTTTCAGCAGTTGGCCCAAGCTCAAGGCCCATGTGGATGCGGTGGCTTTTGCAGCACGGCATCCGGATTTCGAGGCCAGTGACGAGGCGCGAACCGTGCATTGGCGGTGCGGCAACGATATTGCGCACAACCTGCAACTGGCGGGTTTCAAGGGGTCGTTCCGAATGCTGAGCGACCCGCTGTGCATGGGCCCGGTTCAGAACCTGCCTGCCGAGGCGTACAAGGCGCTTCGCAGCCAGTTCATCAACGAGGCCTTCGGGATTGATGTGGCCGATGCCGCACGACGGTTCGATGATGAATACTCGAACCTCACGCAGCTGAGCGACGCCGACCATAGCGTGCTGTGGTGCGAAGCGGATGCTTATGATCAGCTCTTCCTGATCCGGGCGCTGGCGGGGCTTGAGCGTCTGCCGCGCAAGCTTGAGCTGATCGAAGTGGATCGGGTGCCCGGCGTCCAGCGCTTTATCGGCATCGGGCAACTGGCTCCCGACGTACTGGCCTGGCTTTGGCCGCAGCGCAGACAGGTGGATGAAGAGGCGCTGCTGCTGGCGCGTCGGGCATGGCTGGCGTATTGCGATTCATCTCCTGTCGAGATGGCACAACTGGCGCATGACACGCATGCCGCCCTGCCCTTTCTCGCGCCAGCGCTGCTGCGACAATTGCAGGAGTTGCCGGGTATTGATGATGGCTTGTCACTCACTGAACGCCTGACCTTACAGTGCCTGGACGAAACGGGACCGCAGACCTATGGCAAGGTGTTCGCCGAGCTGATGACCAAGCGCGAACCGCTGCCGTTTCTGGGGGATATGATGTTTCACGCATTGATGCGACCGCTGATCGATACTCTGCGCCCCTTGCTGATCGAGTCGGATACTCACCTGGAATGGCCTCGCCGTCTGCTGACGATTACGGAGTTGGGCAAACAGGTTTTGAGTGGCGCGGCTTACTGGCCGGAGCATGCGACTCATGAGCGCTGGATCGGGGGCGTCTGCATACGTCCCGGTCAGCCTCATTGGGGGATTGATGAGCAGGTGTTGCCGGTTTGGCGTGAGTCGTTTTCGGGTATTTAGCAAAGCGGATGGGCGCGCAGCTTTCAGCAGAGCATCACAGTTGCGCCCCCATTGGCAATGCCGGGTATCAACTCTCACCCGACCAGTACCAAATCGTATCCCCCCACTTCGAATCGCTGATGCGCGGCATGATTTCGCCTTGCTGGAAGTGGCGTCGTGAGTTGGCTTGGGCTGGGGTGAACCAGTAGCCGGTTTTGCTGCAGGGTTGTCCGGCATCTAGGCGGGAAACTTGAGACTCGTTGGCAGGTTGATAGTTTCTTGCGTATTCGACCAAGTCTTTTGGATAAACCATATGGTCTATTTTGCTGTCGTCTATGCCGTATAAGAATGCAATGGCTCCTGCTTCAAAAGCCCAGTATCCGACATAACTTCCTTCATCCCCATCCAGGTGTGAGTCGTGCCAAGGAGCTTGTTTGAAGGCTGGATACCATTGACTACAGTATTTTTTTAGAAGACTGGCTGCATCTTCTTTAGTATCTGCATAAACAGCTTGCACCAAAGCTGAATAAACGTCGTGAAACCATTGATCAACATCATGCCTATTGGGCAGCAATTTTATAAGTAAATCCTCATATAAAGTATCGCTCCCCGCATAACCCGCTCTATCTATCAACTTAACAAAGCGCTCCAAGAGATCAATCCGATGTAGTAGTATACAGAGACTTACTACCTGTACGCATTCTTCATATTGATAGGGCCAATCATCAATTGCAAGCGGAGATATATCAGGGATATTTTCATATGCCTCCAGCTTGGCTTGTCTGACCTCATACTTCTCAATCAAATCTTCAAGGAGCGGTAGCAAAGAAACTATTTCCTCTCCTGCGGTATAAGCGGCCAGAAGCCTGTCCAATGCAAGACTCTGAAAGTGCCTTGAGCGAAGAGCTGCCTCTTCTTCAGGAGAGTCAGACTCAAAGGTATTCTGTTTAAAAAACTCTACTACCTCATCATATTCTCTCAAAAAATTACTGTAGTGCTCCTGACTGAAAAATTTTTGTCTTTTTTCCATTATTGTCACACCTCAACCTTCAAAGACCCTAGCTCGCCGTACTTTTTGGCTAAGGATTTCTTACGCTTATTTACAAAGCCCTTCACTTCAAGCTCAGAGTAATGAAAGGCCTTATGATTCTGGTGAGCGCTTTCGTCCAGATTTTCCAATTGCGCCGCTGCGTGTTCTTTTGGGCTCATAGACACATGAAACAGGGGAGCATAAAAAAGATGACGACTATGGGAAGCCATAACTTGGGCTGCAAGACTTCTTTTTCCACCGACAGCCTTATCAATATTTTCACGAATCCACTCACGACTCATTTGAACCATCAAGTTTTTTCTCCTACTTGCAGAAACCTCTCCCTGACTAGTTACGACTTTTTTCTTTTTTCCACTATTTACAACATTTTGATGCTTACTTTTGGCGGACGTTTCATTTGGCTCTACGGGTTCTATCAGATCACTAGGATCAGCTACTCCAGACGTCCCTAACTTTGAGCTTATTCCGGGCTTACGAATATTATTAGGCTTACGCATAAACTTGGGTGCGTCTTCATCACGGCTGGCCTTTGCCTCAACTATAGCGAATTTCTTGCCATCATTATTAGCTGGATCAGCTCTCCATACTGCATCTATCCCCGTCCCATTTGCTCCATCCGTCAGTTTGTAAAGCACGTGCTTTGCCTTAGGGCTACCGCCTGCCGAGAGCTTCCCCAATTTACTCGCACTTGGCAGCCCTTCAAGCCATTTCCCATCAGCTCCCTTGTCATGTCCATCCCAGTCTTGGCCCCAGCCAAACTCTACTGCGCAAATGTAATCGGCAATATGCTCGCCACTGACACCCAGCCCTTCATTCAAGATACTGGAAGGTGCCTGAAGCCCTACCGGTGAGGCCTCGACTTTGTTGGAGTGAGTGTTACTCGCTCCCTCTTTGCCTTGAGCAGCAACGGTCGAGTCTTTGCTTGCAGGCTTTTCTGCCCTTTTCGGAAGACTTGATCCAGAAGAAGCCGCCGAGCTATTACGCTGCATCCCCTTCCACTTCACCAGCCGCTTCTCAACAATCCCCACCATCGCTGGCATGTTGTCCCGAGATGCCGCGAGGACTGTGACGACTGAGGTTTTGGCCCAGTTGGGCAGACTCTGGAAGGTCGATGAGCCCTTGACGCCGGTGATGATGTCATCAAGTTCGGCACGCAGTTTTCCGGCATCGAAAACCTGTTTGAGCAGTTCTTCGGGGCTGGTTTTGATGCCGCATTCCTGCAGCACGAAGCGCAGCAAGTCGAACAGCACCGGGGCGTAGCGCTGGGGATCTTTGTTGACGATTCGCAGGCTCTTTTTCAGGCCATCACCCGGCCCCGGAATCCAGCCGATGACGGCCATCAACAGATCGAATTGCGCCTCTTCCTTGCCATCGGTCGTTTCTGCGTTGTAGAGGACGATAGAGGATTCGATGGTGTCATAGGCATCGATGGCCTGCCCCAGAAACGGTACGGCACCCAGCGCGATGCCTTTGGCCAGTTCAACAGCGGCTTCCTGATAGGCCGCGCTACGGTCTTCATCACCTTTGTGTGCGCCCGCGGCTCCTTTCTGACTCATGACAGCCTCCCTGCGGCTTGTTCCACCAATGCCTGTAAATCAACCTGATCCGGGTCCAGACCGAGCTTGCGTAAGTCCTCATTCACCTTTTCATCCGAGCTTTGAACAACCGCTACGCTTTCGCGGTTGAACGGCCTTGGATCTTCGCCGTAATAGACCTTGGCCGGGCCTTTGGGGACATCCTCCAGGCGGGCAAAACCATCGTCGTCCAATACGCCTTCGCGGGTCGAGCCATCGGCAAACTCAACGCGATAGGAGGCACCGGGCACGGGCTCAAGATTGTCGTAATGCAGGTTCAGTTCCAGCCAGGTCGGGTTGGCCTTGGCGGCTTTCATCAGTTGCCCGGCTCTGTCGGCAGCGGCGAGGCCCGGAACCAGCGGAGCCAGAATCCCGATCCCGCTCCCCGCCCCCGGTGCCCCACCCGAATTGGTCTTCACCTGCGGCCCGCTGATGGTCACGCCACCGGCATCGAGCTTGATAAAGCTCCCGCCTGCCTTGGCGGTGAATTCCATGCCGCCTTCCAGCACCACCTTGTCGCCCGCGTAGTAGTGAATCTCCGTCCCGGCTTCGACGAACTGCCCCGTGCCCACTTTCACGTGCTGGGTTGCGCCGACGGTCAGGTGGTCGTCGGCACGGGCTTCGGTCTTGCGGTCCAGATGGGTGATGCGGTGTTCTTCGGCCTTGAACTCG